>Ga0065721_10005241_pt1 | contig 15130 bp, 14 predicted proteins | sample Mesricmetagenome_FD_59108 | JGI IMG/M metagenome (GOLD analysis project Ga0065721, IMG submission 59108) | Mesophilic microbial community from rice straw/compost enrichment Sample: eDNA_1 v2 (version 2) | ecosystem: Engineered > Solid waste > Grass > Composting > Bioreactor | place: USA: Davis... | reverse complement strand
CGTCGGTGGAAAAATACATGCCGGGCGTCGTGGCGCGAAGGGCGTCGACGATCTCCTTGTAGCGCTCGCGCGTGTAGGGGCGGTTCATCGCGCGGAGGATGCGATTGCTGCCGCTCTGCATCGGGAGGTGAACGTAGGGGCAGAGTTTCGGGAGGCGCGCGTAGGCGGCGACGAGGTCGTCCTTGAAGCCGCGCGGATGCGGCGAGGTGAAGCGGATGCGCTCGATGCCGTCGATGGCATGGACGCGCTCGATCAACTGCACGAAGGGCGAAATGCCGTTGGTGTGGACATAATCGCGGCGGCCGTAGCTGGTGACAATCTGGCCGAGGAGCGTGATCTCGCGGACGCCGCGGGCGGCGAGGCTTTCGCATTCGCGAACGATGTCGTCCATCGGCCGCGAACGTTCGTCGCCGCGGGTTTTCGGGACGATGCAGAAGGCGCAATCCATGTTGCAGCCTTGCTGAATGGAAACGAAGGCGGTGACCTGCGGCAGCGGCGCGTCGGCGCCGCTGCCGGGTTGAGAGTTGAGAGTTGAGGGCTGAGAGACGGAGTCTTGGGGGAGGAGATGGTCCTTGATGGTGTTTTGCGAACCGGCTTCCTCGGCGATGTCGACGATGGTTTCGCCGATCGGGACGCCGGCGTCGCGCGCGGCGCGGAGGTTGTCGAGGTAGTCGGGGACCTGGTGAAATTTTTGCGTGCCGACGATGAGGTCGACGTCGGGCAACTGATCGAGGAGCGCGGCGCCGCGGTTTTGCGCCATGCAACCGAGGATACCGAGGACGAAATCGGGTTGCTTCTTCTTGCGGGCCTGAAGGTAGCCGGCTTTGCCGATGGCTTTTTGCTCGGCGGCGTCGCGGACGGAGCAGGTATTGAGGAGGAGGATGTCGCAGTCGTTTTCGTCGGTGACGATGCGGTATCCGCGGGCGCGCAGCATCGCCGCGACAGCCTCGCTGTCGCGCTCGTTCATCTGGCAGCCGTAGGTTTTGATATGAACCCGGTTCACGCGCGGAGCGGTTCTAGGTAAAGCGTGGGCGCCGGGGGTCAACGCGGGAAACCGGTTGGCGGGGGCTTGGGGCGACCACTTGGGAGCGTGGAGCGTGGGGCAGCGGGGTTTTATGATCCGATTCTGGTTCGCAACTTGCTTGGCTATCGATAGCTCCAGCATTGCCGATGTCGGATGACCTCGAGACCGTTCTTTCCGCCTGTGAACAGCTCTATGCGCCGGTGGCGGTCGCCGGTTTTCCCGACCGGATGCTGGCGGCGTTGAAGCCGGTGTTTCCGAGCGTGATCTACTCGTGGGAGCTGTTGACGGTGAGGGAAGTGAGATCGATTTCAGCGCGGACGGAGGATGAGCGCGGGCCTTGCGATCTGTCGCACGTGATGGAGGCGTATCAGGCGTATGCGCGACAGCATCCCTTTGCGGCGGCGGCGTTGAGCACGGCGGAGACGGCGGTGGTGGCGCGTTCGGAGTTGCTGCCGGATCGGCGTTGGGAGCGGACGGATTTCTTCAACCATGTGCTGCGTCCGCTCGGGATAAAGGACCAGCTCACGCTGACGTTTCACGGCGAGCACGCGATGGCGGCGCTGGTGTTTCATCACGAAAGCGCGGTGGCGGATCGATCGAAACGAGCGCTCCAACTGCTGGCACCGCACATTCGCCAGGCGCTGAACGCGTCTTTCCGGTGGGACGAGGCGGGACGCGCAAACGCGTCCGGGCTGCGGCACGGGCGCGTGGTGGTGGGCTTCAACGGTCGCGTCGAGGAAATGGAGCCGGGCGCGATCGCGCTGCTGCAGCAGGGTTTTCCGGCGGAGAGGATTTCCGGGCGCGTGTTGCCGAAATCGGTTCGCGTGTGGTTCGACCAGGCGGTGCACGCCATGTGGAGCGCCAGCGAGCCAGCGGCGCTGCGCGAGACGCACCTCGTCACGGCTGCCGGGCGGCTTCGCTTGACGCTGCTGACACAGTTCGCCGCGCGTCGACATGTGATCCTCCTCGCGGCCGAGCGCACGGCCGCCGGCCGTGAGCAAGGGCTGGGGGCGCTGACGGCGCGCGAGCGGGAGGTGCTCGCCTGGATTGCCGAGGGCAAGCGCAATGCTGAAATCGCCACCATTCTGGGCAGTCGTCCAAGCACCGTGAAAAGTCAGGTGGAAACGATTTTGCGAAAGCTGAACGCGGAAACGCGCGGTGCCGCCGCTGCGCTGTGGCGAGCGGCTTAAGCAAGTGAGATCAATCCGCCGTTCGGCGGATGGTCGCTGCGCGGGGCGGTGGCTAGTCTCGGGCAGCACGGGGCGAACCGCCCGAACTGCACCCTCACCACCGCTCAACCATGATTCCTACGTCACTGTCCCTCCTGTCTCCACGCACCCTGTCTCGCCTGTCGATCGCCGTTCTCGTCCTCGCCGCGAGCAGCGGTGTGGGCCGCGCGCAAACACATACCGAGGTGAATATCCAACTCTTCGGAAGCAGCGGAGTCCTGGGGCAAGAGCTGGACGTTTCGGCGGGCACCTGGACCGCGACGGGTGGCGACGCCGGCACTGCCGCATCCGCCTCGGTCACGATCTCGGGCATGGGCATCTCGAGCGTGGGGAGCGGCACCAACCTGGCGTTTCAGGGAACGTTCGCGTCCATCACCGCCGAGGTGTCGGATCTGATCTCGATCTCGTCGGCGAGCGCCACGGGCAACGGCCACGCCGTGCTGCGTTTCAGGGTCGGAGAGGCGTTCGCGAGCAACGGCGTGAGCCTCGGTTTGAGCCTGCGCGGCGGCGGCGACACGGTGCACCTCTCGGAATATCCGATCTTCGACGACCACTTTTCCACCGGCATCGTCGAGTTTGCGCACGAGTTCTCGTTCAGTGGGGGCGAAGGCTTCGATCACGGTTCGTCCTTCGTCGTGTCGCTGAGCTTCCATGCCCAGGCAGCCTTCAACGATTTCGCCGGGCTTTCGGCGCAAAGCTGGGACTTCAGCCAGGGAGCAACTTTTCTCGGCGTGTCGGCCGTGTTCGATTCCAGCTACAATCTCGTGACCGACTTCGCGGTTTCCAGTTTGAGCGGCGCCGACTACAGTGTGTCCGCGATTCCCGAGCCTTCCACTTATGCGGTGATGGCGGGCGTGGGAGCGCTCGGTCTCGCGCTGCTTCGCCGCCGCGGGCGGCGGGCGTAGCGGTGTTTTTCGCGGGCGGCGGGCGTGGGCGGCCGTGGGGTGCTTGCGCCCGACATTCGCGGAAGACACGCTGGGCGGATGGGGTGGCTGCGTCGCACTTGGTTCTGGATGGGCGTGCTGGTTTTCGCGTCGGTGTCGCTCCGAGCGCAACCGCCCGCGGCGCTCTTCATCATCGTCGGCGATCAGCATTCGGCGTATGGGCGGACGGCGCAGTTCGTGGCGCATGTCGAGCGCGTGCGGGCGGAGAATGCGGACGTGCCGGTGGTGGTGTTGATCAACGGCGATGTGTTTGAATTGGGGAATGCGGTCGCGAAGCGAAGTGCGGGAGCGGTGGATTTCGCGATGATTCGCGCGCTCGCGCGGCGCGGGCCGGTGGTGGTAAATCTGGGGAATCACGAACCGGAGTTTTACGACGTGGCGGAGTCGGTGCGGCGGTTGCGCGACGCGGGGGCGGTGGTGGTCGGGAGTCTGGTGAGCCGGGAGACGAGCGAAGGCTTCGCGCCGCCGGGGGCGACGCTGCGGTTGGGCGAGACGGAGGTGGTGGTGGTGGGCGTGGCGACGGATTTGATCGCGCAGTATCGGGCGGCGGTGCGGCCGGAGTTGGATCTGACGAATCCGGCGGTGTGGGCGCGGGAAAAGTTTCCCGGCGTGGTTGGCGCGGGCGCCGGTGCGGGTGGTGATGAGTCACGCGGGNGTGCGGTATGATCGGGAGATTTTTCCGNTGNNGCCGGANGGNACGCTGTTTGCGGGGGCACACGATCATCTGCGGTTCGTGCATCGGATGGGACGGACGGTGTATGTGCACTCGGGCGCGTGGCAGGGGTTTTTATCGATCGCGAAACTGCGGCGGGATGAAACCGGAGAGATGACGTGGGACGTGGAGCAAGTGGCGATTCGGGATGATGATCCGGCGGATGTGGAAATGGCGGAAGTGGTGCGCGCGGCGCGGGAGAAGCATTTGGCGACGGAAGATTTGGCGGCGGTGGGGCGGACGCGCGCGGCGATGGCGCGGGAAGAGGCGGCGAAATTTGTGGCGCGGGCGGTGCGGAAGGCGGCGGGGGTGGATGCGGTGTTGATCGGAAACACGACGTTTGGCGACGGGCTGCCGGCGGGCGAGGTGACGCGGGAGGCGTTCGATGCGTGCGTGCGGTTTGACGGGACGATTTGCGTGGCGGAGGTGAGCGGGGCGGAGCTGAAGCGGTTGCTGGCGCGCGCTAACCAAAATGTGGATACGCCGTTCGAGGAGCGGCGGGGAGAGTTTCAGTTCGCGGATGGGCCGGCGCCGGCGGAGATCGACGCGGCGCGGACGTATCGGATGGCGACGACGGATTGGGGGATGAAGAACCGCGGGCGGTATTTCGGACGCGAGGATCTGGTGTTTGTGGAGCGGCCGGAACTGCGGTTGAAGGCGGTTGTCGCGGAGGCGTTGAAGGAATGAAGACGATATGAAAACGGCGCGCGCCTGGGTTTCGAAATCGCCTGCAAGCAGGCTCGTGCGGCTTGCGCTGGTGGTCGCGGTTGGCGTGGCGGTGGCGCGTGGGGCGGAGGAAGAGGCGGAAGAGAGCGAAGGGATTTCGCTGGATGCGTTGTATGAGACGGGGAGGGCGTTGTTCGATCAGTTCGCGCCGGCGGAGATCAAGGAGCAGTTCGAGTTTCCGACGAAGGAGCAGTGGGACGAGTTTGCGGGGCGGTTGAATGGCGCGCTGCAGGACGAGGATCTGGCGGGGCTGGCGGAGTATTTGCCCGATGCGAAGGCGGCGCTGGTGGCGCTGCGGGCGTTGCCCGGTTACGAGGACTACGCGGTCTGGCTGCAGGAGCGGATCGATTACATCGAAGCGGCCAAGGAGGCGGCGGCGGGGCCGGAGTCTGAGCCGGAGGTGACGAAGAAGGAAGAGCCCGCGCCCGTGCGGCCAAAAGACTCGGTGCCCTCCCCTGCTCCGAAGCGCGTGGCGATTCCGCATTACGAGCTGTGGCTGGAGCGGATGATCGAGCGGCCGATGCCGCCGAATGCGGGCAAGTTGCTGCCGGTGGTGCGCGCGGCGTTCGAGGCGGAGGGCGTGGCGCCGGAGATCGCGTGGCTGGCGGAGGCGGAGTCGACGTTCAATCCGAACGCGAAGAGTCCGGTCGGGGCGAAGGGTCTTTTTCAGTTCATGCCGGAGACGGCGAAAGGGCTCGGGTTGAGCACGTTCATGCCGGACGAGCGGACGCATCCGGAAAAGTCGGCGCGGGCGGCGGCGAAGTATCTGCGGGAGTTGTATGGAAAATTTGGAGACTGGCCGCTGGCGTTTGCGGCGTATAACGCGGGCGAAGGGCGGGTGCGGCGGTTGTTGAAGAAGCACGAGGCGACGACGTTCGCGGGGATCGCGTCGGCGCTGCCGTCGGAGACGCGGATGTATGTGCCGAAGGTGTGCGCGACGATCGCGGTGCGCGCGGGGATGACGCCGGAGCGGATTCCGGCGCCGCGGTCGGGCGGCAGAGGTTGACGGTGGGCGACGATCAGGGCGGCTCGACGTAGCCGTGCTTGATGGCGTAGTGGACGAGTTCGGCGGGCTCGTGTCGGCCGAGTTTGTCTTTCAACGCGGTGAGGTGGTTCTGCACGGTTTTCGCGGAGACGCCGAGGCGGTCGGCGATGACCTTCACGTTTTCGCCGCAGGCGAAGCCGCGCAGCACTTCGCGTTCGCGGAGGGTGAGATTGGCGGCGACGGCCTGGCTTTCGTCGACGAGTTTTTCGACGAGCATCCGGGCGCTGGCGGGGCAGTAGTATTTTTCTCCGGCGAGCACGCGCCGAACGGCCTCGCGGAGCGTGGACAGATCGGAGCGTTTCATGACGAAGCCCTGCACGCCGAGCGAAACGGCTTCGCGGACGAGGTGGCCTTGTTCGTTGGAGGAGATGAACAGCCAGCGCGTGCGCGGGAGTCGCGGGCCGGTCTGTCGCACGAGGTCGAATCCGCGGCCGTCGGGCAGCATCCAGTCAACGATGGCGAGGTCGGGTTTTTCGCGGAGCAAGGCGGCGGCGCCTTCGGCGACGGTGGTGCAGTCGGCGGCGAGCGCGAGGTGCAGGTCGTTGCGGACGAGATGCGCGAGCAATTGCCGGACCAGTGGTGTGGTCCTCGATCAGGACGACGCGGGCGGAGTCTTTCTTGTCGGGCATGACGCAGTCTACCGCAGCGAGCGCGGAGATTGCCCGGGTCGGGGGGAAAATAAACCGGGAAATTTTCCCGGGTGTTCGTCGGCTGCTCCCGCGCAACGCAAGCCGGTGGCATGGCAGAATCCTGGGCGTCATGAACCACGCACGTTTACTTCTCACTGGATCGCTGGCGCTGCTGATTTCGGGCTGCGCGAATGGGCTTTATTTCGGGACCAAAACCAAGTGGGGGCTCGAGGCGACGGGCACGGCCACGGCACCGGTGAGTGTCGGGCTCACGTATCACCGCGGTGAGGCCGTGGTGATCCCGGAGAACGAAGCCGGGCGCACGTATTCCGTGTTTGGCGGGAGCGACAATGATTTCTCGTGGTTCAACGGACTCGCGGTTTCGCAGCGGTTCGCGACGGGCGATGCCGCGGTGATCGCGGCGGGCGGCACGGTGGAGGAGAATGAAAAGACCAACGATGCGCAGCACGGAAAACTCGTGTTTACGACGGGCACGACCTTCGGGCTCGACCTGCGCTATTCGTCGAGCGCGGCGCAGTCGCCGGGTTTGCTCGCGGGTTATCGGCGTGAGGAAGGTGTTTTCATTCCCACAAAGCCGAGCGCGGTGGAGGCGAACTCGGTGTATGCCGACATCTCGATCGTTTACTCGCCCGATGGCGATGCAGCGAAGTTGGATGCGATCGAACCCGATCGCCGACCGCGTTTAAGCGGGGGAGCCCGGATCAAGCAGCGGTTTGCGACGGGGGCGGCTGCGCGTCTGGTCGCCAAAGACGATGCAGCGAAAAACAAGCTGCGAAAAGCAGCCGGGCTCGCGCCAGGGGTGTCGATCGCAGATGCGCAAACGGTGAAGGCACGACTCCGCCGCGTAACCGATCCCGACAAACAGGCGCAACTCCTCGCTATCGCGAAGGACGTGAGCCTTCGGCACGAGATGCCGGGGCCCCACGATTTCACCGAGCTGAGCAACAGCTGGCCCGGGTATGTCTCTGAAGACGCACTCGAAGCGTTTCTCGAGGAAGCGGGCTCCCTTCTCCCACAATGAAAACCTACAAAAGCTACACGTCCGACACGAAACCTGGGTGGTCGTTGAATGACATCGCCGACAAGAACAGCCCGATTCGCGCGGCCTTTCTCAAGGAAATCACACAGAACAACAGGGACCACGGACTGGAGCTGGTTCAGGCGACCGACACTCCGCGCGGGCTGCTGCTGATCTACAGCGAGTTGGTGGTTTAACCGTAATGAAACGTCGGATTCCAGGACCGTGGGCGGCGGCCGTGGTGTTCACGGTCGCTGCGGCAGCGTCCGGGTGCGCGTTTCGGTTCAGCGATGCGCACGGTCGCGTGACCACGGTCGGGCTGGTGTGGACGACGCACCCGGCGCCGGTGAAAGGCAACGCGCGAGAGAACGAAGTGGTGCTCGGACCGCGGCGCGAGCCCGAGCCTCCTCGGTGGGTTGAGATGCGCGCGGTGGGCGTCGTGGCGGAGAACACGCCGAACAACGCGGGCCTGACACTCGGCTACAAGGAATCGCTGTGGGTGTTTCCGCATTGGAACACGGTGACGGATGCCGAGCGCACGTCGGACGGTCGTGTCGAAATGACCAGTCGGCCTGCGGAGGAGCCCCGTGATGACACAGATGTCGGGGTTCGGCGCATACCGTAGTCGGAGATCCGGGCTCGCTTTGGCATTCGACCTGCATTTAGCCACTGTCATTCAGCTCTGCAGGTCGCGCTTATGTCCCCTACCCCGCCGCGCCCCGTCCCTGCGTTGCCGCACCGCGCGTCCGTGTGCGCAGGCGGAGCGTTGAGGGCGGGCCAGGCAAGGTTCTCATGAAAACGGAAACGTGGTTCTTTTCGACGGCGCGCACGCTCGACGCGGTGGTCGCGCAGCAGGACTACGTTTGGTTCATCGCCGTGCTGGCGTGGGCGGCGGTGATTGCGGCGGTGGTGACCGACCAGACGGCGCCGCGCTGGCTGGGGTGGCTCGCGGCGACGGAAATCGCGGCGGCGGCGACCGAGCTCGTGTTGCTCGCGCAGAATCTCGCGGCGCCTTACACGACGTTCGATTCGATCATGGGCGCGGTGACGGCGGCGGGCGCGGCGATCGCGTGGCTGGTGCCGTTGCGGATGGACACGGGGCGTTCGCGCGTGGCGGCGGTTGTGGTGATCGCGAGCGCGGCGGTGCTGGCGTGGGTGCGAACGGCGGAGCCGGTGGGCGGCGGGGCTTTGCTGGTGATGATGTTGGGCGCGGGCGTGTGGCGGATCGTGCGGCGGGAGGGCGGGCTGCCGCGCGGGGTGCGGGCGGCGCTCGCGGGCGTGGTGATCGCGGCGGCGATGGCGCCGCACGGGCCGCTGGCGCATCTCGCCGGGCGGGGGCGGATCACGACGGATTTGTCGGAGTTCGCGATTCCGTGCGCGCTCGCGCTGGTCGTGAGCGGCGCGCTGGCGGCGAGCGCGCTCTGGCGGGCGCAGTGGCGGCGGATTCTCGAACGGTTTCCGGGCGCAGGGCTGCGGCTGGGGTTGTTGCGGCTGGTGGGTTTGCTGCTGTGGTGGATCGTGGCGGGCGGCGCGCTGGTGTGGTGGCAGGGGCGGATCGCGCGGCGAGCGTTTGAGGACAATCTCCGGCTGCGGGTGGAGAATGCGGCGGCGCTGCTGGATCCGGTGCGGCTGCGGCATTGTCTCGGGCCGGAGTTGCAGGTGACGCGCACCGAGTGGAAGCGCTACGAAGATGGCACGCCGGTGATGGTGGCGGAGGTGCCGCACACGCGGGATCCGGAGTTCGAGCCGTTGCGCGAGCAGTTGCGTCAGCTGCACGAGCGGAGTCCGGACATCATCTATCTGTATGTGGCAACGCTGCGCGATGGCTGGTGGATCCCGGCGGCGAATTCGGGCGACAGCGAACCGCAACAAGGGCGGTGCGTGGTGTTTCGGGCGGGAAATGTCGACGATCTCCTGTTGAACGCGAACGCGTCCGCGGTGTTGGACGGACCGTATGCGACGAGTGCGTGGGGGGATGTATTCACCGCGAAATCGCCGCTGCGCGATCTGACGAACGGACGCGTGCTCGGGTGGCTCGTGGCGGATGTGACCGCGACGACGTGGACGGCGAGCTTCGTGCAGGCGCGGGTGTTGGGCATGACACTGGTGGCGGTCGGCGTGGCGTTGTGGACGCTTGCGCTGGCGTTTCGGCTGCGGCGCGAGGAGCAGTTGGCGGCGGAGCGCAGGGCGGATGTGCTCGCGGAGGCGGACCGGTTGAAGAGCGCGTTTTTGGCGAAAGTCAGCCATGAGTTGCGCACGCCGCTGCAGAGCATTTCGGGGTATGCCGAGCTGCTGGCGCGGGCGGTGGGCGAGGAGCGGCAACAGGCCTTCGTGACGGCGTTGCGCGGGCAGGCGGAGCACATGCTGGGGTTGGTGAATGACCTCGTGGATCTCGGGGCCGCACAGGCGGGCGTGCTGCGGTTGCGTCCGCGTCCGGTCGATTTGCGCGAACTGATCAGCGAAGCGGTCGCGGCGCTGCGGCCGCAGGCGGAGGCGAAAGGGCTTCGGGTGGTGTTGCAGCTGCGGCCGGGCGTGCCGTCGGGCGCGCTCCTCGATCCGGTGCGGCTGCGGCAGGTGTTGCTCAATCTGGTCAGCAACTCGGTGAAGTTTACGGCGGAGGGCGAGGTGCGGGTGGAAGCGGAGGTGGTCGACGATGCGGAACGGGCGGTGATGGCGATTCGGGTGTCGGACAGCGGGCCGGGTATTTCCGAGGAGTTGCGGGTGCGGTTGTTCGAGCCGTTCACGACGGGCGAAATCGCGGGCGGCGCGGGCGTGGGGCTGGCGATGAGCCGGGCGTTGTGCGATGCGATGGGCGGTTCGCTCGAACTGGTTTCGGCGACGCGCGGTTGCTGTTTCGTGGCGAAGGTGCCGTTCACGCCGTGCAAGCCACCGGAGGCGGCGCGAAGTCAGCCGGCGCGCGCGAAGTGGCGGGGGCGGCGGATTTTGGTCGTGGAGGACAATACGTTGGTGCGCGAGCTGTTGGTGAGTTTCCTGGCGGAGAACGGGCTCGAGGTGCAGGCGGCGGCGGATGCGCCGACGGCGCTCGCGCGATGCGAGGCGGGGCCGCCGGATCTGGTGCTGCTCGATATCGGTTTGCCGGGCGAGGATGGTTTCGCGGTCGCGCGGGAGCTGCGGGCGCGGCATGCGTCGAAGACGTTTCGGATTCTCGGTTTGAGCGCGCTCGCGAGTGCGGAGGAGGCGAGTCGCGCCCGGGCGGCGGGCATGGACGATTTTCTGACGAAGCCGGTGAGCCTGGTGCGATTGGCGGCGGCGATCGGCGGGATGATCGAGGCCGAACCGGTCGCGCCGCCGGAGGCGGCGGCGGATTCGTTGCGGCGGCGGTTGGAGGAGTGTTTTCGCGCGGAGACGCCGCTGGTGTTGGCGGAGCTGCAAACGGCGGTGGAGAAGCGGGACTGGGAGCGGGCGCGGCATCGCGCGCACTATCTAAAGAACAGCGCCGACGTCCTCGCGTGCGCGGAGCTCCAGGATGCGTGCCAGCGTTTTTGCGCGACGCGATGGGACGAGTTTCCCGCGGCGGCGGGTGCGGCGGTCGCGGAGCTCCATCGGCTGGCGAATGAAGCGGCGCGTGCGGACATGAGCCTCAACTAAATTTCTATCCCTCCCACTGCCCTACCCATGAAAAAATCCACCAAGACCCGGAATGGCCGCAAGGCCTCGACTGCTGCCGCTGCTGCGTTGCCTCCGAAAGGCAATCCGAACCGTCAAGGAGTGAATCCTCCCAAGTCGGCGCCGAGCCCGGTGAACGTGACCATCGACGCGGCGTTCGGCGGGAATCCCGGAGGAAACGGGCGAAAGGGAGGCGTGAACCCGCCGAGCGCGGAGGAGGAAGCCCGCTACGCGCAGAATTTGGCGGCGCGGTTGAAGAACAAGAATCCCAAGAAGTATGTGTATCGCACGGGCGAACAGGTGTTGGAGGAGGTGCGCCGGAAGTTCGGGCCGCTGTGGCTGGCGGGGGCGAATGGGACGGTGTTTATCGGCGATGCGGAATATTACTGTCCGCCGCTCGATGAAGCGGCGAAGATCGTTCGCGATGCGGGCCTGCACAAAGAGCCGTATGCGTTGGAGATCTTCGACTGCGACGACTACGCGATGGTGTTGAAGGGGCATTTTGCGCGAAAGGCGCGGTCGAATGGGGAGAACAAGCCGTTCGCGTTTGCGTGCGGGATCGTGTGGCTGGGGCAGCCGTTTCCGCACGCGCTGAACTGGGTGCTGAGCTGGTCGAGCGGGAAGCGCGAGGCCTGCACGATCTATCTCGTGGAGCCGCAGACCGGCGCGTTTTACGACATCGATGGCGAGGGACGGCTGCGAAAGGTCGATACCAACACCGGAAAAATCGGCCGGGCGAAGTGGCTTCCGTATCGGGATATTTATTTTGTCACGATCTGAGGCGGGCGAGTGTGGGCTGAAGCACCGCACTACTCTACGCAGGTATGCGTAGGCCGGAGAGCGTTTTCGAAATTGCGGGGTGCGGCGGGGGAGGCGCAACGATCAGGGATGCTCAACTCACTGGCTTTCCGGATTGGGGCGTTGTTGTTGGCGGCGAGTGCGACGGTCACTGCGGAGGTGAAAACGTATCGAATCACGGGCATCGTCAGCTCGGTCGGCGCGGACTTGGGCACGGCGATCGACGGCATCTCGCCGGTGTTCGCCGACGCGGATCGTTCGAGATCAGGCTGACGTTCGACGATCAGCAGACGCCGTGGATGGTTCCGTATCTGAGCACAGGCATGACGGCGTCCTACAAGCTGCTCGAGACGGTGATTTCGATTCAGCCGGACGAGGGCGGACCGCTGACGTGGAGCTTTTCAAGTCCGCTGGCCGACAACGACAGCCACAGTTTCGGCATTGCGAACAATATCGGCACGAACGATAACTTCACCGCGGGGATGGCGGGGCATACCTTCGATGGGCCGGAGCTGAATGGGAAGAGCTTCGGACACTGGGCGATGACGCTGTCGGATTTCGAGGGCGGGATGTTTACGGATACGAGTCTGTTCGAGTCGCTGGACATGACGCAGCTCAATCAGCGGTCGCTGCAGTTGTTCTTCGGACCTTCGCTTCCCGGCGTGACGATCAATCTGACACCGCAGGCGGTGACACTGGTCTCCGCGAGCACGGGCACGCCGGTGCCGGAGCCTTCGACGTGGACGGCGATCGTAGGGGGCGTAGCGCTGGGTTTGGCGGGCTGGACGAAGCGGCGCAGGCGAGCCGCGTGAGCGCGAGGTGAGATCGCGTCAGCGAGTGGCGCGAAGATGTTCGATCAGCTGTGCGGTGCCGGTGGACATGGTGATGCGCGGCTCGTAGCCGAGGTGGCGGCGGGCGTCGGTGAGGTCGAACCAGTGGTCTTTGGCGAGTTCGGCGGCGACGAAGCGGGTCATGGGTGGTTCGCCGCGGAGCGGAAGTATCCGCCAAATGGATTCGCAGACGGCGCCGAGGGCGGAGGCGGTTGAAAGCGAAATGCGGCGGGTGACACGCGGTTCTCCGAGGGCGGTGAGGAGTTGATTGATCCAGTCCCAGAGGACGACGGGCTCGCCGTTGGTGATGAAATAGGCGCGGCCGGCGGCGGCGGGGTTATCGAGCGCGGATTCGGCGAGGAGGTGGGCGTCGACGGCGTTTTCGACGTGGACCATGTCGACCTGGTTGGTGCCGGGGCCGACGATGCGGAGGCGACCGGCGCGGGCGCGGGCGAGAATGCGCGGGATCAGGTGAGGATCGCCGACGCCCCAGATGAGGTGTGGGCGGAGGGCGATGGTGCGGAAGTCAGGCGAGTGCGCGGCGAGGACTTCGCGTTCGGCGATGGCTTTGGTGAGCGGGATAGGCGGCGGGGCAGGACGTGGTGAGCGGGAGGGATTCGTCCGCGCCGGCGAGGTTGCGGCCGTTGTAGACGACGCTGGGCGTGGAGGTGTGGACGAAGTTGCGGACGCCGGCGGCGCGGGCGGCAGCGAGAAGGGCGCGGGTGCCGAGGACGTTGGTGCGAAAGTAGTCGTCGTAGCGTCCCCAAACGCCGACGCGGGCGGCGACGTGGAAGATGGTTTCGACGCCGGCGCAGGCGGCGGCGAGGTCCGCGGGGTTGGGGGTGTCGAGGGACGCGGAAATGAAGCGAACGCCGCGGGCGGCGAGGTCGGGCGTGGGGCGGCGCGCGAGGACGGCGACGGAACGGCCGGCGGCGAGGAGGCGTTCGACGAGGCGGCGGCCGAGGAAGCCGGTGCCGCCGGTGACGAGGGTGGTGGCGGAGGGAAGTATCAAGTTACAAGTATCAAGTAACAAGAGGAGGACGGCGCGGGTGTCTTGTCACTTGTTAGTTGCTACTTGTTACTTTGAAACGCGTCAGCGTTTCGGGTCGGACTCGAAGCCTTTGGCGGTGAGGGCCCAGCGGGCGAGCGTGAGGCGGTGGATCTTGGCGTTGTGGCGGACGTCGACCGGGAATTTTTCGCGGAAGTAGAAAAGTTTGATCGAGGCGGTCGCGGGGTGTTGGAGCGCGAGTTGGCGGAGTTCGCGCGCGAGGGCGCGGCGTTCAGCGGAGGTGTTGAGCTTGATTTCGATGACGACGGCGGGGCGCTGCTGGCCGGGGTCGCCGAGGCCGATGAGGGCGCAGCGGGTGACGCGCGGGTGCTGGCGGAAAACTTGTTCGACGGGTTCGGTGAAGAGCGGGCCGGAGGCGGTCTGGACGCGCTCGACCTTGCGGCCGCAAAACCAGAGGCGGTTGTCGGCGTCGAGATAGCCGCAGTCGCCGAGGCGGTGATAGACAGCGCCGCGAGGCGACGCGGAAGTATCAAGTGACAAGTGGGAAGTATCAAGAGGGGCTGGCGACGGCGTAGGGGAATCTTGATACTTGATACTTGTTACTTGGATCTTCGCCGCGGCCGTGGCCGCGGCGTTGTGATCGTATTCGCGGGTGACGACGGGGCCGCGGACGATGATTTCGCCGATTTCGCCGCGCGGGAGCTCGCGGGCGTCGGCGAGCGTGGCGATGGGGGCGTCGGTGATCGCGATGATGCGGACGTCAATTTCGGGGAGCGGGCGGCCGACGCAGGCGCCGGGAGAGTTGTTATTGCCGGCTGGATCGCGCAGGGCGGCGATTTCGGGGGAGGAGATGGTGGAGATGGGGAGGGATTCGGTCGCGCCGTAGGGGCTGTGGAGCTGGCCGTTGGGGAGGAAGGTGCGCGAGGCGGTCCAGAGTTGTTGGGGGACGGGTGCGCCGGCGCAGAGGACGCGGCGGAGGGTCGGGAGCGTGAGGTTTTGGGCGAGGCAGTGGTCGGCGATTTTGCGCCAGAGAGTGGGGGAGCCGAAGGAGTTGGTGACGTTTTCCTGGCGGATGGCTTGGACGATTTTTGCGGGGTCGACGGCGGCGGGACGGCGGGGATCGATTTCGGGCACGATGGTGGTCATGCCGAGCGCGGGGTTGAAGAGCGCGAAGATCGGGAGGAGCGGAAGATCGATTTCGCCGGGTTGGATACCGTAGGTGTCGCGGATCAGGCGGACTTGGGCGTCGAACATGCCGTGTTCGTAGCAGACGCCCTTGGGGGAGCCGGTGGAGCCGGAGGTGAACAGCACCGCCGCCAGTTCGGCGGCGGTGCTGTTCACCGGTAGAGAGTAGAGCGTTGAGGGTTGAGAGTTGGGACGCGTGAGACGGGAGGTGAGCGAGGAGGAGGCGGTGACGCGGGTGGTGATGGATTTGAAGGGGCGGCGGAAGAGGCGGCTGACGAGTTGGGCGACGGGGATGCCGACGAGGGCGCGGGGGCGGGAGCTGGCGACGCAGGC
>Ga0065721_10051360_pt1 | contig 15132 bp, 14 predicted proteins | sample Mesricmetagenome_FD_59108 | JGI IMG/M metagenome (GOLD analysis project Ga0065721, IMG submission 59108) | Mesophilic microbial community from rice straw/compost enrichment Sample: eDNA_1 v2 (version 2) | ecosystem: Engineered > Solid waste > Grass > Composting > Bioreactor | place: USA: Davis... | reverse complement strand
GGCCAGCCGTATCGCCAGCTCCGTCCATTCCCGGATGTACCTCCGGCAGGAGGAGCCGCCGGAACCCGGCAGCCAGGGCGACCCCGGGGAACGGCTGCACCCCGCGCTCCTGCGCTCCTTGCGGGCCGGTCATTTCATCCTGGAGCGGGCAGGACGCAGGACATCTGGAAGCCTGGGCGTGGCCGTTTACCCGGACGACCCGCGGCGCGGCTATTTCCGCTTGCCCCGCAATGTCGGCGTGGGGGTGTTGCGATGAGGATGTCGGTCGACCTGCCGTCCGCCGCCGCCGGCGGCGTCCTTGTCGCGCTGGCTATGTCCGCGCGCTCGCTGCCACCCATGGTGCTCGACTATGGCGCCGTCGAGGCGATCCCGTTCACAGCGGGCGCCGTGGCCCTCGGGGCGGTCCTTCTCGCCGCCCGGCGGCTCGGCGGCGGCAGGCCCCTGCAAAGGAGCGAGGTGAACCAGGCGCTCAAGAAGCGCTTCCCTTCGGGCTGGGTGCTCGGGGCGGACGACACCCTTCCGCCGACGCCGGTGGAGTGGCTCGGAAAGGTCGCCCCGCGCTGGCGTTCGATGTCCCGGAGCGAACTTGATGCCAAGGTGCACGAGGCCATGGCCGCCCAGGTCGGTCACGCGGTGCATCCGGTGGTCCTCGGCGGGCTGGGCGCCGCCTTGCGCGTCCTGGCGCGGACCGGTGACCGGCAGGCGTTGCGTGACATCGCCGGAGCGATGCTCGAGACCGGGCGGTTCGGCAAGGCGTTCGACCTCCCCGCCTTCCTCGACCGCTACCTGAAGCGATACCCGTGGATGCGGGAGGACGAAGGGGAGCCGCAGTCCAGATACCCGCTGGTGCATCTCCTGAACGAGCTCCGCCGGGCAAGGGACAAGGCCGGCATCGTGCCGGCGTCCGAGTTCGCCTGGGTCCGGGCGCTGGATCCGTTGACATGGCAGACCCTTAACCACCTCGACAGCACGAACGCGCCGGTGGAGTGCGTCGGTGTATTGTGCCACCGGGCCCACTGGAAGGCCCCGTTCCGCGAGGAGACCCCGGAAGTGACCGCAGCCGTGAGCGCCTTCTTCGCCGAGCTTGACCGGCGCGGCCTCGTCGCCGTGGGCCCTGACGCATGAAGACGTGCCCGTCGTGCGGCGGTCCCGTGGTCGGCCACGGCATCCGCGCCGGATCGGCGCTGGCGCGGGAGGCCGGCAGGATCACGCGTGTGCCTGCGACCGTCAGGCGCTACCGTTGCGACGGTTGCGGGCAGGTCCATTCGGATGCCGGGGCGGCCAGCCAGGCGGCGACGGAAGCGGTGGTGGACGCGGTCTTCCTGAGAGGCTTCAGCGGAGCCGCATCGGCGCTCGGCTGCGACCGGAGCACCATCGGGTCCGTCTTCAGGAACTGGTGCGACGCCGAAGCCAGGGCGTTGCCGGCGTGCCTCCCCGACACGGTCGGCATCCACCTGTTTGACACGCGCAACTCGCAACGCATCGTCGTCGCCGACCTGGTGGAAGGGACGGTGGTCGCCGTGTTCGACACCCACATGGAGCTCGAGGCGTGGCTCGGCGCCACGCCGGGAACGGTGACCCTTGCGGCCATAGGCCTGGACCCGCGGTCCCTGGCCATCATCCGCGCGGCGTTCCCGCGGGCGGTGGTGGTGATGGCGCCGTCCATGGGCGCCGCCGTCATAACGGAGGCCGGACGCGCGGCCCTCTCGGCGATCGCCCGGCAAGGCGCCGCCAGGGGAAGAAACTTCCGCGAGGACCCAGCCCTGCTGGACAGGCCGGACGCGTGGCTCGGGGACGACGGGGAGGAGGAGCTGAAGGCGTGGTCGCCAGCGGCGAAGGCGGTGCGCCGCGCCGTCCTCGACCTCACCGCCGCCCTGGCGGAGGGAAGCGGGTTTGCCGACGTCGCCCGCGGATCCTCGGAGCGGTTGCGGGCCGCCTCGGCGCCTCCGGCGCTTGCCGCCATGCTGCTGGCGTGGGGTCCGCTGATGGAGGCCGGCACGGCCTTCGCGTGGCTGGACGCGGGCTACGCCGTCCTGCTCGGGATAGGCGAGGAGGCCTCGAGGCTCAGGGCAAGGCCGGAGACCGAGCCGTTGCGGGCTTTGCTGCTGTTCGGCGGCGGGCCGGACCGCGACCTCGGGGCGACGCTGGAGGGCGTCAGGCGCTACGCCGAGGCCCAGGCCGCCGGCGGTTACCCCGGGCGCTGAACGCGGTATGATCGCGGCGGCGACACGGTTGCCGGATCGATTCGGGGACGAGATGGCTGAACTGGCAGGGGAGAGCTCGCGCGCGACGGCGGACCGTCCCGTCCGCAAGATCATCCATGTCGACATGGATGCCTTCTTCGCCTCGGTCGAGCAGCGGGACAACCCGTCGTTGCGCGGCAAGCCCGTGGCGGTCGGCAGCCCGCAGGAGCGCGGCGTGGTGGCCGCCGCCAGCTACGAGGCCCGCAAGTTCGGCGTCCGCTCGGCCATGCCGTCCGTGGTCGCCGCGCGCAAGTGCAAGCACCTGGTGTTCGTGCCGCCGCGTTTCGACGTTTACCGGGCGGTGTCGGCCCAGATCCACGCGGTCTTCGCCGAGTACACCGCGCTGGTGGAGCCGTTGTCGCTGGACGAGGCCTATCTCGACGTGACCGACAACCTGCAGGGCATCCCGCTGGCGGTGGATGTCGCCCGCGCCATCAGGGCGAGGATATTCGAGAAGACCGGCCTGACGGCGTCCGCGGGGATCAGCTACTGCAAGTTCCTGGCCAAGATGGCCTCGGGCATGAACAAGCCGGACGGGCAGTTCGTTATCCCGCCCGAACGCGGCCCCGCCTTCATGGAAAGCCTGCCGGTGGAGAAGTTCCACGGGGTCGGACCGGCGACGGCGGCCAAGATGCACGGTTACGGGATCGTCACCGGGGCCGACCTCAAGGCCGTCGACCTGCCGACCCTCACCCTGTGGTTCGGCAAGCACGGCGCCTATTACCATGACCTGTCGCGGGGCATCGACAGCCGCGAGGTGAGGCCGGACCGCGAGCGCAAGTCGGTCGGGGCCGAGGACACCTTCGCCGTCGACATCGAGGCGATCGAGGCCGCGCGGACCATGCTGTCGCCGCTGGTCGAGAAGGTGTGGGCCAAGTGCGAATCCCTCGGCCTCGCCGGACGCACGGCGACCCTCAAGGTCAAGTTCGCCGACTTCACCCAGATCACGAGGTCCAAGAGCCTCCCGGGACCGATCCCGGACCGGAACGCCTTCGTGGATATCGTCGAGGAGCTGCTGGGTCGCGAGTTCCCGCCGCGGTTGCCGGTCCGGCTGCTCGGCGTCTCGATCTCCTCCTTCGAAGGCGAGGAAGAGACAGGGCGTCCCGAAGTCCGCCAACTGTCGCTCGAACTCTAGCGGGGTGCGGCCCCGGAAGGCCTTGGGCGGTCTAGTTCACCGTGAATTCGGCGATGTAGCAGGCGGTGGAAGGCACGGTCGTGCGCAGCTCCACCTCGGATACGACGGCGGCGTTGAAGGTCAGGTCGTAGTTGGCCATCGTGTTCGTCTGCGGGACGTGGAAGCTGCCCTGTTTCACCCAGTTGCCGTTGACCTTGGTCCACACGTCCAGATTGCCTCCGCCGAGGCTGTACCAGGGGTTGGTATTGTAGAGAAATGGGCAGTTTATACTGACGGACACGCGCGTTACCGCCTGGGCAGGAGAGATCCCCAGGATGGGGATTCCGCTGCCGTACACGCCGGTGTTCAGCCCGGTGATCCCGCCGTCCGTCAGGCGGGGGTCGGTGTGGGTCGTAAGGTCGCCGTCCATGAGCAAGGACAGGCGCAGGTCCGGTTGCTGGCCGTAGCCGTTGCCGGAATAGCGATAGGAGGTTGCCTTGCTGCGTGCCTCGACGACCGCGACCGTGAACTCGTTCGACGTGGCCGCCGCATCGTCCGCGAGATCGGTGCCGGCTACCGAAAACTGGCGTGATACCACGGTGGTGGGGGTGCCGACGATCGAGCAATCCGCGGCTATGGAAAGACCCGGAGGCAGCGATCCGGTCGCTGCGACAGGTCCGCACGATGCTTGCCCGGCGAAATCATGCCGTTGCGGCACGATAGGCGTGATCTCCCGTCCCACCGTGTAGGAAGACGCCGGCGTATAGGTCAGCGACGGGAGCGGGACCGCGTCCAGCAAGAGTTCGTCGCTCTCGCCCCGCATGGCACCTTTGGCGGCCACGATCCTGAACGGATGCGGGTCGGCGTCCTGCGCCGACCCGGTGACAAGGCCGCCGGAGATCGACAGGCCCGGGACTTGCGGTTCCAGGGACCACGTGACGCCGGGTATGTTGCTCGAGGCCCGGAGAGAGACGGGCGCGTTCACGCGCGGGGTGCCGAGCGTCCCATCCACCGAGACGACGATTTCCTCGGGTTCGCCCGCCGACAGGAGGATAGGCGACGACAACTGCATGCGCATCTGCGCTTCTTGTGCCGAGGCCGGCATGCAGCAGGTGGCCAACAGGACGGCAACGGCGCAACGGGATACCGACATGGAGGCACCTAAAGGGTTTCGCGTACCGTCACGATAGCTGGCAAGGAATGCTGTTTCAATCCTTCTATAGTCTTGCGGGGTTCCGGATCGGAGACGCGCGGCATGTCGCTTCACGGACCGATGCCTCGGCGTCGCCTGGCCGTCGAGGAGCTGTTGGGCCGCGAGTTCCCGCCGCGGTTGCCGGTCCGCCTGCTCGGCGTCTTGATCTCCTCCTTCGAGGGCGAGACGCGGGCGGGCGGACGGGAAGGACGAGATGCAATTGTCGTTGGGGCTCTGACCCAGGTGGCCGGATACCGGGTGATCCGTTAAGCCAGTTCGTGGCCTCGGCTGGATAGAGCGAGCCGGACGTGGGATGGTCCGCTTTCGCGGGTTCCGGGTCGTTGCCGCTCGCGCGGCTGAAAGGTGGTCGGCGGTGCTGGTGCGTGCAGAGCCGATGGTCGCTGCCGCGTTCGCGGCTGAAAGGCGGATCAGCTTGATGCCCAGGCTATCCACCATGTTCGTTGCCGCCTGCGCGGCTGAATGGAGAGCGGACACGATCGGGGTATTCGTAGCGGTTGGTGGTTTGCATCGGTAACGTCGGCTTCGACGGATGTGTAAAACACCACATATTCCGGTCGCTTGCACACCTGCGGATTCCGTGCTCCATTGTTCCTGATACGTTCTTTTCCCCGGTCGGTACGGTTGCTGGTCTCGAAAGCCTACAGGCTGAAGCTCTACCCCAATGCCGCGCAACGCGAGGCCTTCCTCCGCTGGACCGGCTCGTGCCGCTGGCTGTGGAACATGTTCCTGCAGATGGAGCAGGAAGAATACAAGAAGACCGGCAAGTTCCTCTTCCGCTACGACCTGGACAAGCTCATTCCCGGGCTCAAGAAGGATTATCCGTGGCTCGGTGAAACACCGTACTGCTCCCTGCAGCGGGTGGCGAAGAACCTGGACTTTGCCTTGAAGCGCAAGTTCCAGGCGGGCGCCGGTTTCCCGCGGTTCAAGAACCGTGCCGGGCGCCGGAGCTGCTACCTGACCAATGACAAGTTCCGCCTCGACGGGACAACGCATGTGGTCCTGCCCAAGGCCGGACGGATCAGGTTCCGGGCTGGTCGCCTGCCGGAAGGCAAGGTGATGGGCGGGACGATCCGCATGGTCGGCGATGAATGGTACCTCGTGTTGCAGTGCAAGGTGGAGATCCCCGACGTGACGGTCCCGCCGGACGCGGAGACCGTATACGGCGGGGATCTGGGGTTCTCCAAGACCGCGGTTCTGTCGGACGGGACGATCGCCCGGATCGCCAATGTCCTGAAGCGCAAGGCGCGGAGGGTCAAGCGCGACCAGCGGCAACTGGCACGGCAGGTGAAGGGCTCCAAGAATTGGGAAAAGACCAGAAGGAGGCTCGCCAAGGCCAAGGCCGCCGAGGCAAACGCCCGCAACGACTTCCGCCACAAGCTCAGCAGGAGCATCGTCGACAAGGCCTCGGTCATCGTCCTCGAGGACCTGCTGGTCATGGCAATGGCCATGGCGTTGAACTTCGGACGGGCCGTAAACGAGGCGGGCCTGGCCGAGATACGCCGGCAGATCGAGTACAAGGCCATGTGGGACGGAAAGACCGTGGTCATCGCCGACCGCTTCTTCCCGTCTACCCAGAAATGCTCCGCCTGCGGGCATGTGAAGACCGGGCCGGATAAGCTGAAGCTGTCCGACCGCACCTACCGGTGTGGCGCTTGCGGCCACACCGCCGACCGGGACCTCAACGCGGCGATGAACCTGCGCCGCTACGGGCTGGAAGCCCTGGGTCTCGTGGAGGCAGACGAGAAGAATACCGCCAGTGGGGAGGGCTATTCCCTGGAGCTCCATAATGGAGACAATGCCTGTGGAGGCCATGTAAGACGCGAAGGCGAAAACCGGAGCGCTACGGCCGCGGAAGCAGGAATCGTGGCGTGGTCACAAACCGTGACCACCAACCAATACGAATAGCCCGGCGGATGATCAGGCCGATCACATGGGGTCCATGGACATTGCCGCTCGGGCGGCTGGAAGGAGGCGGATCAGGCCAGGGTCGTAGACGCGGGTGTTCTTTGCCGCTTTGGCGGCTGATGGGTACGGTGCTGTGCACAGGATTCCCGGGGAGATTGCCCTTTGCCGCGTCATGCGGCTGGCACGTACGCCTGCGGCGGACGGGACGACCCGGAATCGTGGTTGCCGCCTCGTGCGGCTGGCGGGATCTGTTGGTGGGTGCTTGACCCGGCCCCTTTGCCGCCCTGCGCGGCTGGTGACATTATCGCGTATCGATAATCGATAATGTCAAATGGTGGTGTTCAGGCAGACCTCAACCGAGGAACCGGCCACGTTCCGCAGGGGTCGGAACATGGCAGCTTTCCAGCCGCCCGAAGATCCGGTAGCGGTTCCTGGCCACCGGACGGTAGACGGCATTCCGAAGCGGGGCCGGACAGGCCTGCGCCAGCCTCCACCATGACCAGGGCGGCCCGAGCAGCTTCATCGTCTCGATGAAGGCGTCGGAGCGCAGGAAGGCCTTGCCGCCGTGCACGAGGACGTTGGTCTCAAAATCCGTGGTGTCCAGACCCAGGCGGACGAAGATCTCCCGTCCGGTGTCGCCCTGCGCCGAGGCGAACAGGACCGTTCCGCGCCTGTCGCGCTCGAGCACGTAACGGGCGAACCCGGTGCACAGCGCGCAAACGTTGTCGTAGACCAGGATGGTCCTGCCCTGCGTGATGTCGGAGAGGTCGGTCGTCATGCCGCCTCGGACTCGTGCGCGGCTGGTCTCGGTTCCAGCCATCCCGCGTAACGGACCAGTCGCCCGATCACGGGCAGGCGGATCTCGACCGAGAAACGGAAGCGCCCGCCCTCGGCGTGTTCCCTTGCCTCCGTGCGGGGCATAAGGAAGCGCGGCATCGGGATGCCGAAGGCGCGCCACCCGCGCAGGTGCAGGGACAGACCGCCGTCCCGCTCCACGAGCGCTGCGGCGAATTCGAGGGGCCCGAACCGCTCCACCAGGTGGTGTTCGGCCCAGCTCCCCGGCTTGCCGGCCTCGAGGACCGAGGTCATCGCCCTGCCGCCGAACCGGCGCGTCCACCTTTGCCTGTCGCCATGCCGCTCGATGTCGAGCGCGACATGGACGGCGCCGCCTGCACGAGGGAACCCGAAGACCCTGGCGACGAGGCTCCCGAGCGCGTTGGTCGCGCCTTCGACCTCGGCGACGCCTTCGTGGAGGGGCTGGCCGTCGAGGCCGTGCAGGCGGCGCAAGGGTGCCGACAGCCGCTCGTATGCGGTGCCCATGACCGCCCGGTGCGGTCCGAGGCGCTGTACCTCCCGCCGTTCCCGGAAACCGGTCTTTATCCCGCGGGCCGCGAACACCTGTTCGTATTGCGCCAGGGACAAGGTGCCGCTCGCCGGCCTGGCGCCCGGTCCTGGAACGGTCCCGTCGAGCAGGCCGCGGATAATGATCTCGCAAGCCATGGCGGGGATGTGCGGGCCCATGTCGCCTTCCGCCAGCAGGTGCCAGGACCGCGTGACGGCCCCTTCGGCGTCGGCACCGGTCGCCCTGATCCACATGCCGCCCCTGTGCTCGCCCCAGGGGACGGTGTTGACCACCCGGTCCATCAGGGGCGCCATGAACGACAGCGAAGGGAGCATCCCCCATTTGACGGGATGGGCGCAGAGCCACAGCAGGCGATGGAGCGACCTGGGCGTGGGGCCGGCGCCGATCCAGACGTCGCGGGCCTCCGGGTGCAGTTCGCCGATGACCTCGAGGTCCGGGACCTCCACCAGGGCGAAGCGGGTGCGCGGCAACGGGATCTCGCCGGGAACGGCCACCGTGAAGTGGCGGCTGTCCACCATGCCGTAGCCATGACCGGCGCGACCCTCCACGCGCCGCGGGATCTTCTTGCCGGCGTAGCTGGCGATCGCCTCGATGACGTTGTAGCCCACGCCGGCATAAGGGGAGGGCGCTATGCCCCCGTCGACGGTGTCGATCCGCATCCCCTTGGCAAGCTCGGCCACCACGGCGGTGCTCAGGACCGGGAAGCTGCTTGCCCCGGACAGGACGAACCGTCCCGCTTCCCGGGCGAGCGTGTCCAGGGAACGGATGCCGGTCACGAATTCGGCGGCGTCCGCCAGGTCAAGCCAGTGTGCCCCTGCCGCAAGGGTCGCCCGCACCGCCCGGTATGGGTCCGGACCATAGGATTGGAAAGGCCCGGTGGCGTCGACCACGACATCCGGGCGCAGATGCCGGAGACCGGCCTCTGGATCGGTGCGGTCGAACTCCGCCGCTTCCAGGGTCGCGTCGCTGCCGCCGCGGGCAGAGACGAACTTGCGGGCCTTCTCCAGGGAACGTCCCGCGACGATGACGACCAGGCGACCCTCGTCGAGGAGCAGGTCCACCAGCCGTCCGCCGAACGTGCCGTAGCCGCCGATCACCAGGACCCGCATCGGGATCTCCTTGTGTGCCAGGAAGGCTCTTGGAAGGTCAGGGACGCGGCGCCGGGGCTTCGACCACGGCGACCGCCCGCAGGTCCTCGCGCCCGACCGTCACGGGCCCGTGCCCCTGGTCCTCGAACTCTAGCGTGAACTTCGGCTCGCCGTCGTCCCCGATCGTCATGCCGGTGATCCTGCCCTTGAGGTCGAGGCCCTTCACATAGGCTTCCCCGTCGGCCTTGATGCCCTCGGCGCGGTCCTCGCGCTCCGCCGGCGAGCCGCGGTAGCCGCCCATCCCCATCATCCGTTCCCAGATCTGCTGGCTCATGGCGATCTCCTTGACCTGCCAACGTTATCCGGACCGGGGGCGATACGCAATCGCGCTTGCGGCTCGGGTTTCGGGTGCCCGTTTCCGTTAACCGTCGAGGCGCGGGGGCCTTGTCCCCGAGGGGCCTGCCGTGCCTAGTAGGCCGGAACCGGAGAGGAACCGACTTGACCTACACTGCGCCGGAAAGGCTATTCCATGAGAACGGCGGCGGCACCCTGCTGGAAGCCTACGGGCTCCGGGCAGGGAATTCGCCGCTGGCCACCTTCTTCTCGACCAAGCTGCCGGCGGCGCCCAAGCCCGGCGCCGCGCCGGAGGCAGGCAAGCTGAGCCAGCCCGTCCCCCTCGGACAACTCGCGCTGGTGGTGGCCTGGCAGGGCGGCATGCGGCTCTACTGCAACGTGGCCGCGCCGCGTGAAATCCCGGGTGTCACCTTCAACCGGTGCGTGCACGTGTCCCAGTTCCCGCTGGTCGCCCACGAGGCCATGGACCTGCCGCGCCCGCTCCTCTTCCTCGGCGTCGGCCCCAGCTACCCAGGCGACCTTGCCGCCGCGCGGTTGACCATCGATCCGGATACCGTGGAAGCATTCGGCAGCGGCGGCTTCGTGCTGTCCCGCGCCTCGGTCGGGGCGATCCTCGACGCGTCCGCCCGGAGCGGCATCCCTGTCGCCAAGCTTCGCCGCGCCGCCATGACACTGGAGCGGGCCGTGGCCGGAGAGGACTCGCTGGGTTCGGACAAGTCGCGCAAGGCCGCCCTGTCGCTGGTCGGCCTCAAGGCGCAGGACCCGGACGCCGAGGCGCGCCTGGACGACCACTGGCGGATGGTGGACGACCTGCCGCTGACGTCCGACCCGGCCTGGAAGGTCGCGGAACATGTCGCCGGCGCGCCCGGCGAGAAGGAATCGGAGGCGGCCGCCTAGGCCGGCAAGACGAATGGACCATATCATCTCGCTCCAGCCACCCGGCGGCACCGACATGGCCGAGGACTGGTACAAGCTCCACGTGCTCCTGAGCCGCCGGTTCGGTCCCCGTGTGGACGCGGACGGCAACACCTTGTGGACCTTCGCCGCCGACCCGCGAATGCCGGGGACGCCGGCCATGGCGCAGTCCCGGTTCGTGATGGTGCGCACCAACACCCCCGAGCTCGACGCCTCCGCCTCGGAGATCGCCGCCAAGAGCTACGAGACCTATTTCCCCGGCGAGGGCGAGAGGGTGCGCTTCGACGTCGCCTGCTCCTCCCGCGGCGGTCGTCCCGGCCTGGCGCAGAGGATCGAGACGCGCTTCAAGGCACGGCAGGCGGGCATCGAGCTCCGCACCGCCAGCTGTCCCGGCAACATCGGGCCGCAGATCGACCGCGTGACGCAGCGGATCACCGACGCCGGGCTCGACATCGCCGACCTGGACAACGTCGAGGACAAGGTGTTCCGCATCTACAAGGGACGACGGCACGAGGGCCGCGCCATCACCGTCGTCGGCCTGTTCTCCTCGGGCGTGGCCGTGGTGCGGGACGTCGACGCGGTCCACGCGGCGATCCGCTCCGGCATCGGGCGTGACCGCGGCTTCGGCTTCGGCATCCTGCTGACCGAGGCGTTGGCGGAGAGGGCGGCGGCATGACGGTGTTCTCCCTCGCCCTGGTGGCGGTCACCCCCGTGGTCGTCGGACGCTGGCTCACCCTCGACGCCGTCCTCGACGGTGTCCTCGAGGCGGACGGGCTGGAGGCGCACGAACGCGTGGTCCCCCTTGCGTCCTGGGACGGCAATGACATGCACGCGGACGTGCCGACCTCGGAGATGGCCGCGCGTGGCCTCGTCCATGTCGCTTCCGCCCTGATGCCGTTCGGCGCGGTGCTGCCGCTCGACGGCGACCCAAACGGCGCAGTCCTCGCCAGCCGCCGTCCGCGCGTCCGCGAATACGGGATGAAGCGGGGCTTCCGGCCCGTGAACGATTTCCCCGATCCGCTGATGCCGTTCGCGGACGGTCGCGGAAAGCCGGCTGACCGCATCGACACCAAGCGCGGCCCCGCCGTCTCCCGTGTCGAGACGGTGCGGTGCCTTGCTCCCGGACGGATGGAATGGATCGCGCAAGGCGACCCGGACCGCGTGGTCGCCATCCTGCGCGAGGCGGTGGGGATCGGCGGCAAGACCCGCAAGGGCTTCGGTCGCTTCGATCCCGGCAGCCTCGTTGTCCGCGATCTCGGGGACCGGGCGCATCCGCTTGCCGGCATCCTCGCCGCCAAGGGCGACAGGCTCTGCCGCCCGGTCCCCGCCGGCATGTTCCCTGACGGCGCCGGAGCCTCCAGGCTGTCCGTGCAGACCTGCCGGTCACCCTATTGGGACGGGTCCGCCGCCGAGGCGGCCCGTGTGCCCCTGACACGCCACCACGACGGCATCTTCATCCTCTGAACACAAGGAAAGCGTCCATGGAACGGACTTACGACATCCGCTTGACGGGTACCCTCACGGCCATCACGCCGGTCTCCATCGTCACCCCGAACGCGGTGGTGGACAAGCTGCCCGGCGGCGGCAAGGCCACCCGTCTCGCCTCGCGCGACGTGGTGCGCGAGGACGGCACCGTCGTCACCGTGCCGGTGATCACCGCCAGCACCATCCGCGGCAAGATCCGCCGGTCCGCCTTCCGGGTCTGCCGCGCGGACGCGGACGTGCGTCCGGGCCTCAAGGCGCTGGTCTACTCGGTGCTCGGCGGCATAAAGGGGGCCGAGAGCGAGGACATCTTCTCGATCGGCAAGCGCAACCAGCGTCGCCTCCGCAACCCCGTGGTGGCCCTGCTCGGCGCCTCGGTGCCGTGGGACGCCTCGCGCCTGATCGTGTCGGACGCCATCCCGGTCCACGACGTCACGCCGATGCTGGTATCCGGCACCCGCACCGACGAGTTCGCGCGCAACGCCGACATCGCCGAGATCGTCGACAACTCCGCCTTCGGCGACTACCAGAAGCTGCGCGAGGGCACCCGCGCCACCTCCGACGCCAAGGGCGAGGTCACCAAGCTGATCCAGAAGCGCACCAAGGCCGCCAAGGACGGGCAGATCGCCAAGGTGGCGGAGCTGGACGCCCAGATCGCCGCCGCCCGCAGGGCCGCCGAGGAGTCGGCGATGGAATCGGGCAACTCCATGCAGATGCCGTTCGCGTACTACGCCATCCCGCAGGGCACCCGCTTCCGGCAGGACATCCTGCTCAAGGACGTCACCATGGCAGAGGTCGGCCTGTTCCTGGCGGCCCTCGACGAGATGTTCGACGTGCACCCGGAGTTCGGCGGCAAGGTCGGCGAAGCCTATGGCAGGGTCGCGGCCGAATGGGCGGTGGACGTCCGCGAGCGGCGTCCGGCCCGCACCCCCTGGAACAACATCGGCGCGATCACCGGCAAGCCGTACGAGGGCGTGATCGCCCCGGACCAGCTGTCGGAAGAGGCAGCCGCCGCCTGGAGGGCCTATCTCGACAGCGGCGTGATGGACCTGACCTCGGACGCGACCGAAGCGGAGGCCGCGGCCGCCGCGGAGGGCTGACGCCTTGCGCGACACCGTTAACCGCCTCTTCTCGGAGGGGGGGTCCGAGCTCTTCACGATCGCCCTGCTGGGCAAGGAATCCGCGCCCCGTGCCGTCCAGCGTGACTACGCGCTGGCGGTGCAGGACGTCCTCGACAGTCCCGCCGGCGCCACGGTGCCGGTGGGACTGCTGCAGGCGGAGACCGGTATCGGCAAGAGCGTTGGATACCTGGTTCCGGCGTTGCTCGAGGCGCAGCGGAGCGGCGCGCGCGTCGTGGTCTCGACCCACACCGTAGCGCTGCAGAACCAGATCTTCGGCGAGGTCCTGCCCGGCGTGGTCGAGATGGTGCGGGCGATGACCGGAACCGAGCTCGCCGCCGCGATCCGCGTGGGCCGCCGCAACTTCGTCTCGGTGCCGGCCTTCGTGCGGCTCGCCGACACGTACCGCTCCGGCCCCGAGGCCCGCGCGGAGACGGTGGCGCTGCTGGACGCCATGCAGGGCCTGCTCGAGCGCGACCCGGCGTCGGCGACCGTCCAGCTGGTCCAGGAGGTTTTCGCGCGCGACATCGACGAGGCGGGCGGCCTGCCGTTCGGCCTCGACAAGTGCGCGATCGGGCAGGAGCCCGGCGACACGGCGGGATACGAGGAGATGGTGGCCGAGGCGGCTTCCGCTGACGTCCTCGTGGTCAACCACGCCCTGCTCGCCCTCGACATCATGACCGGCGGGCGGGTGCTCGCCGACGACAGGGACAGGCAGGCCATCTACGTGGTGGACGAGGCCGACGCGCTCCCGGAGGTGATCCGCAGCCTTCTCAGCCGCAAGCTGCCGCTGTCCGAGCTCAACGCCCTGGTCAGGGAGATGCATGCCGCGCGGCCCGGCAAGGCCGCCGCGTTCCGGCGCCACGTGGCCGGGCTCGCCGCCCTGTTCGAGGAGGCTTCGTCCATGGCGGGGAAGATGGTGGACGGGTCCTCCGGGCAGGCGGCGATCATGCCTGTCGCCCAGGGGGTGCAGGCCCAATGGCGACTGCGGCTGGAACAGGGCGTGGCGGGCACCCTGGCCGCCGTCCGGGCCGCGTTGCGGGACACCGGGGTGACGGGCGCCCTGCGCGCCGACCTCGATACCGTCGCCTACGACCTCGAGGCGATCGGCGACGCGTTGCGGACGGTGAACGGCGGCGACAGGCCGCTGTCGATGCCCGCCGTCTACTGGACACCGGCACGCCACAGCCCCGGCCTGCTGCTTTCGGGCGGCAATCCCGGGATGATCGTCTCCAACATCTGGCGCAAGGACAGCATGCGTGCCAGGGCGCTGGTCCTCACCTCGGCCACCTTGACGGGCGGCGGGCGTGACGGGGCCGAGGATTCCATGCTGGACTACGCCATCGGCATCGGCATGTCGAAGACGGTCCTCGAAGGGGCCGTGAAGGGCACCTTCGCGCCGGAGGGGTTCGGGACCATGGACTTCGTCGTGGTCGACCAGGCGAGCGCGCCCGCCATCACCCTGTTTGACGGGGACGCCGGCGACGACCAGGAACCGGTGGCGTCGACCAACCCCGCGGCGGTGGACTGGTGGGTCGCCATGGTGCGTGCCGCCGCGGCGGAGGACAACGGGCGCATCCTCGTGTTGCCGCTGTCCTACCGGGACGCGCGGTCCATCCGCGACGCGCTGGGGGAGGTGCCGGGCTTCCAGGTGATCTTCGACGACCGCTCGGGCGGTGTCATCCCAGCATTCCGCGACAACCCGCGGTCGATCCTGATCGCCCCGGGGCGGTGGGAAGGCCTGGACCTGCCAGGCATGATCCGCCATATCGTCATCCCCCGCATCCCGTTCTCGCCGCCTGACGTCGTCCAGAACACCCTGTTCGAGGCGTACCTGCTGGAACACCGGGGGATGAGCCGCGAGCGTTTGCGGAGGGCCCGCTTCCCCACCATGCTGGCGAAGGCGAGGCGCAAGATCCGGCAAGGCATCGGCAGGGGCATCCGGCGGGCCGACGACAGGGTGACGGTTTGGATCGGGGACCGGCGCTGGCCGGTGCCGCGTGACCGGGTGCTCGCCGGCACGAGGGTGGCGCAGCCGAAATGGGCCGGCGGCATGGCCAAGGCGGTGCCGGACCGGTTCCGGGCGGCATTGGACAACGCCGACGGGTTCACCCCGGGACGCGGTCGCCACGAGGTGCGGATACACGACCGTCACGTGGCCTGATCCCCGCACGCCGCGCACGCGGCTGACAGGACGTTCGGTAGCCAGCAGTCCGCCGATCGAGAGTTCTCTGCCGCGCGCGCGGCTGACAGGTTGGACAGATGCTCGCGGTTGACGGTATTGGAGTTCTCTGCCGCGCGCGCGGCTGACAGGAGGAATGGCTCGATGGCGGGCCC
>Ga0065721_10005297_pt1 | contig 15135 bp, 11 predicted proteins | sample Mesricmetagenome_FD_59108 | JGI IMG/M metagenome (GOLD analysis project Ga0065721, IMG submission 59108) | Mesophilic microbial community from rice straw/compost enrichment Sample: eDNA_1 v2 (version 2) | ecosystem: Engineered > Solid waste > Grass > Composting > Bioreactor | place: USA: Davis... | reverse complement strand
GCGCGGCGCGCGACGGCGCGAACATCGCGATGCTCGCGAAGACCGACACCCCGCACCCCAAGCTCGAGGGCACCGTGCACACGGCGGCCGAGGCGATCCGGGAGGCCGGCGGCCGCGCGCTGCCGATCGTCGGCGACGTGCGCGACGAGGCATCCATCACCGAAGCCGTGAAGCGGACGGTGGGGGAGTTCGGCGGCATCGACATCGTCGTCAACAACGCCAGCGTCATCGACCTCTCGGGCTCCCTCGAGCTTGCGACGAAGAAGTACGACCTCATGCAGGACGTCAACGTGCGCGGGACGTTCCTGCTCTCGCGCGCGGCGATCCCGCCGTTGAAGGATGCCGCGAACCCGCACATCCTCTCGCTGTCGCCGCCCCTGAACGTCACGGCGAAGTGGCTCGGCGCGCACACCGGGTACAGCCTCGCGAAGTTCGGCATGACGATGGCGACGCTGGGCCTCGCGGAGGAGTTCGCCGGCGACGGGATCGCGGCGAACACCCTGTGGCCGCGCACGACCATCGCGACCGCGGCCGTGCAGAACGTGATCGGCGGAGACCGGCTCATGAGGGTGTCGCGCACGCCCGAGATCTACGCGGATGCCGCCTACGAGGTGCTGTGCGCGCCGTCGCGCGAGCTGACCGGGCAGACGCTGATCGTCGAGGACGTGCTTATCGGCGCGGGGATCACGGACTTCTCGGGGTACGCGGCCGTGCCGGGGACGCCGGATGAGGCGATGTACCCGGACATCTTCTTGGACTGACCCCCGTGCGGGTCCCGGTCCCTTCGACAGGCTCAGGGACCTGGGTTGCGGCGGAGGTGGCTGAGCGTGTCGAAGCCTCCGTGACCCCCGCGCGTTAGATCAGACCCAGCTCCGCGAACGCGTTGTGCACGCCGTCGTCCAGCACCGAGGTCGTGACGCGTCCGGCCAGCTTCTGCAGCTCGGGCACGGCGTTGCCCATGGCGACGGGGCTGCCGACGACCTCGAACATCTCGACGTCGTTCCAGCTGTCGCCGATGCCGATGGCATCCGCCGCCGACAGGCCCAGCTGGGCGAGGACGGACGTGATCGCGGAGCCCTTGGTCACCCCGGCCTGACCGATCTCTCCGTTCGACCCGCCGGGCAGGGGGATCGACCCGGGGATGACGTGGAACCCGTCGCCGAGCGCCGCCGCGGCGTGGGCGACGGTGTCGGTCGAGGGGCTGACGAACACGGCCTTCGCGACCGCGTCGCGGTCGACGTCCGACACCGGCTTCGGCTCGTTCCACAGCGGCTGCTCGGACGGCAGACCCTGCGCCTCGAGCTCGGCGGCGCGCTGCGCGTGACGCTCGCGGCGGTACTCGGCCATGACGGGGCCCATGCCCTCGCTGGCGTAGACCCCGCCGTGGGTCTGCAGGAAGTAGTGGATGCCGTGCGCCGCGAAGTACCGCTCGAGGGCCTCGACGTCTCCGCGCGGCATGGGGCGGTCGACGATGAGCTCGTCGGCGCGCGTGGCGTAGGCGCCGCCGTTGGTGATCGCCCCGTCGAAGCCGATCGCCCGCACATCGGGGTGGATGTCGCCCGCGGAACGCCCGGTCGAGAGCCACACGAGGTGGCCGTTCTCGCGCGCGCGGCGGATCGCCGTCACGGTCGAGGGGGCGATCACGGAACCGTGCTCGAGGATCGTGCCGTCGACGTCGAGGAAGGCGATGCGGGTCATGTGCACTCCAGCAGGGGACCGACCCCGGGCCGTGGGGACCCGGGGTCGATCCGGTCGGGGGGATTCAGCGGGTGAGCGACGCGCCGTTGGTGCGGATCACGTCGGCGTACCAACCGAACGACTTCTTGCGGTACCGATCCAGCGTTCCGGTTCCGTCGTCGTTGCGGTCGACGTAGATGAAACCGTATCGCTTGCTCAGCTGAGCGGTACTGGCGCTGACGATGTCGATGCAGCCCCACGAGGTGTAGCCGAGCACCTCGACGCCGTCCTCGAGCGCCTCGCCGACCTGCACGAGGTGGTCGTTCAGGTAGGCGATGCGGTAGTCGTCGACGACCGTCTTCTCACCGTCGATCTCGACGAGCTGATCGCGCGCGCCCAGGCCGTTCTCGACGACGAAGAGGGGCTTCTGCCAGCGGTCCCAGAACTGGTTGAGCACCAGCCGCAGGCCCACCGGGTCGATCTGCCAGCCCCACTCGCTCGCCGGGAGGGTCGGGTTCGGTACGCCGCCCATGATGTTGCCCTCGCCGGCCGCTCGCAGCGCCGGGTCGGCGGTCTCGGCGATCGACATGTAGTAGCTGAACGAGACGAAGTCGACCGTGTTCTTCAGGTCGGTGCGGTCGTCGTCGGTGATGTCGAGAGCGATGCCCTCCTCGCGCAGGCGCCGCAGGAAGTACCCGGGGTACTCGCCGCGCGTGTGCACGTCGCCGTAGACGAGGTTGCCGTGGTCGGCGTCCATCACCGCGACCGCGTCGGCGGGCGACGGGGTGAGCGGGTAGATCGGCATCGACAGCACCATGCACCCGACCTTCGCCTCGGGGGCGACCTCTCGCGCGATGCGGGTGGCGCGGGCGGATGCCACGAGCTCGTGGTGCATCGCCTGGTACAGGTCGCCCTTCGGGACGCCGCCCTCGGGGATCGGGATGCCGCCGCTCATGAACGGCGCGTGCAGCAGCGAGTTGATCTCGTTGAACGTCAGCCAGTACTTCACGCGCGCGCCGAAGCGCTCGAAGAGCGTGCGGGCGTACCGCTCGTAGAAGCCGATGAGCGCGCGATTCGTCCATCCGCCGTACGCCTCGGCCAGGTGCAGCGGCGTCTCGTAGTGCGAGATCGTCACGAGCGGCTCGATGCCGTGCTTCTCGAGCTCGTCGAGCACGCGGTCGTAGAAGGCCAGGCCCTCCTCGTTGGGCTCGGTCTCGTCGCCCTTCGGGAAGATGCGGCTCCAGGCGATCGAGAACCGGTAGACGCCGAATCCCATCTCGGCGAACAGAGCGATGTCCTCCGCGTAGCGGTGGTAGTGGTCGATGCCGACGAGCTTGAGGTTGTCGGACGTGGGCTCAGCGCTGCGCGGACCGGAGATGCCCTGGGGCATCACGTCCTGCACGGAGAGGCCCTTGCCGCCCGCGTCGTAAGCACCCTCGATCTGGTTGGCGGCGGTCGCGCCGCCCCAGAGGAAGCCGTCGGGGAAGGGGGTGGTGGTCATTTGTTCGTTCTCCGGGGTTCAGCGAGTGGCGGATAGGGAGTCGACGGATACGGCGCGGAACAGCGTCTCGCCGTGCGAGAGGGGTCCGGATGCCGTGTCGTCGACGTCGGGGTGGAGGTCGCCGTTGGTGACGATGACGGGCGTGATCAGGTCGTACCCGGCCTTCTCGATCGCGTCGCCGTCGAACTCCACGAGCAGGTCGCCGGCCTTCACCTCGCTGCCGGACTGGACGTGGAGCGTGAAGTGCTCGCCGCCGAGCTTGACGGTGTCGAGACCGACGTGGATGAGCAGCTCCACGCCGTCGACACCGCGGAGCCCGATCGCGTGACCGGTGGGGAAGGCCGCCACGACGGTGCCGTCGAAGGGGGCGTAGACCGCGCCCGAGGTGGGACGGATGGCGACGCCCTTTCCGAGCGATCCGTCGGCGAAGGCGGCATCCGGGACCTCGCTCAGCGCGACCACGGTCCCGTCGACGGGATTGCGCACCTCGGTGTCGGTGGCGGTGGCGGAAGCGGTGGGGGCCGCGGCCTCGACCGGGTCCGCGAAGCCGACGAGCACGGTGAGCAGGAAGGGGACGAGGATCGCGACGGCGAGACCGATGCCGAGCATCACCATGTTGCCGTTGCCGAGGAGGGCGGGCAGTGCCAGTCCGGACGGCACGACGAACGCCTTCGAGAAGACGCCGCCCATCGCGATGAGCGCGCCACCGAGCGCACCGCCCACGACGCCGAAGGCGAAGGGGCGCTTGAGCGGCAGGTTGATGCCGTAGATCGCGGGCTCGGTGATGCCCGCGAGGAAGCCCGAGAGCGTGGCGGGGGCGGCGAGCGAGCGCAGGTTCTTGTTGCGCGAGCGCACGAGCACGCCGGCGACGGCGGCCGCCTGAGCGAGGACGGCGGCGAAGACCGGTCCGAGCAGGAGGATCTGTCCAGTGTTCTGGTACTCGAGCTGGAACAGCGGCACGAGCCCCCAGTGCAGACCGAAGATGACGAAGACCTGCCACAGTCCGCCCATGATGGCGCCGCCGAGCCAGGGGAGGGTCTCGAAGACCCAACCGATGCCTGCCGCGAGTCCGCCGCCGATGAGCGACGAGAGCGGACCGATGACCAGGAACACCAGGGGCACGGCGATCAGCACGACGATCATCGGGGTCAGGAAGCGCCGCACGGCTCCGGGGAGGACCTTCAGCAGGACGCGCTCCGCGTGGCTCTGCAGCCACACGATGATGATGACCGGGATGACGCTCGAGACGTAGCTGACCATCGTCACCGGGATGCCGAAGAAGGTGATGTCGGGAGCGCCGTTCAACGCCGTGATGGTCGGGTAGACCAGGGCTCCGGCGATCGCGAAGGAGGTGAACTCCGACGCCTTGAAGTACCGCGCCGCGGTAATCGCGAGGGCCATCGGGAGGAAGTTGATCAGCGCGTCCGAGAGCGCGTTGAGGATGACGTAGGTGGTGCTCGTGGCATCCAGCCAGCCGAAGGTGACCGCCGCGGCGACGAACGCCTTCAGCAGACCCGTGCCGGCGAGGGCCCAGAGGATGGGGGTGAAGATCGCCGAGATCATCTTGATGAAGCGGTTGAAGAGATTGCCCTTGGGTCCCGTGTCGCCGCCGTCGGAGCCTGCGCCGCCGAGCTTCGTCTGCGCCTGGATCGCCGCGTAGACGTCGGGGACGTCGTTGCCGATGACGACCTGGTACTGGCCCCCGGCCTGCGCCGTGGTGATCACGCCGGGCGTGGCCCGGAGGGCGGTGGCATCCGCCTTGCTCTCGTCCTTGAGCACGAATCGCAACCGCGTCGCGCAGTGCACGAGCGAGGTGATGTTGCTCTCTCCGCCGACGCCGGCCACAACCGCCGTCGCTGTCTTCGCGTGATCCACCATCGGAATCCGCCTGCCTTTCGCCGCATCAGTGCGGCCTTTTCGAGATGTTCGGGCGACGTTCCGGAGTGTTTCGGGCAATAAAAAAGACCCGAATCCGTTCACCGCTCGTCAGCGATGTGGATTCAGGTCTTGCCCGCTCGCGCGGTAACAATCCGGAAATCGTCGGCAGGTTATGACGCCTGCGTCGGCGACTATAGCACGCCGGGAATCAGGAATGGCGCGATGGTTCGCGTTGGGCCGCTCGGAACTGCGTGGGACTCTGCCCGACTTCGCGTCGGAACGTGCGTGCGAACACGGTCGGATCGGGGATGCCGCACCTCACGGCGACATCCGGCACCGGCAGCGCTGTCTCTCGCAGGAGTGTGCGGGCCCGAGCGGCGCGGAGCGAGCGCACGAGCGCGGCGGCACGCTCGCCGCGCTCGGCGAAGATCTGGTGGACGGTGCGGATCGAGACCCCGTGGAGGTCGGCGATCGCCGGCACGCCGAGGAGCGGATCGTCGAGATCCTCGGCGATCGTGCGACGGAACGAGGCGTAGAGCGCGTCGTGCGACAGCCCGGGCGCGCCGCGACGACTCTGCCGTCGCAGCGCCGCAACGAGCAGCTCCGTGGCGACGCGGAGCGTGCGGCCCTCGTCCTCGAAGAGAGGAGCACCGCCGAACTGCGAGCGGACCAGCCTGCTCGCCGTTCGCAGCGCCACGTCCGTGCGGGTCGACATCGCGCGGGCGGAGAGCGCGGACAGTGCCGATGTCGGCATCCCGAGCCAGTCCGTCGGCACCTGCAGCACGATCAGATCGGACGGTCCGGGGAACAGGAGTTCGTACGGCGACCGAGTGAGGTAGAGGACCCCGTCGCCCGGAGCGACCACGGCCTGCCGATCGTTCTGGTCGACGAGATTGCGCCCGCCGTACTGGAGACTGAAAAGGGCGAGATCATCTGCTGGGGCCGACGTGGTCGTCTGGTCCCTCAGGACGCGGCACGCACCGGAACGCACCGAGGACATCGCCGCCCTCGCGCGGCCCCGATGATCGAGGTGCGCGGTGAAAGCGCCGTCGGCGGTGACGCGGAGGGGCACGAACACGGCGCTCGACAGGGCCTCCCACTCCGAGACCGACGCCGCCGTTCGCCGCACCATGGGTTCATCCTGCTCCTCGACGCGGGCGGAGAGAAGCGCTCGCGTGACGATCCTGTTTCGTCGCCCGCGATCTGCAGAAAGTGCACGATCTCGCGCACGATTCGCCTTCGGCGCGGCAAGGGCGGCTCGTACTGTCGGCTCACCTACTACCGAGGAGACCCCATGACCGTTCGCGTCGCCGCCGTCCAAGCCGAGCCGGGCTGGTTCGATCTGGAAGCCACCGTCGACAAGACCATCGACCTCATCGCCGAGGCCGCCGCCCACGGGGCGGAGATCGTCGCGTTCCCCGAGACGTGGCTTCCGGGGTATCCGATCTTTCTCTGGGCGTACCCGATCCCCGAGCAGATCCCCTCCATCGCCCGTTATCACGCCGCCTCGCCGAGCATCGATGGTCCCGAGATCGCCCGTATCCGCGAGGCCGCCGCCGCCCACGGCCTCACCGTGGTGCTGGGGCTGAGCGAGCAGGACCACGGCTCGCTGTACATGGCGCAGCTCATCATCGGCCCCACCGGGGAGATCCTCCTGCACCGGCGCAAACTCAAGCCCACTCACGCCGAGCGGACCCTCTTCGGTGAGGGAGACGGTGGCGACCTCGAAGTGATCGAGACCGCGCATGGGCGGTTGGGTGCCCTCAACTGCTGGGAGCATCTGCAGCCCCTCGTGAAATTCGCGATGTACGCGCAGCACGAGCAGATCCACGTGGCGGGATGGCCGTGCTTCGGCATCTTCGGGGAGCACCCGTCGCTCGGCTGGGAGCCTTCGATGGCCGTGAGCCGCACGTACGCGCTCGAGGGTGGGGCCTTCGTCGTGGTCTCAACACAGATCCTGAGCTCGGAGGGCGCGCAGAACTTCCTTGTGAACGGAGCCCCCTCGCCGATCATCGACCTCGGCGGCGGGTACGCGCGAATCTACGGTCCCGACGGGTCGCTGCTCACCGAGGCTCTCGACCCCGGGATGGAGGGCCTCGTCTACGCCGATCTCGATCTGCGGACCATCGACATCGCGAAGAAGTTCGCCGACCCGGTGGGCCACTACAGCCGGCCCGACGTGTTCTCACTCACCGTCGATCGCACGGCCCGCACCCCCGCGACCTTGACCGGCGCGACCGCGGTGCCCGGCGAGGAGCGCGACCTCGCCCCGATCGTCGTGGGCGACTGACGGTCAGAGCATCGGCGCGTCGGGCGCGCCAGCATCGTCGGCGCGACCCATGCTCGTCGCCAGGCGCTCGACGTGCACGGTGAGGTACAGCACCTCTTCGTCGGTCAGCGTCGACCCCGTCGCCGCGAGCACGTAGCCCTTGACGCCCTCGGCGATGCCGAAGGCGCGGGGGTAACGGTGCTTCGCGAACTCGAAGAACGACGAGTCGCCGCTCGTGAGCATCGCGCGGTTCACGAGCCTCTGCAGCAGGAACCGCACGTGCAGGATGAACCGCGCGTAGTCGGGGCTCTCGGTGTCGAGGGAGACGCCGAGGCCCGTCTCGACCGTGCGGACGACGTGCTGCACGCGGCGGAACAGCAGCGCCGCGGTGCCGTTCGGCTCGTCGCGCGTCGCGTTCAGCAGGTGCATCGTGAGGAAGACGCCCTCCTCCGGCGGAAGCTCACGATCGAGGGATGCCGCGATCGAGGCCGCCATGCGCTCCGCCACGCGCGACTCGTCGGGGTGCAGGATGCGCAGCTCCGGCATCGAGGTGCCGGGGATGCGGATGCCCTGGTCGAGGCGCTCGACCACGTAGTTCACGTGGTCGATCACGGCCAGGGGCAGGCGGCGTCCGAGGTCGCGTCCGAGCTCGCGCTCGGCCTGGTCGACGGCGTGGAGCACCGCCTGCACCAGCGCGTACGGGGCGTCGGCGAGGAGTTTCTGGGCGTGAGCGGTGTCGCTGCCCTGCTCGAGCACGAAGGTCTTCTCGACCTTCGACGGGTCGACGCGGCCGTCGTGCTTGAGCTGGAAGCCGATGCCCCGGCCCATCAGCACGCGCTCGCGGCCGTCGCCGTCGATCGCCACGACGACGTTGTTGTTCAGCAGCTTCTGCACGCCGCCGGGCGGGAGGGAGACGTCACCGGCACCGGGCATGGGATGCATCATAGAGCGCGACCTCGCGTCGCGCCGCGAGAGCCTCGGACGGGGTAGGCCGGTCCCGCACGGGCGATCGAGGTATCGGCATCCGGGAATCGTCGTGTAGAGTCGCCAGCGGACATGTGACTGGTCATGCAGGCAGGATCCGAACGCAGTGCGAGAGCACCGCCTTCGGGTCCTTTTTTGTTTGCCCGGGCGGCTTCGGAGTCGAGGTCGCGACGCGTGTCCTTCGATCCAAGGAAGGACTTCGATGACCACCCAGGACAGCGCCCGCGCGATCCTCGAGCACGTCGGAGGAGCGGCCAACGTGGCCTCGCTTCACCACTGCTCGACCCGCCTCCGCTTCACACTCGCCGATGACTCGCAGGCCGATGAGGCGGCCCTGAAAGCCACGCCCGGCGTCATCGGCGTGGTGCTGGGCACCCAGACCCAGGTGATCGTGGGCTCGGGTGTCAACGACTACTTCCGCGAGATCGAGAAGATCCGCGCCGGAGGCGGCGGTCGCGCCGCCGCACGGGTCGACGCCGCGAAGCCGAAGCTGAGCGTGAAGCGCGCCGGGTCGGTGTTCATGGACTTCGTCGTCGGCGTCTTCACCCCGATCATCCCCGCCGTCGCCGGTGCGGGGATCTTCAAGTCGTTCCTCATCCTCGCCGTCGCCCTCGGCTGGCTGCAGACGACCGACCAGACCTATCAGGTGCTCACCGCGATCCCCGACGCGGTCTTCTTCTTCCTCCCGCTGCTGGTGACCTACACCGCCGCGAAGAAGCTCGACGTGAACATCCCGCTCGCGCTCGGCATCGTCGGCCTGCTGGTGTTCCCGACCTTCGCGGGTCTTCTCACCCAGGAGGGCGGCGTCGCGCTGTTCGGACTGGCGGTGCCCGCGATCGCCTACAACGCGCAGGTGTTCCCCCCGATCCTCGCCGTGCTGCTGCTCGCCGTCGTGGAGCGCTTCGCCCGCCGCATCAGCCCGAGCGTGATCAGCACCTTCCTCGTGCCGCTGATCTGCTTCGTCGTCGTGGCGCCCGCCACGATCTTCCTGCTCGGACCGCTCGGATTCTTCCTCGGCACTCTTCTGACGGGGGCGATGCTGTGGCTGTACGGCACGCTGGGCTGGATCGCCGTCGCACTGATGGCCGCCGCCCTGCCTTTCATCGTCTCGGTGGGCATGCACAAGGCGTTCATCCCGCCGACGGTGGCGACCATGGCCTCCGCGGGCAAGGAGAGCTTCTACCTCGTCGCCTCGCTCGCCCACAACCTCGCGGAGGCCGGCTCGAGCCTCGCCATCGCCGTGCGCACCAAGAACAAGACGCTGCGCGGCACCGCGATCTCGTCGGGCATCTCGGCCTTCTTCGGCATCACCGAGCCGGCTCTCTACGGCGTGACGCTGCAGAACCGTCGCGCGATCATCTCGGTCGTCATCGGTGCGTTCGTGGGTGGCTCGTACCTCGGCATCGCGGCGATCTCGGCCTTCGCTCTCGTCAGCCCGGGCGCGGCGTCCATCTCGATGTTCATCGACATGGCCAACCCCTGGAACCTTCTGCACGCGGTCATCGGTGCCCTCGTCGCCATGGTCACCTCGTTCATCGTGTCGCTGGTGATCTGGAAGGACTCCGACTCGGCCACCGTGCGCCTGCTCGAGCAGCAGGCGGGCACGTCGACCCCCGTCTCGGCAGGCGCCACCGGCGGGATCGTCGCCCCCATGACGGGTGAGGTCATCGCTCTTGAGAAGGTCGACGACCCGGTGTTCTCGGGCGGCATCCTCGGGCCCGGCGTGGCGATCCGCCCCACCGATGGGGAGGTGCGCGCACCGATCAGCGGCACCGTTTCGAGCCTGCTGCCCTCGCGCCACGCGCTCGGCATCCTGGGAGACGACGGCCTCGAGGTGCTCGTGCACGTGGGCCTCGACACCGTGCGCCTCGAAGGGGCGCCTTTCATCGCGCACGTCGCCCAGGGCGACCGCGTCGAAGCCGGCCAGCACGTGCTGACCGCCGACCTGGCGGCGATCGAGGCCGCCGGACTCGACATCACGACGCCCGTCGTCGTGCTCAACGGTGACGCCTACGACGTCGCCCCCCTCGTCACCGGACGCGTCGTCGCGGGCGCCACCCTCTTGTCGACCGATGAGAAGGAGACCGCGAATGGGATTGCCTGACGGATTCCTCTGGGGCGGCGCCCTCGCCGCGAACCAGGCCGAGGGTGCCTGGAATGAAGGGGGCCGCGGTCCCGCGGTCTCGGACGTGGCCAAATACCGCCCGCACGTCGACCCGCGCGAGTACGCGGTGCACCACCAGCACACGCTCGAAAGCATCGCCGCGGCCATGGCCGACGACGACGTCGCGTACTACCCGAAGCGCCGCGGAATCGATTTCTACCACCGCTACCGCGAGGACCTCGCCCTGTTCGCCGAGATGGGCTTCTCGGTGCTGCGGGTGTCGATCGCGTGGTCGCGGCTGTACCCGACCGGGCAGGAGCTCGAGCCGAACGAGGAAGGGATCGCGTTCTACCTCGACCTCTTCACCGAGATGCGCCGTCTCGACATCCGGCCGCTGGTGACGCTGTCGCACTACGACCCGCCGCTCGCGCTCGCGCTGAAGAACAACGCGTGGGTCGACCGCAGCACGATCGCCCTCTTCGAGCGGTTCTCTCGCACGTGCTTCGAGCGCTTCGGCCACCTCGTCGACCTCTGGTTGTCATTCAACGAGATCGACGGCATCATCCGTCACCCGTTCACCTCGGGCGGCATCATCGACGAGACCGTCCAGGGGTCGCTGGAACAGGCCTGCTACACGGCGCTGCACCACCAGTTCGTGGCATCCGCGTCAGTGACGAAGATGCTGCACGAGATGTGGCCGGAGTCGGAGATGGGGTGCATGCTCACGATGCTCACCACCTACCCCAACACCTGCCACCCCGACGACGTCGCGGCGACCCAGGCCAAGGAACGACTGCTCTACCTGTGCACGGACGTGCAGGCCGGAGGGGCGTATCCGCGGTTGGCGCTGAAGGCGCTCGAAGCCAAGGGCATCACGATCCCCTTCGTCGAGGGTGACGTCGAGCTGCTGAGCGAGCACCCGGTCGACTACATCTCGTTCTCGTACTACATGACCCTCACCGAATCGGTGCGCCCGGATGCCGAGCGCACCCCCGGCAACACGGTGCTCGGCGTGAAGAACCCGTTCCTGCCGTCGAGCGAATGGGGATGGCAGATCGACCCCGTAGGCCTGCGCATCTCGCTCATCGACCTCTACGACCGCTATGGCAAGCCGTTGTTCATCGTGGAGAACGGTCTGGGCATGCGCGACGAGCTCACGGACGACGGTCGCATCCACGACCCCTACCGCATCGACTACTTCCGGTCGCACTTCGAGGAGATGATCCGCGCGGTCGACGAGGGGGTGGAGCTGCGCGGCTACACCAGCTGGGCGCCGATCGACATCATCAGCGCCTCGTCGTCGCAGATCTCCAAGAGGTACGGTTTCATCCACGTCGATCAGGACGACCTCGGAAACGGCACCGGCGAACGACGTCGCAAGGACTCGTTCTTCTGGTACCAGAAGGTCATCGCCTCGAACGGGGCCGACCTGGCGTGATCGCCACCTCGGCGCATCCCCCGGGGTCGACGGAGACACCCATGCAGATCATCAAGAAGGTGCTGAACTCCAGCGTCGTGCTCGTCGAGGACGAGCGCGGCGTGGAGCGCGTGCTGCTCGGCAAGGGCATCGGCTTCGCCGCGCGTCCGGGCGACACCGTCGCGCCGGGATCGACGGACCGGGTCTTCGTCGCGCTCGACGACGCCGATCAGCGGAACCTCGTCGAGTTGCTCGCCCAGATCCCCGGAGGCTTCGTCGAGCTCACGAGGGCGATCGTGATGGATGCCGAGAAGGTGGGCATCGAGCTCGACGCGCACATCTATCTCACGCTCACCGACCACCTGCACTTCGCGGTGGAGCGTCAGCGGCGGGGCCTGCAGGTCACCAATCGCCTGGCGTGGGAGGTGCGGACCGTCTACCCGCGCGAATACGAGGTGGGCCTGCGCGCGCTCGGACGGCTCCGCGACCGCACGGGGGTGTCGCTGCCCGACGAGGAAGCCGCCAACATCGCCTTCCACCTCGTCAACTCCGAGGTGGGGCGACCGGCCGTCGACTCGATGCGCGTGGTCGGGCTGGTGTCGGACATCACCACGATCGTCACGCACTCCGGGGGAGTGACCCTGGATGCCGAGGACCTCCACACCCGTCGGTTTCTCACGCACCTGCAGTTCTTCGCGGAGCGATTGTTCAGCGACCGCCTCGCCGGTCAGGACGAAGACCTGCTCTTCGCGACCATGACGGCGAAGCACCCGCGCGCCGTCGCGACGGCCGAACGCATCCGCGCGTTCGTTCTGAAGGAGCACGAGGTGGTCATCTCCGACGAAGAGGTGGGCTACCTTGCCCTGCACATCGCTCGCGCCCAGTCGAGCTGAACACCCCGAAAGGTCTCCCATGGCACAGCGCACCGCCGTCTTCGGCTCGTCCTCCGGCCTGCACTCCCGCCCCGCTGCCACCCTCGCCCGCGCGGCCGCGGCGTCGAAGCACACCGTCACTCTCGCCGCCGGCGACACCTCCGTCGATGCGCGCAGCATCCTCGCGCTGCTGCAGCTCGGTGTGAACACGGGCGATGAGGTGGCCCTCGAGGTCGACGGTCCCGAGGCCGACCGCGTCGCCGACGAGCTCCAGGCGCTGCTCGAGCAGGATCTCGACGCCGCCTGACCCGATCGCGCGAGGGGCCGCGCCGGATGTATCCCCCGACGCCCGGCATCCCGGCCCCTCGCGTGTCCTCTGGGGTCCGGCCCTTCTCCGTGGCTCGCGTGAGGGGTCGGAATCTGTCGCCTGCCGCCTCACGAAGCGACACTTCTCGACCCCTCACGCGATCAAGACGGAGGGTCGAACGCGCCCAGCCGCGACGCAGGCGCGCCCCGGTACCCTGGAAACCATGACCGATCAGCCCCCCGTGCGCTCCACCACGCCCCGGCAGGCGCGCCCCGCGGGGGCGCCTGCCGACACCGGCATCCGCGAGACGAAGCCGCGGACCGCTCCGGCCCGCCAGGTGCGACCGAAGACCGAAGGCTGGCAGCAGGCCAAGGACGAGACCGGTCGCCCGCTCCTGCAGTTCGCCAGCCCCAAGCGCGGCAAGCCCCCCGTGCACCTCGCCGACATGACCGCCGACGAGCGCGTCGCCAAGGTGAAGGAGCTGGGCCTCCCCGGCTTCCGCGCGAAGCAGCTCGAGAAGCACTACTTCACGCACTACACCTCGGATGCCGCCGACATGACCGACCTGCCGGCATCCGGTCGCGAAGAGCTCGTCGCGGGCATGCTCCCGCCCCTGCTCACCGAGGTGCGCCGGCTCGAGACCGACCGCGGCGACACGATCAAGTTCCTCTGGAAGCTGCACGACGGCGCCCTCGTCGAGTCGGTGCTCATGCGCTACCCCGGCCGCATCACGCTGTGCGTGTCTTCGCAGGCCGGGTGCGGCATGAACTGCCCGTTCTGCGCCACCGGGCAGGCGGGCCTGACCCGCAACATGTCGGCCGCCGAGATCGTCGAGCAGATCGTGCGCGCCAACGCCCTCATCGCGTCCGGCGGCCTGGGCGGCAAGAAGCGCGACGACCACTCGCTCGACCGCGTCTCGAACATCGTCTTCATGGGCATGGGTGAGCCGCTGGCGAACTACGCCCGCGTCATGCAGGCCGTGCGCGTCATGGTCGACAAGGAGCACGGCCTCGGCATGAGCGCCCGCGGCATCACCGTCTCGACCGTGGGCCTCGTTCCCGCGATCAAGAAGCTCGCCGACGAGGACATCCCGGTCACCTTCGCCCTCTCGCTGCACGCGCCCGACGACGGCCTGCGCGACGAGCTGATCCCGGTGAACTCCCGTTGGAAGGTCGACGAGGCCCTGGATGCCGCCCGCGCCTACTTCGACAAGACCGGGCGCCGCGTCTCGATTGAGTACGCCCTGATCAAGGACATGAACGACCACGCGTGGCGCGCCGACCTGCTGGCCGACAAGCTCAATGCCCGCGGTCGCGGCTGGGTGCACGTGAACCCCATCCCGCTGAATCCGACCCCGGGCTCGATCTGGACGGCATCCGAGGTTCCGGTGCAGAACGAGTTCGTGCGCCGTCTCAACGACGCGGGCATCCCGACGACCCTGCGCGACACCCGCGGCAAGGAGATCGACGGGGCGTGCGGCCAGCTCGTGGCGACCGAAGAAGACGAGGCGGCCGCCGAGGCGACCCCGGTCGGCTGACACCCTTCGCGGAAGCGCCCCCGGCCGAGCGGCCGGGGGCGCTTCGTGTTCACGCGGGCGACGATCACGTTTNGCGGGACCGCCCGCATGCGTCCGAGGCCGCGATCAGGCGGCGACGGCCGTCACGACGAGGTTGTCGACGTAATGGCCGCTGGCCGGATCCCACGCCCCGGCGCACGTGACCAGCCGCAGCTGCGGCGTCGGTGTCGGCGCGTAGACCGATTCGGTGGGGAAGCTGTTCTTCTCGACGGTCTGCAGCCCGGTCACCACGAAGTCGGCCGTCGATCCGTCGGCGCGGCGGACCGACACCGTATCGCCGGGCGTCAGTCGCGGGAGGTCGTAGAAAACGGCCGGTCCGGTGGGTGAATCGACGTGGCCCGCGATGACCGCGGGACCGACCTCTCCGGGCAGGACCCCCTTCTCGTACCAGCCGACCGCGTCGTAGTCCCGGGGCGACTGGATCCACCCGTCGTCCCCTCGGTCGAGGCCGATGAGGTCGGAGTCCACCCCGATCGCCGGGATCGAGATGTGCACGGGCGGGGCCGTGTTGGCCGCCGCGGGGGTCACCGGATTCTGGAAGCCGCCCGCC
>Ga0065721_10051359_pt1 | contig 15136 bp, 12 predicted proteins | sample Mesricmetagenome_FD_59108 | JGI IMG/M metagenome (GOLD analysis project Ga0065721, IMG submission 59108) | Mesophilic microbial community from rice straw/compost enrichment Sample: eDNA_1 v2 (version 2) | ecosystem: Engineered > Solid waste > Grass > Composting > Bioreactor | place: USA: Davis... | reverse complement strand
CCGCCAGCCCCGCCGGCCAGCGCGCCGCCGTTGCCGGAATAGCCGGGCGGGGGCGCGTAGGAGGTGGGCAGGCTGGGGTAGGCCGGGGCCTGCGGCGGGGCGTAGCCGCGCGGCGCGGCCGGCACGGTGCCGCCCGGTCCCGCGAAGGGGTTCGCCACCGGCGAATTCTGCGGGATGGAAGCCTGGGCGGTGCCTTCCGGCGCCAGCGACGCGCTGGTCAGCATGATCGACTCAGGGCCGACCACCTCGCCGCGGGAGAGCAACACCGCGCGGTGCATGGTGTTCTCCAGCTCGCGCACGTTGCCGCGCCAATGATGGTTGCGCAGCATGATCAGCGCGTCGTCCGACAGGCGCTTGTCGGGCAGCCCGTTGGCCTGGGCGTATTTCTTCAGGAAATGCTCGGCGATCATCGGGATGTCCGCCGGCCGTTCCCGCAGGGCGGGGATGGCGACGCTGAAGACGTTCAGGCGGAAATACAGGTCCTCGCGGAAGTTGCCGGCGCGAACCTCGTTCTCCAGGTTGCGGTTGGAGGTGGCGATCAGGCGGACGTTGACCTTGACCGGCTGGGACGAGCCGATGCGGTCGATTTCCTTCTCTTGGATGGCGCGCAGCAGCTTGGCCTGGAGGCGCGGGTGCATCTCCGACAGTTCGTCCAGCAGCAGCGTGCCGCCGTTGGCCTCCTCGAACCGGCCGAGGCGGCGGGCCACCGCGCCGGTGAAGGCGCCCTTCTCATGGCCGAACAGCTCCGATTCCAGAAGGTTTTCCGGGATGGCCGCACAGTTCACCGCGACGAAGGGGGCGTCCGAGCGCCGGCTCTTGCGGTGGATGAAGCGGGCCATCAGCTCCTTGCCGGTGCCGCTCTCGCCCGTGATCATCACCGACGCGTCGCTGGGGGCCACCTGTTCGGCCATCCGCAGGGTGGCGAGCATGGCCGGGTCCTGGCAGACGATGGCGTGGCTTTCCTCCGCCACCGCTTCCAGGACGGCGGCGATCAGCTCCGCGTCCGGGGGCAGGGGGACGTATTCCTTGGCACCGGCGCGGATCGCCTTCACGGCCGCCGCCGCGTCGGTGCCGATGCCGCAGGCCACCACGGGGATGGTGATCCGCTCCGCCTTCAGGCTTTCGATGAATCCGGCGATGTCGAGCTTGACGTCGATCATCACCAGATCGGCACCGGCCGCGGCGCGCAGGGCGTTGAGCGCACCCTCGATGCTGTCGGTGTGGGACACCTTGGCGCCGCGCTGCATGGCAATCTTGCCGGCGGCGGTGATGTACCCTTCCAACGTTCCAACGATCAGCAGACGCATCGTTTACGCTCCCCTCGGAGATCCCCGGTCGGAGTCCCGGTCGAAGTACTGAACCCGCTTTCCAGGCGGAAGAACGGCGTTCAGGAGCATCTCCAGACGCCGCGGATTTTCCTGACGCGCGATGGATACGGCGCCGATGGTGTAGAGAGTCTTGATGAGCGCGTCTTCTTCGGCGGCCCGCTCCACCTTCGCGGCGAGCGGGGCCATCACGACGTTGCCGAGGACGGCGCCGTAGAAGGTGGTCAGCAGGGCCAGCGCCATGGCCGGCCCGATGCTTGAGGGGTCGTTCAGGCTGCCCAGCATCTGGACGAGGCCGACCAGCGTTCCGATCAGGCCCATGGCCGGCGCCACCTCCGACGCGCGGCGCAGCACGCCGGCGCTCTTGATGCGGCTGGCGCCGCTCGCCTCGACCTCGCCGATCAGCATGCGCTCGATGTCGTCGGGCGGCAGCCCTTCGGCCACCAGCGTGACGGAGCGGTGCAGGAAGGACTCGGCGCGCAGCTCCGGCAGGACGTTGCGCAGCGTTTCCGGCGCGCGGCGCGCGGCCTCGGCCAGCAGCAGAACCTGCCGCGCCACGCCGCGCGGGTCGCTGGTGCGGTGGATCAGCACGGCACCGGCATCGCGCCAGGCGACTCCGACGTCGCCGAGCGAGAAGGAGGCGGTGGTGACGGCCAGCGTGCCGCCCAGCACGATGATCAGCGACGGCGGGTCGATGAAGGCGCGCAGACTGCCGCCCGACGCCATGGCGACGAAGATGACGGCCGCCGCAGCGGCGAGCCCGACCAGCGTCGCCACGTCCACGCCCCCGCGCTGGCGCGAGGCGCGGCCCGGCGACATGGCGCTGGGACCGTTTCGCCCGCCGCGGCGGGCGCTGTCCGCCGTGTCTCGAATAAGGCTCATCCGCGGTCCGACTTGATGATTTCGGTCATGGTTATGCCCAGCCGGTCTTCCACGACGACCACCTCGCCGCGGGCGACCAGACGGTTGTTCACGTAGATGTCGATGGCCTCGCCGACCTTGCGGTCCAATTCCACCACGGCGCCGCGGCCGAGCTTCAGAAGCTGGCTCACCTGCATGGTGGACTTGCCCAGCACGGCCGAGATCTGAACGGGGATGTCGTAGACCGCCTCCAGATCCTTGGCTGGACCAAGGCCGGTCTCGTACTCCGCGACGTCGCCGCGGCCGCCGTTGTCCAACTCGTCGAGGGAGAAGCTGTCCTTGGCCATCTGAGTCTCCACGATCCCCTTCGAATGGCGCCGCCGGAGCGGCGCCGGTGCTCATTTCTCCGACGCCGTCAGACGGGCGCCGGTGCTTCCAGCAGGTTTGCCACACGCCGTTCGATGTCCGCCAGAAGGCGTGCGGTGTCGCGTTCCAGCCCGCCTTCGGCCCATTCGATCCGGCAGCTTCCGGGGGCAAGGGCGGGGTCGCCCACCACCATCAGCTTCGCGCCGAAACCGCGGGATCCGATCACCTGGTCCAGATGCTCGCGCACCAGATCGACCGTATCATCGGCGACGCGCACGATCAGGCGCGGTTCGTCGATCAGATCGGTCAGGCAGGCACGCACCATGCCTTCTACCTCCGCAAGGCCGCCGCGCCGTGCCAACTCCGGCATCAGCTTGCGGACGATGGCCAGCGCGATGTGCACGGGCTGGTCGGACAGAACAGCGCCGACGGCGTGCTGTTCGTTGATCAGGTGCTGGACGCCGCCGCCGATGGCCTCCAGCGCGTTCGCGATGCGGGCCTGGACGGTCGCCTCGATTTCCCGCTTGGCGTTCTCGTAGCCGTCCTGGCGCCCGGCGCTGTTGCCGGCCACGAAGCCCTGCCCATAGCCGGCCGACTTGCCGGCCGCCTCGCCCTCCGCGTAGCCCTCGGCACGGGCAGCGGCGAGGTCGGCTTCGCCGAAGGTCGGCGCCGGCGGGGGCGGGGGCAACTCGGGCTCGGGTTCCGGCTCGGGCTCCAGATACTCGTCCTCGACCTGATACTGGCGCGCGTGAGGCGCATCCACGTCGAAGGATTCGTCGAACAGGAATTTGCGGACGGAGCTCATGCATCAGCTCTCCTGGTAGAGCCAGTTGCGCAGGATCGACACCGCTTCCTCCGGATGCTTTTCCACGATCTCGCCGACCTTGCGCAGCGAGGAGGCGCGGACGCGGCCTTCGACGCGGTTGATGTCGATCATCTGCTCCAGTTCCTCGTCGGCCTGGGCGGCCTCCAGCGCCAGATCCTGGGCCAGGGCGCCGGTCGGCGCGGCCAGGGCCGCGGGCACGCTGCTCTGGTCGGACAGCAGGCGGTCCATATCGTCCTCCTCCTGCTGATCGGCCTTTTCGAAGGCGCGGGTGATCAGCGGGCGGATGACCAGCAGGATGATCAGCACGGCGACGATGCCGAGAACCACCATCTCCGCAATGCGGAACAGGTCCTCCTTGGTCATGCCGAGGAACAACTCGTCGGGCTTCTGGACGTCGTCCTCCGGCGTCCAGAACCGCATGTTGACGACTTCCAGCGTATCGCCGCGCACCGCGTCGAGACCGACGGCCGAGCGGACGAGGGCCTTGATGTTCTCGACCTCCTGCTCGGAGCGGGGCTGGTAGGCCGGCGGGTTGCCGTCCTTGGCCGGGGCGTAGGTGCCGTCCACCAGGACCGCCACGGACAGGCGGCGCACCTGCCCGGTCTCGCGGACATGGTTCTTGGTGGTCTTGCTGATCTCGTAGTTGGTGGTCTCTTCCGTCCGGCCCTGCTTGTTGTGCGAGATCGGGCCGGCGTTGTTGCCGGCCTGCGAGGTCGGCAGGTTCTGGTCCACGGTTACCGGCGACAGGGGGTCGCGGTCGCTGCTCTCGTTCGTTTCGTTGACCGTCTGGGTCGAGCGGACGACTTGGCTTTCCGGATCGAAGATTTCCGACTGGGTGGTGATGCGGTCGAAGTCGAGGTCGGCCGACACCTCCGCCCGGACCTTGCCGTAGCCGACGGTGCGGCCCAGCAGATCCTCGATGGTGCGGGCGAGGCGGCTTTCGTAGGCGACCTTCTTCTCCTCCGCCGAGGCCAGCATGGCGTCGGGGCTGTCGTTGCCCGTGCCGCGCGCCAGCAGCTTGCCCTTGTCGTCGACGATGGAGATGTGGCTGGGGTCCAGGTTCGGCACCGATGCGGCGATCAGGTGCTGGATGGCCTGGATGTTCTCGCGCTGCAACTGCGCACCGGGGCGCAGCTTCAGGAAGACGCTGGCGGTCGCCGGGTTCTGCTGGCGGGCGAACAGCTCGCGTTTGGGCAGCACCAGATGGACGCGGGCCTGCTGCACGCCGTTCAAGGTCTGCACCGTGCGCGCCATCTCGCCTTCCAGCGCGCGCAGGTGGTTGATGTTCTGCATGAAGCTGGTGGCGCCGAAGCCTTCGCCCTTGTCGAACAGCTCGTAACCGACGGAGCCTCCGGACGGCAGGCCCGCCGCCGCCATCTTCATGCGGACCGGCCCGACCTGCTCGGACGGGACCATGATTTTTGTGCCGGACTTGTCCACCGTGAAGGGGACCTTGCCCTCCTCCAGCTTCTTGGCGATGGCCGCGGCCTCGCTCTGCTGGAGGTCGGCGTACAGAAGCTCCATGTCGGGGGTGGACAGGCGGGTCATCAGGTAGACGAAGAATCCGATCAGCAGAATGCCGACCCCACCGATCGCCGCAAGGCGTGCGGGGCCGAGATTGCGCAATGTCTGCAGCAGGTTGTTCACGCGCGTTTCCCCGATCGGATGCCCCGGCGCCGGCAGGAAGTTCTTGATTTCGCAGGCGCAGCAAGGCGGCTGCAAATTCCGCGCCGAGGTCTACTTCAGCGGGCATGCTGCTTTGTCTTGATGAATAGAGGGTTAATGCGTGGGCAGAAATTGCCCAGTGCCCGGCAAAATGTGCCTACCGGTGCGCGCCGGACACGCCCGTTCGCTGCTCCGGTGGAGAAACCTTCGTAGCGCCTTCGCAATGCGCGCGTATGAACCCTACCCGACGTGAGTGATACTTCAGAAATACTTCGAAAGAAAGAATGATATGATTGTTCGTTCGGCGTGGGTGATGCAGAGGCCGGTGGGTATGAGGTAGTAAACGGCGCAGCAGCGGTTGACTTTGCGTTTGACTCGTCATAGCTGAGTTGCAATGGATGCGGATGCGTTGCCAAATTTGCCGTGGCATAGGCGTCACGAAATCTTTCCGACCCTGTGCTGTCTGTTGAAGGGCGGCGCGTCGGACGCAAACATCATAACGGATGGGAGAATGCTGTGAAAAAACGCGGCCGAGAAAAGAAGGAAGGCCTCAATGAGGTCGATGTTTTCGTTGGGCAGCGTCTGCGCGAATTGCGCATGCTGGCCGGACTGAGCCAAAGCGACGTGGCCTCGGCCCTGGGACTGACGTTCCAGCAGCTGCAGAAATACGAGCGCGGCTTCAACCGCGTTTCCGCGAGCCGGCTGTTCAAGCTGGCGCAGTTTTTCCGGGTGCCGGTCTCCGTCTTCTTCGAAGGGCTGGAAGAGCGGCACGCCGTTCAGGAAGGATCCCCCGCCGGCGCGCAGACCGAGGAGTCGGAAGGCACGTTGCGGTCACGCGAGGCGCTCATGCTCGCCCGCTACTTCCAGAACATCCGCGACCCGGAGATTCGCGGGGCCATCCGCGAACTGGCGGAACGCTGCGCCAACCAGTCAGAAGGCGGGGCCGGCGCCGGCATGGGCGAGGACATGGCCATCGGCCATGCCGCGGCCCGCAGCCGCCGTGGCCGGGGCGCCGGGCATACGGTGGGCCAAGCTTAACGGGCAGGCCTAGCGATTTGGCTTGAGTTCCTGATAGCGGGCGAGGAAGGCGGCCATTGCTTCCTCCGGCCCGAGCGGGACGATCGGCTCCGCCGCGGCGGGCGGCAGGTCCTGCCAGTTGACCCGATGCGGGGCGCACAGATCCCGCAGTTCGGTGGCAAGGGCGCGCTGGTCGGCAAGCTTGACGGCCTTCGGCTCCGGATGGCGGAAGCCGAAGCGCTTGGCGAGCGCCTGCTTGATCGGCGCGATGGCCGTGCGGATGGCGTCGCGGCCGATGCGCGCCTTCCAGGGGGTCGGCCAGTCGCCGGTGAAGGCCTCCTCGCTGTCGTGCATCAGCGCGTCGAACTCGTAGCCTTCCGGCACCAGATGGCTTGCCAGCACGCAATGCTGCGCAACGCTGAAGAACGCCCGCGTGTTGCCGACGAAGCGGCATTGATAGGCCAGCGGACGCGCGATGTCCTCGATCTCGAAATGGCTGAAATCCGGGTGCTCCAGGTCGACGGTGCGGCCGGAATAGGTGATCAGGACGGCGGTCGGCTCGGGAAAATCGAGCAGATCGAACTGGTCCGGGTGGGAAATGCGGGGCGAACCGCTGCGACGACGTGCCATGCCCTTCATGTAGCAGATGGGGCCGGTGCTGAACAACGCACCCAAGGGCGAAAAGTGAAGGCCGGGAGACACCGGCCGTATCACATGCGGATGGATTCTGGCCTTGCGGCGGTCGCGCGCACGGACGTGGCGGGTTAGGGCGCAACTCCGGGGTCAGTGCAGCGGCGGCAGGCTCGTGTCGGAGTCCAGGATTGCCCGGCTGGTGGCCTCCACCACGCGTTCCAGAAGCGGCACAAGGGCTGCGACCTTGTCCGGATCGGTGTAGTTGTCGTTCAGCGCGCGGGCGATGGCCGCCATGCGCGGCGTTCCGAAATTGGCGGCCAGCCCCGCCAGCGTGTGGGCGGCCTGGCGCAGGTCGCGGGGCCGGTTGCCTTGCAGGGATGAGCGCACCGCGGTCAGCTCCCGCATCGCGGTTTCCGGCAGCAGGCGCAGCATCCCGTCCAGGCTTTCCGACCCGAGGGCGAGTCGCAGTTCCGACAGCTTAACCCGGTCCACCAGCGGCAGGCGGGCGAAAAGATCCCGCTCCGGCACAGCGTCGGCGACGTCTGGCACGGGAACCGCACGGTCGCCGCGTGGGCGGGTCGCCAGATCGACGATGACCGCGTGCAGATGCTCCCAATCGATGGGCTTCGTCAGATAGGCGTCGAGCCCGGCCGCCATATGTCCGTCGCGATGCTCCGGCAGGGCGTCGGCCGAAATGCCGACGATGGGCAGGCGCGACGCCGGCCCGTTCATGCGCCGGATCGCCCGCGCCGTGGAGCGGCCGTCCATCACCGGCATTTCCATATCCAGCAGCACGACGTCGTAGTCGGCGGCCTGCAAGGCCGCGACGACCGCGCGGCCGTCCGCCACGGCGTCGATCCGGTGTCCCAGCCGGGTCAGCATGGCCGAGATCAGCATGCGGTTGACGTCGTTGTCTTCCGCCAGCAGCAGACGCAGCGAAACCGCCAGGGCATCGTCGCCGGCCGCACTGGTGGTCCCGGTGATCTCCGCCACGGGGCGACCCAGCGCATCGGCGGCGGGGATCGCCTCGGCAAGGCGGAAACGGATGGAAAAGCGGAAGGTGGAGCCCCGGCCGGGCACGCTGGACACGGCGATGTCGCCGCCCATCGCCTCGACGAGCCGTTTGCAGATGGCCAGCCCAAGCCCGGTTCCGCCGTACTTGCGGCTGGTCGAGGCATCCGCCTGCACAAAAGCCTCGAACACGCGGGCGCGCTGTTCCTCGGTCATGCCGATGCCGGTGTCAGCCACCTCGCACCGCAGCAGTAGGTCCTTACCGTCGGCCTCCGGGCACCAGACGGCGATCTCGATGCCGCCGCGCACGGTGAACTTGATGGCGTTGGCGACGAGGTTGAACAGAATCTGCCGCAGGCGGGTGGGGTCTCCGCGCACGTGGCGCGGCGTGTCCTCCGCGATGGAGGCCGTGAGCGTCAGCCCCTTGGCGGCGGCTCGCACGGCGAAAAGCTGCACCACGTCCTCGATCAGGCGGTAGAGGGAGAAGTCGATCTCCTCCATCTCCAGCTGCCCGGCCTCGATTTTGGAGAAATCCAGGATGTCGTTGAGGATGGTCAGCAGCGTGTCGGCCGAGGAGCGCAGGGTCTTCACGAAGCCCTTCTGCTGGTCGCTCAGCGGCGTTCCCATCAGCAGGTCGCCCATGCCGATCACCGCCGTCATCGGCGTGCGCAGCTCATGGCTCATCATGGCGAGGAAGCGCGACTTGGCACGACTGGCGTTCTCGGCGGCCACTCGGGCGGCCTCCGCCTCCTCGCGGGCGCGGTCGAGATCCTCGGCCAGGGCGAAGGTCTCCGCAGCCAGACGGGTCAGCTGCTCCTGCGCGTCGCGCAACTCCTGTTCCGACTGGCGGCGGCGGGTCACGTCGATGGACGACCCCACGAACCAGCGCACCTGCCCCTCGGCGTCGTGGATGGGGCGGATGGACAGCGCGTTCCAGAACGGCGTGCCGTCCTTGCGGTAGTTTAGGATCTCCACCGACACCGGCTGCCCGGTCTCCAGCGCGTTGCGGATGGCTTCCGCGGCCGCCGGGTCGGTGCCCGGTCCCTGGAGAAGGCTGTAATGGCGGCCGAGCAATTCCTCGTCCGCATAGCCGGTCATGTTCCGAAACGCCTGATTGCAATAGACGAGCGGCGCGTCGGGTCGCGTCGGGTCGACCACGGTGATGCCCGACGCCGATGCCTCGGCGACCTCGGCCAGCACTCCGGCGCCGTTCAGGCCCGGCAACCGTTCGTCGGTTCCGGGTGTGCTGGAAGGGTGGGAAGCGGACAAGGCGCGGGGGACTCGTGCGGTGTCGTAACGGCTTCACCATAGGCGGTTGAGCGCGTGATTGCCACCGTGTCGAAAGCTTGTGCCGAAAGCCTGGCCCACCTTGCGGAACGTTGCGCGGCGTCCGTCGAATGTGCGCGGTTGCACAAAAGTAAGGGTGTTCTCTCGGAAGGGGCTCGGCTATTCTGATTGCAGGTCGTGGCGTGTCTTCCTCCATGGCCGGCGCAACGTTTGGGACGCGGGTGGAGGATACGGAAAATGCTGGTCGACGGTGTGAAGGGCGGACTTCAAACGAGGGCGATCGGTGACCTTTGTGTTCTTCTGGTCGAGGACGACGATTTCACCCGAAAGCTGATGAGCCGCCTGCTGCACGACCTGAAGGTGCGCGAGGTGTGGGAAGCGTCGGACGGCATGCAGGCGCTGGACATCCTGCGCAAGCACGCCGACGAGGTGGACATAGCGATCTGCGACCTGGAAATGCCGCGGATGAGCGGCCTGGACCTGCTGCACGCCCTACGCACCTCCACCGGCAACCCGCTGGCCGACCTTCCCGTGATCGTGCTGACCACCCATGCCGAGGCCGACACGGTGAAGCGGGCCATCGCCTACGGCATTTCCGGCTATCTGGTGAAGCCGGTGTCCAAGAACGACCTCGTCAAGCGGCTGACCTTCGCCATGCATAGGGCGCGCTAAGGTCGGAATACGGCGGATGCCAGGGGGGCGGCCGTCCTGCCGCCCCGCCGCCGTTGCAATCCGGGTCGCGAATCCGCAACTATCTCTGCCAACGAACCGATAAGACGGGGCTGTGCGACATGCTGGACACCGTCCACAAGGAAAGGACGCGGGCACCGCAAAGCACAAACCCCATTGCTGAGCGCCGCGAGGATTTGGCGCGCGCGGTCGTTGCCATGCAGTTCGAGCGCTGGCCGGCGCTCTACGCCCGTTACGGCGAGGCGGGGCGGGGCAAATGCGTCGAGGATGTCGGCTACCACCTGCTTTACCTGTCGGAGGCCGTGGCCGCCGACAGCCCGGCCCTGTTCCGTGAATACATCGCCTGGGTCAGGGTTCTGTTCGCCAACATCGGGATTCCCGTGCAGGAACTGGGAGAGAGCCTGGAAATCCTGCGGGACGTGATCGTCACGTGCGTGGACGATATCACGGCCGAGCGTGTGCGGGCCTGCATCGGCGCGGCGTTGAAGGCGCTGCCGGGCATGTCCACGGACGTTCCGGCCTTCGTCCAGCCGGACGCACCGTTTGGGGCCATCGCGCAGACCTATCTCGACACGCTGTTGAAGGGCGACCGTCACGGCGCGACCGCGCTGGTGCTCGACCGCGTCGAGGGCGGGATGGCTGTCGGCGACGTCTATCTGCATGTCTTCCAGCCAGTCCTGCGCGAGGTCGGGCGGCTGTGGCAGACCGGCGCGATCAGCGTCGCGCACGAGCATTTCGCCACCGCCGCGACCCAGGCGGTGATGGCTCAGCTCTATCCCCGCATCTTCACCACGGAACGGCGCGGCCGGTCGATGGTTGCCACCTGCGTCAGTGGTGAATTGCACGAGATCGGCATCCGCATGGTCGCCGACTTCTTCGAGATGGCCGGCTGGGACACCTATTACCTGGGCGCCAACACGCCGGCGCGCAGCATCGTCCGCGCAATCGTCGAGCGGGATGCGCAGGTGCTGGCGGTGTCGGCGACCATCACCGCCCACATCGGGATGGTGACCGACCTGATCGCCGCTGTGAGGGCGGAACTGGGCGAGCGGCCCGTTCGCGTCCTGGTCGGCGGCTATCCCTTCAACCTCGTGCCGGATCTCTGGAAGACGGTCGGCGCCGATGCCTCCGCCGCGAGCGCCGCGGACGCGGTGGCGCTGGCCGGCCGCCTTGCCGAAACACTTCCGGTGACGGGCTAGGGGAGGCGGCGGTATGGACGGGCTGGTCCTGACCTGCGATCACGACGGCCGCCTCCGGGCGATGCACAAGGTCGCGGCCGGCCTGCCGGACCTGCGGATCAAAGTGGGCAGCCCATTTCCGATGCTGTTCGGGCTGGACGTGGTGGGGCGGGCGCTCGATCTGTTTACGGATTTGCGCCGCACCGGCCTCGTGCTCGACCGGCCGCTGGAATCGGTGTTCGAGCACAGCGGAACGCTCTACGTTTCCGGTCGGCGCGACGATGGCGGGCTGGTGCTGGCCGTGGCGCGGACTCCCCACGCGGCCGGCCCGATGGCCAGGGCGATGGCGGTGGACGATCCGGCGCTGGCTGCCCGGATGGAGGCGTTGGGGACGGCGCGGCCCGTGACCAGCGGGGTGTTTGCCGAAGGCACGTCCATCGACGCGCTGTTCGACGAGATGACGCGGCTCAACAGCGACCTGTCCACCGCCCAGCGCGCGCTCGCCAAGGCCAACGCGGAGCTGGCGGCCAGCAACGAGCAGAAGAACCGGCTGATGGGCATGCTGGCGCACGACCTGCGCTCACCGCTCCAAGTGGTCGCCGGCTTCGCCCAGATCCTGGAGGAGCGGCTGGGCAGCCGACTGGAGGGGGGCGAGCGGGAGTGCCTGGAGCGCATCCGCGAATCCAGCCTGTTCATGCGTCATCTGGTGGAGGACGCGCTGTCGCTGGCCGCGGTGCAGGCCGGGCGGCTGCGGCTGGTCCGGCGGCCGACGGACCTTGGCCGCCTGGTGCGTCGGAACGTCTCGATGAACCGGGTGTTGGCCGATGGCAAGGCCATGACGATCGACCTGTCCGTGGCCGACGACACCCTGCCGCAGGTCGATGTCGACCCGGCCAAGGTGGAGCAGGTGCTGAACAACCTGCTGTCCAATGCGATCAAATACTCCGACCGGGGATGTCTCATCCGGGTCGTGGTGGAGCCCGTGCACGGCCATGTCCGCATCACGGTCGCCGACAACGGCCGGGGCATGTCGGACGCGGAGATGGCGCACCTGTTCCAGCCCTTCGCCCGCTCCGGCACGCTGGGCACAGCTGGGGAGACGACCGTCGGCCTCGGCCTCTACATCTGCCGTACCATCGTGGAGGGGCATGGCGGGCGCATATCGGTCGATTCGGCGCCGGGACGGGGTTCAACCTTTGCGATCGACTTGCCGGTCGGAACCTAACACCTTGATGCGCCGCACTTCCCAAGCGCGCACTGGCGTGTCCTCCGCCGATCCTGTAGAAGGGACTCATCTGATGTTGCGCCGCGAAAGGACCATGGGCTTACCCTTCCGCTGCCCCGGGCGGCCTCCGTGGGGAGCGCCGTGAGCGACGGCCGACCTCCCGACACGTCCAGGGGTTCCGAGGCGTCGGCGGACGCGTGCCGCAATCCCGCCTCGGCCCTGCTGGACGATTTCCTGTCGCACGACCATGGCGAGCGCATCGCGCTCGGCGACCTGATGGGCATCCTGGGCGACCGGGCCTTCGGGGCGCTTCTTCTGCTTCTGTCCATTCCCAACGTGCTGCCGGTGCCGGGCCTGTCCACCGTGACAGGCCTGCCGATGATCCTGATCGGCGCGCAGATGGCTGCCGGGCGCGACCAACCCTGGTTGCCTCGCAAGATCGCCGCCGCGACCGTTGACCGCGACGCTTTCCTGCGCGTGGTCGCGCGCGCCCACCCCTATGTGGATCGCCTGGAGCGCCATCTGCGCCCGCGCCTGCCGGGGTTGACCCGGCCGCCGGCCGAGCGGCTGCTCGGCCTTGCCGTGATGGTGCTGGCCGCCGTCCTGGCGCTGCCCATCGTGTTCGGCAACCAGCCCCCGGCCTTCGCCATCGCGCTGATCGCGTTGGGCCTGATCGAGAAGGACGGCGCCTTCGTCGCTGCCGGCCTTGCGGCCGGGGTGGTTGCCATCGCCATCGTCGCCGCGGTCGTGCTCGGGCTCGGGCAGGCCGCCGTTCTTCTGTTCCACAAAATTTTCGGTTGAGGGAGTGCCCCCGGGCTTGATGCCATGATTTGGGAAGTGCTGGTCATCATTCTGCTGATCCTGCTGAACGCCTTTTTCGCGATGTCGGAAATGGCGCTGGTGTCGTCGCGCCGGGCGCGGCTTCAGCAGATGGCCGAGGAAAAGCGCAGCAAGGGTGCGCGCGCCGCGCTGGAGTTGTCGGAAAATCCCGGCAACTTCCTGTCCACGGTGCAGGTCGGCATCACGCTGATCGGCATCGTCGCCGGCGCCTACGGCGGTGCCACGCTGGCCGAACGGCTGGGCCTGATCCTGGACGCGGAGGTGTCCTGGATCGCCCCCTACGGCCAGCAGGTCGCCTTCGCCATCGTGGTGGCCCTGATCACCTATTTCTCGCTGATCGTCGGCGAACTGGTGCCCAAGCGCATGGCCCTGGTGAACGCGGAGCGCATCGCCGCGACGGTCGCAGGGCCGATGGGCGTGCTGTCGCGCGTCGCCATGCCGCTGGTCTGGCTGCTGGGCGTCTCGACCGAAGGCCTGATGAAGCTGCTGCGCCTGCCCACCGCGCGGGAACAGACGGTCACCGAGGAGGAGGTCAAGTCCCTCATCAAGGAAGGCACGCAGACCGGCGTCTTCGAGCCGGCCGAGCGCAAGATGATCGAGGGCGTGTTCCGCCTGTCGGACCGCACGGCGCGTTCCATCATGACGCCGCGCCCGGATCTCGTCTGGCTCGACCTCGACGATCCGTCGGATGTCATCGCGCGAGAAATCCAGGCCAGCGGCTATTCCCGCTTCCTGGTCTGCCGCGGCGACGTGGACGAGGTGCAGGGCATCGTGTCCAGCAAGGCGCTGCTCGATCAGGCCTTGCAGGGCCAGCCCTTCAACCTGCGCGCCGCGATGGTGAAGCCGCTGGTCGTGCACGACGGCACGCCGGTGCTGCGCCTGCTGGAGCTGTTCAAGCAGGCCACCGTCCACATGGCGGTGGTGGTGGACGAGTACGGCAGCGTCGAGGGCATCGCCACCGTCACCGACATCATGGAGGCCATCGCCGGCGAGATGCCGGAGCCGGGCCAGGACAGCGACTCCGCCGTCCAGCGCGAGGACGGCTCGTGGCTCGTGGACGGCATGACGCCCATTGAGGAGGTGGAGGTTCTGGTCGGCGTGAAGGGCCTGAAAGGCGAGGGCGACTTCCACACCATCGCCGGCTTCATGCTCGACCACCTGGGCCACGTGCCGACCGCCGCCGAGCATTTCCACTGGGGCGGCATGCGGTTTGAGGTCGTCGACATGGACGGCCGCCGCATTGACAAGGTGCTGATCCAGCAGAACAGCGAGGTGTCGGAGGGGTAAGGAACGGCGACACCGTGACTTCCGCGCCCTCAGCACAGGACGCCGGGATCGCGAAACTCCCAGACACCATGCTCAACCGCTTCACCCTGGCCGCCTGCTTACCAGCGTGAATGCGCCATCCAGCCCCTCTCCCGATCGTGGGAGAGGGGCTTTTTCGTGTGGGCGTTCGGTCCATCTCCAATGGTGCGCCCCCTCTGGTGCCGACGGCGAGGCGAACCATTCGCGGCCGCGAAACGTTAAGCCAGAGCTATGACCGTTTCAGATCGCCCACTCATCCTCTGCCACGATTGCGGAGCCCAACACGCCTTGCCGCCGCCCGTGCCCGGCCATCGGGCGGAATGCGTGCGGTGCGGAGCCGTGCTGCGGCACTTCCGGTCCGGGCCGATGGACCGCGCCGTGGCGCTGGCCGTCGCCGCCCTGATCCTGTTCGTGGTCGCCAACCTGTTCCCCATCCTGACCTTCGAACTGGAGGGGCGCAGCCAGTCCGCATCGCTGCTCAGCGGATCGCAGGCGCTTTGGGACGGTGGATACGAAGGGCTGGCCGCGCTGGTGTTCTTCGTGCTGTTCCTGGCGCCGCTGATCGAGGTGGTGGGAACGCTTTACGTCGTCGTGCCGCTTGCCTTCGGCCGCTGCGCGGCGCAGGCGGGCACGGTGTTCCGGATGGTCAGCCGGCTGCGCCGCTGGGCGATGGCCGAGGTGTTCCTGCTGGGCCTGATCGTCGCCTATGTGAAGCTGTCCGATCTTGCAACGCTGGAGCCGGGGCCGTCGCTGGCGGCGCTGGTCGGCTTCATCCTGGTGCAGATCTGGGGTGACGTGGCGCTCAGCCCGTTCGAGGTGTGGGACCGGATCGCGCCGCAGACCCGCGTTGCGGAGGCGGCTCATGTCGACCCGGCCCGGCTGACCGCCTGCCACGACTGCCGGCAGG
>Ga0065721_10009699_pt1 | contig 15138 bp, 12 predicted proteins | sample Mesricmetagenome_FD_59108 | JGI IMG/M metagenome (GOLD analysis project Ga0065721, IMG submission 59108) | Mesophilic microbial community from rice straw/compost enrichment Sample: eDNA_1 v2 (version 2) | ecosystem: Engineered > Solid waste > Grass > Composting > Bioreactor | place: USA: Davis... | reverse complement strand
CGGCGAGATGGCGTCTGGATGTGCAGGGAAACGCGCGGCCTGCCACAGGCAGTGCCGGTCCGCGACGGACTGGTCTGGGACGGGCGCTTCAGGATGCGGCTCGCTTCTCCTGGCCGGCCGCTGGAAGTGACGCCCCTCGGCTCCGTGGGCGCCGCCGCGCAAGAGCGTGACGCCAGCCTTCCGCCGGCCCTCGCGCAAACGGCGGCTGCGGCAATGCCGCTCGTGCGAGCCGGCGAGCCCGCCTACGGGAGGGGGTCTTCGCCCGTCGAGAACGTCTCGATCGTGCCGGTAATGGCCCCATGGCTGCGCTACCTGCCCGGCTTCGACATCCCGGCCGCACGCTCCGTGTCGCGTCTGATTGGCGCGCCCGAAATCCCCTCGTCGCCTTGGCGCGGACATATTGTCACGCGAGCTTAACCGGAAGGTAAGGGGGCGCTTGGCTTTGTTGCCTGCCCTTCCTATGTTACGAGACAACAATTCTCCTCTATTGCGTGCCCGATAAGGGTGCGAACGGGACTGTGATGAATCCGAATTATCGCAATCTGGCGCTCTGGGCGATCATCGCCGTCCTCCTGATCGCGCTGTTCAACCTGTTCCAGACGCCGCAAACGCGCGGGACCTCCAGCGAGGTCGCCTATTCGGATTTTCTGCGGGACCTGTCCGCCGGCCGCATCAAGTCGGTGACGATCGTCGGCGACCGCATCACCGGAACCTATTCAGACAACGCGGCCGGGTTCCAGACCTATTCGCCGGGTGATCCGACCCTGGTGTCTCGCCTCGAGGACAAGGGCGTGACGATCAATGCACGTCCCGAGACCGACGGTTCCAACTCCATCTTCGGCTATCTGATCTCCTGGCTGCCGATGATCCTCATTCTCGGCGTCTGGATATTCTTCATGCGCCAGATGCAGTCGGGTTCCGGCCGGGCAATGGGCTTCGGCAAGTCGAAGGCCAAGCTGCTCACCGAAGCGCATGGCCGCGTCACGTTCCAGGACGTCGCCGGCGTCGACGAGGCCAAGCAGGATCTCGAGGAGATCGTGGAGTTCCTGCGCGACCCGCAGAAGTTCCAGCGCCTCGGCGGCAAGATTCCGCGCGGCGTGCTGCTCGTCGGCCCGCCCGGCACCGGCAAGACGCTGCTGGCGCGTTCGGTCGCCGGCGAGGCGAACGTCCCCTTCTTCACCATTTCCGGTTCGGACTTCGTCGAGATGTTCGTCGGCGTCGGCGCCAGCCGCGTGCGCGACATGTTCGACCAGGCGAAGAAGAACGCGCCCTGCATCATCTTCATCGACGAGATCGACGCGGTCGGCCGCCATCGCGGTGCCGGCCTGGGCGGCGGCAACGACGAGCGCGAGCAGACGCTGAACCAGCTCCTGGTCGAGATGGACGGCTTCGAGTCCAACGAGTCGATCATCCTGATCGCGGCGACCAACCGCCCNGACGTGCTCGATCCGGCGCTGCTGCGCCCGGGCCGTTTCGACCGNCAGGTCGTGGTGCCGAACCCCGACATCGTCGGCCGCGAGAAGATCCTGAAGGTGCATGTNCGCAACGTGCCNCTGGCGCCGAACGTCGACCTCAAGACCGTGGCGCGCGGAACGCCGGGCTTCTCGGGCGCCGACCTGATGAACCTGGTGAACGAGGCTGCGNTGATGGCGGCCCGCCGCAACAAGCGCCTCGTCACCATGCAGGAGTTCGAGGACGCCAAGGACAAGATCATGATGGGCGCGGAGCGCCGTTCCTCGGCCATGACGCAGGCCGAGAAGGAGCTGACCGCCTATCACGAGGCCGGCCACGCCATCGTCGCGCTGAACGTTCCGGCCGCGGACCCGCTGCACAAGGCCACCATCATACCGCGCGGGCGGGCGCTCGGCATGGTGATGCAGCTCCCCGAGGGCGACCGCTACTCGATGAGCTACAAGTACATGATCTCGCGCCTCGCGATCATGATGGGTGGACGCGTCGCCGAGGAGATCAAGTTCGGCAAGGAGAACATCACTTCCGGCGCCGCCTCCGACATAGATCAGGCGACAAAGCTGGCCCGGGCGATGGTCACCCGCTGGGGCTTCTCCGACAAGCTCGGCCACGTCGCCTATGGCGAGAACCAGGAAGAGGTGTTCCTCGGCCATTCGGTGGCGCGCACGCAGAACGTTTCCGAGGAGACGGCCCAGATCATCGACGCCGAGGTGCGCCGGCTGATCGACGAGGCCTACAAGTCCGCGATGGACATCCTGAAGCGGAAGAAGAAGGAGTGGATCGCGATCGCCGAAGGGCTGCTTGAGTACGAGACCCTGACCGGCGACGAGATCAAGCAGCTTATCGCGGGCGAGAAGCCTGCGCGCGACCTGGGCGACGACACGCCGCCGAGCCGTGGCTCGGCCGTGCCGAAGGCCGGCGGTACAGCCGGCAGCGGCCGCAAGAAGAAGAGCGGCGGCGAGGAGCCTGAAGGTGGACTGGAGCCGCAGCCGCAAGGCTAGCGCTCCCGAACGGAAATAGCGAAGGCGCCGCGGGAGACTGCGGCGCCTTTTTGCACACCGGGTACCGGTCGCCTATTCTGATTAGGCGCAGGGAATACCAATTTCTAAGATTTCGTGACATAGAATCGCGAAATGTGATGCCGTCGCGACATGCGGATGTGCCAAAGCATGGCGCCAACCTTGGACGGTTCTCACCTGGGGATCAGGGCATGACGAGACAGTATTTCGGCACCGACGGCATCCGCGGGAGGGCCAACAAGTTCCCGATGACGGCGGAAGTGGCGATGAAGGTGGGCATGGCTGTCGGCCTCACCTTCCAGCGCGGCAAGCACCGGCATCGCGTCGTCGTGGGCAAGGATACCCGGCTTTCCGGCTACATGATCGAGAACGCCATGGTNGCGGGCTTCTGTGCGGCCGGCATGGACGTGTTTCTTCTCGGCCCGATCCCGACGCCCGCGGTCGCGATGCTGGCGACGTCCTTGCGCGCCGATATCGGCGTGATGATCTCGGCATCCCACAACCCCTACCACGACAACGGCATCAAGCTGTTCGGCCCGGACGGCTACAAGCTCTCCGACGAGATCGAGAAGCACATCGAGGCGATCCTCGACGAGGAGATCGACGTCAAGCTTGCCGACACCGACCAGCTCGGTCGCGCCAAGCGCATCGACGGCGTGCATGATCGCTACATCGAATTTGCCAAGCGAACCCTGCCGCGTTCGATGTCGCTGTCCGGCCTCAGAGTCGTCATCGACTGCGCCAACGGCGCTGCCTACAAGGTCGCGCCGGCCGCCCTGTGGGAACTGGGCGCCGAAGTGGTCACCATCAACAACGAGCCGAACGGCTTCAACATCAACCTCGATTGCGGCTCGACCCATCCTGAAGGGCTCGCGAAGAAGGTTCACGAGGTTCGTGCGGACATCGGTATCGCCCTGGACGGCGACGCCGACCGGATGATCATCGTCGACGAGGGCGGCAATGTCGTCGACGGCGACCAGATCATCGCGCTGATCGCCGATGCCTGGCAGCAGAGCGGCACCTTGGTTGGTGGCGGCGTAGTGGCGACCATCATGTCGAATCTCGGCCTGGAGCGGTACCTCGGCGGGCTGGGCCTCCAGCTCCACCGCACGCAGGTGGGCGACCGTTACGTCGTGGAGCACATGCGCACCAACGGCTTCAATGTCGGCGGCGAGCAGTCGGGGCACATCGTGCTTACCGATTTCGCCACCACCGGCGACGGGCTGGTTTCGGCGCTGCAGGTTCTCGCCTGCGTCAAGCGCGCCGACAAGCCGGTCAGCGAGCTGTGCCGGAAGTTCGAGCCGGTGCCGCAGCTGCTGAAGAACGTGCGCTATTCGGGCGGCAAGCCGCTTGAGAACGCCACCGTCCAGGCGGCGATCGAGGAAGCCCGGGACCGTCTCGGCAAGAGCGGCCGGCTGGTAATCCGCCCGTCCGGCACGGAGCCCCTGATCCGCGTCATGGCCGAAGGCGACGACAGCGCCCTCGTGGAGCAGGTCGTCGACGACCTCGTCAACGTGATCTCCCAGCTGCGCACCGCCGCCTGATCCTCGGCCCGACCGCCACTTCCCTCTCGCCAAGGGCGGCGGGCACAACACTTCCGCGTGGGGACGCGTTGGCGCCTCGTCCATAGCGTGCAGGCTCCGGGCCGGCCAGCTGGGCCGGTTCGTCAACGTTTTCCGAAAATTAAGGTTAATGCTTCGTAAATACGTTTGATCGAGTTTTCTTGTTTACACCGGCTCTGCATCCGCTAGGTTTTCCACAGGCGGACATACGGGGAACCAGAATGCCGGAAGCAGTTGCCGCGGACGACGTCCGCGCACGGTCAACGCGTGCGCCAGAAATGTCGGATTTCGCGAGGAAGGTTTCGGAACTTCTCGAGCGAACCGAATACAGGCGCTGCGAAAAGGGTGAGGACGTCGAGGCCATCTACCGGCTTCGTTACAAGTCGTACCGCCTCACGGACATGGTGGGGGACCTGCCTGAGCAGTCGATCCACGATTCCCTGGACGAAACGTCCAACTGTTACAAGTTCGGCATCTACATCGACGGCGAGCTGGTCAGCACCCTGCGCCTTCACTACGCCAGCCGGCGTCATCCCATCTCGCCTTCGACGACGGTGTACGGCGACATCCTCATGCCGATGATGGCGGCGGGGGACAGCTTCATCGATCCGAGCCGTTTTGCCGCCGANCCGGAGTGGTCGCGCGTCTATCCGCAGATTCCCTACATCACGCTGCGACTTGCCGGCATGGCGTGCTTCCATTTCGACGCGCCATANTGCCTCTCGGTGATCCGGGAGGAACATGCCGGCTTCTACAAGCGCATCTACAAGTCAGAGCAGATCGGCGAGAAGCGCGCCTATCCCGGGCTGAACTATCCGGTGGTGCTCTATCGAGCCAGCGTGCACCAGATCCGCGAGCAGACCTTCTCGCGCTTTCCGTTCTTCAAGTCGACGCCCCTGGAACGGCGACTGCTGTTCGATCGGCCCAGCCAGGGGGAACTTGCCCCGCTGACGGTGCTGCCGACGGCCAAGTACTACAACGACGCGGCCTGACCGCTCCGGTCAGCGGGAGAGGTGCGCCCCGTCCTTTATGACGAGATCGTCGCGGTGGATCATCGCGGCGCGCCCCTCGTAGCCAAGGCGCTGGGCGATCTCGCTGCTCTTCAGGCCAGCGATGCGGACGGCATCGGCCGCATCGTAGGCGACGAGGCCACGCGCGATCTCCTGCCCTGACGGATCGAGCACCGCGACGGTGTCGCCGCGCGCGAAGTTGCCGCTGACCAGTACGACGCCTGCCGGCAGCAGCGACTTGCCCGTCATCAGCGCCTTCACCGCGCCGGCGTCGATGCTGAGGCGGCCCGCGGGTTCGAGCTGCCCGGCGATCCAGGTCTTGTAGCCCTTCACCGGCGTCGGGCTCGGCTTGAAATAGGTGAAGCGCGCGCCCTGGTCGATCGCCGAGAGCGGATTCAGCCGCGTACCGGAGGTGATGATCATGGCGGTGCCGGCGGCGGTTGCGATCTTTCCGGCGTCGAGCTTGGTGCGCATGCCGCCGCGCGACAGTTCCGACGCGGCCGCGCCCGCCATCGCTTCGATCTCGGCCGTGATGCGCTCGACCTCCGGGATGAACTCGGCCGTCGGGTCCTTGGCCGGCGGGGCCGTGTAGAGGCCATCGATGTCGGAGAGCAGCACCAGAAGGTCGGCGCCCATCATGGTCGCCACGCGCGCGGCGAGCCTGTCATTGTCGCCGTAGCGGATCTCGGAGGTGGCGACGGTGTCGTTCTCGTTGATGACCGGAACCGCGCCGAGCTCAAGCAGCTTGGAGATCGTCGCTCGGGCGTTGAGGTAGCGGCGCCGTTCCTCCGTGTCGCCGAGCGTCAGCAGGATCTGTCCCGATTTCAGGTCATGGCGGCCGAGCGCCTCGGACCAGGCGCTTGCAAGCGCAATCTGGCCGACCGCCGCCGCCGCCTGGCTTTCCTCCAGCTTCAGCACGCGCTTGCCGAGGGAGAGTATCGTGCGGCCAAGCGCGATCGCACCGGACGACACCACCAGCACCTCGGCGCCTCCCTTGGTCAGGGCGGCGATGTCATCGGCGAGCGAGGTCAGCCAGTCGCGCTTCAATCCCTTGGTGCGGTCGACGAGAAGCGCCGAGCCAATCTTGACGGTGATGCGTCGGTGGGAGGCGAGGGAAATCATGTCGGGAGTACCGGATAGGCGATCAGAACGTGCGGCTGCAGTCTAGGCTTCGGGCGAGGCGGCTTCCGAGCGAGCACCGCCGATCTCGGCGGCGAGCGCCCGCAACGCCGTTTCCACGCCTTCTCCCGTCACCGCGGAAAGGACAAGCGGTGTGCGGCCACAGGCGCGCTTGAGGGAAGCAACCTTCTTCTTGCGAGTCTCCGGGTCGAGGATATCGGCCTGGCTGAGCGCGACGATCTCGGCTTTCTCGGCGAGGCCGTGGCCATAGGCGTCCAGCTCCCGCCTGACCGTCTTGTAGGCCTTGGCGGGGCTTTCCTCCTGAGCGGAGACAAGGTGCAGCAGCACGCGCGTGCGTTCGACGTGGCCGAGGAACCGGTCGCCGATGCCGACGCCCTCATGGGCGCCCTCGATCAGGCCGGGGATGTCGGCAAGCACGAACTCGCGGCCGTCGATACGCGCCACCCCGAGGCCGGGATGCAGCGTGGTGAAGGGATAGTCGGCGATCTTCGGCTTCGCCGCGGTCACTGCAGCAAGGAAGGTGGACTTGCCGGCATTGGGCAGGCCGACGAGGCCGGCATCGGCAATCAGCTTGAGCCGCAGCCAGATCGTCTTTTCCTCGCCCGGCTGGCCGGGATTGGCGCGGCGCGGAGCCTGGTTGGTGGATGTCTTGAAATGCTGGTTGCCGAAACCCCCATTGCCGCCCCTGGCCAGGAGGAAGCGNTGTCCGACTTCGGTCAGGTCNCAGATCAGCGTCTCGTTGTCTTCTTCGTAGACCTGGGTTCCNGCCGGCACCTTGAGGACCACGTCGGCGCCCTTGGCTCCGGTGCGATTGCGTCCCATCCCGTGGACGCCGGTCTTCGCCTTGAAATGTTGCTGGTAGCGGTAGTCGATCAGCGTATTGAGCCCGTCTACGGCTTCAACCCAGACGTCGCCGCCGCGCCCGCCGTCACCGCCGTCCGGCCCACCGAACTCGATGAACTTCTCGCGGCGGAACGAGACTGACCCCGCGCCGCCGTCGCCGGAGCGGATATAAACCTTGGCCTGATCGAGAAACTTCATCGGTCGCGCACCCGTCGTAAACGGGCCGTCTAGCGCAATCTTTCCGGCATTGCGAGGGCAAGGACGCGGCGGTCTGCCGGTTNAACGNCCTTGNGCTGCACTTTTCTCTGCCGCTNATAGCTNGGGCATTGCCCCCACCGGCAACCTGAACGCAAAAACGAAAGCTCTGCGAAGTCGCTTCCGGACAGGTTCCATGCNGTTCCAGTTGAAACGCATGCCTCCCGCCTGGCCTGTGCAGGGCAGTCGAGTATGTCGGGGCTTTCGCACCTGCGAAAAATCCGGTATGAGCGCGCAACTCCGTGCGCCGGTTCGGCGTTTGGCACCTTTCTCCCGAGACAGACCGATCATGAAACTTCGCAACATTGCGATCATCGCGCACGTTGACCATGGCAAGACGACCCTCGTCGACCAGCTCCTGAGACAGTCCGGATCCTTCCGCGAGAACCAGCGCGTCGCCGAACGCGCCATGGACTCCAACGACCTCGAGAAGGAACGCGGCATCACCATCCTCGCGAAGGCGACTTCGGTGGAGTGGAAGGACACCCGCATCAACATCGTCGACACGCCCGGCCACGCCGACTTTGGCGGCGAGGTGGAGCGCATCCTGTCGATGGTGGATTCGGCCATCGTGCTGGTCGATGCGGCGGAAGGCCCGATGCCGCAGACGAAGTTTGTCGTCGGCAAGGCGCTGAAGGTCGGTCTGCGCCCGATCGTCGTCATCAACAAGATCGACCGGCCGGACGCGCGCCACGTGGAGGTGGTGAACGAGGTGTTCGACCTCTTCGCCGCGCTGGACGCGACCGATGAGCAGCTCGACTTCCCGATCCTCTACGGGTCGGGCCGTGACGGCTGGGTTTCGGAGAACCCGGAAGGCCCGAAGGACCAGGGCCTCGCGCCGCTCTTCGATCTCGTGCTGAAGCATGTCCCCGCGCCGACCGTGAACCCCGGCCCGTTCCGCATGATNGGCACCATCCTGGAGGCCAATCCCTTCCTCGGCCGCATCATCACCGGCCGCATCGATTCCGGCTCGCTCAAGCCCAACCAGGCGGTGAAGGTGCTGTCGCGCGACGGGTCGGTGATCGAGCAGGGCCGCATCTCCAAGATCCTCGCCTTCCGCGGTCTCGAGCGCCAGCCGATCGAGGAGGCGCATGCGGGCGACATCGTCGCCATTGCCGGCCTGCAGAAGGGCACGGTCGCCGACACGTTCTGCGATCCGGCCGTTACCGAGCCGCTGGCCGCCCAGCCCATCGACCCGCCGACCGTCACCATGTCGTTCCTGGTCAACGACAGCCCGCTGGCCGGCACCGAAGGCGACAAGGTCACGTCGCGCGTCATCCGCGACCGGCTCTTCAAGGAGGCCGAGGGCAACGTCGCGCTCAAGATCGAGGAATCGGCTGACAAGGATTCGTTCTACGTCTCCGGCCGCGGCGAGCTGCAGCTTGCGGTGCTGATCGAGACGATGCGTCGCGAGGGTTTCGAGCTCGCCGTTTCGCGTCCGCGCGTCGTCATGAAGAGGGATGAGAACGGCCAGTTGCTGGAACCCGTCGAGGAGGTCGTCATCGACGTCGACGAGGAGCATTCCGGCGTCGTCGTGCAGAAGATGTCCGAGCGCAAGGCGGACATGGTCGAACTGCGCCCCTCCGGCGGCAACCGCCAGCGCCTGGTGTTCCATGCGCCGACGCGCGGGCTGATCGGCTACCAGTCGGAGCTTCTCACCGATACGCGCGGCACGGCCGTCATGAACCGGCTCTTCCATGCGTACGAGCCCTACAAGGGCGAGCTTCCGGGCCGCACCAACGGGGTGCTGATCTCGAACGAGCAGGGCGAAAGCGTTGCCTACGCCATGTGGAACCTGGAAGATCGCGGCCCGATGATCATCGATCCGGGCGTGAAGGTCTACCAGGGCATGATCATCGGCATCCACAGCCGTGACAACGACCTGGAAGTGAACGTGCTGAAGGGCAAGAAGCTGACCAACATCCGTGCCGCCGGCAAGGATGAGGCGGTGAAGCTGACGCCTCCGATCCGCATGACGCTGGAACGGGCGCTCGCCTGGATCCAGGACGACGAACTGGTCGAGGTGACGCCGAAGACGATCCGCCTGCGCAAGCTGTATCTCGATCCCAACGAGCGCAAGCGCTTCGAGAAGCAGAGGCTGGCCGGCGCCGCCTGATCTCCTGCGAGGACGTCGCATCGGGCGTTCTCCACCTTGCCACCGCTTGTTCCCGTGCCTGCGCAGCGATGCGCGGGCACGTTTCATATTGGGGGATCGCCCAGGCGGCGTTTCGGCCGGGGCTCGCAGCGTTACTCGGCGAATGGCGGTCCAGTGAACGGGTTGCTTCGCGACCGGCGACGTCTCCTTATCCGCCCGTAAGCATGGCGCACGTGATGACGGTCGAGGCAGCGATCAGTTCGTCTCGCAACCTTTCCAGCACCAAGATCTTTCCCTACGCGGCCGTCTGCGAGAGGCACACCGCGTTCCGCGGTCTGAATGGCTGATGTCTAGTTGCAATTCATTTGCAATTGCAGATATAAGGAGGGGCGTGACGTTTTCGGATGAGGCAAGTCGTTCGCAATTGCGGTCGAGCCGTCCGGAAGCGTCCATGCCGACCGGGGTTGCCCGACGCGAGGAGATGCGAATGCTGCTGCCACCAGGGCGGACGGTCATGGTTGTGTTGGTGGGACTGCTCGCTGCGGCGCTTTCAGGCGTCGCATCGGCGGCGGAGGGGGAAAAGTTCAAGGCGGTGACGACCTTCACGGTCATCGCCGACATTGCACGCAACGTGGCGGGCGACGCCGCGATCGTGGAGTCGATCACCAAGCCGGGCGCCGAGATTCACAACTACCAGCCGACGCCGGGTGACATCAAACGGGCGCAGGGCGCGCAACTCGTACTCTGGAATGGCCTCAACCTGGAGCTCTGGTTCGAGCGCTTTTTCCGCAACCTCAGGGACGTCCCGGGCGTCGTCGTCTCGGAAGGTGTCGAGCCGATCGGGATCACCGAGGGACCCTATACCGGCAAGCCGAATCCGCACGCCTGGATGTCGCCGACCGCCGCGCTGGTCTATGTCGACAACATCCGCGACGCCTTCATCAAGTACGACCCGGAGAACGCAGAGACCTACAAGGCCAATGCGGAAGCCTACAAGGCCAGGATCACTGACACGATCGAGCCGATCAAGGCCGAGCTCGCGGCGGTGCCGGAAGAGAAGCGCTGGCTGGTGACCAGCGAAGGTGCGTTCTCCTACCTCGCCCGCGATTTCGGCCTGAAGGAACTGTATCTGTGGCCGATCAACGCCGACCAGCAGGGCACGCCGCAGCAGGTCCGCAAAGTGATCGACGCCGTTCGCGAACATGGGATCGGCGTCGTATTCTCCGAGAGCACGATATCGCCAAAGCCGGCAGAACAGGTGGCGCGCGAGACGGGTGCCCGCTACGGCGGCGTGCTGTATGTCGACTCGCTGACCGAGTCCGATGGCCCGGTGCCAACCTATCTCGATCTTCTTCGGGTCACCGCCGACACGATCGCAAAGGGCCTGTCGCAATGACCGTGCCGGTGCGGGAACCGGTCAGCGCCACATCATTCGACGCAGGGTCGAGCGGCATCTACGTGGCCGACGCTACGGTCACCTATCGCAACGGCCTGACCGCGCTCCGGGACGCCAGCTTCAGCATCCCGACAGGAACGATCACTGCGCTNGTAGGCGTCAACGGTTCAGGCAAGTCGACGCTGTTCAAGGCCATCATGGGCTTCGTGCGCCTCGCCAGGGGCGAGATCCGCGTGCTCGGCATGCCGGTGGCGGAAGCGTTGCGCCGGAACCTCGTCGCCTATGTGCCGCAGGCCGAGGAGGTGGACTGGAACTTCCCCGTGCTGGTCGAGGACGTCGTGATGATGGGGCGCTACGGCCACATGGGCATGATGCGCATTCCGAAGCCGGCGGACCGGGAGGCGGTGGCAGCCGCTCTGGCGCGCGTCAACATGATCGAGTTCCGCAAGCGCCAGATCGGCGAGCTTTCGGGCGGCCAGAAGAAGCGGGTGTTCCTTGCCCGGGCGCTGGCGCAGGACGGGCGGGTGATCCTGCTCGACGAGCCGTTCACCGGCGTCGACGTCAAGACCGAGGACCAGATAATCGCCCTGCTTCGCGAACTGCGTGACGAGGGCCGCGTCATGCTGGTGTCGACCCACAATCTGGGTTCCGTGCCCGAGTTCTGCGATCGCGTCGTGCTGCTCCGGAATACGGTCCTGGCGCACGGTACGACGCAGGAGGTGTTCACCCAGAACAATCTCGAGCGCGCCTTCGGCGGGGTGCTCAGGCATTTCGTTCTCGGCGGCGCCGGACTGCACGACGACGCGGACGCACGCAAGCTCGCGGTGCTCACCGACGACGANCGGCCGCTGGTCTTTTATGGNGAGGAAGGCTCCATGGAGCACCAGGCGCGTGCCGCCGCNCGCACGCAGGAACAGGAAGAAGACGGCGAGGAACGGCGGTGAGCCTGCTGNTCGAGCCCTTCACCTACGACTACATGCTCAACGCCATGTGGGTGTCGGCNCTGGTGGGAGGCGTCTGCGCCTTCCTGTCCTGCTATCTCATGCTCAAGGGCTGGTCNCTGATCGGTGACGCGCTTTCGCATTCGATCGTGCCGGGCGTGGCCGGCGCGTACATGCTCGGCCTGCCCTTTTCGGTAGGCGCATTNTTCTCCGGCGGGCTGGCGGCCGGCGCCATGCTCTTCCTGAACCAGCGCACCAAGCTGAGGGAGGACGCCATCATCGGCCTGATCTTCTCGGCNTTCTTCGGGCTGGGGCTGTTCATGGTGTCGCTCTCGCCCACCTCGGTGAACATCCAGACCATCGTGCTNGGCAACNTCCTGGCCATCACCCCCGAGGACACGCTGCAGCTCGCCNTCATCGGCTTTGTCTCGCTGGCGATCCTGCTGGTGAAGTGGAAGGACCTGATGGTCGTCTTCTTCGACGAGAACCATGCGCGGTCNATCGGCCTCAACCCGACCGCNCTGAGGCTGATGTTCTTCACGCTCCTGTCGGCCTCGACGGTCGCGGCGNTGCAGACGGTCGGCGCCTTCCTCGTCATCTGCATGGTGGTGACGCCGGGTGCCACGGCCTATCTGCTCACCGACCGCTTCCCGCGGCTGCTTGTTCTGGCGGTGCTCATCGGTACCGTGACGAGCTTCGTCGGCGCCTACGCCAGCTATTTCCTCGACGGCGCGACCGGCGGCATCATCGTGGTGCTGCAAACCGTGATCTTCCTCGCCGCCTTCGTCCTCGCTCCCAAGCACGGCATGCTTGCCGCACGCCGTCGCGCGGCCCGGGCACTGGAGGGCGGGTCGTGAGCTTCGCCGAAATGCTGCTGGAGCCCTTCCAGTTCGACTTCATGGTCAATGCGCTGGTCATCTCCGTCCTCGTGGCGGTGCCGATGGCGCTGCTCTCCTGCTTCCTCGTGCTGAAGGGCTGGTCGCTGATGGGCGATGCCATCAGCCATGCGGTGTTTCCCGGCGTTGTCATCGCCTACATCGTCGGCTTTCCCTATGCCGTGGGCGCCTTCGTCGCGGGCATGGCGTGCGCCATCCTCACCGGCTTCCTGACGGACAACAGCCGCATCAAGCAGGACACGGTGATGGGTATCGTGTTTGCCGGCATGTTCGGCCTCGGCCTGGTCCTCTACGTCAAGATCCAGTCGGAGGTTCACCTCGACCACATCCTGTTCGGCGACATGCTGGGCGTCTCCTGGGCCGATATAGGCCAGTCGGCGCTCATCGCGGCCGTCACCGCTGGCATCATCGGCGTGAAGTGGAGGGATTTCCTGCTGCACGCCTTCGACCCGGCGCAGGCACGCGCGGTCGGCCTGCGTGTCGGGCTGCTGCACTACGGATTGCTGGCGCTTATCTCGCTGACGATCGTCGGCGCCCTGCAGGCCGTGGGCATCATCCTCTCCGTAGCCATGCTGATCGCGCCGGGCGCCATCGCGTTCCTCCTCACGCGCCGGTTCAGCGTGATGCTCGTCGTGGCGGTGATGGTCGCCGCGGCGGGGTCTTTTGCTGGCGTCTACCTGTCGTTCTTCATCGACAGTGCGCCGGCTCCCACCATCGTGCTGATTCTCTCAGCCGTCTTTGTCGCGGCCTTCATCCACGCGACGCGCAAGGCGGCACGCGCGGAACGCCAAGAGGCAATCTGACGCCCGATCAATCCAGAGGCGGTATGCGGCCGAGCGGGATGAAGCCCAGCGTCGCCGAGCTCTTCACGATCTTCAGCGGCAGCTTGGGGTTCTTGCCCAGGAAGGAAAGGCCGGCGGAGCCCTGCTCGATCTCCCTGCGGACCTCGGGGAAAGCTTCGGCGAGCGCGCGAGCCAGAGCCTTGGGCTCGCGGATGGATACCTCGAGGTCGGCATCAATCAGGCCGTCATCGTCGACGGAGATCGGGCCGGTCACCTTAAGCGACCCTGCGTCACCGATGGTCAGCGTCATGTCCCGCACCCGGCCGGCCTTGCCGCGCAGCCCATGCACGCCATCATCGAGTAGCTGAACACCGTCCGTCACCGAGACATCCGCCTCGCCGGAGAGCGTCGGAACCTTCCGTCCCTTCACCACCTCCGGGGCCACGGTCAGGCCTGCAAAGCGCACCGCGACGTCGAGGTCGGCATCGTTGGGCCGCATGTGGGCCTCGAACGTCTCCGCCGAAACGACCGGGTCGCCGCCGGCAGGGGCCACCTTCAGCGCCTTGCCCTGGAGCGAGACACGTTCCGGCAGCGGTTGGGCGAGGCGCGTGCTGGCGCGCAGGACGGCCCAGTCGAGGGCGACCGGCCCTGCGCCAGGCAGGCTGACCTGAGCCGGTCCGTCGAGTTCGGCGACCAGCTTCGATGGGTTGTAGATCTGGCCCGTCGAGCGGAACGCGCCGGCCGAGACGCTGACCTGCTCCGACGGTTGGTCGAACTGGACGCTGTCGCAGAAGAGGCCCAGCCGGAACGGATAGCCACGCGCCTTGGGGTTCTCGCAGCGGGCCTCGATGCCGCGGTCGCCGAGCGCATCCAGGGCCGCGCTCGCTTCCCGCTCGAGACGGTCCGCAAGCCAGAACCAGCCGATGGTGTACAGGACGATGGCGACGACGATGCCCACGCCGAGCCAGAGGATACGGCGTCCGTAGTTGGGAGTCGCGGTTGCCTGCTGCATTGCCCTTCCGGAAGAATCCGCTATCGCGGTTGCTGCTAAGCGGTCTAGCGCGCGGCCGCGATTCGGGAAATGACAAGGCGCGGCGAAATGGGCGATTTTTGGGTGTTCGGCTATGGGTCACTCATGTGGCGGCCCGGCTTCGCCCACAGCGAGACCCGGCGAGCCTGGCTTTTCGGCTACAGGCGGACGCTCTGCGTGCGCTCATTTGACCATCGCGGCACTCCGGAACGACCTGGTCTGGTGCTGGGACTGGAACGCGGTGGCTCCTGCATCGGCATGGCCTACCGGGTTCCGGGCACCCTTCGCGACGAGGTCATGACCTATCTGCGCGAGCGTGAGCTGGCGAGCAGCGTCTACGTCGAGCGCGTGCTTCGCGTCCGGCTGGGCGACGGCGAGACGGTCGGGGCGGTGTGCTACACGGTCGATCGACGGCATCCGCAATATGCCGGTCATCTCAGCGAAGTGGAGGCTGCGGCGATCGTGCGCGGCGGGGTGGGGCAGTCGGGTCGCAACGAGGACTATGTGCTCAACACCGTCGCGCATCTCGAGGCGCTGGGAATCCGCGACCACTGGATGGAGGCGGTGGCTGANCTCGTCCGCGCGTAAGAGCCGGGATAGTCTTGCGGCCGCGATTGATCGGCCCGATCAGCCGCCCTACAGTTTCCCGGTAAAGGGAGGAATGCCGCTATGCAGAAACGACGCCTGGGTAACACGAGC
>Ga0065721_10051358_pt1 | contig 15142 bp, 11 predicted proteins | sample Mesricmetagenome_FD_59108 | JGI IMG/M metagenome (GOLD analysis project Ga0065721, IMG submission 59108) | Mesophilic microbial community from rice straw/compost enrichment Sample: eDNA_1 v2 (version 2) | ecosystem: Engineered > Solid waste > Grass > Composting > Bioreactor | place: USA: Davis... | reverse complement strand
GGCAGGCGCGGCCCGCCGCTAGGAGAGCGTAAGGCGAGGCGGCGCCGGGGCGGGCGTCAGCCGCCCCTATTCGCCCATGCCTATTCGCCCATATAGGCCGGCATCCAGCCCTCGTGGGCCTGGCGCAGCTCGGCCAGGGGCAGGTCGAACAGGCCGGGGCAGGCCAGGGCCTTGCCGCCGGCGACGCCGATCACCTTGGCCGGCACGCCCGCCGCGGCGGCGGCGGCCAGCACCTCGCCCGGGTCCTCCACCGCCACCAGGTAGCGGGCCTGATCCTCGCCAAACAGCTCGGCGTGGGCCGTGGGGCCGGGGTCGACGTTCAGGCGCACGCCCACATTGGAGGCCAGGGCCATCTCGGCCGCTGCGGCCACCAGGCCGCCGTCCGACAGGTCGTGGACCGTGGCGGTCTTGCCGCCGGCGATCAGGCTGCGCACCAGCTCGCCGTTGCGGCGCTCCACGGCGAGGTCCACCGGCGGCGGGGCGCCATCCTCGCGGCCCAGGCATTCGCGCAGGTACATGGAGGCGCCGAGCTCGCCCCGGGTCTCGCCGATCAGCACCAGGCTCTCGCCGGGCTTGAGGTTCGAGAAGTCGGCGTGGCGGGCGTAGTCGGTGATCAGGCCGACGCCGCCGACCGTGGGGGTCGGCGGAATGGCCGCCCCGTTGGTCTCGTTGTAGAGGCTGACGTTGCCCGAGACGACGGGGAAGTCGAGCGCCCGGCAGGCCTCGGCCATGCCGTCGATGGCGCGGACGATCTGGCCCATGATCTCGGGGCGCTCGGGATTGCCGAAGTTGAGGTTGTCGGTGATGGCGATGGGCTCGGCGCCCACGGCCGTCAGGTTGCGCCAGGCCTCGGCCACCGCCTGCTTGCCGCCCTCGTAGGGGTCGTTCTGCACATAGCGGGGGGTGCAGTCCGAGGTCACCGCCAGGGCCTTGCGGGAGCCGTGGACGCGCACCAGGCCGGCGTCGGCGCCGGTGGCCGAATCCTCCAGGGTGTCGGCCATGACGTGGCGGTCGTACTGCTCCCAGATCCAGCGCTTGGAGGCCATGTCGGGGGCGCTCATCAGGGTGAGCACCGCGCCCTTCCAGTCCTCGGGGGCCGGGACCGCGGCCGGGTCGAGGCGCGGCTCGACGGCGGGGGCGACCCACGGGCGGTCGTAGAGCGGGGCGTCGTCGCTGAGCGGGGCCAGGGGCACGTCGCAGACGACCTCGCCCTTGTGTTTCAGGACGATGCGGCCGGTGTCGGTGGTGCGGCCGATGATGGCCGCGTCCAGGCCCCACTTCTCGAAGATGGCGTGGCCGTCGCGCTCGCGGCCGGGCTTCAGGATCGCCAGCATGCGCTCCTGGCTCTCCGAGAGCATCATCTCATAGGCGGTCATGCCCTCTTCGCGCTGGGGCACGGCGTCGAGGTCGAGCTCGATGCCGACCCCGCCCTTGCCGGCCATCTCCACCGACGAGGAGGTGAGGCCGGCGGCGCCCATGTCCTGGATGGCGGCGACGGCGCCGGTGGCCATCAGCTCGAGGGTGGCCTCGATCAGCAGCTTCTCGGCGAAGGGGTCGCCCACCTGGACGGTGGGGCGCTTCTCCTCGGCGTCCTCGCTGAACTCGGCGCTGGCCATGGTGGCGCCGTGGATGCCGTCGCGGCCGGTCTTGGAGCCGAAATAGACCACCGGCAGGCCCGCGGCGGGGGCGGCCGAGTAGAAGATCTTGTCCGCGTCGGCCAAGCCCACGCACATGGCGTTGACCAGGATGTTGCCGTCATAGCCGCGGTGGAAGTTGGTCTCGCCCGCCACGGTGGGCACGCCCACGCAGTTGCCGTAGCCGCCGATGCCGGCCACCACCCCGGCCACCAGCCGGCGGGTCTTGGGATGGCTGGGGTCCCCGAACCGCAGGGCGTTCAGCAGGGCCACCGGCCGCGCGCCCATGGTGAACACGTCGCGCATGATCCCGCCCACGCCCGTGGCCGCCCCCTGGTACGGCTCGATGTAGGACGGGTGGTTGTGGCTCTCCATCTTGAACACGCACGCTTGCCCGTCGCCGATGTCGATGACGCCGGCGTTCTCCCCTGGTCCCTGGATCACCTTGGGCCCCTTGGTGGGGAACTTTACGAGGTGCTTGCGTGAGCTCTTGTAGGAGCAGTGCTCGGACCACATTACCGAGAAGACGCCCAGCTCGACGTCGTTCGGCTCGCGGTTCAGGCGCTTGACGATGAGGTCATATTCCTCGGGCTTCAGGCCGTACTCGGCGGCCTTCTCGGCCATGGTTTTTGCAGGCTGGGCGCTCATGGCGCGCCTAATAGCGGGACTCTCCTCGTAGGGCGATAGGGGGAAGACGCGCTTCGCAAGGCGGGTGCGACCCATGCGGCAGACCCGCGCGTGCGGCGGCACGCCGCGCGATCCGGGCCGATCTTGCCACTTTCATGCCCGATTTCGACCCGACCACCCGGCCCGTTCATACGCGTCCGGACCGGGCGCATCCCCCCAACGAGAGCGCGCCTGCGCCTCCCGCGGAGCCGTGACGGCCCCAGCGGGACCGCCTGCACGCGTCTGACGGAGCCCGCAGTGCCGCAGTCCTTCAACGTCCAGGGTATCTCGCTTTCGACCTATAGCGCCGGCGGCTATGCCGACTCGCAGGTCGTCGAACTGATCGAACGCGCCGCCCAGAACGGCGCCACCCATGTGGTGTTCGGCAACGTCTCTCTCACCGACCTGAAGACCGGCGCCATCGGCGAGGTGATCGAGAACGGCCAGAACCAGACAGCCAGCCTGGCTGACGTGGCGCGGGCCGTGGCCGCTGCCAAGGCGGAAGGCCTGTCGGTGGTGCTGAAGCCGCAGCTGGTCGCCCATGACCCGGCGTTCGACCAGTACAACAGCGCCTCCTGGATCAACCTGGTCAATCCGGACCTGAAGATTCAGAACCCCAAGGCCTTCTTCGCCGCCTACAAGTCGCACATCCTCGAGTGGGCCAAGCTGGCTCAGGCTCAGGGCGCGGATGTGCTGACTATCGGCAACGAGATGGTGGCCGCCACGAAGCCGGAATACACGGCCTACTGGAATGACATCATCGACGCCGTACGGGATGTTTATGACGGTCAGCTGACCTACGCGGCCTTGGCGCCCGTGGCGGTAGACGCGCCGGTCAACGAGATCACCCAGGTGGGCTTCTGGGACCGGCTGGACTTCGCCGGTTTTGATGTCTTCCCGAGCCTGACCACCAATACCGACCCGACGGTCGAGGAACTTAAGGCCGGCTGGCGAGACCATGAGGTGTTTGGTCGGCAGCAGGACTACGTGGACTTCCTGAACCGCATGGCGGCCCACGTGGGCAAGCCGGTGGTCTTCACTGAGACCGGCTTGCCCAGTTTCGACGGCGCGTCGGATCGGATCGCGACTTCCGATGGATTTATCGGGGCGGGCGTGCGCGGCACGGACCAAGCCGAGCAGGCCGACTGGTGGCAGGCCTTCTTCGAGACCTGGGCCGTTGACCCGCCGGCCTGGCTGCAGGGCCTCTGGCTGATCAACAACGATCCGGGGCGCCTCGGCGACTACTACGAGCAGAACTACAACATCGACGGCAAGCTGGCCGAAACCGTGGTGACCGCCTGGTTTGGCGGCGAGACGGTGATCGGGGGCGGATCGGGCGACTCGACCCTCGCGGGAAGCGCAGGCGCCGACCAGCTGTTCCTCTACGATCCCGAGGCGTCGCACGCGCACAGCCTTGCCGACAGCCTGGCCACGACCGTGACGGTGGATGTCACCGGGGCCATCGCGGGCGGCAAAGCCCCCACAATCGGCGTCTGGGTCAATGGTGTGGAACGTGGGACGGTCGCGCTGAAGCCCCTCGACAGCGGCTACGTGGATCCGCAGGGCGTGCATTTCACCCACACCCAGACTTTCGTCGTCGAGCTGACAGGGCTGACGCAGATCGACCAGTTGCGCGTTGCGCCCACCGACGGAGGCAACATCTACGTCCACGGGGTTACCGTGAATGGCGTGGCTTTGGCCGGGCGGGCCGGGGCGGGCGGCGATACCGCGTTCGACGCTTCGGCGTGGAACGCGGCCCTGGCGGCGCGTGCCGTCGGCACGGCGGCCAACCCTATCGCGGTCGAAGGCGGAGCCGGGATGGACACTGTCCACGTCCTGGGCCGGGCTGACCAATACACCATCGAAAGGCTCGCGGACGGCAGCGTTCGGCTGAGCGAGGCCAGCGGCCTCGATCAGAACGCCGTGCTGAAAGGGGTCGAGCAGGTGGCCTTCGCAGACGGTGTGAGGATCGCCCTGACCGATGTGCCGGCTGGCGGCGGATCGGGGCAGGAGCCGAACCCGACGCCTGATCCGACGCCTGATCCGACTCCTGATCCGGCGCCGGAGCCCGCGCCTGAACCCACCCCCGAGCCCACTCCTGAGCCCACTCCTGAGCCCAACCCCGAGCCGACGCCTGATCCGTTTCCGCCCGCCGGGCCGGGCGATCTCGTGGGCGGGGTCGGGGATGACCACATCACCGGCACCAAGAAGGCGGACGTGATCCGTGATCCGGGTGGTTCAAACCATCTGCGCGGCGGCAAGGGGGACGATTGGATTCAGGGCGGCTCGGGTTTCGATGACATCGACGGTGAAGCGGGCGACGACACCGCCGCGGGCGGCGCGGGCGATGATCTCGTGGCCGGCGACCAGGGGCATGACCTCCTGTTCGGCCAGGCCGGCGCTGACACGCTCGACGGCAATGCGGGGAACGACACGCTGGACGGCGGCGCCGGCGCCGACCTGCTGCGCGGCGGAAAGGCCGACGACCTGATCTACGGCGGAGCCGGTGACGACTCGATCTGGGGCGACAAGGGGAATGACACCCTCGTCGGCGGCGATGGGGCCGACCAGTTCTACACGCACCGCGGGGCCGGGGATGACCGAGTGCTCGACTTCGACTGGCGCGAGGGCGACCGGGTGATCGTGGAAGCCGGGACCTCCTACACGGTCGTCCAGATCGGGGCCGATACCGTGGTCCGCGTGGCCGGCGGCAGCGAGATGGTGCTGGAAGGCGTAAGGCTAGCCGACCTGCCGGAGGGATGGATCATCTGACGGCCGCTGATCGAAGAGCGAAGCGGCCCCCTTCTGGCATGAGGAGGGCCGCGGCGTTCTGTCTCTAGCCGGCCGGGACGAGCGGAAGCTCGATGGACGAGGGGGCGTCAGGGGCGTGGAACACCCGCTGGGTCGCTTTCCGATAGGCCTCCGGCTCGGCGAGGAAGATATTTTCCACATAGGTCTGCGGGTTGCGATCGTAGAGTGGGAACCAGCTCGACTGGACCTGGACCATGATCCGGTGTCCCGGCAGGAACACATGGTTCGTCGTCGGCAGTTCAAAGCGGTACTTCTGCACCTTGCCGGCGGGGATCGGGGACGGTTTTTCGAAACTGTCGCGATAGCGGCCGCGGAAGATCTCCATGGCGATGGGCAGCTGATAGCCGCTGAGGTCGAGGTCGGAGGCGACGAAGTCGGGCTGCACGTCGATGAGCTTCACCACCCAGTCCGAGTCGGCGCCGCTGGTGGAGGCGAACAGGTTCACCACGGGCTCGCCGGCGATTCTGACGGGGGCGGTCAGAGGTTCTGAGACATAGACAAGAACATCCGGACGGCTGGCCGCGTGCCGCTGATCCGAGGCGAGCCAGTAGCGCCACTGGTCGGGATTGTCCGACCGGAACGGCTGGGGAACGAACGGAACCGGCTTGGCCGGGTCGGAGACATATTCGTCATAGCCCCTGGCCTTGGGCGGTTCGAAGCCGAGGTTGAAGCCCGCCTGAAGGTAGAGCGGCGTCAGGCGGTCGGCCTGGGGCCAGCGGTCGTAGCGCTTCCACTCCAGCGTGCCGGTCTCGAAGATGGTCACCGGGGCGATGTCGGCCCGGGGCGCGCCGGTCTTGAGATGCTGGTCCAGGAACGGCTTCATCACGTTCCGGCGAAACTCGGTGGCGGTGTCGCCGGGCATCTTCACCGGGCCGAGCTGGCGCTGCTCATAGTTCACGCCGGAGTGGCGCCAGGCGCCGAGCGCCAGGAAGTTCATGTCGTTGGCAGTGTCCTTCGGCTCGACGGCCTTGTAGGCGTGAACTGCGCCATAGATGTCTTCCTGGTCGTAGAGGGACCCCACCCAGAGGGTGGGCACCTTCAGCGGCCGCTTGGCGAGTTGCTTGTCCAGGGCCTGCTCCTGCCAGAAGGCGTCGTAGGCCGGGTGCTCGATGATCTTGCGGAAGGCCGGAATCTGATCGAGGCCCACGCGCTTGGCGAAGGCCCACACGCTGCCGGCGCGGAGAAAGTTCTCGTAGTCGTCGAGGCTTTCACGCGGAAGGCCCTCGCCCATGCCCTTGGCGGTCATCTGGCGCATGAACCAGTCCAGCATGGTCTGGCGGAAGGCGCCGTTCTGGAACCAGTCGTCGCCCATCCAGCCGTCGATCATGGGACTCTGCGGCACGGCGGCCTTGAGCGCCGGATGCGGATCGATCAGGGCCATGGCCGAGGTGAAGCCGGGGTAGGACGAACCCGTAATGCCGACGCGGCCGTTGCTCTCCGGCAGGTTCCTTACCAGCCAGTCGATAGTGTCATAGGCGTCGGTGGAGTGGTCGATGGGCGTGTTGTTGAGCGGCCCGCGCAGAGGCCGCGTCAGGACATAATCGCCCTCCGAGCCGTACTTGCCCCGGACGTCCTGGTAGACGCGGATGTAGCCATCAGCGAGGAAATCCTCGTCCATCTGGGCGCCGGTGGCCGAGGCGTAGGGCGAGTTGAACCGCTTGCTCGGCGTCTTGGCGTTGTAGGGCGTCCGCGTCAGGAGGATCGGGGCGTCCTTGGCGCCCCTTGGCACAATGATCACCGTGTAGAGCTTCACCCCATCGCGCATGGGGATCATCACCTCGCGCCGCTCATAGTCGTAGCCGATCTTCGGCGGCGTGAACGTCGCGGGAATGTCCGGCGTCATGGGCGGCGTCTGCGCCCGCGCCGGCAAGGCGATCACGGCGCAAGCGACGGCCGCGCGCAAGAAGGCTTTGAAGGTCATGACCATCCCCACGAAACAAGGTGGGGCAGACCCTAGAAGAGCGAGCGCGGCGCGCAAGCGCCGCGACGACGGTCAGGCGCTGGCCAGAGCGCTCTGGAAGAGGATGGCGCCGTCGGCCGACCCGAGCTCGGCCTCGAAGGCGCGGTCAGGGTGGGGCATCATGCCCAGGACATTGCCGCGGGCGTTGACGATCCCGGCGATGTCGCGGGCCGAACCGTTGGGGTTCTGCAGATAGCGGAAGACCACCTGGCCCTCGCCCTCGAGACGGTCGAGGGTCTCCTCGTCGGCGAAGAAGTTGCCCTCGCCGTTGCCCACCGTCATCGTCACCTGCCGGCGACCGGCGTAGCCGGCGGTGAAGCGGGTCTGGGCGTTGGTGACCTCAAGCTCGACCGGCTTGCAGACGTACTTCAGCTTTTCGTTGCGGAGCAGGGCGCCGGGCAGCAGGCCCGCCTCGCAGAGGATCTGGAAGCCGTTGCAGATGCCGACAGTGGCGACGCCGCGCTCGGCCGCGGCCTTCACCTCGCTCATGATCGGCGAGAGCGAGGCCATGGCGCCGCATCGCAGATAGTCGCCGTACGAGAAGCCGCCGGGCAGGACGATCAGGTCCACCCCCTGGGGCAGTTCGGTGTCCCCATGCCAGACCATGTCGACATGGGCGCCCGTGGCGCGTTCGACGGCGACCTTGCAGTCGCGATCACAGTTGGAACCGGGAAAGACGATGACGGCGGCTTTGGTCATGGGCGCCTCAGGTGGTCGAGCCGCAGCCTCGCGTCAAGCGTGCTCATTTGCGCCGCCAGTGTTTGAGGCTGTCGAGATAGGCGTGAAGTTCGTCGTAGCCGGCCCGGTCCCCATACGGGCAACCCGTGGTCACGACGTCCGCGTTCCTGGCCTGCTGCATCATGATCGCGGGGTGGCCGGGGGCGCCCGGTTCGGTGATCAGATAGGACGTGCGGCCATCGGCGCTGGAGTAGAAGCGGTACGGCTCGGCTGGGTCCTTGGGGGCCGGGATCAGCTGCGGCTGGGCGACAAGGGCGGCCACCTGGGACGCGAAGGACTGGGCGCAATCGGGCGCGGCATAGGTCGGAGGCGCCTCGGCCGGATCGGCGCAGGCGGCGAGCAGCGGCAGGACAGAAAGCCGCAGGGCGCGCCTCATCTTCCCGCCTCCCGGCGGGGCAGGTAGCCCATGTCGGTGAGCGCCAGTTCCACCTTCTGGCGGAAGGACTTCACCCGCACCTTCCGATCACCGTCGCAGTAGGTGCGCGCGCCCCAGCAGTCGGTGGTTGCGTCCTCTCCCTTCGCCGAGGGATCGGCCGCCTCGACCAGGGGCCAGGCTTCGGCCAACCGGCCCAGACGAGCCATGGTCGCCGCATAGGGGATGCAGACGCCGGGATCGCGATTCTCCGCGCAGGCCCGCCGGGCCTCGGGCTCGTCTGCCTCGTAGGCCGGACGATAGCGCGGATCGGCCGAGACATCGACGAGTTCGCCGTCCACCACTTTCTGAATTTGAGGCGCGACGCCGCTGAAGGCATAGGCGTTGAAGGCGTACAGGAAGCGCTGATCGCCGCCAAGAAGCTCAAGCGATCCGTCGCCGTCCACGTCCCGCGGGTCGGGCATTCCGGCCGCGTCGTACTGGCCAAGGTCGCGGACGAGCCATCTGTCGGCGCGGCGCTCCACCAGCCTGTATTCGAAGCAGCAGTGGGCCCCGTAGGTGAAGGTGCGAACCAGGAGCTGAGGCCCTGTAGCGCGGCGATCGAGGGGGGCGAGGGTGAACTCAGCCTGCGCCATGCCCATCACGCCCTCGGCGCCAGCGAGGGTGAGAGGCGCGCCCTGTCCATCGGAGATGGTGAACACCGGCCGCAGCACCCCATCGTGCTCGGCCTTGGCCAAGGTCACGGTGAAGGGCCCGGCCTGATAGGATCGGGGACTTCCGTCCCTGTTGGAATTCCATTCGATCCAGGCCGGCGTCGGGGCCGGCCCGGCGGGCGCCGAGGCGGATGGCGGCGTCGGCGCGGCGGGCGTGTCGGTTTGGTCCGAAGGCTGAGGGCGCTTGCAGGCGGACAGGCTGAGCGCGGCCACCATCGCGGCGGCCGCCGCGGCCCTCACGCCACCTCCACCCGGTAGCTTTCGATGACGGTGTTGGCCAGGAGCTTCTCGCACATGGCCTTCACCTCGGCTTCGGCGGCCGACGCATCGGTGGCCTTCAAGTCGAACTCGATCGTCCGGCCGACCCGCACGTGCTCGACGCCGGTCCAGCCCAGCCCGTGCAGCGCCTGTTCGACGGCCTTGCCCTGAACGTCGAGGACGCCCGGCTTGAGGAACACGTGGACTTTGGCGCGCACTAGTGGAGGCCCCCTTGGATGACGGTGGGCATCTCCTTCATGATGCCCAGACGGCGAGCCACCTCGGTGTAGCTCTCGATCACATTGCCCAGGTCGCGACGGAAGCGGTCCTTGTCCAGCTTCTCGTTGGTCTGGCTATCCCACAGACGGCAGCTGTCGGGGCTGATCTCGTCGGCCAGGATGATGCGGGAGAAGTCGTTCTCCCAGATGCGGCCGAACTCGATCTTGAAGTCGACGAGGGTGATGCCGACGCCCTGGAAGAGGCCGGTGAGGAAGTCGTTCACCCGCAGGGTGAGCGCCATCATGTCGTCGATCTCCTGGGTGGTGGCCCAGTTGAAGGCGGTGATGTGCTCTTCCGCGACCATCGGGTCGTGGAGCTTGTCGTCCTTCAGGTAGAACTCGATGATCGAGCGCGGCAGCGCCTGACCCTCGGGAATGCCAAAGCGCTTGGACAGGGAGCCTGCCGCCACGTTCCGGCAGACCACCTCGAGCGGGATGATCTCGACCTCACGAATGAGCTGTTCGCGCAGGTTCAGCCGCTTGATGAAATGGTTCTGAACTCCGATCGAGTTCAGCTTGGTCATGATGTACTCGGAGATCCGGTTGTTGATGACCCCCTTGCCTTCAAGCACCGCCTTCTTGGTGGCGTCGAAGGCGGTGGTGTCATCCTTGAAGTACTGGATCAACGTGCCGGGCTCGGGACCTTCGTAGAGAATCTTCGCCTTGCCTTCGTAGATCTTCTTACGGCGGCTCATCGACAGGCCTTCTCCATGGCGAGGGCTAACTGGTCGGTGGAAACGAAAACGCGCGCGGCTGATTCTCGCGCGCGGCTCCGACTCAGGGGTCTCGCCCAATTCAGGCGGCGCGAAATTAGCGGATGCTGCGTGCCCACGCAAACGTGGCCGACGCCCTGCCTGTTTCGATTGCGGGGGCGCGCGCCGCGGGCTATGGGAACGCCCGCTTCGAACTACGGATCTTAAGACCCAAATGACCACCTTCGACGACCGCGAGCGGGGCTTCGAGAAGAAGTTCGCCCTGGACGAAGAGCAGGAGTTCAAGGCTCACGCGCGGCGGAACAAGGCGCTGGGGCAGTGGGCGGCCGGCCTCATGGGGCTGCAGAACGTCGATGAGTACGTGAAGGCGGTCGTGAAGTCGGACCTCGAACTGCCTGGCGACGAGGACGTGTTCCGCAAGGTCTTTGAGGACCTCAAGGGCGCTGGCGTGGCCACGACCGAAGGCGAGGTGCGCATGAAGATGGCCGAACTCCTCGCCCAGGCCCGCGAGAGCGTGAAGAGCGGCAACTAGCTCAACGCCACCGCCGAATCAGGAAGGGCGCGCCGCTTGGCGCGCCCTTTTGCTTTACCGGGGCCTCACGCCTTGATCTGGGCGTCGAGGTACTTGCGGATCGCCGGCCCATAGGGCGGGCGCATGGCCTGCAGCGGCCCGATGTCCTTCTTGATCTGGGTGTAGATGGCCTTCCGGTGGCTGAACTCGCGGAAGCCATCGACGCCGTGGTAGCTGCCCATTCCCGACGGGCCGATGCCGCCGAACGGCAGTTCCTCCTGGGCCACGTGGAAGATGACGTCATTGACCGTGACGCCGCCCGAGGTGGTGGAGGCCAGCACCTTTTCCCGCTCGGTTTCGTCCGCGCCGAAGTAGTAGAGGCCCAACGGCCGGTCGCCGCGATTCACATAGGCGATGGCGTCGTCCACCGTGCGGTACGTCTTCACAGGCAGCACCGGGCCGAAGATTTCCTCCTGCATCACCTTCATGTCGTCGGTGGGCTCGAGGATCAGCGTGGGGGCGATCTTGCGATGCTCCTGTTGAGTGAGATCCTCGCCGTCCGGCTTCAGCTCGACGATGCGCGCGCCCTTGGCCCGGGCGTCGTCCACATAGCCCATGATCCGCTCGTAGTGCCGCTGGGCGACGATGGAGGTGTAGTCCGGGTTGTCCTTGATGGTGGGGAACATCCTGGTCACCGCACGGCGCGCGGCGTCCACGAAGCCCTCCAGCTTGTCCTCCGGAGCCAGCACATAGTCGGGAGCGAGGCAGATCTGGCCGGCGTTGAGCGTCTTGCCGTTCATCACCCGAGCCGCGGCGACCTCGAGATCGGCGCTTCGGCTCAGAATCACCGGGCTCTTGCCGCCCAGCTCGAGGGTGAGCGGGACGAGATTCTCGGCCGCGGCCCGCATCACGTGGCGCGCGATGCCGGTGGCGCCGGTGAAGATCAGATGGTCGAAGGGCAGGCGCGAGAAGGCTTCGCCCACCTCCGGGCCGCCGGTGACCACGGCGATCTCCTCTTCCGAGAAGGCCGAGCCGATCATGGTCCGCAGCAGTTCGGAGGTCGCCGGGGTGTACTCCGAGGGCTTGATCATCGCCCGGTTGCCCGCCGCCAGGATGCCGGCGAGGGGGGCGAAGGTGAGGTTCACCGGAAAGTTCCAGGGGCTGATGACCCCGACCACGCCCTTGGGCTGGTAGCGAATCTCAGCCTTGGCGCCGAACAGGCCGAGGATGGCCGGGCTGGTGCGGCGCTTCTCGGGGCGCATCCATTTGGCGAGATTGGCCTTGGCGTGTTTCAGCGGCCCGATGGAGCCCGAAATGTCGGTGAAGGCCGTGGCTTCCCGGGAGCGGGAGCCGAAGTCGGCGTTCAGCGCGTCCTCGATGGCCTTGCGGTTGTCGATGAGCAGCCGGATGCAGCGGTCGATACGTTCGATCCGCACCCGGGCCGATGGCGCGCCGTCCCGCAGATGGGCCGCCTTCTGGCGAGCCAGGATGCCTTGCATGTCCATTGTTCGCGTCCTCCCGTAGGGGGAAGAGGCGATTAGATGACGCCGCGTCGGTCAAGGGCCTGTACGCCGGAGCAGACCGGCGCAGGCCCCTGACCGGGCGATGGACCTAGGCGGCCTGTGCGGCGTCCTCGCCGAAGACGCGGCCGAAGATCACGTCCACGTTCTTGAAGTGGTAGCCGAGGTCGAACAGCTCGCTGAGTTCGGCGTCCGAGAGGGTGACCTCGGGATCGGCCTTGAGGAAATCGAGGAAGTTCCCCTCGCCGCGCCACACCTTCATGGCGTTGCGCTGAACCGCGGCGTAGCTGGCCTCGCGGCTGAGGCCCTTCTGGGTGAGGGCCAGGAGCACGCGCTGCGAATGCACGAGGCCGCCGAGACGGTCGAGGTTCCTGGCCATGTTCTCCGGATAGACCACCAGTCGCTCGACCACGCCGGCCAGACGGCGCAGGGCGAAGTCGAGATGGACGGTGGCGTCTGGGCAGATGCCGCGCTCCACCGACGAGTGGCTGATGTCCCGCTCGTGCCAGAGGGCCACGTTTTCCATGGCGGGCACCACGGCCGAGCGCACCAGCCGGGCGAGGCCGGTCAGGTTCTCGGTGAGAATCGGGTTGCGCTTGTGCGGCATGGCGCTCGAGCCCTTCTGGCCCGGGTCGAACGGCTCCTCCGCCTCCAGCACCTCGGTCCGCTGCAGATGGCGGATCTCTACGGCGAGGCGCTCGATGGAGCTGGCCACCACGGCTAGGGCCGCGAAATAGGCCGCATGGCGGTCGCGCGGGATCACCTGCGTCGAGACGGGCTCCACCGCCAGGCCCATCTTCTCGGCCACATAGGCCTCCACCTCGGGGGCGACGTTGGCGAAGGTGCCCACGGCCCCGGAAATGGCGCAGGTGGCGATCTCGAACTTCGCCATGGCCAGCCGCTCCTTGGCGCGCTGGAACTCCGCGTAGTGGCCGGCGAGCTTGAGGCCGAAGGTGGTGGGCTCGGCGTGGATGCCGTGGCTGCGGCCGACGCAGGGCGTCATCCGGTGCTCGAAGGCCCGGCGCTTGAGGGCCGCGAGCACGAGGTCGACATCCTCGATGAGGATGTCGGTGGCGCGGGACAGCTGCACGGCCAGGGTGGTGTCGTTGACGTCGGACGAGGTCATGCCCTGGTGCAGGAAGCGCGCCTCGGGGCCGACGACCTCGGTGACGTGGGTGAGGAAGGCGATGACGTCGTGCTTCACCTCGCGCTCGATCTCGTCGATGCGGTCGGCGTTCCAGACCGCGTCGCGGCCCTTGTCCCAGATGACCCGCGCGGCCTCCTTCGGAATGACCCCCAGGTCCGCCATCTTGTCGGCGGCGTGGGCTTCGATCTCGAACATGATCTTGAAGCGCGTCTGCGGCTCCCAGATCTGGGCGGCTTCCTTGCGGGTGTAGCGGGGGATCATGGGCGGGGGATATCCCGGCGTCGGGGCCGAGAGTCAAATCCCCAGTGCCCATACCCCTCAAGGAAAGGCGCCGCCGGCCGTCAGGCCGCGGCGGCGGCCTTGGCCCGGGCGAGGTCGCGGGGGAGGGTGAGGGCGGCCAGGAAGTAGTGCAGCCCGGCCCAGGCGTAGATGAAGGTCACGCCCAGGACGCCGGTGCGGGTGCCGTCCGCCATCGCCGCCCGGCAGGCCGCATCCACCGCCGCCGGCGCCCCATCAGGCCCCAGCCCGCCCGGACAGGCCGCCGTGAAGGCCCCCGCTCCGCCGCCGGCCGCCCAGGCGCCCTGCGCGAAGTGGTCGATCAGCCAGCCGGTGAAGGGCGGGCCGAATCCCAGGGCGATCAGGTTCAGCACGAAGAACAGCACCGCCACCGCCGTCGCCCGGCTGCGGGCGTCCATGGCGTTCTGCACCACCCCGAACGTGGGGCCGAGGTAGGTGTAGTGAAGGATGCCCGCCACTGACCAGAAAGCGATGGTCACCGGCAGCGTCTCGCGGGTGAAGCCGATGAGGTAGAGCGGCGTGGCGATCAGCAGCCCCACCGCCGGCACCAGGGCGTACCAGCGCGCGCCCCGCTTGCCGGCCCAGTCGGTGAGGAAGCCGCCCAGCAGCGTCCCGGCCCCGTTGGCCACCCCGGCCACCAGGCCCACCACCAGGCCTACGGTGGCCAGGTCCATGCCGTAGTGACGGATGAACAGCGGCGGCACATAGGCCCCTGCGCCATAGCCGGCGAAGCTCGCCAGGGTCAGGCCCGCGGCCATGTGGAACATGCCCCAGGAGCCGAAAAGCCGCTTGGTGACGTCGAGGATCGAGGGGGCGGGCCCGGCCTCGGCCTTCTCCGCCTGGGCCTCGTTGGGGGCGCCGGCCTCGGAGGCTTCCCGGCCCAGGGCCCCGGGCGTCTCGGCGGCGAGGGCGGCCGCCTCGGCCGCGGCCTGGCGGTCGGCCCAGCCGCGCGGCGGCTCCTTGATCAGCAGCTTGATGGCCACGGCCACCAGAATCCCCGGCAGGCCCACCAGCATGAAGGCCGCCTGCCAGCTGACGTTCTGGGCGATCCAGCCGCCGGCGATGGCGCCGAACATGGTCCCGGCCGGAATGCCGAAGGAATAGATCGACAGGGCCGAGGCTCGCCGCTTGGGCTCGTAGTAGTCGCTGATCAGGCTGTGGGCCGGCGGCGACAGGCCCGCCTCGCCCACGCCCACCCCCACCCGGAAGAGCAGGAGCTGCAGATAGCTCGTGGCCGTGCCGCACAGGGCGGTGAAGCCCGACCAGATGACGATGGCGATGGTGATGATGTTCACCCGGTTCCGCCGCTCGGCCAGGCGCGCGATGGGGATGCCGAGGGCGGTGTAGAGCAGGGCGAACGACAGGCCGCCCAGCCAGCCCAGCTGCTGGTCGGTGAGCTTGAGGTCCTCTTTGATCGCCTGGCCGATCGTCGAGATGATCGTGCGGTCGATGAAGTTGAAGGTATAGGCGATCACCAGCAGCCACAGGACCGCCGACTTGTAGCCGGCCGAGAAGTGCGGCTC
>Ga0065721_10051357_pt1 | contig 15144 bp, 12 predicted proteins | sample Mesricmetagenome_FD_59108 | JGI IMG/M metagenome (GOLD analysis project Ga0065721, IMG submission 59108) | Mesophilic microbial community from rice straw/compost enrichment Sample: eDNA_1 v2 (version 2) | ecosystem: Engineered > Solid waste > Grass > Composting > Bioreactor | place: USA: Davis... | reverse complement strand
TCAAAGCCAAAAGGCGCGGGCAAAACCATTCCCTTTCTCCATTTCATTGGGTTCGTTCTTCGACGTATCTTGGGTTCAACCGATATCGTTCCGGATACCGACCGATCAGCCCTTCGTCGCGCCGTCGGCGAGGCCGGAAATCAAATACCGCTGAAGCAGCAGGAATACCGTCGCGATCGGCAGCGCGATCAGAATCGTGCCCGCAGCGAAAATCGTAAAGTTGTTCGCGAACTTGTCGTTGATGAAGTTGTACAAGCCCAGCGCCAAGGTGAACTTCTCCGGGCTGCGGATAATGATGCGCGGCGTCAGGAAGTCGAAGAACGGCGCCATGAACGTGAACAGCGCCACGACCGCGACGATCGGCTTCGCCAGCGGAATCAGGATCCGGAAGAAAATCGTCATATACCCCGCTCCGTCCATCTTGGCCGACTCGTCCAGATCGCGCGGGATCGTGTCCAGGTACCCTTTTACGAGGAAAACGTTCATCGGCAAGCCCCCGAACACATAGATCAGGATCAACCCGGTAAACGTGTCCAGCAGATTGACCGTGTTCAGCAGCAAATAGATCGCCACCATGCCCATCAGCACCGGAAACATCTGCAGCAGCAGGAACGTATAGATGCTGTTTTTACGACCGACGAACCGGAACCTGGAGAACGCATACGCCAGAATGGTGACGAGGCAGACGGAGGCGATACCGTTGGCGAACGCGACGATCAGCGTATTTTTGTACCAGAGCGCATAGTCGCTTCTCGGGTTCGTGAACAGCCAGCGGTAGTGCTCCAGCGACCAGTTGTCGGGAATGAGCTTCAGCGCGAACAGGCTCGTGCCCGGATTCAGGGACATGCTGAACGCCCAGACGAGCGGATACAAAATGACGGCGAACATGATCAGGACGACCACGTAAATGCCCGACACTTCGAGAGCGGATCTCATGGAAGCTTTCATTTTAATACATGTCCTCCTCTCGGAAAGACCGGGTTCTGCGGAATTGATAGAAGGCGAACGCCGCGACGACGATGCCCATGATGATCGAGATGGCCGCCGCCATCTTGTAGTTGTTCTCGTTAAACGTCAGGCTGTACACCCAAGAGATGAGAATGTCCGTGGCTCCCGAGTTTTGGCCCGATACCGGCGGACCGCCCTTGTTGAACAGGTAGATCAGGTTAAAGTTGTTGAAGTTCTGCGAATACTGCATGATCAGCAGCGGGGCGGTGGCGTACAGCACGTGCGGCATCGTAATGTAGCGGAATTTCTTCCATCGGCTGCCTCCATCCACGTCCGCGGCCTCGTACCAGTCCTTCGAGATGCTCTGCAGCACCCCGGTAATGAGCGTGAACACGTACGGAAAGCCGAGCCACACCTGAATGCCGATAATTGCGATTCTCGCCCACAGCGGGTCGGACAGCCACGGAATCATAACGCCGAAATGGGAGAAAATGTCCCGGTTAATCGCCCCGAAATTGTCGTTGAACATCGCCGCGAACACGAGCACCGTCATGAACGAAGGGACCGCCCAGGGCAGGATGAACACGGTTCGGATCAGCTTCTTGAACCTCACCCGACTGTCGTTGATCATCACCGCGAGGAAAAAGGCCAGCGTAATCTGCAGCGTCGTGGCGACCAGCGTCCAGACGACCGTCCAGGCCAGCACGGACAGCAGACTCTTGCTCCACACCGCCTCGGTGAACAGCGCCTTGAAGTTGGCGAAGCCAACCCAATCGAGCAGATGCGCGGGCGGCGAATTGTACAGATTGTAGTTCGTAAACGCGAGCGAAATCATGAACAGCAGCGGAAAAATGACGATCAGCGCCATCATGATAAAATTCGGGATCACGACGAAATACGGGAAGCCGTGCTCCCAGCTGTCGTGAAAAGCTTGCCGGACGGAGGGCGTACGAATGCCCGCCTGCCGTTTCTTCGCGTCCCGGTAAGCGTCATTCACATTGAGCGCGTACAACCCCAGCAAAATAACCGTAAGGATGACAGAGAGAATGCCCTGTACGAGCAGCGTGCGCGAATCGTCCAGCTCCGGGTCGTCGCCAAGGCCGATCAATCCGACGATGCCGTTAAAGAGCGGGACCGACAGCGTATAGATCAGACTCAAGCCGAAGACGAGCAGCAGCACGCCCTTGATCCAACGCCGGTTGTACAGCTGTCCCAATCCGGGAACGACGGACAGCAGCGCAGCCCATGCGGGATTGTGTCCGATGTACGATGGGCGCTGTTCGCTGATAGCGTTCTTGATGTCCATAGTTGCTTCACCTTCCATAGTCCGCAAGCGCAAGCCGGCCGGCCTCGCCTTCAGCGTTCGCCGAGCGAGAATCCCGATGGCAAAAGGGGCCCTCCGAGAGCCCCTTTCCGGTTGCCTGCGGCTGTTTCGTTCTTATTTCGCGCCGGCCATTTTCATCTTGTCGTTGATCAGTTGTACCGCGTCGTCGAGCGACGCCTGCACGTCCTTGCCGTCCGTAATGAACTTCAGCGCGTTCGCCATCGGGTCCCACACGTGGTCGAGCTCGGGAACGGTCGGGAACGGCTGGCCGTGCTGGATTTGGCCGGAGAAGCCGGATACGAGCGGATCTTCGGTCAGCACCGGGTTGTTCAGCACGCTCTTGACCGGAGGCACTTCCCCCGTCTGTTGGAAATATTCCAGCGCGTTCTCTTCGTTCGTCAGGAAAGCCGCGAAGTCCGTCGCCCACTCCGGATGCTTGGAGAACTTGGAGAGCATCCAGCCCTTCACCCCGATGAACGAGGTCGGGTGCGAGCCGTCTTCCAGCGCCGGAAGCGGAGCTACTGCCAGGTCGTCGCCCAGCGCCTTCTTGAAGTCGGTGATCGCCCACGGTCCGTTAATGACCGCCGCGACTTTGCCCTGCGTGAACAGGCCGCCGACGATGTCGCCGTTGATGCCCTTAGGCAGATAGCCGTTGTTGAACCAGCTTTGGATCAGCTTGCCGCCTTTTACGGTGCCTTCCTTGTTCAAGCCGATGTCGTTGATGTCGAAGACGCCGTTGTTGTCCTTGAAAATGTAGCCGCCGCTGCCGCCGAGGAAACCCCAGGCGAAGTAGAAGTTGGCCGCTTCGAACAGGAAGCCGTACTCCTGCTTCTTCGCGTCGGTCTTCTCCTTCATGAGCGCTTCCAGTTCCGCGATCGTCGCCGGAGGCTGCGGAACGAGCTTCTTGTTGTAGAACATCGCATACGTCTCGGTGACGAGCGGAAGTCCGTACAGCACGCCGTCCTGGCTGAGTGCCTGCAGCGCTTCCGGTGTGTAAGTATCCTTGATCGAGTCCGACGGCTTAACCTCTTGCACGAGCCCTTTCACAACAAGGCTTCCGATACCCGGCTGGTAGAACAGGTCCGGTCCTTTGCCCGCCGGGCCGTCGAGCGCCAGCACGTCCGGCTGGTCGTTCATCGCCACCGGCTTGATGTTGATCTTGATGCCGGTCTGCTCCGTGTACTTCTGTGCCGCTGCCTCGATGACAGCGAGTTTGTCCGCGTTGTCGTCCGGCCAGATCGTCAGCTCGGTCGGCTTCTCCGGACCCGATTCAGCGGCGGAAGCCGAAGCGCTTGGCGATTCCGCCGAAGCGGACGGAGATGGGCTGGATGCAGAGGGCGAGCTGCTTGCACCTCCATTGTCTTTGTTGCCTCCGCACGCCGTCAGCGATAACGCGGCCAGCATGACGCAGAGCGTGAGCATCGTCTTTTTGTGTTTGAACATCGTAAGTCTCCCTTCTCATGGTCAACCTTGTTGGTGAGTCGTTCCGCACCGTCGGCGCGGTTTATGAGCCTAATTGTACGGCCCGGACTCCGTCCTCAACTACCAATCCCGTGACCTGAAAAGCTAAGATTGTGACTTGCGTAATGTTCACACTTTTTTTACAATCCACTGTTTTCCATCTAATCCCCCCTTGATACGGAACCTCTATGCTGTTGATGATGACCCAATTTGTCCAAATGGGAGTGTGCCAAAATCATGATCGAAAATCAGAAAATGGACCGCCGCAAATTTTTGTCCTACCTGGGAACCGGAGCTGCCGCGCTCGCAGCCGCATCCGCCGGACTGGGCACGCTGGAGGGCAAAGCCTCCGCCGCATCCAAGACGGCCGATCATCTCTTCGGCTACCAAACGAACCGGGTAAGCGGATTTTTCGAATCGATTCAAGCGTCCGACTCCGACCAGCTTGTCCTGCCGAAGGGCTACCAGTATGACGTCGTAGCCGCCTTCGATGACGTGATCAATAGCGCGGGCGACAAATTCGGACAAGGCGCGGACTACAACGCCTACCTCCCGATCAACGGCTCCAACTCTCACGGTCTGCTGGTCACCAACCACGAGTACACGAACATTTTTCTGCACGGGGAAATCAAGGACGGCAAAATGACGGCGGAGCAAATCCGCAACGAACTCTACTACCAAGGCATGTCGGTGATCGAAGTCAAACAGGGCGAAGACGGCATCTGGAAAATGGACACGTCGTCCAAATACGCCCGTCGCATCAACGGCTTCAGCAAATTCGAGCTGACCGGCCCTGCCCGCGGCGCCAAGGCGCTCGGCAGCGTCTCCTCTGTAACCGGAACGTTCGCGAACTGCTCCGGCGGCGTCACGCTGTGGAACACGGTCATGTCCTGCGAAGAGAACTTCGAAGCGACTTCCGGGGCTGCCAGCCTGAACGCGACGCATTACGGCTGGGTGGTGGAAATCGATCCGTTCGACGGCAAGTTTCTGAGAAAGCATACGGCTCTGGGACGTTTCCACCATGAAAATACGGCGATGGGCATCGCCAAAGACGGCAGAGTCATCGTGTACATGGGCGACGACGTAAAAGACGCATGCGTATACAAATTCGTAACCAAAGGGAAATACGATCCGGCGGCCGGACGCCGCAATTCCGACCTGCTCTCCGAAGGCACGCTGTATGTCGCCAACCTGAAAAGCGGTCAGTGGCTGGAAGTCACGATCGAGGCGGTGCGCAAAGCGCTGGAGAAAGAAGGCTTCAAAGCGCCAAGCGGCGTTAAGGGAACTCAGGAGGAACTGCTGAAGAAATACCAAACCCAAGGCGACATCGTAACCAACTGCGCGGAAGCGGCGCTGCTGGTCGGCGGCACGCCTACGGATCGCCCGGAGGATGTGGAAGTTTCTCCGTTCGACAACACGATTTTTATTTGCCACACGAACAACGACAACCACGGCAACATCCATGGACACATCACACGCATTTTCGAAAAGGACGACGATCTGGGTTCGACGGAGTTCGACTTTGAAATTTTCGCGGCAGGCGGACGCCAATCCGGCTTCAGCTCGCCGGACAATCTGGCTTTCGATTCCAACGGCAGCCTGTGGGTCGTCACGGACATTTCCTCCGGCAGCCTGAACAAGGGCGTGTACACCAGCTTCAAAAACAACGGCCTGTTCGTCATCCCGACGGTCGGACCGAGCAAGGGCGAAGCGCTGCAATTCGCCTCCGGCCCCCGCGAATGCGAAATGACCGGACCTTTCTTCTCGCCCGACGAGCGCACGCTGTTCCTGTCCATCCAGCATCCAGGAGAGAATACGACGGATGTCAGCAAGCCGACCAGCATGTGGCCGCACCGCAAGGGCGACAAAATCCCGCGCGAAGCCGTCGTGGCCATCCGCGGATTCAAGCTTGGCTAAATCTTGAATAGCGAGGAGACTTTATTATGCCATTCGGAAACATCGGGATCGGCGGCCTGATTCTGATCCTGATCATCGCGCTTATCATTTTCGGACCGTCCAAGCTGCCTGAATTGGGACGAGCCTTCGGCCGCACGCTCAGCGAATTCAAGAGCGCTACCCGCGGCATGATCGACGGCGACAAGGATGACAAGGACAAAGGCGCAGCGAGCGAAGCCTCCGACGCATCGGAACAAAAGCCGCGCCTGGCCGCGGTCGAGTCCAACAAAGGCTAAGGAGGCTCGACATGAAAGCCGAAAGCGCGGAAGTCAGCTTTGTCGGCCACTTGGGCGAAATGCGCCGCAGAATCATTTTTACGCTGATCGCGTTTCTGGTGTCTCTCTGCGGCGCTTTCATCTATGTGAAGGAGATCTATCACTGGCTGGTCCGGGATCTGGATTTCAAGCTGGCGATTCTGGCTCCGTCCGACGTCATCTGGGTCTATCTGAAGTTGGCGGGCGTTGTCGCCATTGCCGTCACCCTGCCGGTCGCCGCCTGCCAGGCTTGGCTGTTCGTCAAGCCGGCCTTGAAGCCTCAGGAACAGCGGGCCACGCTGGCGTATATCCCCTGGCTCCCCGTCTTGTTCGCGGGCGGGATCGTCTTCGGGTATTTCGTCATCTATCCGATGGTGCTGCAGTTTCTGGAGGGGATGTCGGGGGATTTTGCCACGATGTATACGGCGGACCGGTACTTCTCCTTCATGCTGAGCATGACCGTGCCTTTCGGACTGCTGTTCGAAATGCCCGTCACGGTCATGTTCCTGACCCGGATCGGCATCCTGAATCCGGCCCGGCTGGCCAAGGGACGCAAGCTGTCCTACTTCATCCTGACCGTCACCGCCGTCATGATCACGCCTCCGGACATCATGTCCGACGTGCTCGTGATCATCCCGCTTTTCGTCCTGTACGAGGTGAGCGTGGGGCTGTCCAAGTGGATTTACGGCAAGAAGGAAAAACTGGAGACCGTTTAACAGAAGAGCGGCTTGCAGCCTTTCTTAACGTTGGGAACAGCAATTTTGTCCAACGGAGAGGGAGAATGCAAGCCGTTTTGCTTGCTCCTCTGTTACAATGAACCTATCAGACTCTCTGATAGTTCTAGCAACCAGCTTGCCACTTCCGGAAGAAGGATGGAGCCGATGAACCGATTTCTGACCTTCAAACAAAAGCTCATTTTAACGTATATGGTCTTTATCGTGCTGCCCATGTCCGTACTCGGACTGGGAGCATACAGGCTGTACAGCGACGCCATGGAAAAAAAAGTGAGCGACTTCGCCCAGCAGGTCGCCGTCAGCACGGCCTCGAATATCGAGATGTATATCGCCGAGCTGGAGCAGTTCACGCTGATGCCCTACTACAACCCCGATTTTCAAGACATGTTGACCGAGAACAAAGATCCGGATCCTCTGTTAAGCCTCGAAGTTAAAAAAACGGTCGAGAAAAACTTCAGCTTCTGGCAGTCCCAGAGAGACAGCGTCGAGAATATTTCCTACTTCAGCAAGCCCGGCGTCGGTCGTGAACGCATCTACAATCTCGGGTATCTTCCTCCCGATCTGGAAGTCGACAAGCTGCCGTGGTTCGAATCGTTCGACGGCTCGGATGACATCGTCACCTATCTCAGCCTGCATCAGCCCGCTCCAACCGACTTGATTCAGAACACGCCTCCGCCGAAAGTATTTTCTCTGATTCGCAGAATCTATCAATCATCCACGATCCTGATCACTTCGGGCTACTTCCAGGTCGACTTCACGCTGGAGGACATCGAAAGAATCATGAGCCGAGTCAATCGCGAGAAGAACGCCTCGTACCTCCTGATGGACAAGGAAGGGCAGATCGTCTATGCCGGCGATCCGGTAGACGAACGGCTGCTGCCCCATATCGTCGAGCTGCCTTCGGACGTCCCAAGCCGGCAAATCGTCAATACCGGAAACCAAAAGCACATCGTCGTCCATCATCCCGTCGGCAAGATGGGCTGGACGGTCGTCGGTTACGTTCCTGTCTCTCAGATCGTCTCGGGGATCATTCAGGTGCGCAACTCCATGATTCTGATCGGCGCCGTCTGTATCGCGTTTGCGCTGATCGTGTCCACCGGCATTTCCTATCAAATCACCAAACCGATCTATAAGCTGATCTCGCTGATCAAGCGAGTCGAAACGGAAGACTTCCAAATTCAATACGACAATCCGCCCCGCAACGAAATCGGACAGCTGATCCGCAGCTTCATCCGCATGAGCCGCAGGCTGGACGAGACGATCCGCAACCTGTATCAAGCGGAAATCGTCCGCCAGGAGAGCGAATTGCGAGCGCTCAAGTCGCAAATTAATCCCCACTTCCTCTTCAATACGTTGGAAACGATCAAGATGAAGGCGGAGATCGACGAAGCGGACGGCACCGTCGATATGATCACCGCCCTGGGCAAGCTGGTCAAAACGTCGCTCCATGCGGGCAACGATTTCAATACGTTCCGGGAGGAACGGGAGTACCTCATCAATTATTTTTATATCCAGGAAAACCGCTACGCCTCCAGATTCGACATGACCATCGACGTGGAAGAGGGACTGCTGGATTGGTACATTCCCAAGCTGCTGATTCAGCCGCTCGTTGAGAACGCTTTCTACCACGGACTGGAGATGAAGCAGGGAAAAGGCAAGCTGTCCGTCTCTATCGCCAGAGAAGGGGCGTGCGTGAAAGTCGCCGTCACAGATGACGGGCTTGGCATACCGCCGGAACGGCTGCTGCACCTGCGGCACAATCTCGACGACGGCAAGCAGAGAGGTTCTCAAGACGAGAGAAGCATCGGTCTGGCGAACGTGTCCGCACGAATCCGGCTCTATTTCGGTTCCCCTTATACGATGCGTATCGACAGTCTTCCGGGAGAAGGCACCGAGGTCGTTTTGCTGCTTCCCCCTATAAAGAGCGAAAGCGAGGTTAACATCTATGTTTCGCGTCATAATCGTTGATGACGAAGCCTATATTCGCCAAGGTCTTCGTAAAATATTGCAGCGCTTCGCCCCGCAGTGGGAATTGGTCGGAGAAGCGGAGGACGGGGAGGCCGGACTGCGGCAAATTTTGCGCCTGCAGCCGGATCTCGTCATTCTCGATTTCCGCATGCCGGGTCTGAACGGAATCGAGTGCTGCGAGCGGATTGCCGAGCAGGCCCCGCGCATTCGCCGCATTCTTCTTACCGCGTATCAGGATTTTCAGCTGGCGAAGCAGGCGATCAGTTGCGGCGTCACCGAATTTATTACGAAGCCGCTGGATCGCGGCGAATTGCTCGAGACTCTTCGCAAGGTAGAGGCGCTGATCGAGAAGGAACGCAGCGAAGAAGCGCGCGTTCTTTCCTTGCAGCAATCCGTCCGGAACGCCGCTCCGCTTGCCAAGAAGCTGTATTACCAGCACTTCATCTTCGGACAAGACGACCGCGAGCTGGTGCAGTTTATCGTCGAGGCGGGCTATTCTCCCCCGCTCTGCCGGGACAGCGACACCCTCATTCTTCTGGCGATCAGCCCCGACTGGATCGAGAACAACGTTTACGTTCCCTTCGACGTGGAGCTGTTCCGGTACGCGCTGACGAAGTTCATTCAGGAATGGTATGCGGATCGCGACTACGCTTATGTGCTGCAGGACCATATCGGTCAAGTCGTGGTCGTGTTGAGCTATGCTTCCGGAGAAGCCGCGGCCTCATTAAGCGCCCACGAGTCGGCGAGCAGACTGCAGCGGGACATCGATCGGGCTTTCAAGCGGACGGTCACGATCGGGATCGGCGGCCCGTATTCTTTGGCCGAGGCTTCCCAGGCGTACAGGGACGCTTCCCTTGCCGTCACCTACAGGTTGATCTGCGGAGGCGGACGGATTCTAACGTTGTCCTCGCTTCGCGTAGACAGGAAGATTTCCGCCTTTGAATTGCAACGGCTGGACGACTCACTTGAACAACTGCTGCTCGGCAATGAACTAGCCGCCTTGTCTGAGATCGACCGCCTGACCTCCTCCGAGCGGATGACGCCCGCAGAGCTGAAGCGGTTGATTACCCACTACACCTTGCGTATCGGCGCTCAACTGAAGATGATGGATCTGGATATGAGGCGGATAAGCGGCAAATCGCTCGAAGAGTGGCTTCATGAACTGGACGGCATTGCCGTGCGGTCTTCCCTGGTGTCCGTCATCGGCAAGCTGGTCCGCGACGTATGCCGAACGATTCGGCAGGAGCGAAGCGCCTCCAATACGCCGCTGATCGAGAAGGTTAAGCAGCACGTCTCGCAAGATTTGGCCGACGGCGTCAGCCTTCAATCGGCAGCGGACCGCTTCGGTATGAACGCCAGCTATTTCAGCCGCTGGTTCAAGTTCGAAACCGGCCAAAACTTCGTCGCGTTTCTGAAGGAACGCCGCATCGAGAAGGCCAAGTCCCTTCTCGCGCAAAGCCCGCACAGCCTTCAGGAGATCAGCGTGCGGATCGGCTATGCCGACATCAAGCATTTCAGCCGGGTGTTCAAAGAATATACCGGCTATTCCCCGTCAGAATACAGACGGGCGCACTCGCGCTGACCCTCCAAAGTAAAGAAATTCATCCGAATGTAAAATCTGCCCCCCTATTGGCCCTTCCGTCCGTGGATTAAGATAATACAGAAAGAAGAATGCGCTTTCAAAACGATATTGGGGGGATTTCAATGAGCTTCACCACAAACGCCAAAAAACTTCCCGCAATCCTGCTCGGAACCGGCCTTCTTCTCGGCGGATGCAGCGGCAATAACTCCGGTCCCTCGGAATCGGCTGCGGGAACCTCCCCGGAGACCGCGAACGCCGGTTGGCAGGGAACGATCACGATGTACGCGCAAGCGTATACGCCCAACTCGAAAAACATCGCCGGCCTGAAAAGCCAGACCAAGCTCCGCGAGGTGGCCGACGAGTACGAAGCCGCGCATCCCGGCATCCAAATCGAATTCGTCGACGAAGAGTTCAAGGACTATACGCAGACGGTTCGGGTCAAAGCGGCGGCCGGCGAAATGTTCGACGTGTTCTGGGGTCAATGGGCCGAATTGAACAATACGTTTCCGAAAGGAATCGCCGAAGATTTGACGGAGTACTTCGATAAGCCCAACCCCTACATTGCGGACAAGGCGACCTGGAAAGAAGCGATGAATGCGACCGTCATCAGCGAAACGAGGTCCCCCGACGGCAAGAGCTACAACATTAACGGGGACTACGTTGCGACCGCCTTTTTCTACAATAAGAATTTGTTCGAGCAGGCCGGCATCCCGCAAGCGCCGACAAGCTGGTCGGAGCTGATCTCCGCCACGCAGCAATTGAAGGCGGCGGGCATTACGGCCATGTCGCAAGCTCCCGACTACGACTGGTTCCAGCGCCACTTCCTGTCCGACTTCTTCGCCAAGGAATATGAGACGATCGCCGCCTTCGACGACAGCCCGGGCGTATCGTCTCTGGACCAGAGCGTAGCCATCGCCAAAGGCCTGCTGAACACCTCCGACGAACGCTTCATGGGTTGGTGGCCGCTGTTCAAATCGTTGACGGACAATTGGAAGCCCGACTATCTGTCATCCGATCCCGGCGTAGTCAGCAGCACCGCGAGGAACGATTTTCTCGCCGGGAAAACCGCCATTTTCTATGACGGCAGCTGGCTTCCCGAGAATGCCAAGGACGCCAAAGTCGCCTTCGAGCTCGGCTCGTTCAATTTCCCGGTGCTCACGCCGGCGGATACTCCGCACACGACGGGAGAAGACGTCTCGGGCGCTGTAGGAGGTCCGAACGCCGCGTTCCAGTTTGCCGTCGCCACCAAAGAAGCGAACGCATCGATGAAGGAAGAGGGCAAGAAAGCGGCTGTCATCGATTGGCTGCACTTCCTGGGAACGCCGGCCAACGTAGAGAAAATCGTCAACGAGCACGGAACCTTCGTCCCCACCTGGCCGGACACGAAACCCGCCGAGAGCATGACCGAACTTGCCAACCAGGCTTCGAACAAGCTGAAAGCGCTCGGCGTAGGCGGATCTTCGCCGAACCTGAACAAAAACATGCAGCGGATCTTCGGCTTGTACTTGAGCGGCAATATCGATTTCGAGAAAGCGAAGAACGATGTGCAGAAAGAGCTCGATGCGGCGATCAAGGAATACCAGTCCAAAAACAACGTCGACTTCAGTCAATACTAAGCTGGCCGCGAATCGCATGACAGAAACGGGGAGCCGCTGCCTGGATGCGGCTCCCCTCTTCATTCTCCCGATCGAGAAAGGATGATTATCCGATGGCCGGCAAAGCCAAAATCAAGAGCGCGCTTACCGGGTACGGCTTTATTCTGCCTACTTTCGTCTTCCTCATCTGGTTCATGTATTACCCGGTCTATCAAGCGCTGAACGGGGCGTTCACCGATTGGGACGGCTTTAACTCCCCGAATTATATCGGCATGGACAATTTCGTCCGGATGTTCAGCGATGAAGTGCTGCGACAATCGGTCGTCAACGCCTTGATCTGGGTCGCCCTGTCCATCGTGCTCGCGGTCATCCCGCCCTTCTTCGTGGCGGAACTGATCTTCCATCTCAAAAACGAGCGCGCCCAATACCTCTATCGGACCTTCTTCGTCGTGCCGATCGTAATTCCTGGCATTGTCACCATCTTGCTATGGCGGTTTCTGTATCAGGGGGACGGCGCTCTGAATCAACTGCTGGACATCGTCGGACTCGGCTCCCTGAAGCAGCTCTGGCTGGGAGATCCCAATATCGCTCTGTATTCCATCATCCTGATGGGTTTTCCCTGGATCAGCGCGTTTAACCTGCTCATTTTCTATTCCGGCTTGCAGAGCATTACTTCGGAAATCATCGAAGCGGCCAAGCTGGAAGGCGCTACCGGCTGGAAACGGGTGCGGACGATCGACATTCCGCTGTCTGCCCCGCAGCTGCGGCTGATCATGATTCTGACGCTGATCGGCAGCTTGCAGAACATTATTCCTCCGCTGATCATGACGAACGGCGGTCCCGGGTACTCGACGTACGTTCCGATTCTTCATATGTACAACGTATCTACCGTGAACGGAGAATTCGGCTACGGGATGGCGATCGCGCTTGTCATGTTCGTCGCGATTCTGCTGCTTACTCTCCTCAATATGAGGCTGATCAAATCCGATTCCTGATCCAGAGGAGGTCTGACCTATGCGTACCTTCCGGCTGCCCGGCGCAGGACAATGGTGTCTGCTGGCATTGCTGCTGTTCAATGTGCTGCCGATCTATTTTATGATCGAAAATTCCGTCAAGTCGCCGATCGAGTTCGCTTCCAGCACGTTAAACTTCCCGAAGGAATTCCAATGGAGCAACTATTCGGTCGCCTGGAACAAAATCAGCGCGCCGATACTGAACAGCTCTCTCATTATCGCCGTCAGCGTTGCGGCTATCGTCGTGTTCGCCGCCATGAGCGCCTACGCTTTCTCCAGACTGCGTTTTCCGCTGCAAAACACGCTGTTCCTGCTCGTGTTCGGCTTGCTGCTCATTCCCGGCTTTCTTACGTTGATCCCGCTTTATTTGCAGATCAAGAAGCTCGGTCTCACCGACAGCTATTGGGCGTTGATTCTGCCTTATATCGCGGGAGGCCAAGCCTTCAGCATCTTCGTTCTGAAAACTTTCTTCGAGCAAATGCCCGACGAGCTCTTCGAAGCCGCCCGCATAGACGGAGCAGGCAATATCCGGATTTTCTCGACGATTGTGCTGCCGCTGTCCGTTCCGATCTGCACCACCGTCGCGATCATCAATATTACCGGCCTGTGGAACGACTATTTGCTGCCCTCGCTCCTCCTGAACCGCTCCCATCAGACGGTGACGATGGCGCTTGTGTCCTTCGAAGCTTCCACAGGGAATTATGGCCTGAGCGACTACGGCGGAATGATGGCCGCCTACCTGCTCGCCTCCATCCCTCTGCTGCTGTTATTCTCCTTGCTGATGCGGAATTTCGTAGAAGGCATTGCCAGCGGCTCGATTAAGATGTGAACCAGACCGTCAGGGGGGACCCTGGCGGTTTGATTGCTTGCTCTAATCAGGATTTTCCTTAAACTCATTTATAAATACGAATATGATCCCCACCAATCCCCAAATACCTATGATGAGGTATATGGCAAATTGATCTTCAATAAAAAAGGCACTGAGCATTATAAGGTTTACTGATATATGCGCAGCTAGAGTTCAATACAGAGTTTGCACCGCTCATAGGATCAGGGAACGTTATTGAATTTCAAATATTGTTTTACCACTATTCCGATCGATGTATCTGAACTTCCCATCCTTCCCAACAAGTAACGTGCTGCTGTCCAAATAGTAAGACTGAACATCTACATAATCGTATTTTTGCATGGGAACAACGAGATTGCCGCTCTTATCGATACAGCCACTCTTGTCGCCAACCGTAACGAGCGCAATTCCATGGATGAATGGAAGAGCCTCATCATATTCTCCAATTGGAGCATAATCACCTCGGGGATCAATGTATCTCATTTTCCCGTTATCGGCTAATACAGTCGTCAGACCTTCGGAAAAACAATCGGGATTCGACAGGCCGAACGCTATGATCATTTGTCCGTTCATATCGATGAAGCCAGACTTTAAGCTATAGCTGTCTCTTACTGCAGCCATTCCTTCAGAGAAAGAATCAGGAACAAGATGATCCGGCAGGTCGATAACTGTAGTTCCAGAGGAATCTATAAAAGAGTACCCACCACTTTCAGATTTCACCCATGCCCGTCCGTTACTGAAAGTTCCGGATTCTAAAAATCGGGGCGTAATAACCATGTCGCCGAAGTGATTGATGTAGCCGAATCGTTCCTCATGCTGTATTCTGATCAATTCTCCCTTTGAAACGGCTTGTTCAACCGGTTCATCGATTTCAAAATCGCCGACAATAGTTTGGAGAATGCCTCCATTTCGGTCTATCAGAAGATATCCCTCTGATTTCTTTACGATAGACTTCCCACTAACAAAAGGACCGACATAACTATACTCTGGAGAAATAACGACATTACCATCCTCGTTAACAAATCCCCAATAGTCGGATATTCGAACTCCTGCAAGACCTTCGTTAAATGTATCGACGTCATCGTAAACGGGTTGTATTTTTACATGTCCATTCTGATCAAAATAGCCCCATCTGCCATTTTTCTTAAACGGGACCCATTCGCATCGGAATCCGATAGGGTAATTACTTTTAGGATTTATCTTTCTCTTCCCCTTTTTCGAGAATTAGGTCCATATATTATCGACATTATCATACCAAAATATAGAAGAAAGGCATTGACGTTGGAATAACACTTCGTATAGTTGGGAAGGGAACGTCATTAAATCAATTGCTTAACTCATCTTCCGCGCAGGCTCTACGCGAGAAAATGGAAATCCCTGAAACAGTGGCCGACAAACGCTAACGGTCAACCGCTAGGCATTCTCATTTCCGATCTTCTCTTTAAATGTTTAAACGTGGGAA
>Ga0065721_10012786_pt1 | contig 15149 bp, 18 predicted proteins | sample Mesricmetagenome_FD_59108 | JGI IMG/M metagenome (GOLD analysis project Ga0065721, IMG submission 59108) | Mesophilic microbial community from rice straw/compost enrichment Sample: eDNA_1 v2 (version 2) | ecosystem: Engineered > Solid waste > Grass > Composting > Bioreactor | place: USA: Davis... | reverse complement strand
GTCCGTGTAGGTTTCGACCCGGTAGCCCTCCGACTCCAGGGCGATGGACACAGAAGTCAGGATATTGCGGTCGTCGTCCACGAGCGCGATCGTTGCCATATCAAGTGGCTCCCTCATGAGCGGGCGTCCCTTCCTGCACCAGGAGCCGGCTATTGAGGGACAAATTAGGTACAAAATGTGGCATGGGGCTCTCGGGGCACTTCCTGCGCGTCCAGCGCGCAACTGCACAAAAGCTGCCGCTCCGCTATTGTGCAAGCCTGCGCCGACAAAAGCCATACAACCGATTTAAACGATTTTCAAATTTTTAAATCGATTAATGATTTGATATTTAAAGTTTTTTCTGCCTTTCGCTGTCTCGGCTCAAGAAAATTTGAGCACCTGCTCATCCTGCGCGGCGCAGCCGCATCCACGAAGGCGAGGAGTAAGATGAAAGAGTTCGGACGGCGAAACCCGATGTCCGGGATCGAGAGCAGCGGCATCTCCACCAGCGGTACGGTCTTTTACAACCTCGGGCCGGCGCTGTTGTATGAGGAGGCGCTCCGCCGCGGCGAGGCGCACCTGACCGCAGACGGCGCCCTCGTCGCCTATACCGGCCAGCACACCGGCCGCTCCCCGAAAGACAAGTTCACCGTCCGCGACGACACCACCGAAACGACCGTGTGGTGGGATAACAACCAGCCGATGTCGCCCGACGCGTTCGCGCGGCTGCACGCGGACTTCCTCGCCCACGCGGCGAACAAGGACCTGTTCGTGCAGGACCTGATCGGCGGCGCCGACGAGCGCCGGCAGCTGCGCACCCGCGTCGTCACGGAGTACGCCTGGCACTCGCTGTTCATCCGCAACCTCCTCATCCGGCCGGATGCCGAGGCCCTCGAGAAGTTCCTGCCGACCCTGACGATCATCGACCTGCCCTCGTTCAAGGCCGATCCGGGACGCCACGGCACCCGCACTGAGACCGTCATCGCGGTGGACCTCAGCCGCATGATCGTGCTGATCGGCGGCACCGCCTATGCCGGCGAGATGAAGAAGTCGGTTTTCACCGTGCTGAACTTCCTGCTGCCGGCGCGCGGCGTCATGCCGATGCACTGCTCGGCCAATGTCGGCCCCGCGGGCGACACGGCGATCTTCTTCGGGCTCTCCGGCACGGGCAAGACGACGCTCTCTGCCGACCCGTCGCGTACGCTGCTCGGCGACGACGAGCACGGCTGGGGGCCGGACGGCATCTTCAACTTCGAGGGCGGCTGCTACGCCAAGACGATCCGCCTGTCGGCCGAGGCCGAACCGGAGATCTACGCGACGACCAAGCGCTTCGGCACCGTGCTGGAGAACGTGGTGCTTGACGCGAACCGCGTTCCCGACTTCGACGACGGCTCGCTGACCGAGAACACGCGCTGCGCCTACCCGCTCGACTTCATCCCCAATGCGAGCCCCACCGGGCGCGCCGGCCAGCCGAAGAACATCATCATGCTCACGGCCGATGCCTTCGGCGTCATGCCGCCGATCGCCAAGCTGACACCGGGGCAGGCCATGTACCATTTCCTGTCCGGCTACACCGCCAAGGTCGCGGGCACCGAGCGGGGCGTGACCGAGCCCGAGGCCACCTTCTCGACGTGCTTCGGGGCGCCGTTCATGCCGCGCCATCCGTCGGAATACGGCAACCTCCTGCGCGATCTCATCGACCGCCATAACGTTGACTGCTGGCTGGTCAACACCGGCTGGACAGGAGGGGCCTACGGCACCGGCAAGCGGATGCCGATCAAGGCGACGCGTGCGCTGCTCGCCGCCGCCCTCGACGGCAGCCTGGCGAAGGCCGAGTTCAGGACCGACCCCATCTTCGGATTCGAGGTGCCGGTCGCCGTGCCGGGCGTCGACCCGTCGATCCTCGAGCCGCGTTCGACCTGGGCCGACAAGGCCGCCTATGACACGCAGGCCCGGCGTCTCGTCGGCATGTTCATCAAGAACTTCGACAAGTTCGAGGCGCATGTGGACGTGCACGTCAGCAGCGCGGCGCCACGCATCCTGGAGGCCGCCGAATAAAGGCCTCTCTCCGCTCCACCTTTCTGGGACCCGACGTCGGTGGCGCCGGGTCTTTTCTTTCGCGCCGCGCCGGGGCATCTGTGGTCAATGGATCTCAGCGACGACATCACGGTGGCGCCCGGCTTGGTCATTCGCGCTGACGACATTTCCGAGACCTTCATCCGTGCCGCCGGTCCGGGCGGGCAGAACGTCAACAAGGTCGCGACCGCGGTGCAGCTTCGGTTCAACACGTCCGGAGCATCCAGCCTCCCCGAACCGGTCCGCGTGCGCCTGCTCGCGCTCGCCGGGCAGCGTGCCAACAAGGACGGCGTGATCGTCATCGAGGCATCGCGCTTCCGCACACAGGAACGCAACCGGGCCGATGCGCGCGAGCGGCTGGCGGCACTCGTCGCAAAGGCGGCTGAGCCGCCGCCCCCGCCACGGCGCAAGACAAAACCATCCAAGGGTGCCGTGGAACGCCGGCTGAAGAGCAAGTCGGGGCGCTCCGCCGTGAAGCGGATGCGCGGCCGGGTTCAGGACGAATGACCGGCAAGGCTTTTCTCGCGTCCGGTTCGGTGTAATCCTGTAATCATCGATCCCCGAGGAGTACCAATCATGGGCATGTTCGATTTCATGAAGAGCGTCGGCAAGAAGCTGGGCTTTGGCGACGAGGACGATGACGCCGCCAAGGAGGCGGCGATCAAGGATGAGCTGAAGTCGCACAAGCTCGGTACCGACAAGGTCGACGTCAAGGTTAAGGGCGACAAGGTCGTTCTGACCGGCGTAGTTGCCGACCAGTCCATCTTCGAGAAGGCGATCGTGGCCGTGGGCAACACGCTCGGCATCTCGACGGTCGAGGCCAGTGAGCTGAAGGTTGTTGTTCCAGACTCCGGCCTCAAGCTGGAAAGCGCCGACCTGACGGAGCTTGTGAAGTCGTCGACGCCCGCCAAGGAGCCTGTGTTCTACACGGTCAAGAAGGGCGACAACCTCTGGAAGATCGCCGAGACCCATTACGGCAAGGGCAAGGGCGCGCAGCACACGCTGATCTTCGAGGCGAACAAGCCGATGCTGACCCATCCGGACAAGATNTATCCGGGCCAGGTGCTGCGCATTCCGGAACTCACGACGGCATAGTCACTTCGCGAGCAACACGATGCTCGTNCTGCCGCGCGGCGTACGCCANATGCCGGGCTATCTCGACGTCGAGGGACAGCGTGCCGTGGTAGAGGAGCTGCGCGCCGTCGTCGCGGAAGCGCCGCTCTACGTGCCGACCATGCCGCGGACAGGGAAACCGATGAGCGTGCGCATGACGAACTGCGGCACGCTCGGCTGGGTTACCGACAAGGAGCGCGGGTATCGCTACCAGGCCGAGCATCCGGTGACCGGCAAGCCCTGGCCGCCGATCCCGGACCGGCTGCTGGCCCTCTGGAAGGAGGTAGCGGGCTATCCGCATCCGCCAGAGGCCTGCCTCATCAACTTCTACGACGAGACGGCGAAGATGGGCCTTCACCAGGACCGCGACGAGGCCGACCTCTCAGCGCCCGTCGTCTCCGTCTCGCTCGGCGATGCCTGCCTCTTCCGGGTGGGCCAGACGCGTCGGGACGGGCCAACCGTATCGTTCCGGCTTGAGAGCGGCGACGTCGTCACGCTGGGCGGCGAAGGACGGCTCTGCTTCCACGGTGTCGACCGGATCTATCCGTCCACATCGTCGCTCCTCGCCAAAGGAGGCCGGATCAACCTGACGCTGCGACGGGTGACGGTGCCGGCCTGACGCGCCGGTAGATCCAATAGCGCTTCTCGGCGCGCATCAGCTCGTACTCCGCGAGAAGCGCGGCAAAGCGCGGCTGCGCCTTCATGTGGTCGATCCAGAACCCCTCCTCGGTCTGCAGGACCAGAAGATCGGGCCGCGTGCGCTCCAGCTCGCCAAGTTTTTCGGTCACGTGCACGGTGAGCAGGGCGTCGAGCTGGCGGGCTTCCGCGTCGCGGCCCTGCGCCTTCGCCAGCGACCGCATGTAGAGCGCACCGGCACCTTTCCAGTCCGCGTTGTTGCGGGAAACCCACGTGCCGCCGGCAAGCCGGGCGAGCGGCAGGCCGAAGGCCAGGTCGGAACCGATGAGAGCCACGGATGGCCGTGGAGCCTCCCGTTCGATCTGCGCCAGGAGATCAGAGGGCGGCTTCTGCGTGGGGAAGAAAGGAGCCCAGCAGGCCACCACCGCCACCGCNACGAGTTTCCAGGACGGCAGCCGGGTTGCCGGCCGGCGCATCGCCACCAGACAGATCAGTGCCAGCAGGACAATCGTGACGGCCGGGTAGACGTGATAGGGCCAGGCCTTGGCCTGGATTATTACGGGAAGCAGGCCAGCCAGCGAGGCCGTGACCAGCAGAGGTGCCAGATCGCTGTGCGTGCCACGCAACAGGCGCCAGCACAGCGCCATGGCGAGTACATAGCCCCCGGCGAAATTGACCAGGATCGGCAGGTAGGAGCGGATCGGCAGGTAGACGTCCCGCAGGTCGGGATAGATGTCGCTCAGGAATTCCGGAAAGGCCAGTACCACGGTCGCCGCGTAGGCCAGGCTGAGTGTGCCCGCCGCCCAGTACTCGATATCGAAAATGCGGCGCCAGTCGCGGCGGCGCCAAGCCACGAAGGCAGCGCAGGCGATTACGACGACGACGTAATGCGGCTTGAGGATGACGATCAGGGAGCCGCACAGGCCCGCGCCAGCGGCGGTCCATGGCCGCAGGGTCTGAGCATCGGGCTTCGCGCGCCAAGCTGCCAGCGCCAGCAACGGCAGAAGCATGGCCGTGCCCAGGTGTTCGCGTTCGCTGAAGGCGTTTCCGGGCATAAGTACGAACAGCGCNAGGACGAGGGGGGACGCAACGCGCAGGGCGGCCCAGTCCGCCAGGGACCCGCGCCGCACGATCCAGGCCGCAAATCCCAGCCCGAAGAGGACGACCGCGTAGCTGTAGGCAGCCGTCAGCACGTCCGCGTCCACGCCGAGGCGCGACGCCAGCCAGACCGGCGGCATGTAGAGCATCACGCTTGCCGGCGGGTTCGTCTCCACGACGTCGATGTAGAGGCGCTGTCCGGAGAGGATCTGCTCGCAGACGTGGATGAGCCAGGCGGTATCGCCGACGGTACCCCAGCGCATCTGCCAGAACGGGGCAATGAGCAGGATGAGCGCGCAGAGGAGAAGCGGATTTGCGGCGCACCAGTTGCCGATCCGGCGCAGGACTTCCGCCGTCCGCCCGGTGGGCAACGCAGCGACATCCGACATGCCCGCACAGCCGTCGATCCGCGCCATGGCGTANGAATCTCCCCCAGCGCANAGNGTAGCTCCGGCGCCGTAAACGCTGGGTAAAGTCGGANAGCGGGCGGCCGGGAGCGCGNGTGTGCGCGCAATCCTAAAGCTTGCGCAGGGCCACTTCCTCGACGAAGTGATCGGCGCCCTTGCGCAGGATGAGATCGGCGCGGGGGCGCGTCGGCAGGATGTTCTCGCGCAGGTTCTTCAGGTTGATATTGTGCCAGAGCCCCTCGGCAATGGCCTTGGCCGCATCCTCGGAAAGCTGGGAGTAGCGNTGGAAGAAGGAGTGCGGGTCGCGGAAGGCGGTCTCGCGCAGGCGCATGAAGCGCGAGATGTACCAGTCGTGGATGAGCGGTTCGTCGGCNTCGATGAAGATCGAGAAGTCGAAGAAGTCCGACAGGAACGGCACGAATTTGCCGTCGCGCGGCAGGTCGCGCGTCTGCAGGACGTTCAGACCCTCGAAGATGAGGATGTCAGGGCGGTCGATGGTGACGAATTCTCCAGGCACCACGTCGTAGGTGAGGTGCGAATAGACCGGAGCGCTCACGTTNGCCTCGCCCGACTTGATCGCGGAGAGGAAGCGGAGCAGTGCGCCCAGGTCATAGCTCTCGGGAAAGCCCTTCCGCTCCATCAAGCCCTGGCGCCGCAGCACCTCGTTGGGATGCAGGAAACCGTCCGTCGTGATCAGGTCGACCTTGGGACTGGACGGCCAGCGGCGCATCAGCTCCTTCAGAAGGCGCGCCGTGGTCGACTTGCCGACGGCGACCGAGCCGGCGATGCCGATGATGAACGGCGTCTTGCGCATGTCGCCTGAGTTGAAAAAGATCTGCCTCTGNCGGAACAGGAGCTGGCTGGACTCGACGTGGGCCGACAGNAGCCGCGACAGCGACAGNTAGATGCGGCGCACCTCGTCAAGGTCGATGCGGTCCTGAAAGGAGCTCAGCCGCTGGACCTCGTCCTCGGTCAAGGTAAGCGGCGTGTCGGCTCGAAACCGAGCCCATTCCTCAGCGGTGAAGAACCGGTAGGGCGAGTACTTCAGGCTCGGCGCAAGCTGATCCATCGCATTTCCTAGAACTAGGACGGGCGAGAGGCCTTTTCGGCAATTCCGGACGTACCGGTCCTCCGCGCCAGCTCCTCCAACACATCCGACAGCGGCACTCCGGCGAGATGCAGCACCACGAGCCAGTGATAGATGAGGTCGGCGCTTTCGGACACCACTGCCTTGGTGTCGCCGCCGACGGCAGCGATCACCGTCTCGACGGCTTCCTCGCCGAGCTTCTTGGCGGCACGCTCCATGCCCCCGGCGACCAGCTTAGCCGTCCAGGATGACGACGGGTCTCCGGAGCGCGCCCGCTCGGCGACGATCGCTTCCAGGTCCGAAAGGCTAAATGCGCTCATGACCGGGCGTTTAGTGCGCCNCCGGGGCCGTGTCGAGTCGCATCGCGAGGCCGGNTGCCGCCATGTAAGCCTTCGCTTCGGCTATCGAATAGGTGCCGAAGTGAAAGATCGACGCCGCCAGTACCGCGGTCGCGTGGCCGTCACGGATGCCGGCGACCAGATGATCCAGCGTGCCCACCCCGCCCGAAGCAATCACCGGCACGCGAACGGCGTCGGCGATCGCNCGCGTCAGCGGTATGTCATAGCCGGCCTTGGTGCCGTCCCTGTCCATGGAGGTCAGCAGGATCTCGCCTGCGCCCAGGTCGACGACCTTGCGCGCGAACTCCACCGCGTCGATGCCCGTCGCCTGACGGCCGCCATGGGTGAAGATCTCCCAGCGGTCGCTCTCGCCCGGCCCCGAAACCTTCTTGGCGTCGATGGCGACGACAATGCACTGGTTGCCGAACTTGTCGGCGGCCTCGGCGACGAAATCGGGATTCTTAACCGCCGCAGTGTTGATGGAGACCTTGTCCGCCCCGGCCAGCAGCAGCTTGCGGATGTCTGCCACCTGGCGGACGCCGCCCCCGACGGTCAGGGGCATGAAGCACTGCTCGGCCGTACGCGCCACGACGTCGAATATCGTCTCGCGGTTGTCGGAAGAGGCGGTGATGTCGAGGAAGCAGAGTTCGTCGGCGCCAGCCGCATCGTAGGCCTTGGCGGCCTCCACCGGATCGCCGGCATCGACCAGATCAACGAAGTTGACGCCCTTGACGACGCGGCCGTCCTTGACATCGAGACAGGGGATAACGCGGAACTTGAGCATTGTTCTCAGGCTAGCATGAGGGCTGTCAGCGCGAAGGCGCGGTCGCGAGGATCGCAAGAGCCTCGGCCGGGTCGATCCGCCCGTCGTAGAGGGCGCGGCCGGATATGGCGCCTTCGAGACGCGCCGCGTCGGGCATCGTCATGCGGCGGATGTCATCCAGCGAGGCCAGTCCACCCGAAGCGATCACCGGAATGGAAACGGCCTCCGCCAGCGCGATGGTGGCCGGCCAGTTGATGCCGGCAAGCACGCCGTCGCGGTCGATGTCAGTGTAGATGATCGCCGCCACGCCGGCGCCCTCGAACTTCCTGGCCAGTTCGATCACGCCGAGCGAGGACGCCTCGGCCCAGCCCTCGACNGCCACCTTGCCGCCCTTGGCATCTATTCCTACGGCAATCCGTCCCGGGAACAGCCGGCAGGCTTCCCGGACAAGGGCCGGATCGCGCACGGCGACGGTGCCCAGGATGACGCGGGCCAGCCCCTTCTCCAGCCAGGCCTCGATCTGCGCCAGCGTGCGGATGCCGCCGCCGAGCTGCACCGGGTTCCGNGTGGCCTTGAGGATCGCCTCGACAGCCTCGCCGTTGCGGCTCNCGCCGGCAAAGGCGCCGTCAAGGTCGACGACGTGGAGCCACTTGAAGCCCTGGCGTTCGAAGGNCAGNGCCTGGGCTGCCGGATCGTCGTTATAGACCGTCGCGCTCGCCATTTCGCCGAGCTTCAGGCGNACGCACTGGCCGCCCTTCAGGTCGATGGCGGGAAAGAGGATCATTCCGACTGACTCCCGAACTCTCTGGTCTTTTCGTAACGCAGNTCNCCCGCGGTCTCNGCGAGACCGGCCGGAAGCCAACCCAGCTTACGATAGAAGCCATGGGCCCGCAGNTGTTCGCCGACCTTCGTGGTCAGCCACACGCTATCATGGTCGCGGAACAGGAACGCCTCCGCCTCGGCCATGAGACGCCGCCCAATGCCGCCCCCTTCAAAGTCGGGACGCACGAACAGGCCGAAAATGCAGCCTTCGTCCGCATTGGCCATGGCAAAGCCGGCGGGTCTGCCGTCGCATTCGGCGATCCAGGCACGACAGGAGGTTTGCAGCAGGACCGACACCGCGTCCGGCGTGATGCCCCGTGCAGCGAGTTCCTCGCGCGTCTGGGCGTTCTGCTCGACGCTGGTGCGGATATCGAACAGGAGATCGACATCCTCGACGCCGGCCCGCCTGATGGATACGTCCATCAGGGTTTCCACTTCAGGAAGTTGCCGATGAGGGCAAGGCCGAGCTGCTGGCTCTTCTCCGGGTGGAACTGGGTGCCGACGAGATTGTCGCGGCCGACGGCGGCGGTGACCGTTCCGCCATAGTCGGTTGTCGCCAGAACCTGATCTTCCTGAAGAGCATCAAGATGATAGGAGTGCACGAAATAGGCGTGCAGGCCGTCGTCCCCGGTGCGGATGCCTTCAAACAGCGGGTGCGGCTGTTTCACGTGAATCGTGTTCCAGCCGATCTGCGGAATCTTCAGCGAAGTGTCGCGCGGTTCGATCTCCTTCACGTCGCCGGCAATCCACCCGAAACCGCGGGTGACCGTCTTCTCCAGACCGCGGTCCGACATAAGCTGCATGCCGACGCAGATGCCGAGGAATGGCCGGCCGAGCCGTATGGCGACCTCCTCGATTGCCTCGCGCATGCCCTCCACGGCAGCAAGGCCCGCGGCACAATCGGCATAGGCGCCGACGCCCGGCAGCACGATGCGGTCGGCGGTGCGAACCCGCTCCGCGTCGGCGGTCAGATCGATCTCTGCCCGAATGCCGGACTCCCGCGCGGCACGTTCGAAGGCCTTGGTGGCCGAGCGGAGATTGCCCGAGCCGTAGTCAATGATTGCGACGCGCATCTCAGCCGTGTCCAGGATAGGAGAGCATGCCCAACGCCGGACCCGACGCGGGTCGCACCGGACCTGCTCGCCGCGGCGCGGGCGGTACCTCGATAGATTTTTTGTTCGGCTCCGCAAAGGCGAAGGCGTAGCGGATCTCGGCGTCCGCCAGGCTGTCCGCCTCTATGGCGGCCGCCTCGGTCCAGCCGCGCCGCGCCAAGGCGGACAGGATCATCGCACGACCTTCCAGGCCGACGAACAACGACACCAGAAGCGAGAGGAGCGGGGCAACCAGCTTGAAGCCGGCTGTTTCAGCCAACAGCGACAGGGCGAACATCGCCGCAAATGCCAGAACTGTCGCCAGCCAGAGGCGGTGCCACAGCAACCAGAGTGGCGGGAAAAGGAAACCCAGGAGCGTGAAGCCGTCGCGCACGATGCGTGCGTCGGTGGCCGGTGCATCCGGCGGCGGCACCATCACGACATAACGCGCCATCGCTATCCTCTCAGGCTACCCTTCGTGGACGGCACCGCATCCGGCTGGCGCGGGTCGCGCTCAAGCGCCGCCCGCAGCACACGGGCGACGGCCTTGAAGCAGGTTTCGGCGATGTGGTGGTTGTTCACGCCATAGAGGTTGGTGACGTGCAGCGTGATGCCGGCATTCTGGGCCAGCGCGTGGAAGAACTCACGGACCAGCTCGGTATCGAAGGTACCGATCTTTGGGGCGGAAAATGGCACGTTCCACACCAGCCAGGGGCGGCCGGATACGTCGACCGCGGCGCGCGTCAGGGTCTCGTCCATGGCGAGATCCAGCGAAGCATAGCGCATGATGCCGCGCCGCTCACCCATGGCCTTCGACAGCGCCTGGCCGATAGCGATACCGGTATCCTCGACAGTGTGGTGGTCGTCGATGTGGAGGTCACCCTCGGCCCTGATCGTCATGTCGATCAGGGAGTGGCGCGCGAGCTGGTCCAGCATGTGGTCGAAAAAGCCGACGCCGGTGGCGATCTCGCCCCGGCCGGTCCCGTCGATATCGACGGAGACGGCTATTCTCGTTTCCTTCGTGGAACGGCTGACTTCGGCCTTGCGGATGGTCATTCATCTGTCCCGGTGAATTCGCGAGGCTTGTAACAGCAGCCTGCCACAATTGCCAACGGCCAGCTTACCTTGCGGTTGCAGGGCTGGTGCGAATTGCATTCCGGTCGGCCTTCCATACATAAGGGCCTTCGAAAAGCTCGTACTGCGCCGATCGCCATTTACGGGGTGGCGCGGCAATCGGAGATCCCAATGTCGAACGAACTGACCATGCACGCCACGACGATCGTAACGGTGCGCAAGGGCGGAAAAGTGGTGATTGCGGGCGACGGACAGGTCAGCCTCGGCCANACGATCATGAAGGGCAATGCGCGAAAGGTCCGCCGCATCGGCAAGGGCGGNAACGTCATTGCAGGCTTCGCCGGTGCNACGGCCGACGCCTTCACCNTGCTCGAGCGTCTCGAAGCCAAGCTCGAACAATATCCCGACCAACTCACCCGCGCCTGCGTGGAACTGGCGAAGGACTGGCGCACCGACCGCTACCTGCGCCGGCTGGAGGCGATGATGCTCGTGGCCGACAAGAGCGTTTCGCTGGCGCTGACCGGTACCGGCGACGTGCTGGAACCCGAACATGGCGTGATGGCGATCGGCTCGGGCGGCAACTATGCGCTGGCTGCCGCGCGGGCCCTGATGGACACCGACAAGGACGCCGAGGAAATCGCCCGCAAGGCCATGCAGATCGCTTCCGAAATCTGCGTCTACACCAACGGCAACTTCGTGGTCGAAACGCTCGACGCAGCCTGAGCGGCGCAGTTCAGTCGAGGNNGAGGACCATGAAGAAGCCGGCAGGAAGGTCCAAGGCCTACGAGTTCCGCGCAGTCGAGCCCGACGACCTGCCATTGCTGGCCGAATGGCTGCGCCAGCCCCACCTCCTGGAGTGGTGGGGCAAGGCGGACACAGCCCTTGCGGAGATCATGGCAGCGATGGAGGATGTCGCCATCGAGCCGCTGATCGTCGAACTGGACGGGCAGCCGATCGCCTACCTCCAGACCTACGACCCGCATCTCGAAGACGACCACCCCTATTCGGACCAGCCGTTCGGAACGTTGGGCGTGGATGTTTCGATCGGTCCGGCGGAGTATCTCGGCAAGGGGCACGGGTCGTCGCTGCTGCGGCAGTTCACGGACCAGCTTTTCGCCGAGGGCGCCCCCCGCGTCATCATCGATCCTCATCCGGAGAATGCGCGGGCGATCCGCGCCTACACGAAAGCCGGCTTCCAGTCCGTCGAGGAACGCGATACGCGGTTCGGACGCGTGTTGCTGATGGCGCGCGACAACGACGATGAGGATTTCGAGTGACAAGCGCGTTGCGCGACGCAGACAGCGAGGCTCCGCAGCAGCGCGTGCTGCTCACCTGCATCCTCATTGCGGCAGGCATCATCGCCTTACAGGGTATCTTGCTCGCCTGGATGGGCCAGCCCCTGATCTGCAAGTGCGGGACCGTCAAGCTCTGGCATGGGGTCGTGCAAAGCAGTGAAAACAGCCAGCATCTCGCCGATTGGTACACGTTCTCTCACATCATCCACGGCTTCATCTTCTACGCCGTACTCTGGCTCGTCATGCCGCGCGCGAATGTCGGCGTACGCCTGGTTCTCGCCGTCATCATCGAATCGGCGTGGGAACTGCTCGAGAACACCGACTTCGTGATCAACCGCTATCGCGAAGCCACGATCTCGCTCGACTACTTTGGAGACAGCGTCATCAACTCNGTGTTCGACACGCTGTGGATGGTGCTGGGCTTCGTCCTNGCCAGGAAGCTTCCGGTCTGGGCCACGGTGGCGATCGCGTTGATCTTCGAGGTCGTNGTCGGGGCCGTCATCCGGGACAACCTGACGCTNAACATCATCATGNTGCTCTACCCGCTGGACGCNATCAAGCAATGGCAGGCNGGATAGGCAGGAGNTCGTGCAGCGTGGGGCGATGAAGATGATGACGGAAGGCCTCGCGTGATCAGCGCGGAAACACTGGACAGCGCTGTCGCCGCCGGCGTGATCTCACCCGCGCAGCGCGACCGCCTGCACGCCATGGAACGCGCCGCGGCCGGCGCGACGGTCCCAGCCGGGTCGGTCGACAGCGACGAGAACCTCAGGCTGATCGGCGGCGGCAACGACCTGTTCGTGACGGTCGGCACGCTGCTGCTCACCGCCGGGTTCTATTTTGTCCTGACAACAACGCTGCAGGGCCACACGTTCTGGATCGCCGGCGCGTTCGCGGTCTTCGCCTGGGTTATCGCCGAAATCGTGACTCGCCAGCACCGGATGAAACTGGCCTCGACCGTGCTGGCGCTGGTCTTCACCGCGGCAATGACGGTGNTGCTGGGGCTCATCGTCGANGCGCGCTACCAGATCCGCATGCCCGACTCGATCTGGCAGCTNTTGGCGCTGCGCGGCCCGGNCGCCGAGGCGGGCTACCTCTTGCTCGGCGGCCTGATCGTCGCGGCCCTCGTGTATTTCTGGCGTTTCCGGGTGCCGATCCTGGCGGGCGTGATCGCCATAGCCGCGACCCTACTGGCCTTCCTGCAGACCGCACTGCTGCTCTACGACGGCGTCGCCAACGGCGCGATCGCCGCACCCAGCATCCAGGAAATGCCGGAAATGCTGCGGGCGGCCCTCTACATGCCGCTGGTCTGCGGNATCGTCGTCTTCGCTGTCGGCGTGGCGCTCGACCTCCACGACCGCGAGCGTCGCACCGTGTGGTCGGATTGCGCCTTCTGGCTACACGTCGTCTCGGCGCCGATGCTGGTGCATCCGCTGTTCATCATGGCGACGGGCCAGGACGTGGTCTTCGGCGACATCGAGCCGGGCAACGACGCCACCGTCATGCTGGCCATCCTGATCCTCGGCTTCGTCTATGTCGCGCTGGCGATCGACCGTCGTTCGCTCCTGGTCCCCACCCTCGCCTATTTCGGAACGCTCGGAATCTACTACCTGGTCAATTCCGCCGCCAATTCGACCGGCATTCCGGCCTTCGCGATCATTCTGCTGGTCGTGGGCGGGTTGATCATCCTGTTCGGCGCCGGCTGGCAGCGCATCCGGCGCTTGATCGTCAGGCCAACGCTCCCCACATCCGTCCTCGATCGACTCCCACCCTTCAAAGCGTAGTTACATCCCGACAATGTCCAATTTCTCTCCCCGCGAGATCGTCTCGGAACTTGACCGCTTCATCATCGGCCAGAAGGACGCCAAGCGCGCCGTCGCCATCGCGCTGCGCAACCGCTGGCGCCGGATGCAGCTTACCGGCCAGATGCGCGAGGAGGTGATGCCGAAGAATATCCTCATGATCGGCCCCACCGGCGTCGGCAAGACGGAAATCTCGCGGCGTCTCGCCAAGCTGGCAGGCGCGCCGTTCATCAAGGTAGAGGCGACCAAGTTCACCGAAGTCGGCTATGTGGGGCGCGATGTCGAGCAGATCGTGCGCGACCTGGTNGAGGTGTCGATCGGCCTTACCCGCGAGAAGATGCGCGAGGACGTGAAGGCGCGCGCCCATCTCAACGCCGAGGAGCGGGTGCTGGAAGCACTGGTCGGCAAGACCGCTTCACCTGCGACGCGCGAGTCCTTCCGCCGCAAGCTGCGCGANGGCGAGCTCGACGACAAGGAAATCGAGATCGAGGTGGCGGATACCGGCACCGGAGGCATGCCGAGCTTCGAAATACCTGGCATGCCGGGCGCCAATGTCGGCGTGATGAACATCAACGACATGCTTCAGAAGGCCCTTGGCGGCCAGCGCACCAAGCTGCGCAAGACGACCGTGAAGGAATCCTACGACCTCCTGATCAACGACGAGTCCGACAAGCTGCTCGACCAGGATGAGGTGGTGCGACGCGCGCTGGAATCCGCCGAGAACGACGGGATCGTCTTCATCGACGAGATCGACAAGGTTGCGGCCCGGCAGGACGGCCTCGTCGGCGGTCCGTCGCGCGAAGGCGTGCAACGCGACCTGCTGCCGCTGGTCGAGGGCACCACGGTGGCCACGAAGTACGGACCCGTGAAGACGGATCACATCCTCTTCATCGCGTCGGGCGCGTTCCACGTCTCCAAGCCTTCGGACCTCTTGCCGGAACTGCAAGGCCGCCTGCCGATCCGCGTCGAGCTTCGCCCGCTGGAGAAGGAGGATTTCCGCCGCATCCTGACCGAGACGGAAGCCAGCCTGATCAAGCAGTACATCGCNCTGATGGCAACCGAGGGCGTAACGCTCGACTTCACCGATGACGCCATCGACGCGCTGGCNGCCATCGCCGTGGAGCTGAACGCCAGCGTCGAGAACATCGGNGCGCGCCGCCTGCAGACGGTGATGGAGCGGGTTCTCGACGAGATCTCGTTCACGGCCGCCGACAAGAGCGGAACGACCTTCACGATTGACGCGGACTACGTGCAGAGCCAGGTCGGCGAGCTGTCGCGCAACACGGACCTGTCGCGGTTCATCCTGTAAGGTCTTCACCGGCCCTACCCGGAGAAATCACTCGACGCGNGCAGCNGCATTCCGTAGGTTTGCGCGCGTTCAGAAGGCGGGCGACGTGCGGCGGGTATTCGTGAAGGGAATTGCGGTTCTGGCTGTGGCGGCGTTCCTCGCCGTCGCNGGATTGCCATCGGCCCAGGCGACCATCCTGGTGCCCCCAGGCAACGTCAATGCCGAGCAGCCGCCAATCCCCGGCGCCTCCAAGCGGCGCACGCAATCCAGCGGCAGCACC
>Ga0065721_10051355_pt1 | contig 15152 bp, 14 predicted proteins | sample Mesricmetagenome_FD_59108 | JGI IMG/M metagenome (GOLD analysis project Ga0065721, IMG submission 59108) | Mesophilic microbial community from rice straw/compost enrichment Sample: eDNA_1 v2 (version 2) | ecosystem: Engineered > Solid waste > Grass > Composting > Bioreactor | place: USA: Davis... | reverse complement strand
CGGCGGGCCATCGGCACCAGCTGCTCGCCCGCCGGCGTCAGGCGCACGCTGCGCGTCGACCGTTCGAACAGCGCGATGCCCAGCTCCTCCTCCATCTCCTTGACGGCCTTGCTCAACGACGGTTGCGTGACGAAGAACTGCTCGGCGGTGCGGCTGAAGTTCAGCGATTGCGCCAGCGCGAGAAAGATCCGGAGTTGGCGGGGCGTGATATTCATTCTTCAGGGCTATCAATCTATAGACAAAGGGAATTTCCGCAATAAATGTAGTCTCCCTAGAATGGGCCGCGCAAGCTTTTGCGGGACTTCTTTGCAGACCTCGACAACGGAGACGAGATGCTGGATCTGAACGGCAAGGTAGCGCTGATCATGGGATGCGGCGCCGTCGCCGAAGGGTGGGGAAACGGACGCGCCACCGCCATGCTGATGGCGCGGCAGGGGGCGCGAGTCTTCGGCACGGACCTGCATCTGGCGCATGCGATGCGCACGCGCGAACTGATTGCCGCGGAAGGCTTCGACGCCGATGTGCTCGCCTGCGACAGCACCAGCGCCGAGCAGGTCGAGCGCGCGGTGCAGGCCTGCCTGTCGCGCCATGGCCGCATCGATATCCTGGTCAATAACGTCGGCCTGTCGCAGCCCGGGGGTCCCATCGAGATGGACGAAGCGGTCTGGGACGCGCAGATGCAGGTGAACCTGAAGGGCGCGTTCCTGGCCTGCAAGCACGTGCTGCCGATCATGAAGACGCAGGGCGGCGGCGCTATCGTCAATATCGCCTCGGTGGCCGGGCTGCGTTATGTGGGCAAGCCGCAGGTCGCCTATGCCGCGGCCAAGGCGGGCCTGATGCATTTCACGCGGACCACCGCGGTGATTCACGCGCCGGACAACATCCGCCTGAACTGCGTGGTGCCCGGCCTGATGCATACCCCGCTGATCGAAGGGTTGGCGGCCAAGTATGCGGGCGGCGATACCGAGGCGTTCATCGCCCATCGGCATGGCCAGGTGCCGATGCAGCGCATGGGCGATGGCTGGGACACCGCGCACGCGGTGCTGTTCCTGGCAGCCGACGAGAGCCGCTATATCACCGGCACCGAGATTGTCGTCGACGGCGGGCTGGTTGCCGCGACGCGATAGATAAACAGCGATAGCGGCGGCATTGCCGCATGGCATGGGCAAGGCTCTCGCCGGCCTTGCCATCGATAACGGCAACGACAGCGACAACGACAGCGACAACGACAAGGAGACAACGATGACAAACCGATCCCGGCGCCTGCTTGGGGCCGCGGCGCTGGCCGCCGCTGCCCTTTTTCACGCCGCGCCCGCCTGGAGCCAGGCGTATCCGAGCCAGCCGATTCGCCTGATCGTGCCGTTCGCGCCCGGCGGCGCGGTGGACCAGACCGCGCGCACGATTTCCGGCGCGCTGGGACGGGAGCTGGGCCAGCCGATCGTCATCGAGAACAAGCCCGGCGCCAGCGGCTCGCTCGGCGCGGCCGACCTGGCGCGGGCGAAGCCGGACGGCTATACGCTGATGCTCGCGCTCGATTCGCACGCGGTGAACCACTACACGGTCAAGAACCTGCGCTTCGATACCTTCAAGTCGTTCGACTACCTGAGCCTGCTGGTCACCACGCCGCAGGTGCTCGTCGTCAACAACGCGCTGCCGGCCAACAATCTCGATCAGCTGGTGACCTATCTGAAGGCGAATCCGAACACGTCGTATGGTTCGGCGGGAACGGCGTCGGCAGGGCACGTCAACAGCGCGCAGCTGTCGCTCGCCCGGCAGCTGGCGACGACCCATATCCCGTACAAGGGCGCGGCGCCGTTGCTGACCGATCTGCTGGGCGGCCATGTCCAGTATGCGTTTGCCGGCCTGTCGGTGATGCTGCCGCATATCAAGGCCGGCAAGGTCCGCGCGCTGGCCGTCAGCTCGCCAAAGCGCTCGGCGATGTTGCCCGACGTGCCGACCATGAGCGAAGTGATTCCGGGCTTCGAATATCCGACCTGGATTGGCCTGGTCGCGCCGCATGGCCTGCCGCCGGAGGTCCGCGGCAAGCTGCTGGCGGCAACCCACAAGGTCATGCACGATCCGGAGGTATCGAAGCGATTCGCGGAGAATGCCTTCGATATCGTCAACAGCAGTCCCGAGGCGTTCGCCGCCCGGGTCAACAAGGACGCGGCCGCCATGGGCGACCTCGTGCGCCGCAAGGTGATCGTCGCCGAGTGATTGCCGGCGACGATCCTTGCCGAACAATCTTCGCCGAGCCGTCCTCGGCGAACGAACTTTGCCGAACGATCTTCGGCAAGCGATCTTCGCCGACTGAAACACCGAACCATCCATCCCACTACGGACATCGACATGGCCGCCATTCCCTACGCCGATCTTTCGGCGCCCGACATTCAGCCGCTGGCCGAGCGGATCGCCGCCGAGCGCGGCAGCGTGCTGCACCTCTATCAGATGCTGCTGCACGCGCCGCCCGTCGCCGAGGGCTGGCTGACCTATCTGACCGCCATCCGCCAGAAGTCCACCTTGCCGGGCGCGCTGCGGGAGATGGTGATCATGCGCGTGGCGATCCTGAACGGGGCTTCCTACGAAGCCGACCAGCACGCGCCGATCGCGCTGAAGGAAGGCATGACGCAGGCCCAGCTCGATGCGTTGCCCGCCTGGCGCGACAGCACGCTGTTCGTCGACGTCGAGCGGGCGGTCCTCGCCTACACCGACGCGATGACGCGCGACATCCGCGTCGAGCCGGCGGTGTTCGCGGAGATCGCCCGGCACTTTTCGCACCGGCATGTGGTCGAGCTGACCGCGACGATCGCGGCGTACAACATGGTGTCGCGCTTCCTCGAGGCCCTGCAGGTGCATTCGCACGACGCAAGATAGCGCGGTCAGCGCACCGCGGAGCCACCTGCGGGCGGTGCCTGGTCCGACTCGAAGTCCATCGTGTCCATATCGACATCGGACGCGACCGGCTTGCCGAACAGCTTCAGCCAGACGAAGCCCAGCACACCCGCGCTCAGCGACGCCAGCAGGATCGCCATCTTCGAGGCATTGATCACGCCGGGCTCGCCGGTGAAGGCCAGGTTGGTGATGAAGATCGACATCGTGAAGCCGATGCCGCCCAGCAGGCCCGCGCCGAACACATGGCGCCAGCGCAGGTCCAGCGGCAGCTTGCAGATGCCGATGGCGACCGCCAGGAAGCTCACGATCGTGATGCCCAGCGGTTTGCCGACCACCAGCCCGGCCAGGATGCCCAGGCTGTTCGACGAGGCCAGCTCCTGCGCCCAGTCGCTGCCGATCACGATGCCGGTGTTCGCCAGCGCGAAGATCGGCAGGATCACGAAGGCCACCGGCCGGTGCAGCACATGCTCGAGCCGATGCGACGGCGATGCCGCGTCGTCCTGTCGGGCGGAGAACGGAATCGCGAAGGCCAGCAGCACGCCGGCGATCGTCGCGTGCACGCCGGACTTCAGCATCAGGAACCACATCAGCGCGCCGCCCGGCAGATAGGGAATCAGCGACATCACGCGCAGCACGCGATTCAGGAACAGCAGCGCGCCGAACACCGCGAGGGCGCCGAGCAGGTAGACGAACGCCAGCTCGGCCGTGTAGAACAGCGCGATCACGATGATGGCGCCGAGGTCGTCCATCACGGCTAGCGCGGTCAGGAAGACCTTCAGCGAAGCCGGCACGCGGCTGCCGAGCAGCGCCAGCACGCCGAGCGCGAAGGCGATGTCCGTCGCCATCGGAATGCCGATGCCAGCCTGCGTCGGGGTGCCGCCGTTGAATCCGAAGTGGATCAGTGCGGGAACGGCAATGCCGCCGGCCGCCGCGACGATGGGCAGCAGCGCATTGCGCAGGCTGGACAGCTCGCCGTTGTACAGCTCGCGTTCGAGTTCGAGGCCGATCAACAGGAAGAAGATCGCCATCAGCGCGTCATTGATCCAGTGCTCGACGCTAAGGCCGGCGACCTTCACATGCCACAGATGGAGGTACTGGTCGCCGATCGGCGAATTGGCCAATATCAGCGAAATGACGGTGCAGACGATCAGCAGGATGCCACCCGCCTTCTCGGACTCGAAAAAGCGCTGGAAGGTATTGGAGAGTCTTCTTTGTACGATTGCCATGGGGCCTCTCTTGGGAGCTATACCGGGAGACATACCGGAAGACATACCGGCAGATATGCCGGGATGGAAGCGAAGGGAATGGCGCGCGCGCAGGCGCCGCGGCTCCCGCGGCCGGGAGGCGCGGAGGGCGGCGTTGCGTGACAGCGCGTGGAAGCGGAGAGTCGACCAGTGAAATGGTCTGGATGAGGGTGGTGCATGCATCGGTCGCGGAAAAGCCGCGTGGCGGCCCGACCGACGCTGATCCTGCCACCCCGTGGGGTGAGCACCCGCGCGGAAGTATACCGGAACCCGATTGCCGGAACCGAATGGCCGGAACCGAATGGCCGGAACCGAATGGCCGGAACCGAATGGCGGAACCGGATTGCCGGAACCGGATTGCCGGAAAGGGGCGGCAGGAAGGCTGGAGCGTTGCCGAGGTGGTCAGCTCCGCGTCGCAGCGGCGCCGGACCGGCGCGCGAACGGCAGCCGCCATCCAAGCGTCATGCCGGCGGCCGCGATCAGGATTGCCGCGGCGCCGGCCCATTGCGCCCAGTCCAGGCGCAACCCGAACGCCACCATGTCGACGACGATCGCCACCACCGGATAGATGAAGGACAGCGCCGCCGTCATCGCCGTCGACAGCTTCTGGATCGCGCCGTACAGCAGGATATAGACCAGCCCGGTATGAACGACGCCGATCGTCACCAGCATCGGCCACGAACCGTCATAAGCCGCGAGGTCCGACAGATTCGCGAACGGCGCCAGCATCGCCATGCCGACGCAGGCCTGGATCAGTGCGATCAGATGCGGCGGCACGCCCGACAGCCGCTTGGTGATGATGGCCGCCACCGCATAGAAGAACGCCGCGCCAAGCGCCAGCGCGATGCCCCCGAGATAGTCGGTCGCGCCATGCCCGTGATCCGGCTTGGCCTGCACGATCATCAGCACCCCCGCGAACGCGATCAGCAGCCAGGCCAGCTTGGTCAGCGTGATGCGCTCGGAAAACAGCAGCGCGCCCAGTGCCACCAGCATGAACGGTTGCGTGTTGTAGACCGCCGTCGCGATCGAAATGGACGCGCGCGGATAGGCCGCGAACAGCAGCAGCCAGTTCATCACGATGGCGACGCCGCCCAGCGCCGCGAGCCCGAGCGTTCGCCAGGTCAGCTGCCGCAGCATGCCCAGCGCGCCGCAGACCGCCAGCAAGGTCAGCGCGCCGAACAGGCAGCGCCAGAACACCACGTCGCGTATCGGCTGTCCGGACTCGACCACGAACCAGCCGATGGTGCCGGACAACACCATCGAGGCCGTCATTTCGGCAGTGCCGCGTAGGAAATTCACCGTCTTTCTCCTGAAGGCTCAATGGTGTTTAGAATCGCATGACAAGGGCGCGGATTCTATACCCATTATTAGGATGGATCGCCTCCTTTCCTGTATTTGAAAGGCATAACCCCTTCTTCCCTAAAGGAATCAAAAAAATGCTCGACGATGTCGATCGGCGCATTCTTGCCGTGCTGGCCGAGGACGCCCGGATTTCACTGAAGGAACTGGCCGCTCGTGTCGGCCTGTCTTCGCCGAGCACTTCGGAACGGCTGAAACGCCTGGAAGAGCGCAAGGTGATTCGCGCCTTCACCATCGATATCGATCCCGCTGCACTCGGCTATCCGCTGCAGGCGATCGTTCGCATCCGGCCGTTGCCCGGCAAGCTCCATATCGTGCAGAAGCTCATTGCCGAGATTCCCGAGATTGGCGAATGCGACAAGGTGACCGGCGAGGATTGCTTTGTGGCCCGGCTGTATGTGCGATCGATCGAGGAACTGGATGGCCTGCTCGATCGCGTCGCGCAAATGGCGGAAACCAATACCTCGGTGGTCAAGGCCAAGGTGGTGCACAAGCGCGGCGCGCCGATCGGAAAGGCCGGCGACTAGCGCCTCGTCGCTTGCGCGCCAGAACTGCATCGTGGAACGTGCGCGTAAAGCCTTGCCAAAAATCCGATCGACGGTACATTGTTGCGGGAAACCGGCCGGCCGGACCGTCCGGCAACAATCACCATCCGAGGTGGAGACAAGCGATGCGTACCGTCAACGCGCAGTTCCTGTTCGATTTCGGCAGCCCCAACGCCTATCTCGCGCACAAGGTCATTCCGGACATTGAAGCGCGCACCGGCGTGACATTCGAATACGTTCCGATTCTGCTCGGCGGCCTGTTTCGGCTGACCGGCAATCGCTCGCCGGTGGAGGCGTTTGCCGGCATCAAGAACAAGCCGGAATATGGCCGTCTGGAAATGGAACGCTTCGTCAGGCGGCATGGCCTGACCGCGTTTCGTATGAATCCCCACTTTCCGGTCAATACCCTGCAGATCATGCGAGGCGCGATCGCAGCGAGTCAGGATGGCAGCTTCACGCGTTATGTCGATGCGGTCTTCGGCGCGATGTGGGAGCGCGGATTGAAGATGGACGATCCGGCCGTGATCGAGGCCGCGCTGAACGAGGCGGGGCTCGATGGTGCCCGCCTGCTCGAGGCGATCAATCAGCCGGCCGTCAAGGAAACGCTGCTGGCCAATACGCAGCGCGCATTCGAGCGCGGGGCATTCGGCGCGCCGACTTTCTTCGTCGACGACGAGATCTTCTTCGGCAAGGACAGCCTGCGCGATGTCGAAGAGGAAATCGTGCGGGCGCGCGCCGCCTGATTCGCGTTCGGTCATTCCACTCGTTCGGAGCCTTCCTGCCCATGAAAACACGCATCACTGAACTGTTCGCGATCCGCTATCCGATCATCCAGGGCGGCATGCATTTCGTCGGCCTGGCCGATCTGGCGGCGGCCGTCTCCAATGCCGGCGGCCTGGGCATCATTACCGCGCTGACGCAGCGCACGCCCGAGCTGCTCGCCAAGGAAATCGCGCGTTGCCGCGAGATGACGGACCAGCCGTTCGGCGTCAATCTGACCTTTCTGCCGACGTTCTCGGAGCCGCCCTATGCGGAGTACATCGCCGCGATCGCCGAGGGCGGCGTGCGCATCGTCGAGACCGCGGGCCGCAGTCCCGAGCAGTACATGCCGGCCCTGAAGGCGGCCGGCATCAAGGTGATCCACAAATGCACGTCGGTGCGCCACGCGCTGAAGGCCGAGAGGATCGGCTGCGATGCGGCCAGCGTGGACGGCTTCGAATGCGGCGGCCATCCGGGCGAGGACGACGTGCCCAACATGATCCTGCTGCCGCGGGCCGCCGAAACACTGAAGATTCCGTTCGTCGCATCCGGCGGCATGGCGGACGGCCGCAGCCTGGTGGCCGCGCTGGCGCTGGGTGCCGACGGCATCAATATGGGAACGCGCTTCCTGGCCACCGAGGAAGCGCCGGTGCATGTCAACGTCAAGCGGGCCATCGTCGAGGCGAGCGAACTCGATACGCGGCTGATCATGCGGGCGCTGCGCAATACCGAACGCGTGCTGAACAACGGCGGCGTCGAGCGGCTGCTGGAAATCGAACGCGAGAAGGGCGCCGATCTGAAGATCGCTGACATCTACGACCAGGTTGCGGGCATCTATCCGAAGGTGATGGTGGAGGGTGATGTCGAGGCCGGTGCATGGAGCTGCGGCATGGTTGCCGGCCTGATCCACGATATCCCGAGCGTCAAGACGCTGATCGACCGGATCGTCAGGGAAGCCGAGCAGCTGACGTTCGAGCGGCTGGCGGGGATGTTCGACGCGCGGCGCTGAGCGGTAAAGCATGGGCGAGGCACGGTGCCTCGTGCCATGCGGGGAAGCCGGGTGCCGGAAACGCGGAAAGCCCCGAGTCCTGAGTCCGCAGCCCGCAACCCGCAACCCGGAGCCTGGAGCCTGGGGCAGGAGCCCGAGACCGGAGCCGGAGCCGGGTCCGGGACTGCCGGCAGTCAGATCACCACGCCTCGATCCAGGGCCGCAGATCGAGCTCGTGCGTCCACGCGTCCCGCGGCTGCTGGTGCAGCATCCAGTAGGCGTCGGCGATATGCTCGGGATTCAGGATGCCGTCGCGATCCTTCAGCGCATAGCGCTCGGGAAAGTTCTCGCGGATAAAGGCGGTGTCGATGGCGCCGTCGATGATCGGGTGCGCAACGTGAATGCCCTGCGGCCCCAGCTCCTTCGCCATCGATTGCGCCAGCGCGCGCAGGCCGTGCTTGGCGCCGGCAAACGCCGAGAATCCGGCGCGGCCGCGCAGGCTGGCCGTGGCTCCCGTGAAGAAAATCGAGCCGCGTCTGCGCGGCACCATCACGCGCGCCGTCTCGCGACCCATCAGGAAGCCCGCGAAGCAGGCCATCTCCCAGACCTTGAAGTAGACCCGGGCCGTCGTGTCGAGAACGTCGAAGCGGACGTTCGCGCCGATGTTGAACACCGCCACCTCGATCGGCGCGATGTCGGCCTCGATCCGCTGCACCAGGCTGGTCATTTCCTCTTCCTTGCGCGCGTCCGAGCCAAAGGCATGGGCAATGCCGCCTTCGGCTTCGATCTGCTGGACCAGCGGTGCCAGCTTGTCGGCGTTGCGCCGGGTCACGCAGGCGATATAGCCCTCGCGCGCAAAGCGCCGCGCGATCGCTCCGCCGGTCGCGTCGCCGGCACCGATGACGAGGATGGCCTTCCTTTGGCTCATGGTGTCTCCTTCGAATGGGGCGCTGCTTCGCCGGTCATCCGGCGGCAAGCCGATTGAGAATCTTCGCAACGCCAGACAGTGTCCGCGATTTCGCCGAATGCTGCCGAGCGAGCCATCGATGTGCCGCGCGATCGGGCGTTGATCGATGCCGGTCCGCCGGGCGGCATGAAACGCAAAATGCGTGTCCTTCTGTGAAGCATCGAGAGCTCATGCGGAGGATGCTGTCGGCCTCGACACTCCTCAGTTATCGGCTCCAACCATGGTTCAGCTCGAAGACGCCAGCTACAAGCAGTTGTTTTCCTCTCCATCGATGGTTCGCAACCTGGTCTCGGGATTCGTCGCCGACCCGTGGCTGGGCAGGCTGGATTTCGGCTCGCTGGAAAGCATTGCCTGCCACTACGTCGCGGACGATCTGCAGCAGCGTGCCAATGACATCGTGTGGCGGGTCCGCGCCGACGACGAATGGCTCTACCTCTATCTGATGATGGAGTTCCAGAGCACGGTCGATTACGGCATGCCGGTGCGGATCATGTCCTATCTTGGGCTGCTCTATCAAAGCCTGATCCGCAAGGAATACGTCAAGCCTCGGCGCGGCATTCCGCCGGTGCTGCCCATCGTGCTGTACAACGGCGAAACGCCATGGAACGCGCCGACCGATATCGCCGCGATGCTGCCCGACGTGCCCGGCCTTGTCGGGGAGCACTTGCCCAAGCTTAAATACCTGTTGCTGGATAGCGGACGCATCAGCAAGGATCAGCTTCGCGCGATGCGCAACCCGGTTGCCGTGCTGATGCAGTTGGAAGAGGCGGAAACCCAGCAGGAGGTCGGCGAGTTGATCGACAAACTCGCCGACATCGTGAAAGGCGACGAGGAGCTGCAGCGAATCTTCCTCAACGTGTTGCCGGGGCTCATTGGCCGGCGTAGTGGCAACACGCTGGACGTACCGGTGGTCAATGATCTTGTGGAGATGAAGATGAAACTAAGTCAGAGCTTCAAGGTGTGGGCGCATGAGTATAAGGCGGCCGGACGGCTGGAGGGCGAGGCCCGGATACTGCAGCGGCAACTTGCCACTCGCTTCGGAACGTTGCCAGAATATGCGGTAGCCAGGATTCAGGCCGCAACGGAGGAGCAGCTCGATAACTGGTCAACGCGATTGCTTCGCGCCGAAACGCTGGACGACGTATTCAAAGACGATCCAGCGTGACACCGCACGGCTTTTCACACAGGCCAACATCCAAAGTCGCGCCGCCCTCTGCTCCGCCGCACGGCGGCTCCGGCTCTTCAATCAATCCGCTGGAATCCCGAACTCCTTGACGATCCGGCGGCTCAGCATCCTAGGCTTCTTCCGCGCCATTCGGGTCCACTCCGGGCCCCATTACGCATTGGGCGTGCAGTTTGCGCAGCGCGCGATACAGCGCCTCGCGCTCCCGGGTGTCCAGCAGCCGCAATACCGCCGCCTGATGGCGCCGCGCCAGCGGGATCACTTGATCGTGCAGAGCCATGCCCGCTCTCGTGATGCTGCAGAACAGCTTCTTGCGAGGCGTATTGCCCGCAGTGGACAGTTTCACTAGCCCGCGCTGCTCCAGCAACCGGAGCGTGCGGCTGACCAGGGCCTTGTCCGAGGTCGATTGAACCACCAGTTCGGCGAATGGCAGTTCTCCCGCATGCGCCAGCAGCGCCAGCAATCGCCATTCCGGTACCGTCAATTCGAACTGCTCGGCGTAGGGCTGGGTCACGGTCCGCCGCAGCGCGTTGACGAGCTGACTCAGCATCGTGGTCAGGAAATCGTCGACCGTCAGGCCTGTTCCCTGGTCATCGAGCCCCGTCCAGGGCGTGTCCGCCTCGCGCGTTGCGGCGGCATCCTGGCGGCTGACCTCTGCGGATGTCTTCATCGGATCGGCGTGGATGGAAGGGGAGATGGGCGGCGATTGTCGCACAGGGATCGGCAGCGGCAGATTGGAAGCCGCGCCACGAACGCAGCGATTCTGAAGTCGCGCGCCATTCCATAAAGGAGAGGCGGAGTCAATCGGCGCTTTCCGTCTCCGGCACGGCCGTGTCATGAGTGTCATTCATCCGGACCGAATGCCGGTTCCGAGAATTAGGGCCCCGCGAATTGAGTGCCCCTTGGGAGGGAAAAAGCGCCTGCCTGGCGCGGCGTCGCGGCGCCTCAGCTCGTCTGCTCGGGCTCCCGGTCGCGCGGGCGTACCACCAGCGAACGGCGCGGCAATTCCGAATCGAGCACCAGGCGCCCGTGCACGCGCCCGTTCATCCGCGTGATGTGGCGCGTGCAGTCCTGCATATGCGCGGCCATCAGCTTGCGCACCTGCTCGGCATCGCGCGCGCGGGCCGCGGCGACGATCTTCTTGTGGAAGCGGACATTGGACGCGCCGAACTTCTCGTGCTCGCAGGCCGGCGTGTCGTTGCCGAACACCACCAGCTGCCGCAGCATCTCGTTGATCAGCTCGCAGCAGAACCGCAGCATCGGATTCGGATTGGCCGCGGCCAGGATGTCGTGGAAGCTCAGGTCCTCCTGGCGCTGGTCCAGCGGCGCCGCCGCCGAGGCCGAGGTGGGGTCGCACAGGTCGATCGTATGTTCGAGCGCGCGGAAGTCGTCCTCGGTCAGATGCGGCACCGCGCCGGCGGCCAGCTCCGGCTCCAGCAGCCGGCGCACCGTATAGACGTCGGCAATGCCGACGTCCTTGAAGAACAGGTAGTTCTGCATCAGCTGGAAGGTGCGGTCCAGCGGCACCTCGACGATGGTGCCGCCGCCGGCCGGGCCGGTGCTGACGCTGATCAGCCCCTGCACCTCGAGCGACTTCAGCGCTTCGCGGATCGTGCTCTTGCTGACGCCGAAGGTCTGCTGCAGCTTGATTTCCTGCGGCAGCTTGTCGCCGGGCTTCAGATCGCGCTCGGTGATCAGGCGCTTCAGTTCCTCCGCCACCAGGTCGGCGCGCTTCTGCTTGCGGATCGCCAGAGCCGGCGCCTTCGCGCCGCGGAACGTCACCATGGATTGTCCTTCCTTTCGTTTGATCGCCATGCCGGTGCGGCATGCGCCTTGCCGGCCCACGGCGCCCTGCAACGGTCCTGCCGCGGTCCATCGCGGTGCGCGCGGCACCGCCATCGCGCATCGGGATCGCGTCCCTGGGCGCAGGTAAACCCTGACCGGCGCTTCATTGACAGTCCCGCAAACCGGCTCCTATGATGCCTTCAACCAGTTTATACGTATAAATAGAATAAACGGGTTCGATTCTTGCTGTAGCGCTGTTGCGATCCTGTCGCGTGCCGGACCTTCCCTTTCGATGGACCCCACAGATCCAAGGAGTGAGCTTTGAATCGTCGTGACGTGCTCAAACTCGGCGCGCTGGCCGCCGTCCCCGCCTCCCTGCTGCGCGCCGGTGCCGTGCTGGCCGCCGACGATGCGATCGAACTCGGTTGCCCGGTGCCGATGTCCGGCCCGTTCGCCGCCAACGGCAAGTTCGCCGACCTCGGCATGAAGCTGATCGTCGAGCAGTACGGCAAGGTGCTTGGCAAGCCGTTGCGCTACAGCGTGCTCGATACCGAAGGCAAGCCCGCCACCGCGGTGCGCAAGGTGCAGGAACTGGCGCAGCAGAAGAACGCGCGCTACTTCGCCGGCGGCATCCTGTCGTCGGAATCGCTGGCGATGGGCAAGGAGGCCGAGAAATTCGGCGGGGTGTTCGTCACCACCGCCGGCGCGGACGAGATCACCGGCAAGGACTGCAACCGCGCGACCTTCCGCTGGTCGGTGCCGACCTACGGCGCGATCGAGCGCACCGTGCGCCCGCTGATCGAGTCGATGCCCAAGGCCAAGCGCTGGTACACCATCACGCCGCAATACGTGTTCGGCGAGGGCCTGCTGTCCGCCGCGAAGAACATCTTCAAGGAAAAGGGCATCGAGCACGTGGGCAACAGCTACCACGCGCTCAACGAGAAGGAATTCAGCGGCTATCTGACCAACGCGATCGCGGCCAAGCCCGACGTGCTGCTGATCCTGAACTTCGGCTCGCAATCGGCCGACACGCTGCGCCAGGCGGTCAGCTTCGGCATGAAGAAGAACACGACGATCCTGCTGGCCTGGGCCTCGGGGCTCGAGCAGTTCGAATCGCTGGGCGCGGACCTGTGCGATGGCGTCTATTTCGGCGCGCAGTACTGGCACGGCGTCGATACGCCGCTGAACCGCGATCTGGTGCAGCGCTGCAAGGCCACGTTCAAGTCCAATCCGAACTACAGCCTGGCCGGCTCCTATATCTGTACCAAGCTGATGCTGGACGCGATGGTCAAGGCGGGCAGCGCAGATCCGAAGGCCGTGATCGCGGCGATGGAAGGGCTCAAGTACGAGGGGCTGACCGGCCCCGAGGAAATCCGCGCGGCCGACCACCAGGTGCTGAAGAACTACTACCTGCTCAAGGGCAAGGCCAAGGCCAGGATGAAGGACAAGGACGACTATGCCGACGTGATCAGCGTCGGCAAGGCCTTCCTGCCGCCCGAGCAGACCCAGTGCAAGATGGCGTAAGCCTCTGCCACCGGGTTGTCTCCTCTCGACGACCGCTCCCCAACCCTCTCCCCTTGATCGGGAGAGGGCGCCCGCCAACGCGATAGCCAAAGCGAAAAGCGCTTCATGAACGTCTACCTGTTGCAGGTCATCAACGGCATCGGCATCGGCATGCTGTATTTCCTGCTGGCCGTCGGACTGTCGATCGTCTTCGGCCTGCTGCGTTTCGTCAATTTCGCGCACGGCGCCTTCTATGCGCTCGGCGCCTATCTGTGCTTCCAGGCGCTGCAGCTGGGCATGAACTTCTGGGCCGCGCTGGTGGTGGCGCCGCTGGTGATCGGCGCGCTTGCCTGGCTGGTCGAGCGCGTGATGCTGCGCCACGTCTACGCCCAGCCCCATGAGTTCCATATCCTGGTGACGGTCGGCCTCGCGCTCGCGGTGCAGGAGCTGATCATCGTCGGCTGGGGCCCGCTCGGTGTCGACGTGCCGCCGCCCGACGCGCTGCAGGGCGTGGTGATGTGGGGCGACTTCATCTATCCGAAGTACCGGCTGTTCGTGATCGCCTTCACCGCGCTGCTGGCGGTGGCGCTGTGGTGGCTGCTGGAGGGCACGCGGCTGGGCAGCGCGGTGCGCGCCGGCAGCGAATCGACCGAGATGGTGTCGCTGCTCGGCATCAACGTGTTCCGGCTGTTCAGCCTGATGTTCGCGCTGGGCGCGGCGACGGCGGCGATCGCGGGCGTGCTGGCCGCGCCGATCCGCGGCGCCGAACCGTTCATGGGCGTCGAGGCGCTGGGCGTGGCCTTCATCGTGGTGGTGGTCGGCGGCATGGGCAGTTTCACCGGCGCGCTGATCGGCGGCCTGCTGGTCGGCGTGGTGCAAAGCCTGATGAGCACGCTGTGGCCCGAGGGCGCGCGGCTGATGATCTATGTCGCGATGGCCGCGGTGCTGCTGCTGCGTCCGCACGGCCTGCTGGGGAGGGGATGATGGCGTATCGATTCTGGTGGCTCGCGCTGGCCGTCACGCTGCTGCTGCCGCTGACGCTGCGCTCCGGCACGCTGGCGACCGAGGTGCTGATCTACGCGATGGCGGTGATGGCGTGCAATCTGCTGCTCGGCTACACCGGCCTGCTGTCGTTCGGCCAGGGCATCTTCTTCGGCCTGGGCAGCTATTCGCTCGGGCTGGCGCTGACCCGCATCGCGCTGCCGGTGCCGCTGTCGCTCGCGTTGGCGATTGCCATCGGTGCGGCCGCGGCGGCGCTGGTCGGCTGGTTCTCGATCCGGCAGCGCGGTACCTACTTCGTGATGCTGACGCTGGCGTTCTCGCAGATGTTCTACTTCCTGGCCTATTCGGTGCCGTCGCTGACCGGCGGCGACAACGGCCTGCTGGACATCCCGCGGCCCGCGCTGTCGATCGCCGGCCGCGAGCTGGTCTCGCTGGCCTCGCCGTGGCAGTTCTACGGCTTCGTCGCGGTGCTGTTCCTGCTGGTGTTCTTTCTGGTGCTGCGCGTTACCGATTCGGTGTTCGGCCGCACGCTGCTGGCGATCCGCGACAACGAGGAGCGCGCGCTGGCGGTCGGCTACAACATCAAGGCATTCAAGCTGCTGGCCTTCGTGATCTCGGGCGCTGTAACGGGGCTTGCCGGCGGCCTGCACGCGATGCTGACCGGCATCGCGCCGCTGGCCAATATCGACTACCACGTCAGCGAGATGATCCTGATCATGACGGTGATCGGCGGCACCGCCAACGTGTTCGCCTCGGTGCTGGGCGCGGCGTTCTACGTGCTGCTGGCCGACTGGCTGTCGACGCTGTGGCCGCGCTGGCTGATGCTGCTGGGCTTCCTGCTGATCGCGGTGAGCCTCTTCATGCAGCGCGGCCTGTGGGGCCTGGGCACGACGATATGGCTGCGGCTGCGCGGCATCCGCCGCGA
>Ga0065721_10051351_pt1 | contig 15155 bp, 15 predicted proteins | sample Mesricmetagenome_FD_59108 | JGI IMG/M metagenome (GOLD analysis project Ga0065721, IMG submission 59108) | Mesophilic microbial community from rice straw/compost enrichment Sample: eDNA_1 v2 (version 2) | ecosystem: Engineered > Solid waste > Grass > Composting > Bioreactor | place: USA: Davis... | reverse complement strand
TGAATGCTCGCAGCGTCTGCGGATCGATCTCCCGCCGGCCGCTGCGCCGGGCTTGGCGAGCCTGATCCTGCGGGCCGGACCGCGCCGCGGCGCCGCCGATGCGCCAATAGGAAATCATAGCCCGCCAGACCGTGGGAGGCGGCGAAGGCGGCTCGGGCCAACGACGGCCCTCTTTGAACACCGGTTTCATCGGCTTCATCCGACGGTCCGCCGCCGATTGCTCGACCAGGACGAGGACACGGTCCTCTGGCGCGAGCAGCACGGTGCGCCCGGGCCGATCATCCTCAACGCGTCCCGCAAGGGCGTCCAATGCAGCATCTCGGGACGCATAGACGGGTCCCACCTGTTCGGTGACGAAGGCGACCTTTTCGCCGGCGAGCGCTATGGCTTCCCGTTCCCGCGCGGCCCTGCCCATGGGCGTGGCGAACGCCTCCTCGGCGGTGGCGGCGACGGGATAGAGGACGGCGGTCATGGCGGCGTCATCATCGCCCAAATGCGCGGACCAAACTATGGTCGCTTTTGGATGATTCGCCGGTCCGGGGCGGCGATGGAGCACCGATGAGCGAGCAAGATCTGATCCTGGGCGCCGCAGCGGGCGCCGTGCTCCTCGCTCTCTGCGCGATGTTCTGGCTGGTCGACCAGCGTCGCCGCAGCGACAGGCGCATCACCGCTCTGCAGGGCCGCATCCGCGATCTGGAGGTCGCCGCCGAGGCCGCGCAGGCGTCGGTGGAAGCCTTCGACTCGGCCCTGCTCGCCGTCGAGGACGGGCGGGCCTCCCTGACCTCCGGCGAAGACAGCCTGGTCGCCTGCGCCCAGGCCATGGGCGTGAGCTCGAACGAGCCCCAGGCCGTAGTCTCGGCGATCATGCGCGCCGATCCCGACCATGCGCGGCGGCTGCTAGCCTTGTTCGAGCGGGGCGAGGCCTGCGCTTTCGAGGCCCATGGCCCGACTGGCGTCGTCGCCGTGGAGGGTCGCGCCGCGGGCGCCTTCGCCTGGTTGCGGCTATCGGCTGTGGCTGGGCACGATGCGGGCCTACCCACCGCGCCGCGTTTCGCCGCCTTCCTCGATGGGCGAACCGCGCCGGCCTGGATCGCCGCGGCCGACGGAAGCCCTGTCTGGGTGAACGCCGCCTGGTTAAAGGCCGCCGGTGCCGCAAGCCTGGACGAAGCGCTGGCGCGCGGCGCCTCGTTCGACAAGGCCGCCGACAGCCTGGTCAGCGAAGCAGCCAACCTCGGCGCGCGCCGTCAGATCGTGCGCTGGACCGCCCTGGAAGGGCGACGCCGCGCCTTTCAGCTCACCGCCCTCCCGCTCGAGGGCGGCGGCGTCGGGGTTTGGGCCGACGACGTCACCGACGCCGAAGAGCTGCGCGAGGCCCTGCGCCGCCACGTGGAGGCGCACGACGAGACCCTGAACCACATCGCCGACGCCGTCGCGATCTTCGGGGAGGGCAAGCGGCTCATCTTCCACAACACCGCCTTCGCCGAGCTTTGGGGCCTGGAGCCCGCCTGGCTGGCCGAACGGCCCACCCACGGCGAGGTGCTGGACCGTCTACGCCAGCGTCGCCGCCTGCCCGAGACGGTCGACTACGCCAAGTGGAAGGCGGCCGAACTCGATCGATACGAAGACACCGCCGCCGGCCCAGACGATCTCTGGAGCTTGCCCGACGGGCGCACCCTGAAGGTCGGCCGTCAGCCGCACCCCATGGGCGGGGTCGTTCTGCTCTTCTCGGACATCACCGGCGAGCTGCGGCTGAAGGCGCAGTACAACGCCCAGATCCAGGTGCAGCAGGCGACCCTCGACAAGCTCAACGACGCCGTGGCGGTGTTCGGGTCGGACGGCCGGCTGCGGCTGCACAACGAGGCCTTCGAGCACTTCTGGAACGTCACCGCCGCTCAACTGGAGATGGCCCACGACTTCGAAGGCGTGGTGGATCTCTGCGTGCCCCGCCTGCACGACATGGGTTTCTGGCGGGAGTTGAAGGGACGGGTCGCCGATCCGGATCCGCAGGCCCGCGCGCCGATCTCCGGCGAGGTGAAGACCTCGGACTCGCGCATCGTGGTTTATCAGAGCCGGCCTCTCCCCGACGGCGCCACCCTGATAGCCTTCGCCGACGTCACCGACGCGCGCAAGCTGGAGAGCGCCCTGGCCGATCGCTCCGCCGCCTTGGCGGAAGCCGAACGGCTGAAGCGCGACTTCGTCGGCAACGTCTCCTACGAGCTGCGCACGCCGCTCACTACGATCATCGGCTACTCCGAATTGTTGGAACGCTCGAACGAAAACCTGTCGGAAAGGAGCCGCGGTCACGCGGCCGCCGTGCGCACCGCCGCCGTGCAGCTGGCCCGTTCCATCGACGACGTACTCGACATGGCGCAGATCGACGCCGACGAAATGGCCCTCGACCTTGAAGACGTGGATGTCGCCGACCTGCTCGCCCAGACGGCGGAACGCTGGGCCAAGGAGGCCGAGGCGGCGCGCGTGAAGATCAAGGTCGAGCACCCGGCGGATGTGGGCCTGCTGCGCGGCGACGTCCGCCGCCTGGCTCAGACCCTCGATCATCTCGCGGAGAACGCGATTCGCCAGACGCCGCCGGACGGGACCGTGACCTTGGCGGCGCGGCGGGGCCTGGGAGAGGTCCAGCTGCAGGTGACCGACACCGGCCGAGGCATCCCCTTCCACGTCCAGGCGCACATCTTCGACCGTTTCATCGGCCGCGAGCGTGGCGGACCTGGCCTGGGTCTCGCCCTCGTCAAGGCGCTCGTTGAGCTACATGGCGGCTGGGTCGCGCTGGAGAGCGAACCGGGCGCGGGCGCCACCTTCACCTGCCATCTGCCCGAGGCGGCGCAAGGCGCCGCAGGACATCCCGAGCTGCGGTTCTAAAAAAACTGCGGAGCTAATCACGGGTCTGCCGCGTTTAGGTCACCAGGGGCGCGTAGGCTCCCGGCTTGATTGGAAGGTGACCCATGACTGACCAGGCTCGAGCGGACGAAGTTTTCAAGGCCGAATTGACCGGCCTGATCCCACAGATGCGGGCATTCGCCCGATCGCTCTGCCGGGACGCCGTGGCCGCTGACGACCTGGCCCAGGACGCTCTGTTGAAGGCGTGGAACAACCGCGCCAGCTATCAGCCGGGCACGAACATGAAGGCCTGGACCTTCATGATCCTTCGCAACCAGTTCTATTCCGACAAGCGCCGGTCCTGGCGCTCTAGCCAACTGGATCCGGAAGTGGCGGAACGCACGCTGGAAGCCGCGTCCAACCCGATCGCCAGCCTTGAGCTGGACGAGGTGCGCCGCGCCCTCGCCTGTCTGCCGGACGACCAGCGCGAGGCGCTGATCCTCATTGGCGCTGGCGGCCTCTCCTATGAGGAAGTCTCGGAAATCTGCGGCTGCGCCATCGGCACCATCAAGAGCCGGGTGAGCCGCGCTCGCGACCGGCTCGCTGCGATCATCGAGTCCGGCGACTATGGTCAGGACGACGTGATGCCGTCCAACGCCATGGCGACGATCATCGCCCAGCTCGACGGCCTGCGCGAACACGCCGTCGCCGCCTAAAAGGCGCTCGCATCCAAGACAGAAAAGCCCGGCGCGCCTGCGCCGGGCTTCTTCGTATCCTGCTTAGTGTTGGCTTTCCGGCATGCGGACGACGAGGCCGTCCAGTTCGTCGGTGACCTTAATCTGGCAGGAGAGACGGCTGTTGGGCTCGACGTTTTCGGCGAAGTCCAGCATCGAGTCCTCCATGGCGGAGGTGGAGCCGGTCTTGTCGCGCCAGGCCTCATCCACATAGACGTGGCAGGTCGCGCAGGCGCAGGCGCCGCCGCAGTCGGCGTCGATGCCGGGGATGTTGTTCTTGACCGCCCCTTCCATGACCGTCAGGCCGTTCTTCACATCCACGACGTGCTCGGTGCCGTCATGCTCGATATAGGTGATCTTGGCCATTTACTCCCCTTCGTCGCCCGTCAAGCGGCGACCTCTTTCATGGAAACAGACGGATCGGCAAGCTTGACCGGATCCACCGCCTTGCGGTTGGCGATCAGCTGCTTGCCCATCATGAACTCTGGCGGCGAATTGATCGCCTCCACCGACTGCACCTGATCGCCCTTCAGGTGGAAGACCGCAAACTTGCCGGAGGCGGGATCGCCGCGCAGCAGCACCCGGTCGGCGTCGAACGGCAGGCCGGCGATCTGCAGCTTCAAGTCATACTGGTCGGACCAGTTCCACGGCACTTCCGGCGTAGGGGCGGCGCGGCCGGTGATGGCGCTCGCCGCCTGCTTGGCCTGTTCCAGCGCGCTGGGCACGCTCTCGGGTCCGAACATCCGGCCATAATGCGGCATGGGCCGATGGGTGACGTCACCGATCGCGAACACGCTCGGGTCGGCCGTACGGGCCTCGAGGTCCACCACCACGCCCCGGGCGCATTCCAAGCCCGCCTCGCGGGCCATCTCGTCGTTTGGGGTGGCGCCGACCCCGAGTAGGACGACGTCACAGTCGATCACTCGCCCGTCGGCGAGACGCACGCCGACCACATGGCCAGCTTCTCCGACAAAGCCGGCGACGCTTGCGCCCAGGACGAATTCCACGCCCCTGGCCAGATGATAATCTCGGAAGAAGTTCGACAGCGGTTCGCAGGCGCTTCGCGCAAGGATGCGCGGCTCCCGCTCGATCACCACGGCGTCGGCCCCGAGGGCCCGCGCCGAGGCGGCCACTTCCAGCCCGATATAGCCACCGCCGACGATGGCCAGGCGTTTGCCGGGGCCTAGCGCGGCCTTGATCGCCTCGGCGTCCGCGGCTGAGCGCAGGGTGAGCACGCCCTCCAGGTCCGCCCCCTCGATCGGCAGGCGGATCGGCCGCATGCCGGTGGCGATGATCAGGACGTCATAGGAAAGGCTGGAGCCGTCGGAGAGGCTGACGGTCTTGTCGGACCTGGCCAGCTTTTCCGCCCGAACGTTCGGGCGGAAGTCGATGTGCTGCTCGGCGTAGAATTCCAGGGGCTTGAGCGCCAGCGAGTCGGCGTCGGCCTCTCCCTTGAGCCAAGCCTTCGACAGCGGCGGCCGCTGATAGGGCGGAATCGCCTCCTCGCCAATCAAGGTGATCGGGCCCGTATGGCCGTACTGGCGGAGGAGGGCCGCGGCCGTTCCGCCAGCATGCCCCGCCCCAAGGATCACCACATGCGCGTCCGATTGGCTCATAGAAGCCCCATGCAGAAAAGTGACGACGGCGTCAACTTTCCAAACACAGTTCGGATCGTTCGCCGATCCTAGAGAAGCGTCAGACGACGCGCTCGACTAGCATCTTCTTGATCTCGCCGATCGCCTTGGCGGGGTTCAGACCCTTGGGGCAGACCTGGGCGCAGTTCATGATGGTGTGGCAGCGATAGAGCTTGAAGGGGTCTTCCAGCTCGTCCAAGCGCTCGCCGGTGGCCTCGTCGCGGCTGTCGATGAGCCAGCGGTAGGCGTGCAGCAGGGCTGCCGGACCGAGGTACTTGTCGCCGTTCCACCAATAGCTGGGGCACGAGGTCGAGCAGCAGGCGCAGAGGATGCACTCGTAGAGGCCGTCCAGCTTCTCCCGATCTTCCGGGGTCTGGCGCCACTCCTTCTGCGGCTCGGGCGTGGTGGTGTGCAGCCACGGCTCGATAGAGGCGTACTGCGCGTAGAACAGGGTGAGGTCGGGAATCAGATCCTTGACCACCGCCATGTGCGGCAGCGGGCTGATCTGGCACTGAGCGCCCGGAACTTCCTCGTGGCCGTGGGTGCAGGCGAGCGTGTTGCGGCCGCCGATGTTCATCGCGCAGGAGCCGCAGACCCCTTCCCGGCACGACCGGCGGAAGGCCAGGGTCGGGTCGATGGTGTTCTTGATGTGGATCAGGACGTCCAGCACCATCGGGCCGCAGGCGTCCACGTCCACGTCATAGGTGTCCCAGCGCGGGTTTTCCGTGCCTTCGGGATCGTAGCGGTAGATCCGGAAGGTCTTCACGTTCTTCGCGCCGGCCGGCGCGGGGAAGTGGCGGCCCTTCTGGATCTTGGAGTTCTTGGGCAGGGCGAGCTGAACCATCAGACGCTTTCCTTGGACGCGGACGCGTTGGGCATGGAGAAAGGACGGATCATCGAGGCGCCTTAGTAGACCCGCGCCTTCGGCGGGATGTAGGCGATGTCGTTGGTCATGGTGTAGCTGTGCACCGGACGGTCATCGAGGCGCACCTTGCCGGTCGCGTCGTCGAACCAAGCCAAGGTGTGCTTCATCCATTCCTCGTCGTTCCGGTCCGGATAGTCCTCATGCGCGTGGGCGCCTCGGCTTTCGGTGCGGTTGTGCGCGCCGACGACGGTGACGGTGGCCTGACCGATGAGGTTGTCCAGTTCGAGCGTCTCGAGCAGATCCGTGTTCCAGATCAGTCCGCGGTCGCTGACCTTCAGGTCCGGACGCTTGGCGTGGACGGCTTCGAGGCGCCTGACGCCCGAGGACAGCGCCTCGGTCGTGCGGAACACCGCGGCGTCCTCCTGCATGGCTTGCTGCATTTCCAACCGCAGCGCCGCGGTCGGCGTGCCGCCGTTGGCGTTGCGGAACCTGTCGAAGCGGGCGAGATGGCCCTCGGTCATCGCCGGCTTGAGTTCCGGCTGCGAAGCGCCAGGCTTGATCGTCTCGGCGCAGCGCAGGGCCGCCGAACGGCCGAACACCACGAGATCGATCAGCGAGTTGGAGCCGAGGCGGTTCGCCCCGTGCACCGACACGCAGGCCGCCTCGCCCACGGCCATCAGGCCCGGAACCACCTTGTCGGGGTTGTCGCCTTCGCGGGTCACCACTTCCGAGAAGAAGTTCGTGGGGATGCCGCCCATATTGTAGTGGACGGTCGGCAGGACCGGGATCGGCTCCTTGGTGACGTCGACGCCGGCGAAGATCTTGGCGCTTTCCGAAATGCCCGGCAGGCGCTCGGCCAGGATCTTGGGATCCAGGTGGTCGAGGTGCAGGAAGATGTGATCCTTCTTCGGACCCACCCCGCGGCCTTCGCGGATTTCGATGGTCATGGCGCGGCTGACCATGTCGCGCGGCGCCAGGTCCTTCACGGTCGGCGCGTAGCGCTCCATGAAGCGCTCGCCTTCCGAATTGGTCAGATAGCCGCCTTCCCCGCGGGCGCCTTCGGTGATCAGGCAGCCGGCGCCGTAGATGCCGGTCGGGTGGAACTGCACGAACTCCATGTCCTGCAGCGGCAGGCCTGCGCGCAGGGCCATCCCGCCGCCGTCGCCGGTGCAGGTGTGGGCGCTGGTGGCCGAGAAGTAGGCGCGGCCGTAGCCGCCGGTGGCCAGGATCACCTGCTGGGCCTGGAAGCGGTGCAGGGTGCCGTCGTCGAGCTTCCACGCGGTCACGCCGCGGCAGACGCCTTCGTCCATGATCAGGTCGAGGGCGAAGTACTCGATGAAGAACTCGGTGTCGTGCGCCAGGCTCTGGCCGTACATGGTGTGCAGCATGGCGTGGCCGGTGCGGTCGGCCGCCGCGCAGGTGCGCTGGATCGGGGCCTCGCCATAGTTCTTGGTCATGCCGCCGAAGGCGCGCTGGTAGATCTTGCCCTCAGGGGTCCGCGAGAACGGCACGCCCCAGTGCTCCAGCTCGTAGACCGCCGCCGGCGCGTTGCGGCAGAGGTATTCGATGGCGTCCTGGTCGCCCAGCCAGTCCGACCCCTTGACGGTGTCGTACATGTGCCAGCGCCAGTCGTCCTGGCCCATATTGCCGAGGCTGGCCGAAATGCCGCCCTGGGCTGCGACCGTGTGGGAGCGCGTGGGGAAGACCTTGGTGATGCAGGCGGTCTTCAGGCCCGCCTGGGCGCAGCCGAGCGCCGCGCGTAGGCCGGAACCCCCGGCCCCGACGACCACCACGTCGAACTTGTGATCGATGAACTCGTAGCTCGCCATGGGATCAGACAGCGCCTCCCAGCGCGACCTTCAGGATGGAAAACACGGCCAGGGCGCCGAAGAGGGCGCAGGCGAAGAGGTTGAGCAGCAGGAAGCCGGCCCGGCTCAGGTGCTTTTCGACATAGTCCTCGATGACGACCCGCATGCCGGCGTGCATGTGCAGGAACGAGGTCACCACCAGCAGCACCAGCAGGGTCGGATTGAGCGCTGACGAATTCAGCCAGGCGATGGCGCCGTAATAGTCCAGGGTGGCCAGCCGAATGGCGGCGAAAACGCCCCAGAGGACCAGCGGGATCAAGGCGGCGGCGGAGACGCGCTCGGCGATCCAATGGCCAACGCCATGCTTGGCGGCGCCGAGGCCGCGGGCGCGGCCGAGGGGCGTGCGGAAACTGGCCATCAGAGCGCTCCCGTCATGGCGGCGATGATCCAGACCACCAGGGTGGCGGCGATCGAGAAGGCGATGCAGACGACCGCGCCCATGCTGGCGGTCTGCACCTTGTAGCCGTGGCCCAGGTCCCAGATCAGGTGCTGGACGCCCTTGGCCAGGTGGTAGAACACCGACAGCGTCAGGCCGAACAGGACGATCTTGCCCGGGAACGAGCCCATCACCGCCTTGAAGGTCCCGTAGGCATCAGGTCCCGAAGCCAACGCCAGCGCCCAGAGCGCCAGGATCAGCGCGCCGCCATAGAGGGCGCAGCCGGTCGCGCGGTGCAGGATCGACGTGACCATGGTGACGTGCCACCGCCATATGGTCGTATGCGGCGAGAGCGGGCGTTCGCGTGGTGCAAAAGTCATGGGCGTTCCGGTCTGGAAGGAGCGGCCCGCTTTTAAGCCGACGCCTTCGGGTGTCAACGAAGACGCAGTCGAAGCCCATTTCAGAACTTGCGACCTCCCCTTCGCCAGCGCCGAAGTTTCTTCGCTTTTTCTTTTGATGCAATGCGTCTTTCCCGTAAGCATCCTTCGCAGGAAACGAAGGATGCGCTTTGACCTCACCGACCTGAAGCTGTTCTGCGAAGTGACCGACGCCGGCTCCATCACCCGCGGCGCCGAACGTTGCGCCCTCGCCCTGGCCGCCGCCTCGACCCGGATCCGCAACATGGAGGACGCCCTGGGCGCCCCGTTGCTGGAGCGCTCCCGCCAAGGCGTCACACCCACCCCGGCCGGTCGGACCCTGCTGAAGCACGCCCGGACCATTCTTTCGCAGACGGCGCGCCTGCGGGAGGATCTGGGGGCCTATGCCGGCGGCCTCTCGGGCGAGGTGCGGCTGCTGGCCAACACCAACGCCCTCACGGAATTCCTGCCCGAGGCGCTCAGCCGCTTTCTCGCCGACCATCCCCACGTCAGCATCAATCTGGAGGAGCGCCTCTCCGACGAGATCGTCGGCCTGGTCGCCGAAGGCGTTGGCGATGTCGGCATCGTCGCCGGCACCGTGGACATGGGCAGCCTGGAGACCTTCCCGTTTCGGTCCGACCGCTTTGTCGTGGTGACGAGCGCCATCCATCCCCTCGCCCAGCGCCAGTCCATGACCTTCGCCGACGTGCTGGGCTGCGACCTCGTGGGCCTGGACCGCGCCAGCTCGCTCCAGCGGTTCCTCTCGGCCAAGGCCGCGCGCGAGGGTCGGCCCTTGCGCCTGCGCGTGCAGCTTCGCAGCTTCGACGCGGTCTGCCGCCTGGTGGAGTGCGGGGTCGGCGTCGGCATCGTGCCCGAGACCACCGCCCGCCGGGCCGCTCGCACCATGGCCCTCGGCATCGTCGACCTCACGGACGAGTGGGCGCGACGCGAGCTCACCATATGCGTCCGGGGCCTGGATCAACTGGCGCCCTATGCGCGGGAACTCGTGGAAAGCCTGCGAGGCGGCTAGGCCCGGTCTTCGAGCCAGTCGGCCGAACGCATTTCCTGCAGCCGCGAAGCCGTACGCTCGAACTCGAAGGCCCCGTCGCCCTCGGGATAGAGCAGGGCGGGCTCGGCCTCGGCCAACAACACCGTGCGGGTGTGGGCCTCGTAGAGCGCGTCCACCAGGATCACAAAACGCCGCGCCTCCTCCCGACGGTTGGCCGACAGCTTCGGCACGTCCTCGATGAAGATCGTATGGAAGCGCTCGGCGATCGCCACATAGTCGTTCGGCCCCAGCGCGACCGAACACAGGCTGGCGAAGCTCGCCCGCAGCATGCCGCCGGCCGCGTGCGGCAGGTGGATCTTGCGGCCCAGCACCTCCAGGGTCTCCCCGGTTTCCACGTCGCCGTTCAGCATGTCGCGCCAGAGCGCCTGGAAGCTCCGCTCATTGTCCGGGTCGATCGGCGAAAACCACGAGCCGGCCGCTCGCAAGCGATCGAGCCGATAGTCATGCTGGCCAGCGACGACCACCACCTCCACCTTGCTCTTCAGGAGCTCGATGAAGGGGAGGAAGAGCTGCCGGTTGATGCCGTTCTTGTAGAGCTCGTCGGGCATGCGGTTGGAGGTGGCGACCAGGGTGACGCCACGGGCGAACAGCGCCTCGAAGAGCCGGCCGAGGATCATGGCGTCGGCGATATCGGTCACCTGGAATTCATCGAAGCACAGCAGCCGCGCCTCGCTCGCCACCACGTCCGCCACCGGAGGGATCGGATCATCGCCCTTGGCCTGTCCGAACTTCGCCTTTCGAGCGGCCGTGTCCCCGCGCCTCCAGGCGTCGATCAGGCGGTGGACCTCGCCCATGAACACGTGGAAGTGCACCCGCCGTTTCTTCGCCACCGGCGCGTTAGCGAAGAAGAGGTCCATCAGCATGGACTTCCCGCGTCCGACGGGACCGATCAGATAGACCCCGCGCTGGCTCTCAGGCTTCTTGAAGAAGGAGGCGAAGCCGCTGGGCTCGGCCCGGGCGAGATCGCCTTCCAATCGCACCAGCGGGCCTAGGGCGGCGGCCTGCACCGGATCGGGGCGGATCTCGCCGCTCGCCAGCTTGGCGTCATAGGCGGACTGCAGTGGGGACGGCATGACTTCCGCCTAGCCCGGCCCGGCCTCGGCCTCAAGGCGGAACAGGCTCGCGCCGTGAGCGGTTAGGTCTCTTGATGGATGAGGAGACCAGCATGCCTGACAATCCGCAAAGCTACTCGCCGACCAGCCAGGAAGCCAGCCGCGCGCGCCAGCAAGGCGCGGGCGTGGGCCAGCGCGACCTCGACCGGCAAGCTAGCCCGGGACGTCCGGAACAGGAGCCGAGATCCTTCGACGCAGGACCCGATCCCGCGATGCAAGGCACGCCCGCCAATGTGGACGCGCACGATTTCGAGGACCGGGAAAGTCCGCAACTCGATTGGGGCGACCCGGCCCCGGATGCGGTGCACGGCCAGACCCACACACGCCGGCCGGTGAAGACCGAGGCGGAGCGGGGCCAGGGCCGCAAGACCCGCGCACGCAACAAGCAGATCGTCTCGGGCAAGCCCTACGGCTGAGCCTTCACCCCGAGTTCTTCGCGGACATAGCGATAGGTCTCGCGCCGCTCACAGGCGCAGCCGCGCATCTTCCCATCCTTGGTCCACCATATCAGGGTGGGATAGGCGAAATTGATCCCGTTCGCCTTCAGTAGCGGCTGCAGGTCGTCGACCAGCTTCCGGCCGGCCTCGACCACGGCGGTGCGGGCCATGTCGCCGTCCGCGGGCGCGATCCCCGGCGCGGTCCACGCTTCGGCAGGGACGTCCTCCCACTGCTCCATCAACGGCCAGGAGCGGTTGAGCCATAGCTCGGCCACCGTGGCGCGTTCGGCCGGGGTCGATTTGGGGACGCCGTTCAGGTCGCGCCGGGCGATCTCGATCACTCGGGTGTCGACATTCGCGGCGTGCAGCAGAGGAAATTCCTCGGCCTTGAACCGGATGCAGTCGGGGCAGGTCCGGAAGGAAACCATGTAGAGCTTGGGCCCGGTCTTGCCCGGCGAGACCCAACCGGCGGTTTCGAGGATCTTGGCGATCTCCGCCTGGTGCTTGGTGATGGTCTTCGGTCGCCAGCGGAGCTCATGGTTCCAGTAGGCGTAGCCGCCGACAGCGATCAGCGCGACCACGAGGGCGAGGATCGCCCATAGCCGGAACTTCTTCATCTGCACCCCGCCTGGAGATTCAGCGGGTCAGACTAGAGCATTTTCCGCCGAAGTGGACGCCGGTTCGGCGAAGAAAATGCGCTAAATTCAAAGAGTCTAGAGCGGTATCCGATTCAATCGGATCGGATACCCGCTCTAGAAGCTTCAACGCATGGTGGGAATGACGAAGGCCGAATCCGCGTGGGCGTCGCCCTCCGGCCACCGGGCGGTGACGGTCTTGATCTTCGTGTAGAACTTCACGCCCTCCATGCCGTGCTGGTTCACGTCGCCGAAGGCGCTGCTTTTCCAGCCTCCGAAGGTGTGATAGGCCACCGGCACCGGGATCGGCACATTGATCCCCACCATGCCGACATTGACCCTGGAGGCGAACTCGCGGGCCGCCCGGCCGTTGCGCGTGAAGATCGCCACGCCGTTGCCGTACTGGTGCTCGCTCGGCAGGGCCAGCGCCTCTTCGAAGCTTTCGGCTCGCACCATCTGCAGGACCGGTCCGAAGATCTCCTCCTGATAGGTCTTCATCGTCGGCTTCACGTGGTCGAACAACGAGGGTCCGATGAAGAAGCCCTTCTCGAAGCCCTGCAGGCTGAAGTCCCGCCCGTCGACCACCAGTTCAGCGCCTTCGTCGACGCCGATCTGGATGTAGTCCGCGATCCGCTGGCGATGCGCGGCGCTGACGACCGGCCCGTACTGCGCTCCAGCGTCGGTGGAGACGCCGACCTTCAGGGTTTCGATCTCCGCCAGCAGCCGCTCGCGCAGCGCCTCGGCGGTCTTCGCGCCGACCGGAACCGTCACCGGAAGCGCCATGCAGCGCTCGCCGGCGGAGCCATAGGCCGCGCCGACCAGGTCCTTCACCGTCTGGTCAAGATCGGCGTCGGGCATGACGATACCGTGGTTCTTGGCGCCGCCCATGGCCTGGACCCGCTTTCCGTGGGCCGTACCTGTCGCATAGACGTACTGGGCGATGTCGGAAGAGCCGACGAAGCTGACCGCCGCAATGTCTGGATGCGCCAGGATCGCGTCCACCGCCGCCTTGTCGCCATGGACGACGTTCAGCACCCCGGCGAGATCCATGCCCAGATTTGCGCCGGCTTCCATGAAAAGCTCGGCCAGCCGCACGGGAACCGAAGGGTCCTTCTCCGAGGGCTTCAGGACGAAGCAGTTACCCACCGCGATCGCGATCCCGAACATCCACATCGGGATCATGGCCGGGAAATTGAACGGGGTGATCCCGGCGGCCACGCCCAAGGGCTGGCGCATCGAATAGACGTCGATCCCCGGGCCGGCGCCCTCGGTATATTCGCCCTTCAAGGCGTGCGGGATCCCACACGCGAACTCGATCACCTCCAGGCCCCGTTGGATGTCACCCTTGGAGTCGGCGATCACCTTGCCGTGTTCGGACGAGAGCAGAGCGGCCAGCTCGTCCATGCGCGCCTCGACCAATCGTTTGAACTCGAACATCACCCGCGCACGCCGCTGCGGGTTGGTGGCCGCCCAGGCGGGCTGGGCCTTCACTGCAGCCTGAACCGCGGCGTCGAGCTCCATCGCGGTCGCCAAGGCGACTTTTGCCTGAACCTCGCCCGTATTGGGGTCGAAAACCTCGCCGAGCCGGCCCGAAGCGCCAGGAACAGCTACACCGCCGATGAAATGCTGAATGTCGCGCATGACCTTTTGTAGGCCCTCCGCCCGCGCCTGGGTAGGCTTCACGCCGCGTCAGGCGGACGCCTTCCCCACACGCCCTTGCCCGCCGCGCGCTCGCCGTCGCATTCTGACCGTCTGATGACGAGCATCGCCCAGACCGCGTCCGCCCTGCCTGCGCGCAAGGCCTATCACGATCACATCATCGACGTGCTGATCGCCGAGCGGGCGCCGAAGCTGTCCGGTAGCCCGGCCTGGCCCCTCGTACGTCCGCCGCTCTACGCCATGCTCGACTATCGCAAGGCCCGCGCCATGGCCGACGCCATCGCGCCGCTGAGCGGCCGCGCGGCGCTGGACCACATCTCCGACCTGCTCAACCTCAAGGTGGAGATCTACGGCCTGGAGCGCGTGCCGCGCCAGGGCCGCGCCATCCTGATCTGCAATCATCCCACCGGGATCGGCGATGGCATAGCCGTGTACGACGCGCTCAAGGGCGTGCGGCCGGACATCTGCTTCTACGCCAATTCCGACGCCCACCGCGTGGCGCCTCGCTTCGACGAGATCCTGATCCCGGTCGAATGGGTGGAAGAAAAGCGCACCCGCGAACGCACGCGCCTGACCCTGCAGCTCACCCGCAAGGCCATGGAAGACGAGCGCGCCCTGATGATCTTTCCGGCCGGCCGGCTGGCGCGGCGCGGCGCGGATGGCCTCTTGAGCGACCCCGAGTGGATGGCCAGCGCCGTCTCCATCGCCAGGAAGTACGATGCGACCATCGTGCCCATGCACCTCTCGGGCCCTTGGTCCACCCTGTTCCACTTCTTCAACCGCTTCTCGAAGGAGCTGCGGGACATCACCCTCTTCCACGAACTGCTCAACAAGCGCGGCCGCGAGTTTTCGCTCATCGTCGGCCCGCCGATCGCGCCCGAAACCCTGGACGCCGACGCAAACGCTGCGACCCTGGCCTTGAAAGCCTATGTGGAGCGCGTCCTGCCCGCCGACCGCGACCAGGCGTTCGCATGATCACGCCGGCCGAAGGGGAATTCCGCCTGGACGACGAAGCCGCCACCGCGCGGCTGGGCCAAGCCATCGCCGCCGAGCTGAAGCCGGGCGAAGCGGTCTGCCTGACCGGCCCCTTGGGCGCTGGAAAGTCGACGCTGGCTCGCGCCCTCGTCCGGGCCTTGACGGCGCCGACCGAAGACGTGCCGAGCCCCACCTTCACCATCGTGCAGTTCTATGAAGGCGCGCGGCTCAAGGTCGCGCACTTCGACCTATATCGACTGACCTCTCCCGACGAGGCCTATGAAATCGGGCTGGATGAAGCGCTGGAGGACGGTGCGGCCGTCATCGAATGGCCTGAACGATTGGAGGGCCATCTCCCGCAAGATCGACTTGATGTAGAGATCATCCCCGATGAGTCGCCGGACGGTGGAGAGGCGCGCCGCGCGCGGCTGGTCCCGGCCGGAGCCTGGGAAGGACGTGGGATTGAGTTCCGATCGTGAGGGCCGCAAGGCCGAATTCCTGAAGGCGGTGGGTTTCGCCACGGCCCGCCGCGAGCTGCTG
>Ga0065721_10051353_pt1 | contig 15157 bp, 11 predicted proteins | sample Mesricmetagenome_FD_59108 | JGI IMG/M metagenome (GOLD analysis project Ga0065721, IMG submission 59108) | Mesophilic microbial community from rice straw/compost enrichment Sample: eDNA_1 v2 (version 2) | ecosystem: Engineered > Solid waste > Grass > Composting > Bioreactor | place: USA: Davis... | reverse complement strand
CAGGCCTTGTTCAAGAGGTACTGCCGTATCGTATTTACCCATGATAAACTGAACCGGGCGGGAGAAATTTTTCAATACATAGGTACGATCCGGGCGTAGGATCATCGCTTCATAATAACCTACGAGCGAAGCGGCTGAAAAGTTGGTGAACCGGGCAAGAAAATTTCTCACCATGCCCGGGTTTTGTTTTTTGGTTTCTTCTGAAAAAAGATTGGGTATGGATTGTTCGAGGAATTTTTTGGCGCCATTGTCGTTTATGAATTTGATACCCTTGCGGCGGGTGGCCACCTTTTCTTCACTATCGGCAAAAGCGGTGGAATGAAAAAGGCTGAATGCGGCCAGTTGGTCAGGGTATTTTTCCGCAAAGGCCAGCGTAATATACCCACCCATGCTATGACCCACCATGGTGAGCTGCTGTATTTTTTCTTCCTGCACAATGGCCTGCAGGCATTCGGCAAAATATTCCATGCACCAGTTGCCGGTTTCTGTAGCCACCGATTTGCCACTGCCCGGCAGGTCGGGTACGAGGAGTTGACAATGATCTTTAAAAAACTGAACCTGGTTTTCCCATACCGTCCCGTCTTCGGCAAAGCCATGCACCAGCATCACCGGGCGGCCTTTGCCTTCAATACGGTAAAAAATAGATTGCCCCTGGAATTGAAAGTATTTTTCTGCTGCCATAGCAGCAATTTACATAAAAGATATGCCAGACTAGCTACGGAAAAAGCTTCTTATCAGAACAACGCCAAGAAGCGGCAGAATGGCAGGATTCATTTGCTGGGGTATCAGCCACCAGCCAAGCGCCACGGCAATGGTAAAAAACAACACAAAACGGAAATACAGTTTTACCCAGCGCCATTTTTTGTATGCCACAAAAGCAACAATAAAATGTGTGGGCAGCGCCCAGAGAATATTCAGATTATTGCGGCATACATCGTCCACTCGTATAATCCAAAGCGTGACTATGACTATGCCCAGCAAACCCAGCAACAGAAAAAACACGCGGTCGAATACGTTCAGTACCGTGCGGCTCCACGATAAACGGACGAATGATAACACCGCCACTATCACCAACAACAGTATGTTGAAGAACATTGGCGAAAACCAGGAAGAAGCATCCGGCGCCAGGCGCATTTGCAATACCAACTGTTTTTGTTGCACCAGGGGTTGCTGGTCTTTGATGGTTGCATGATCGGCGCCCATCATCAGGTAATCGGGGAGGAACATGGCCTGTTCGTTACTGACCTGCTTATCGAGGTTAAAACCCAACAGCATGTCGATACCGAATTTGCTCCAGTATTGTCCGCCCTTATCGAGATAACTATGTATAAGTTGCCGGTAGGTAGGCGGTTTTTCAGGCAAAATATTGTTGAATACCACCTGTGCGCCCGAATGGGTGGCAATCATATCGCGGGCGCGAGTGGTGCAGTTATCGGTATGGAAATAATAGTTGTAAAAGCGGTTTTCTTCCAATGCGTTCTCCTGCAGGGCGGTGTATAGTTTTTGTTTTTCGGTGCAGTTCAGTTGTAATACCTGTTCAATGACGCCGCGGCCTTCGTATTCATATTCGCGCAAAAAATCCTGGTAGGAATAATTGGAGAGGGCATAAATCATAATGCCCTTCGTAAATTTTACATAGAAGTTGGGATCGCTGTCGTCGAAAGTGCCATAGTTGTATACCTGGTCGATACCGTGCAGGCTGTCGGTAACGCGAATGGCGGTATGTCCGAAAGTGGAATACAGCTCCGCGCCGGGGCTGCAGGTGAGCAGAGAAATGCGCAGGCGGCATGAATCGGTTTGAGCGGTGGCGGTGAGGGTAAGGAAGAGCAATAAAAAGATAGCGGCAAACCGGATTGAATTCATTTTACGTATGTTTAATGGCTGTGACCAGGGGTTGTTACAGCGGGACGCCGGTTTGGTGGCGCCGCATGCAACAATCGCCCCATGGCACCACTACCGCCCGGCCTCTCCTACCTTCTGCTATAATTCGGCGCCTCCCTGGTAATATCTATATCATGCGCATGACTCTCTTTCATACCCGCATTCGTTATCCTCACAAACTGCGCCTTCTGCAATTCTCTGATATTGGCCGCGCCACAATACCCCATACCTGCTCTCAATCCACCTACATATTGATATACAATCTCACTCAACTGCCCCTTGAACGCCACGCGGCCTTCAATGCCTTCCGGCACAAATTTTTTGATATCATCTTCCACATCCTGAAAATACCGATCGCCGCTGCCCTGGCTCATGGCTCCCAGCGAACCCATGCCACGGTATTGTTTGAATTTACGGCCTTCGTATATGATGGTTTCACCCGGGCTTTCTTCGGTACCGGCAAACACGCTACCCATCATCACCACATTAGCCCCTGCCGCCAGCGCCTTTACCAGGTCGCCGGTATAACGTATACCACCATCCGCAATCAGCGGGACACCCAGTTTATGCAGCACTGATGCCGCCTCCATGATAGCCGTGATTTGCGGAATACCTGCGCCGGCTACAATACGCGTGGTACAAATAGAACCCGGACCAATACCTACCTTCACCGCATCGGCGCCTGCTTCCACCATGGCTTTGGCGCCCGCAGCGGTACCGATATTACCGGCAATCACCTGCAGTTTTTTAAAGTTTTTCTTCAGCATTTTGAGTGCATCCAGTACGCCCTTGCTATGACCGTGTGCGCTGTCGAGGCAAACCACATCCACGCCTATCTGTTGCAGGGCCGATGCCCTGTCCAGCAAATCGCGGGTGATGCCCAATGCGGCGCCCACCAGCAAACGGCCGTAAGAATCTTTTACGGCATTGGGATAGCTTTGCAGCTGCAGTATATCGCGGTAGGTAATAAGGCCGTGTAAGGTACCATCTTTATTTACTACCAGCAGCTTTTCAATCTTGTGCTGTTGTAATATTTTTTCCGCCTTCTTCAGCGTGGTGCCTTCGGTGGCGGTGATCAGGTTTTCTTTGGTCATCACCTCGCTTACCTTGCGTTTTTTGTCGGTTTCAAAACGCAGGTCGCGGTTGGTTAAAATGCCTACCAGCTTTTTGTTTTTATCAACTATGGGAATGCCGCCTATCTTGTTCTCTTTCATTAGGCGTTTTGCATCGCCAATAGTGGCATCTTCGTGCAGTGTAATGGGATCGAATATCAGTCCGCTTTCGCTGCGTTTTACCTTACGCACCTGCTCTGCCTGTTTTTCGATACTCATATTTTTATGCAATATGCCCAAACCGCCTTCGCGGGCCAGTGCAATGGCCAGGTTGGCTTCTGTTACCGTATCCATAGCGGCCGATAACAAGGGCACATTGAGTTGAATACTTTTGGTAAGATTGGTGCGGATATCTACCTCGCGGGGAAGCACTTGTGAATATGCGGGAACCAGTAAAACGTCGTCGAACGTTAAACCCTCACCAAAAAACTTACTTGACTGTGGAGATTTTAATTGAGAAGAAGCTCTTTTTACTGTTGCCATGTGCAAAGATAGTATAGGCGGCTAATATGGTCCAAATGAAATTTATTTGAGGTCGGAAGTCAGAAGTCGGCGGTCAGAAATACAGCAAACATCATACTTCTGACTGCTGACCTCCGACCTCGTAAATTTTTTTTGTACAATTGACAAAATAATTAGTATTTTAGCGCTAAACTTATTAGCCTATGTCAATGGCCGGTAAAAACCTCAAGTATCTTCGCAAACTTCGCGGATGGACGCAGGAAGAATTTGCCAACAAGCTCCACATCAAAAGATCACTACTGGGCGCCTACGAAGAAGAGCGTGCCGAACCAAGGATTGATGTGCTGGAAATAGTGGGCGATATGTTCAAACTTACTTTGGACGACCTGCTGTTAAAAGACCTGTCAGACAATAAAGGCAACTACCTGGCCAAACGCCGCGCGCAAAAACTGGCTGCCGGTACCAACGATATCCAGTTTGTACCGGTAAAAGCAGCAGCCGGTTACCTGGCCGGTTATGCAGATCCTGAGTTTATTGACGAACTGAACACTTTCACCCTGCCTATGCTGGCGCCAGGTCATTACCGCGCCTTCGAGATCGTGGGCGATTCCATGTTGCCCACCGCCAGTGGCTCGGTGATCGTGGGGGAAAAGGTAGAAAGTGTAGACGATCTGAAAAACAACAATACTTATATCGTTATATCCCGCAACGAGGGCATTGTATATAAAAGGGTGATGAAAAATAACAGGGCCAAAAACAAATTGACCCTCATCAGCGACAACCCTGTATACCAGCCCTATAATGTAAATACCGAAGATGTGCTGGAATTGTGGAAGGCCACCCTTATCATCGGCAAAGCCAATACCCAACCACATTGGGATGTAAACCAGCTGGCCAACGTGGTAAGCACCCTGCAGGAACAGGTAAGTATGATGAAGAAAAAAATGAACTAGTTATATACCCGGAAGGTGAAGGCCCGTTCAGGTTGTACATACCTGGACGGGCTTTAATTATTAGTAATAAAAATTACATAGAACTACTTATTCAAGCATCAGAATTATGATTCTGAACAGTTTCGGCATATCGTGCATTACTGAAAATCGGTATTTTTAGAGGGCCTCGATTTTCAAGTTCAAAAACGGCTATTTTTGCCCACCCTAATATGCACAAAGGCCTGGTTGCTATATTACTGTTTACCTGTGCCCATACATTTGCACAGGTAAGAATTACCCGGGCCGTAAAAGTCACAGAAGCGCCCCGGATAGATGGCTCATTGGATGATGCCGCCTGGCAAAACGTTCCCATTGCCAGCGATTTCATCACCAATTCTCCTGTATTTGGCCATACCGCCACCTCAAGAACCGAGGTAAAAGTGATATACGATAACTCCTCCATTTACATAGGCGCTTATTTATACGGAGACCCGGCGCTGATTCGCCGCCAGTTTACCCCACGCGATAACCTGCAACGCGCCAACGTGGATTATTTTTCGGTTTTCCTCGACACCTATAAAGACAGGCAGAATGCCTTCCAGTTTTTAGTAACTGCCCGCAATGTGCAAAGCGATGCGCGGGTATCGCCCAATTACCAGGCAGAATACGGCACTTACGGCGATTTGAGCTGGGATGCCGTTTGGGATAGCCGGGTAAGCATGCGGCCCGATGGGTGGGTGGTGGAAATGCGTATCCCCTTTTACTCCATCCGCTTTGCCCGAAAAACCGAACAGGAATGGGGTATCCAGTTTTTGCGCTTCAGTCGCCATAACAATGAGATCTCGTTCTGGAATCCGGTAAACCCCGCCGTGAGTGGCTTTGCCAACCAGTTTGGCGATATCAGCGGTCTGCATGACCTGGTGCCACCCCTGCGTCTCAGCTTTTCGCCCTATGTAAGCGCCGGTTACCGCCAAACACCAATATTGGCCGGTGCCGATCATTACGAAACCCTGAAGAGCGGCGGTATGGATGTGAAATACGGCATCAATGAAAGTTTTACGCTCGATGCCACGCTGATACCCGATTTTGGCCAGGTGGTTTCTGACAATGTCGTCAACAATATTTCCCCCTTCGAAATACAGTTCCGCGAAAACCGTCCTTTTTTTACCGAAGGCACCGAGTTGTTCAACAAAGCCGATATTTTTTACTCGCGTCGTATTGGCAAAGTGCCCGAACTATACGATACCCTGAACAATAAATTGCGCGCCGGCGACCTGGATGCCTATACCCTGAGGAAGAACCCGGCGGTTACCCGCCTGTATAATGCCATCAAGTTTTCGGGACGAACGGCCAATAACCTGGGTATTGGCTTTTTTAATGCCATCACACAACCCATGCAGGCCATACTGCACAATCGCACAACCGGCGCCGATTCCGTGATCACTACCGAACCGCTCAGCAATTACAATATATTTGTTCTTGATCAGGCCTTAAATAATCGCTCCTACATTACACTCACCAATACCAATGTACTACGTAACGGGCACGAGCGCGATGCCAATGTAACCGCCATCGACCTGGCACTGTACGACAGGAATAATCGCTATGGCCTGGTATTAAGGCCCAGGTACAGCACCGTATTTGGCAGGCAGGGGAGTTATGATGGTTTTGCCAATTACCTGGAAATAGGGAAGGTAAGCGGCAAACTTCAGTTCTCTTATGTAAACCAGATTGAAAGCGATCAATACGATCCCAACGACATGGGCTTCCTGGTGGCGCCGAATAAGTTCAACCATGTGGCCTCTTTGAGCTATAATATTTACCAGGCTTCGAAAAGATTCCTGAACCAGATATACCAATTCACGGTTTCGCACAACTACCTGTTCAAACCCCTGCTGTACCAGAAAACCACCTACGAGGCATCGGCATTCTGGCTGTTCCGGAATTTCTGGGATATCAAGCTGAGCGCAGATATTGCGCCCGGCTGGTATACCGATTTTTTTGAGTTGCAAACGCCCGCCGATTTATTACAAACCCCACGGCAGCCTTTGAAACGATCGCCTTATTATTCTTTCTTTATCGATGGCAGCAGCGATAGCCGCAAAAGATTGTTTGTAAACTGGACCATTGGCGGCGCCGAAGGACCACTGCCCCGCGACCCTTATTATACGGTGTTGCTGGGTTTGCGGTACCGTTTTAACGACAGGCTGTCTATTGAAGCCAGCTACAACAGGCAATACGATAATGGCCAGTTTGGCTATGCTTTTCTACGCAGTGCCGGCACCAATGCGCCCATATTGGCCCGCCGGCAGTATACCGACGTAACCTCCATCATCAGCGGCGTATACAATTTTACCTCCCGCATGAACCTTACGTTCAGGGCGCGGCATTACTGGAACAGTTTGCAGAATACCAATTTGTATGATGTAAAACCTGATGGCTACTGGACCGAACGTACCGACCTGGTGCCATCGGATTACAATATCAATTACAACGCCTTTAATCTGGATGTATTTTATACCTGGGACTTCAGGCTGGGCAGCAGACTAATACTGGGATGGAAGAATTGGCTGGGTAAGGACTACGAGTATTTCATTAATGGAAACATGCACCGGTATTATGTGAACAATGCCCGCCGGGTGATGCATACCCCACATGGCAATGAATTTACCATTCGCTTTATTTACTTCCTGAATTACCAGCAATTGGTGAAACCCAAAAACTATAAGCTGTAAATATCCTTTGCCAGCCTGAAAGTGTTGCAATGCGCCTCTACAATTGTTTTTATATGTGGCGAATAGCCGCCGCCCATGGCCACCACGCAGGGGATGCCGTGTTGCTGTAGTTTGGTGAATACCATATGGTCGCGTTGTTTGCAACCCTGCATACTGATCTTCAGTTTGCCAAATTTGTCTGTTTCCAATATGTCAACGCCCGACAGGTAAAAAGCGAAATCCGGATCCAGCTGATCAATCAGGGTGTCGAGTGTTTTTTGAAGCAGGCTTAAATACAGGGTGTCTTCTGTACCGTCTTTGAGTCCAATATCCAGGTCGCTTTTTTCTTTGTGAAAGGGGTAATTGTGTGCGCCATGCATGCTGAATGTAAATACGCGCGGTTCTTTTTCAAATACGCTGGCCGTGCCGTTTCCCTGATGTACATCCAGGTCAATGATCAATATGCGCCTGGCCTGTTTTGTATGCAGCAGGTTATTGGCCGCTATCGCAAAATCGTTCAACAGGCAAAAACCCTCTCCCCTGCCCGCAAATGCATGATGGGTGCCGCCCGCCACATTCAGAGCTACGCCGTATTCAAAAGCATATTGGCAGCAATCGATGGTGCCCTGTGTAATCACATATTCACGGCGGGTAAGCTGGGGCGATTGCGGGAAGCCGATATGCCTTTGTTCTTTAGCTGACAAGGTTTGGTGGTGCAGTTTATCAACATACTCTTTAGTATGTGTATACAACACAATTTCATCTTTAGCCGGTTGGGGCGAAAAAATATTCTCTGTGGAAATGGTGCCTTCGTATAAAAGCTGTTCCGGTATGAGCTCATATTTGAGCATCGGGAATCGATGCCCTTCCGGCAGCGGATGTGTATAAATGGGATCGTAGGCAATTTTCAACATGGCTTATTGCAATTGCACGATGTTATTATTGACGATGGCGAATACATTTTCATGATCTTCGGGTTGCACCAATGCAATGCCCGTAAAACGGCTAAAGGCAGGCAATACGCAGAAGTTGCTGGCAAAATAAAAACAGGGAAAGCTGAGCGATTGTTTGGCAGCGCCCCGTATACGCACCCCCGGGTGAATATGACCTGAGAACAGGTAATTGTTTTGGGTAGTGCATTGCTCCAGGTCGTGCCTGAAACAGAAATCCTGAACCTGCAGTTCTTCCGGTGTAACATGGATACCCAGTTCCTGGTACCAGGTATCGTGCAGGATATCGTGGTTGCCTTTTACGAGGTGGATATCCAACTGCGGAAAATCGTGCCGCCATTTGCGGAACAGTTCCAGTTCTTTATTTTCCCGGCTATGGAACAGGTCGCCCACTACAATAAGTCGTTTGGGTTGAAAATATTGCAGTTGGCTTACCAGTCTTTGCAGGTCTTCCTTGTAAACATTTTGCGGAACAGCAATCCCCGATTTGCGAAAATGGCCGGTTTTGCCAAAATGCAAATCTGACACAATGAGCGCTTGTTGTTCTTCCCAGAAGATACAGCGATGCGGCGATAACCACAGTTGCTGCCGGAACAATTTATGTGACACCGGGGCATGCATAAGTTTGCAAATGTAGCGCAAAATATTGGTGCTGGTTGGGGTGACGGGCGGAAATGCCCTGATGGAAATACTTTGGAGGAAGGCAAGCAAGAGCCGGGATAAAATATTGTGTTTTAAACTGATTTCCTTAAATTTACAATTATACAATACCAGTTTTTGCCTGGAGAAATGCTTGCTTATTACTGACTGTTTCCCCAAAACCTTTTTGACCTAAATAAATTTATATTAACAAAACCAGACCTGGACAGGTCCGGTTTTTTTGAAAGTATGAAAGAGCCTGGTCAAACCATTTTTATTACTGACTGATTCGTTTATCTATTTAATTCCGTTTTTATCCCGAACGTTTGTGCTATCCACTGTACAAATTTGCATGTCATCAAAACGATGCCATTGCCTGTCGACCGGTGCTTTATTTCGGACTAACCCCCGTCCATATAATGCCATTCTGACCCTGAAAAATCAATACTAAACAAAACCAGACCTGGACAGGTCCGGTTTTGCCTTTGAAATGATTCCTAATGGACAAGATACACGTCTTATTGCTGGTAGATTTCCATCATAGTTGTTAGGCTTCCACTACTGATGAACATCGTCATGTCCGGCTTCAAATTCGCTACTATCCTTTAGTAAAACCGGACCTGGACAAGTCCGGTTTTTCAGTCTGAAACGAGTGCTTATGGAGAGAGGCGTACTTATCTTTTAATTATTTTTTATTTTTCTAACACGATACCATTATGCGGCGCCCGCTTTCAGCTTCACGAAATCATGATTCTATATAAAACCGGACCTGGACAAGTCCGGTTTTTCAGTACTGAAACGATTGCGAATGGAGGTGCGCTAATCTAAACTCTTATTGCAACTCTTTGTTGGGAGGATACGGTAATACAGCATCTGGTTTGGTTCAGCAAAAATTTCATACTTTATAAAACCGGACCTGGACAAGTCCGGTTTTTCAGTACCGAAACGATTGCTAATGGAGGTGCACTAATCTAACTTCATATGAAAATCTCTTTGTTGTTAGCAGGATACGGTTATACTGCGCCCGGGTTCGGTTTCCTAAGAATATGAACTTTGTAAAACCAGACTTAGACAAGCCCGGTTTTGCGACTATAATGATGAGTGATGCTGTCAACTTCAAAATTATTATGACAAACTCTTTGACTTCTATTACATCGTGCTGATAGTATACCGTTATACGGGGCAATTTCTGCACAATAAAATCTTTGTTCCAGTACAAACCGGACCTGGACAAGTCCGGTTTTAAATTGAATCGTATGCTGTAAAATGCATGCAACCCATATCTCTGTTTGATTTCTTTAAAATTTTACCAAATCTTTCGAATCCGTATGGCATCCACACATGAACTTCTATTCGAAACACTCGTCCGTCCAAATACAAACCAGACCTGGACAAGTCCGGTTTTTAAGCTCTGAATGATGAATGATACCAACTGCGATTTCATTCTTATTTATGATTGATTCCCTCTATCACCAATAGCCCCTGTTCTGCGTATATGCGGTAGCTGTTTCCAACTAATAAATTACAGTTCTTAAATAAAACCGGACCTGGACAAGCCCGGTTTTTCAGCTTTGGTTGATGAATGATGCTATCTGGATTGCAATTCTTATTGCTTATGATTCTATTATTTTGAATACGCTACTATAATCCCATTCTGTTATACATCGCATGTTTACAACCTAGTACCGATCCAGACAATCAGAGGTATACGGCTTTAAAAACGGCTTCCATGAGAAATTATAGAGTTAGAAAACCGGACCTGGACAAGCTCGTTTTTTTCGGCTTTGATTGGTCAATAAGAATAGCTGACTTACGATCCATTCCTGATTTATTCCGCTTCGTTTCTAACAGGCTTCAATAATAAGTATACGGATATGCAGAACAACGTTATTGGAATACCAAACAAAAACAGCATAAGGATAAATTTTTAAGTTGAACAATTTTTCTCACGCGGGCCAGCTACTCAGGGCTATATTGAATGATGATGCATTCTGATAGGTTGGAACCACTATTTTCTGCCCTGGCAGCCTGGCCCGTTAGAGAAAAACACCCATACCAAATTACCCGGAAAGGTGATGATGATAAAGTCAAAGCTACAGCCGTCGCGATAACTTGCAATGGGATAATCCGGCGGTGTTGCTGTTATTTTTCTGGTTTATTGCACGCCGGCATTTCGTCGGGTTGTCGGCGTTTTCCCATGGGCGATAGTGGATGACTTCTCATCCCACAATCGTACAACTAATTGATTTTTAATTCAGGAAACCACTACCATCTTCGGGGAAAAACAACATGAACTTTTGTGATTTTTCACATCCATAAGATTTAGAACCGGTGTAGCTTGTGGAAATTAGTAGCATTAAAAATGAGTTTGAATTTATTAAATATCGCGTCCCTTTGGCAAGATTTCCAAAGAACATTTTACACGGAGCCATTAATGTTTATATTAAACCTATTATTTGTTGTACTGGTGTTAAAACATAAACTGAAAGACAGGCAATTTAGAATCCTGATGGTGTATGGGATAGCTGCGCTTATTCAGGATTTGATTTCCTTTTGGGGTTCGCTTAGCGATTATGTTTCTGTTGAGCTATATAATGATACTTATGTGGTAGATAAAATAACTATCATAATGTTTATCCTGATTGAATTTTATTCTTTTTCCAGATTTTTCTATTACCAATTTGAAGACAAACCACTTCAAGGAATGATTAAAAATATTTCCAACATATTGACAGCCTTATTTCCGACAGTGAGTATATTTTTGATCATCTCATCAACTATAGCACTTTATAGCTTAATCAGCTATCTTTCTGTAATATCGAGCATACTCCTTCTTGTGCCATGCTTCTATTATTTTTATTTGCTATTTACCGATCCGCCTATTAAGAATTTATTAATTGAACCATCGTTTTGGATAACAACCGGCATTGCATTTCTTCAAGGATTAAACATTCCACTTTTCCTGATTAATAATTTTATAAAGCATCGACACGAATCTATTTGGATCGATATTTATACTATCAATTTCGTTGCGTATTGCTTTTTGTTTATACTGTTTATAATTGCTATTATTTGTGGGAGTTCATGGAAGCAGGAGTCACTACATCAAACAACACCTTTAACCAGTTGAAATTAAATATTATGATTGAACGTTTAACCCATATCACCATTAAAAATATCCATTTGATGAGCAACAGGAAATACAAATACCTATTTTCATTCAAACTGAAGTATTCTTCATATTTAATACATAATGTTTGTTTATGATTCTTAGTTTATCTTATCCAACATTTATCCAACATACCACTTTATTTTTGGGCTTCATTACAACGATGATCGGGTATGCAAATCGGAACAAGTTTTGGGAGCTAAAACTTTTGTACTTATACCCTTTTGCATCCTTCATTCAGATAGCAGTATGCATTTTATTGCCGTTAACTAACATAAGTGATGAACTCTACTCTAATTCCCCATATATTAGCATGAACTTATTCTTACTTGTCGAGTTTTTGCTTATATATCATTTTTACTCACGGATTTTCAAATCGGGAACTGTAAAAAAAATATTACTTGCAACAACAATTGTATATTCAATAACTGCATTCTTTTATTGGTTACATGGCGATAACTTATTAAATGAACCAGCCAACTTTCATTTTACAACCCAGGCATTCATTATTCTGTTTCCAGGTCTCTTATACATAGTTAGACTTATAAAGAGGCCATTAAACTACAAATTAACAATCTTTCCAGCATTCTGGGTTGTATCTGGAATTATGTTCTATTTTTCGTGTACACTACCCTTATTTATTATTGAAGACCTAACAACCGACGAACCCAAAAACGAATCTTTGTCCAATCCAGAATTATACTCAATAAATGAAATAAGCTATTGTGTCCTTTTCTTTACCATCATCAAAGCCTATTTGTGCCCTAAGGTGGAAACATATCATATTGAAAGTCGTTTTGATACTTTTAACAGGTAAAACCAAAGCGCTGAAATCCTTTCACCTAATAGTTAGCAAAAAATTAGTGAAATAATTTTATGATGACGTTTCATCTACCAAATGCCGATACAGATATACCTTTCGATTGCACTTGCGGTTTATTAACTGCCATAATCGGATACTCACTTCAGTATAAATTTTTGAAGTCCAAGTTTACTTTAGTTATATACCCTCGCTTCTTTATTACAAACAGCCACCTGCATCATTTTACTGTGTATCTTTATCAAGTTGTTCACTGTTCTGGAATAAGAAATACCTTAATTTCCTATAGCAAGGTTTATTTAAATCCGAAATATTTAATAATGTTTGATTAATAATAAATTTACATCGATAAACTTATCCTCTTATCCAACCGAAACTTACCTTTATCTAATAATTTATTAAAAAAATAGTTTTTCTATTCAATTGAACCCTTAGCTAGAATCATACATTAACAAACGCCATTATTAACCAAAACCTGCCTATGTCCCAGGATAGAAACACCATAATAATTTTCATTGTCGTCACGACACTATTTATACTAATTCTCATCTCATTCATAGTGTTCATCCTTTTTCTTTATCAACGCCGCCATATCTCCTACCAAAAAGGATTGGAAATGCTAAAATCCGATTATGAAAAAAACTTGTTGACAACACAACTAGAAATCCAGGAGCAAACCTTTCAAAGCATATCTCGTGAAATCCACGACAACATTGGCTTATCCCTTACGCTTGCAAAACTAAACCTGAACACTATAAACTGGCAGGACACCAATCGCACACAGGAACAGGTTACAGGTTCTGTAAACTTTATCTCCCAGGCCATCGAGGATCTAAGTCACATTTCCAAAACACTACATACTGACTTTATTCAGGAACATGGACTATTAAAGGCCCTTGAACTAGAAATAAATAAAATACAAAAACTGAAACTTTTTTCGATAAATTTTGAAGTGATCGGTTCCGCCGTTTATATGCAAACCCAAAAAGAACTGGTCATTTTTCGGATCATGCAGGAAGTATTGAATAACAGTATCAAACATGCACAGGCATCCTCTATTAACGTGTTGCTAAATTATAAAGAGAATGAAGTCCAAATAGAAATTAGCGACGACGGCAAAGGATTTTCACAGAAACCCAATTCAGAAAAACCAGGAACCGGCACTGGTCTTTTGAATATAGTAAGAAGAGCGGCCTACATCAACGGCTCCTGCGATGTAACCAGCACACCGGGAAAAGGAACAAAAGTAACAATGCAAATACCCTATTAATATATGAGTATACCAAATAAGATAATAAATGTTGCGATGGCCGATGATCATGTTTTATTACGCGACGCTTTGGCCAACCTGATTCGATCATTCCAAAATTGTCAGGTGTTATTTACTGCCTCAAATGGAAAAGAGGTAATAGATAAAATAGAAGACAATCAGGTCCCGGATGTTTTAATCCTGGACCTGAACATGCCCGTCATGGATGGATATGAAACCACCAACTGGTTACAAAAAAACAAACCAGAGGTGCATACATTAATGCTGACCATGTACGATACAGATCTCACGCTTATTCGCCTGCTACAAGCAGGTGTCAAAGGATTCCTTAAAAAAGATATCCATCCGGAAGAGTTAAAATTCGCTATACGTTCGGTTGTTGAATCCGGATATTATTACTCGGATTATATAACAGGAAAGGTTGTCAACCTGTTCAGGTATACGTTGGATGACAGTACCGCCAAAAAAGTAACCCTGTCAGAGAATGAAATCCAGTTCCTGCGATTAAGCTGCACAGAGTTAACTTACAAAGCGATTGCTACAGAAATGAATCTAAGCCCGCGCAATGTCGATTCATTACGTGATCAGTTATTTCTACGATTGAATGTAAAAAGCCGGGTTGGCCTCGCGATGTTTGCCATTCGGCATGGTTTGATTAACCTTTAGCAGGCCTGCAATAAATGGATCTAGTCGATCAATTTGTTGCGCATGCCGTACATGATCAATCCTGCGATTGTTTTGGCACCCACCTTGGACTTCATATTTTGGCGGATTGTTTCAATCGTGCGAGGACTTAAAAAAACTTCCTTGGATATTTCATCGGTAGTTTTGTCGGCCGCGAGTAATTTCAGAATGCGAATTTCTTTTTCGGAAAACTTAACAGGGTTGGGGTAAAATTGCCGTACTTGTTTTTTTGTTTGAAGTTTAGAAAGCACGGCTTTGTTGACGAGGTCGTTGAAATAAAAATCTTCGTTCATACAAGCCAGTATAGCCTGGTAAATTTCTTCCGGGTCTGAGGTTTTGGTGAGATAGGCATTGGCGCCCATCTCCATCATTTTGGTGATCATTTCCTGTTCGTCGTACATGGTGAGTACAACGATTTTAACGTCACTGTACTCTTTTCGCAAAATACCGATGGCATTAACGCCGTCAACTTCGGGCATGCGAATGTCCATCAGTAAAACATCAGGCTTTTTGATCTGCATTTT
>Ga0065721_10000017_pt1 | contig 15161 bp, 15 predicted proteins | sample Mesricmetagenome_FD_59108 | JGI IMG/M metagenome (GOLD analysis project Ga0065721, IMG submission 59108) | Mesophilic microbial community from rice straw/compost enrichment Sample: eDNA_1 v2 (version 2) | ecosystem: Engineered > Solid waste > Grass > Composting > Bioreactor | place: USA: Davis... | reverse complement strand
AATATAATTGTTAAGATGGAAATCAATACTTTCATTAACGGGAATGAACTGATAATCCAGCTTTTCTTTAACTTTCCGGTTGGATATGGTGTTGAATGATGATACGGATTCTATGTTAGATTTTGTGATCATCCTGAGTTTCGGGATCATCCATCCGAATAAAGTATTGGCTAAACGTCCGAGATTCAGCTGGATTCGGGATAAAATCTTTGGGGCATTCAATCCTAATTTTTTCCTGATCTGTGCTCCTATTTCAGCATATCTCTTATTTTCGGAAACAGCAATGAAACGTTCACCAAAAATATTTCTTTCCATCAGTTCCACTGCAATTGTAGCAACATCTCTTACATCCACATAAGCGGAACCTCCCGAAAATGTAAACCGATTGTTTTCAAAAATATGGAATATTTCACCGCTGCTTTGGTTCCATCCGCCGCTTGCAACGATCATTCCTGGATTTACAATAGCTACATTCAATCCTTCTGCGGAAGCTCTCCAAACCTCCATTTCTGCCAGATGTTTGGAAATAGCGTATGCTGAATGTTCTTCTTTGGGATTAAAATCCGAATTTTCGTCCAGTTCTCCTTTTTCATTGAAAAGATCTAAGACCGCAACGGTACTTACGTGTAAAAATTTCTTTACTCCGGATCCTTCAATGGCATATAATAGATTTTTTGTACCCTCCACATTGGTATGGTACATTTCTTTGTCGTCTCTTGGGTCAAAACCTACTTTTGCAGCGCAGTGATATACCTCTTCTACCCCTTGTAAAGCTTCCTGAATGGCATGAACATCATCAAAATCAACATCTACCCATTCAATGGCATTAAAGTAGGATTCAGGATCTTCTGTATAAAATCTAAAGGAGTTTTTCACGTCCTTTACATTACTTGCAGATCTTTTGGAAGCACGAACGCTTTTACCTCTTTTCAGAAGTTCCAAAGCAACTATTCTTCCTAAAAGTCCTGTGGCACCCGTTACAAAAACCATCAATTATTGTTTTTCTGATTGATTGTCTGACTAAATTTCATCCTAATTCAGCAACTCTTCATTCAATAAGTCATGAAGAACTGCTTTTGCAAAGTTGCGACTTTTAAAGCAAAATTCCTTGAGAATTAAGTATAAAAGTTAGAAAAATATCAAGCCAATAAGTTAGTTTAATTTCATGAAACCAAACTTATCACCTCCTTTTAACGCAAAAATATCCTTAATAATGTGGGCAAATTTGTAGACTTTAGACCAAAACCCTATTATTTCTCCGTGGTGCTTTGTCGCATAAAACATCTGCAATGCTTTTAGAAATAAGGTTTCCTTCTGTAAGGTTATCGAGCCAGAAAAATTCTCCGGCAGCGTTGATCTCTATGAAATAATATTCGTCTTCCGGAGAAACAATGATGTCTATGGCACCGTAATCTACATTGTATACATCCAAGAGCTCCAAAAGTTTAGCTTCGATATCAGCTGGAAGCTCAGTTTGCGTCCATTTATCGATCAGATTGATCCCATCTTTTCTCCAGTCTACTTTGGCATCATCAGATTGCTGTGAATCTATTTCAAATGCATAGATATCCTGCCCTACCACGGTAATCCTCAACTCTTTTTTCTTTTCGATCTTTTTTTGGAACTGCATCGGGCAATACAGTAAGGAATCCAGTTCTTCAAGATTTTCTTCTTTGATCACATTGGTGAATACCACATTTTCAATTCCATCTTCATAGATCGCAAAACCTGTCTGCATTTTTCCGACCACATTCTGATGTTTCAAGATGAATTTTTTAGCTTCATCGGGATTATTGGTAATGCAGGTTTCCGGGATTTTAAATCCGATCTTATCAGCTATTTTCAGTTGCTCTTCTTTACTGTCGAGTCTCCTGTAAATACTTGGTTTTCCCAATGCATAGGTATCGACTGATTCTAAAAATCCAAAAAGTGTATTTCTGATCTCTCCCATAGCTGCTCCATAAAACTTGGAATCCAGTACATCTTTGAGACCATTTCCTATGTTATAAGCTCGTCTGTACCAAACCGCTACAATATCATCCAGGCGATGTTTTGCATCGGGAGTTTCGAGAAAAGTTTGCCATTGTCCGTTCTGAAAAACAGAGGATAGCCGATTCTGCAACGGATAGAGGTCCACATCGAAACGAATGACTTCACAGCCGTTTTTGTCGATGTATTCCGTTACTTTTTCTATTGAAAAATTGTCTTGAGTATGTGTTATAATTAATATTTTATTGCTCATTGGTATGTATTCGTGTTATAAGATTATCTGCTATTTTTTGTGCAATGGGGAATCCGAGTTCTTTCTGCAGCATGCCCCATTCTCCCTGTGGATTGACTTCCAGAAAGTAATATTCCCCGTCCATGCCTTTGATCATATCTATTGCTCCGAAGAAAAGTTCCATTTCTTTCATCATGNNGGTTAAATNCTGNCTGATNTCTTCCGGAAGTTCATAAGAAACCCAGAAATAATGNTCCTGACTGATGCGCCAGTCAGAAGTACCACCGCTGTTTATTTTTCCTGTNAAAAATTCACCATCGATATAGATGATCCTTAGTTCATATTCTTTTTCAATATAAGGCTGAAAGATCATCGGACAATAGGCTATATCTGAAATAAATTCCAGGCTGTCTTCATCAATAATAGTGGTGGAAAGAAAATTTTCGGCATTCATAGATTTCGCAAGTACTCCGTGAAGTTTGGCAATGGCCTTCCCGTTACACTGCTCATGAAAAAATGCGGTGATCTTTTCTTCATCGTTGGAAAATAAAGTTTTGGGAATGACCAGATTGTTTTTGGCTGCGATCTTCAGCTGGTACATTTTATTTCCGTCCACTTTTTTTTCCTGTTCATAAGGATTGATCCAAGGAATATTTTCCAGAGCTGTAAAGAGATTATACCGAAGACTTCCGTATTCATTCAGGAAAATCTTTTCATAATCTTCATCGAGATCTTCGGGAACGCTTATTCTCCATGCTTTTCTATGCCATACTGCCTGTATTTCTTTTGATGATACCGTATTGCCATGTTCATCCGTCAATTCAAAATGATCTTCATTTAAACTGATTTTTTGAAGATGATTGAGCCGATCCGTATTCAGTCTGAAATAGGAAATGTTTTTCGAAGTGAGATATTCAAAAAAAATATCAATATTATAATAATCGTTGGAATGGGTGATGCACAGAATCATTTGAAAGCTTTTATTAAAAAAGGAAACTTAGTATTAAGTTTCCTTTACGTATGATTTTGTTAATATGTATAACTTATTTCATAGGTTGTACATCATCATCTCCGTCTGATGGATATTTCATGGTTTGATCCATGTCATAGACTGGTTTTGTTACTACATCTCTTTCAGGAATGGTGATATCGCCACCTCCTTTTACTTTTTCAGGTTCTCTAATTTGTTTTTCTAAAAATGAAGCGAAGAAAGGCTTCTTTTTTGAGTTTTTGTTTTTCATAATGTTCTAATTTGGTTTGTTAGTATTAGCTTTTTTCATCAACAGCTTCATCACTGTCAGACGGATACTTCAGNGTTACATGATCTCCTCCGGGACGTGTTACATTATCCTGAAGTGCTGAAGTAATAGAATCTTTAAGTGCTGAAGTTACGTTGTCCTGAAGTGCAGAAGTGATCGACCCTGCTCCTCCGGTAATTCTCTCTGGATCCTTAACTTGTTTCTCTAAAAACGAAGCAAAGAACGGTTTTTTTAAGTTTTTCTTTTCCATAGATTAATTTTTTTAAGGATTTGATGATCCTAAAATACAAAAAATTAACTACCAGAAAAAATAAATCACTATTTTAAGAAAATTTTAACATATGTTATAACTAACAGATACCAAATGATTTAGAGCTCTAAAAACTGTTTCACCACATGGGCGAATTCCTGAGGATTGTCTGCCTGAACCCAATGCGCCGCATTTTTAACGGTCACTATTTTAGCTTTCGGAAATTGCTGCTTAATCCCAAATTCATCCTGTGGAAGAATATAATTGGACTTTTCTCCGGAAATAAATAAGGTATCTCCTTCGAAAACACCAAATTTTATAGCATTGGCAACAAATTCATTATATTTTTCAGATAAGGTTTTGAGATTGAAGCGCCAGTTCAGTTTTTTATCTTCATCCCAATAGAGGTTTTTTGCCAGAAACTGAATGGTAGATCTTTCAGGAATATATTGGGTTAAAACCGCTTCCACATCACTTCTTGATCCTACNGTATTGAAATCTACACTTTCCAAAGCTTTAATAACTCCCTGATGATGCGGAGGATATGCTTTTGGNGAAATATCCACTACNATCAGTTTGTCTACTTTTTCGGGNTATTTTATNGCAAACTGCATNACCGCTTTTCCACCTAAAGAATGTCCCANAACATGCGCTTTCTGAATCCCGTAATGATCCATATAATTAGCAATATCATTCGCCAGATCATCATGCGTCATACTGTCTGAATGAAAACTTCTCCCATGATTTCTAAGATCAATAAGATGAACAGGTAACAATTCTCCCATATCTTTCCCGAAGCTTCCCCAGTTATCAAGCATTCCAAACAGACCGTGGAATACCAAAAGCGGTGTAGACGATAAATTTTCGCCGAATATTTTTGAATGTAAAATTTNCATATTTTTTTATAAGTTAGATGTGAGAAATCAGAAGTCAGAGTAAAATATCCTCAGAATTTTGTTCCATCATCAATATATAAACTAAATGAAAGATAAGAAACGAAGTTTATTAACTTCTAATCTCTGACTTCCGATTTCTATTGGTTACCATTTTGCAAGTCTTTTCAGATAAGCCTGAACTGTATTTTCCATTCCCATATATAATGCTTCCGAAATCAGAGCATGACCGATAGAAACCTCCAACAGATTAGGAATATGGTCTGCAAAGTATTTTAAATTATCCAAACTCAGATCGTGACCTGCATTAAGTCCTAAACCGAAGTCTGCAGCTACAACAGCCGTTTCGTAATAAGGNTTTATCGCCTGTTCTTTATTGACCGTATAGTATTTTGCATAAGCTTCCGTATACAATTCTATTCTGTCTGCCCCTGTTTTTGCAGCATATTCCACAAGTTCCGGCATCGGATCGAGAAAGATAGAAGTACGGATTCCTGCGTTTTTAAATTCCGCAATGATATCTGTAAGAAAATCTAAGTGTCTTTTGGTGTCCCAACCTGCATTGGATGTAATGGCATCATCTGCATCGGGAACTAAAGTTACCTGTTCCGGCTTTACTTCCAGTACCATATCAATAAACGGACGATGAGGGTTACCTTCAATATTGAATTCCGCAGTTACCAGCGGCTTCAGATCATACACATCTTTTCTGGTGATATGCCTTTCATCCGGTCTCGGATGGATGGTAATTCCCTGTGCTCCGAATTCCTGGATCTTGATTGCAGCCTCGGTTACACTTGGGGTTTCACCGCCTCTTGCATTCCTTAATGTAGCAATTTTATTGATATTTACACTTAGTTTTGTCATCTATTAATCAGTTTTTGAAATACAGTTTTGATGGATAAGGCATTCAATGGAAATTCTGCGAGTACATGGATCATACTAAGAATAAACAGCACCATCAATCCTGTTTGATAATTATAAAGGTACAAAGCTATTGATAAAATCCAAATTCCTGAAACTAAAATCATCTTTTTTAGTTCTAATGACCTCGCCCATCCGATAACGGAAGTTTTGGAAAACCAGTTCAGATAGTGATAAGTATAAGCAAAGGCAATAAAAATCTGGGCTTTTAATACGAAAACTGAATTTTTAATCTCATTTTTACCCAAAATAAAGACAAGCCATTGATTAATCATTTTAAAACCGGTTGAATGATACGCTTTCTCGGATTCTATTCTTGCCAAGGCTAAATTTTCCAGCGGTAAAAAGTAAATCAGAAAAGGTATCAACAACAGTAATACAATACTTATCAGTCCTATTTTATCCGGTGATCTGAAATATCCCATCATCATAAAAAATGCCGTAAAAATGTACACATGAATAAGGGTAGGCAAAAACAATCCTAACAAAATGATCAGACCCGGCTTCACAAAATACAATATTCCTACACTTAGGATCAGAAAAGATAAAATCAATTTGGTGATTTTTGATTTTAAAGTAAAAAGAAGATAGATACAGAAGATAAAAAACGCCAGCAAAATAATTCCGACCATTCTTTCCATATTCATTGAGAATCCATTGATATAATTCAAAAAAAGGACGGCTGTAACGATTACTGACAAACCTAAAAACAAAGAAACATCAACTTTGGAAAGAAAGAAGTCTTTTCTTTTCAGCCAGTGCAGTTCTGTAAGATAATGCAAAGGTCCTAAAACCGCATAGGAAAACAAAAAGGTATCGAAAGGCAAAATACAGGCAACTCCTATTGATAGCAGAAGCATTAAACAGTTCAAATATTCTACTTGACGATGAGAAGCTGTAATGGCCATAGCTAGATCAGACTTTTACACTTATCTGCATCACCTGAAGATCAAATTCTTTAGACGCAACCAAAAGATGATCGAAAATATCCGCCTGAATCTGCTCAAAATTCTCCCACTTTGAATCATTGGCAAAACAATACACTTCCAGAGGTAAACCTTGTGGTGTAATATCCAATTGACGCACCATTATTGCCCCGTTTTTATCCACATCAGGATCGTTTTCAATGTATTTCTGAGCATAATATCTGAATACTCCGATATTGGTAAGCTGGCTTCCATTGATCGCTCTTTCGCGATTGGCAAGACTTTCTTTCTCTTTTTTAATTTCCGAGGTTTTAGCATCCAGATATTCAGAAATGAGATTGATCTGCTTCAATCTGTCGATATCTTCATCCGTTAAAAATTTAAAAGAATTGATATTGAAATAAATGGATTTTTTAATTCTTCTTGTATTAGATTCGGACATTACCTGAAGATTTTTGATCTCGGTTGTCAGCAGATCGTAAGTTGGTATCGTAGAAACTGTTTTATCGAAGTTCAGGATCTTTGTGGTCAAAAGACTGATCTCTGAAATATTTCCTTCTATGCTGTATTTAGGAATACTGATCCAGTCCCCCACTTTCATGCTTTTNGAGGTAGAAACATGGATGCCCGTTACAAACCCTAAGATCGTATCCCGGAAAACCAACACAAGAACCGCCGTAATAGCCCCTAAACTTCCTACGATCGTAGTTCCTTTGATCCCAAAAATCACACAAATTCCCACAATTGAAAAAATGAAGATCCCTAAAATTTTTACCGTTTCCGAGATGGCATTCAACGCCATGATCTTATAAAAATCCTGTTTGATGGTAAAGTAATTTCTAAAGGTAGTAAGACCTCTGTAGAGCATTCCTGCAATAATCAATACAAATCCTAAATTAATGGATCGGGTAATAAATATGTTGGTTTGAGGTATAGACCTCGGAGGAAATATAAAGGTATTAATGCCCGCCACAATAATTATGGCTATAAGATGCGCCACAGAATTGCTTACTTTAGACTGGTAGATGGATTTTATAACGGGATATTTATTTTCATTATGAAAAAAACGAAAAGTAAAATTGATGATCGCTTTAAAGATCAGATCAATGACTAAAAAAACGGTGATAAGGATAGTCAATTTCGCAAAAATATGAAGCACCCAGTCAAAACCGGCAGGTGAAATCTNAGTAATATAAATATAAAGTTGCTCNCTGAGCTCCTGTATAGAATTTTTTGTTTCTTCTAGCTGATCGTTCATATCATTATTCCTTATAACAAATTTATGAAAATACTTGATGCACGNGCCAANCCCTTTAAAATATTACAAANTCCCNATCAAATTCAGAAATACCNTAAACAATNTTNAATANAAACAAAATATTTTTANCTCATTATCAAATATTTACTATATTTGTTATGCACAAAATAAAACAAACCATAAAAACCCTCATAATATGAAACATCTCAATCTATTTCTCATTACGGCTATTTTGCTTTTATTTCTTAGCTGTAACAATAATGAAACTCCTGAAATAAATGACGTTGCCACTCCAACGGTGGAAACAGGTAAAATTACAGGAAAAGTAATGTCACAAAACGGAGCAAAACCTATTGGTGGGGCATCTGTTTTCACTTTTGATGATGAGTATAAGATCTACTACACTACTTCTGATGCAGAAGGTAACTTTACATTGGATGCACCGGTCGGCAATCACACCATTAATATTCAGACAGGGGACGGAAGTAATTTCCGTACAGAAGTTTCGGCAAACATAAAAAAGAACGAAACCTTATCCCTTGATCTCTCTCAAACCAAACTGAATCAGGTAGCTAAAATTGCTTATGTAAAAGGCTCGTATGATAAAATCGAAGATATTATCCTGTCTTTAGGATATAGCGTTACCGAAATTACGAATAACGATCTTGCCAATCTACCAACTATTGCACANTATGANATTATTTTCCTGAATTGCGGTTCAAGAAAATACTCTACCAANCAGGCTCTTTTCCCNGTNATCGAAGCTAATCTTGCCACTTTCGTTGCTAATGGCGGAAGTATCTATGCTTCGGATTGGGATGTTTCTTATCTGNTAGGAGGTACAGACAACACCTCCAACTGTTCTGCTCCGGGAGGATTTATTCCTGATTCAAAACTATGTTCTACCAATACAGGAAGCTCAGGAATTGTTCCGGCAACGGTAAGCAATGCAGGACTGGCTNCNNCACTTGGCTTTAATAGNCTTAACATCGACTTCGATTTAGGNGCGTGGCAAAAAATCATCAATTATGACCCTACTTACTGGGATGTTTTGGTAAAAGACACTTCAAATCAGGCATTNATGTTGAGAACCAATCATTTTACCGCACCAGGAATTCCGGTAACTCCTATAGGTAATGCTGCGAATACAACGTTTGTTCCGGTTTGCGTTACTATTCCCGGAATTAATATTCAGATCACAATTTCGGTTCCACAGGCTGCAGTTCCTTATCTTGTTGCGTTAGGTGCAACAGTAGGTCCTTGCACAGGTTCTTCGAACAGCGGATATATTTATTATACAAGTTTCCACAATCATGCTGCAGGAAACATTGGAAATGCAGGAGTTATTTTACAGTATGTAATTCTGAATCTGTAACCCAATTTTTCATCAATATGAAGTGGCTTGAAAAAGCCACTTTTTTTATACCTTGCAGTATCAAAAAACAATTAATATGGACATCGTTTTAATCAACATTCTCTGCATAATCTTATTGGTACTCGGAATATTGGGAACTTTTCTTCCTGTTTTGCCGGGACTGGTTCTCAGTTTCTGTGGATTACTAATCTATAAATACGGAACCGATAGCGACCTGTCCATGCTGTATATTTGGGCTTTTGGAATACTTACAGCTATTTCTGCTGTTCTCAGTTATGTAATTCCAGCAAAAACCAACAGAAAATACGGCGGAACGCGTTGGGGAAGCATAGGTTCTGTAATCGGAACTATTGCCGGAATGCTCACTCCTATTCCGTTAGGATTTCTGATCGGGATGTTTGTAGGAGTATTTATAGGTGAACTTCTTCACGACAGCAAGGATATGAATAAGGCTTTACGGTCAACAAAAGGAGCTTTCATTGGATTCATTTATGGAACAGGGTTCAGTTTTGTGGTGGGTGTGGCAATGTTTTTGGTTGTAGTATTAGACATGCTGAATTTCATTTAAAATTATGTTCAATAAAATCATCATATTAAGTTTAGGATTGCTTCTGCTGATTAATTGTCAGGCACAAATGGAAACAAAAACAGCTGAAGCGGCTAACACACAGGAAGCTTCCACTAAAGAAAATGGTATCATTTATCTCCGTGAAGGTGAAAACAAATTCCTGAAAGAATACGAAATGAATGTGACTTTCAAAGGTGTTTCGGAAGACAGCCGTTGTCCGAAAGGCGTGAACTGTATCTGGGCAGGAGCTGCCGTAGCACAAGTTGAAGTGATGGGAATTGCTACCCGACCCGTGATAATGAATTTAGCGACCACAGAATATCCAGGAAGAAATTACCATCAGTCGGCGAATTTCAATGGATATACAATTTCNCTTGCAGAATTAACTCCTTATCCCACAGCACAGGATGGAAGTAAAATTCTCANCGGAAACTATAAAATCGGAATTACAATCAAAAAGACAGAAGAAACTTCCGGTTCTACCACGAGATAGGTTTCTTGCCTTTAGAGATAAGATATTCATTGATCTTTGAAAACGGTTTGCTTCCGAAAAATCCTCTGTGCACAGAAAACGGTGAAGGATGCGCCGATTTTAAGATAAAATGTTTAGCCGGATCAATAAGTTCGGCTTTTTTTTGTGCGAAAGCACCCCACAAAACGAAAACTACATTTTCTTTTTTATCTGAAATCTCTTTAATGATATAATCCGTGAATTTTTCCCAACCCAGATCTTTGTGAGAGTTCGGAGAATGAGCACGAACCGTTAATGTAGCATTCAGCAGCAAAATACCCTGTTTTCCCCAATCATCCAGTTCTTTGGAAGTTCTTTCCACTCCAACATCATTTTTAAGCTCAATAAAAATATTCTTCAGCGAAGGCGGAGCGGTCACCTGTTCGGAAACGGAAAAACATAACCCGTTCGCCTGAAAATCATTATGATAAGGATCCTGTCCGATAATAACCACTTCAACATCCTCAAAAGGTGTGATTTCCAGAGCCCTGAAGATCTGATTTTTAGGAGGAAATACTTTTGTTGTGGCATATTCCTGCTTTACTTTCTCCCAAAGATTAGTAAAATATTCTGTATTTTTTATCGGGGCTAAAACTTCTGTCCAAGTCATATCAATTTGAAATTTGAAAATGGGTTAATTTGATAATTTCAGTTGATTTCTAAATTTCATCCAGAATCATCTTCTTATCTGATTGACAAAACTAACCGTTTTTATTCAAAACTAAAAACATCAATTACTGCTTATGCCATATAAAGTTGATTCTTCAAATTAAATTCACATTTTCTCACTAAATTTGTACTGTGTATATAAATAAAGAAGATTTAAACGAATTAGAGTTTCCGCAATTGCTCGCGGAAATTTCTCCATTTGCGTATTCTCCGAAAACGAGGGAAAAAATTCTTCAACTTCGTCCGATGGAAATTGACGAGGCGGAACTTTCTTTAAAAAAAACTTCAGAATATTTATCGAGTTTTGAAAGTTCAAATGCTATTCCGTTTGATGAGTATGAAGATATTGAGAGCGAACTGAAATTAATGCTGATCGAAAATTTCCGACTGGAAAACAATGCCTTCATCAAGATAAAAACCATTACGGAACAGATAGGAAAACTACAAAAGTTTTTCCCGACCATGCCGGAAACCTTCCCTACTTTGATGGAAGATGCGGCCGTTTTGGAATTCAGGAAAGAAATTATTGATAAAGTAGATAAGGTATTCAACCGTTTTGGTGAAGTGAAAAGTGAAGCTTCCCCTATTTTAAAAGGTTTNAGAGCTGAAATCCAGGTTGCTAAAAAAGCGATCCAGGAAAACTTCAANCGTGCATTATTCAATTACGGACAAAGTGAGTTTTTGGATGATATTCGTGAAACGATCATNGATGATCAAAGAGTTTTAGCCGTAAAATCAGGATTCAAAAAAAGAGTTCCGGGAAGGGTTTTAGGACTTTCAAAAACAGGTTCCATTACTTANATACANCCGGATTCTGTAGTGAAACACTACTTNAAGCTTCGTGAAAACGAGGAAGAAGAGAAAAAAGAAATTGATAAAATTCTAAGACAGCTTACTGCTGAACTGGCAGAGTTTCAACCTCAGCTTTGGAGGTATCAGAAGTATATTTTTGATCTTGATCTGACGAGAGCGAAGGCCAAGTTTGCAGAACTGATCAATGGTGTTTTACCGAAAATCAACCGTCATAAAACTTTAAGGTTAAGAGATGCTTTNCATCCTTTATTATTTTTAAGGAATAAAGCTGAAAATAAAACGATTTTCCCTCAAACACTGACTTTAACGGAGCATAACAGGATCATCTGTATTTCCGGACCGAACGCAGGAGGAAAATCCATTACATTGAAAACTGTTGGATTGCTTCAACTCATGATCCAAAGCGGAATTCTGGTTCCCGTTCATCCAAAATCCGAGATGTTTTTCTTTGATAAGATCATGACCGATATTGGTGATAATCAATCCATTGAAAACCNCCTTTCCACTTATTCATCGAGGTTAAAGAAAATGTCGGGAATTATCCGTGAAGCNGATGCCGAAACGCTTTTGCTGATCGATGAGTTCGGAACNGGTTCGGATCCGGAATTGGGAGGAGCTTTGGCAGAAAGTTTCCTTGAGTTTTTCTATGATAAAAAGAGTTTTGCCATCATTACAACGCATTATACCAACATCAAACTGGTGGTAGAACAGCTTCCTAATGCTCAGAATGCAGCCATGCTTTTCAATGAAGAAACATTGGAACCGATGTATAAACTGGAAGTGGGACAAGCCGGAAGTTCATTCACGTTTGAAGTGGCTGAAAAGAACAAAATTCCAAGATTTATTATTCATTCCGCCAAGAAAAAAGTGGAACATGATATTGTGAATCTTGATAAAACAATCGTGAAACTTCAGCAGGAAAAATTCGAAGTTGAAAAATTGAAATCCGATCTTGCAGAACGAAAAGAGTCCGTTGAAGACAAGCGTGATAATCTCCAAAAACTGAATGACCAGCTTCAGCAAAAACTGTATAATTTCCAGAAATTATATGAAGAAGAACACCGTAAACTGCAGTTCGGAAATAAGATTGAAGCTTTTATTGACAGCTATACCAAAGGAAAGTCCAGAAAGGACGTGGTGAAGGATTTTGTNAAGCTTTTGGANCAGGAAAAGTTCAGAAAACTGGGANCCGACAAGGATGAAAGCAAGCGACTTCAGGTCGTTAAAAGAAAGATCACCCAACAGCTGAAGAAGGAAGAGGTTATTGAAAAGATTGCGGAAACCAATGAAAAGCTGGAAGAAAAACGCAAAGTTGACCGTGCTCTTTGGATGAAAGTGGGACAACGTGTTCGCATTACGGGAAGCACAAGTGTGGGAACCATTGAAAAGATCTCTAAAAATAAAGTGATTGTGAACTACGGTACCTTTAAAACAATGATTGATGCGGATGAATTGGAAAGGATTTAATTAATTACTTATATATAAGATGACTGTAAAAACACAGATAACTTTTAGGGAATATTTAAAACTTAATATAGATATACTTTTTGAAGATATTCTCATTAAATTAAGTTTAATATTCTCATTTGTTTTTTGCATTTTAATTTTTATTTCAAATATTTTTTATCAATTTAATTTCCAAAATTTCTTGATAGGAATTGCTATTCTATTATTTCTAATAGGTATACTTATTTTTAAATATTTCCAATTAAAAAATATATACAGAACAAATAAAAATATTGGAAAAGAAACAATCTGCACTTTTTCTAATGAAGGAATAATGATAAAAGCGGCTACTTTTGAAAGTATAATAAAATGGGAAACGATCATCCAAATAAAAGAATTAAAAAGCTTATTTCTAATTTATTACGACTCAAAAACAAAAAGTATCATTCCAAAAAAGGATTTTACAAAAGAAAAGATTTCAGAGCTTAGAAATATTATAAAAAACAGTGCCATAATCGCGTATCTAAGAAATGATTAATAAAAAGGGAGTACTCATACTCCCTTTTCTATTACCTTTTAATGAATTTCAGTTTTTTATCTTTTATCTGAATAAAATAGACTCCTTTTACCAAATGATGAATATTGATTCGATCTGAAGTTTTTCCGTCAGCCAGTTTCTGCCCTACTGCGTTATAAATTTCAAATTTTGTTTCCGAAGAAATTCCGAAAATATGCAGAACATCGGATGCAGGATTAGGATAAACAGCTATTTCCTGGCTTTTTGAGATTTCATCGGTAGATAATCCCGGACCAAAGATCACCCGATAATCTTCCACCTCTCCAACAGGAATTGTACCACAAGGCGAGGAAATTGTTCCGGAACTTACAATCACTCTCATCGTAGTTCCACAACTTCCACCGGAAATAGAACCCGCAGGAACCGAAAAATTAGCCGTTATTGGTGTTGTAAGACTTGAAGCGGAATCTAAAATTTGCTCTGTAGATTCAAAAGTTCCGTTTCCGTTGAAGTCTATCCATGCACTCACCGCAGCCGGACTCTGGCTTCCGGACCAAGACTTGGTTACAGAAAGCACATTATTGTTACTACCCGGCGCCAAATGCACATGCAGAGCCGGATTGTTATAATAATTTGAATAATTTGTAGCTAAAGAGGTGTTATTGATCTGAGACATTCCGCCCGAGGTAACCGTTACATTGGAAATATATGTTGCCGAACTTGTAGATGAGGACATACAGTAGTTTAAGCTGGTTACAAAAACAATAATTTTAGAAACATCCGAGGGATTTGCCGCATCACGTATCCTCACTTCATAGGCTGTACAAGGTTGCAAACCTGTAAGAGAANAGGTTGTAAGAGCCCCGACAGGCACAATTACCCATGCGCTATAACCTACCTGTCTGAATTCAACAATACTTTGATTACTGGGTATCGGATCCCAGGAAATGGCCGCAGAAGTAAAAGTTACATTAGATATTGTTACATTTACAGGAACTGTAAAAGTCTCTATTTTTGAGGTTAAGTTTCGGAAATTTTCACCTTGGTAAAATACAATTCCAACCGCAAAAAGAGAAAAACAAAGTAGTTTTTTTATCATATATAATTATTTTATTATAATCCCGGAAATTAATTAAAAAAACTTAAAACCCTCTTACATTTTGTCTGTATAAATTATATTTTTCACATATTCCTTATGAAATCAATTTTGAGATATTCCTTTTAAAATATTTAATTTATATATTTGGCTTATTAAATGAGTTTATGATGATTTCTGTAAATAAAGCATTTTATATATCCGTTTTCAGTGTTTTTTCACTAGCATTTATCAAAGGACAGAGTAAAGTTCCTTTTGGGGTGGTAAAAGCAGAAGAAGGTTATGCAATGGTACGTGTACCCAAAGACAATTACAGAAAAATCGTTGATAAGATCCGTATGAAAACCGGTGATGTTTTCATGTATGTAAAACCCGCTCCGGGAGAAACCGACTGGATCTGGATAAAATACCCCGAAAAACCGGAAGTAGAAAAGC
>Ga0065721_10002994_pt1 | contig 15168 bp, 15 predicted proteins | sample Mesricmetagenome_FD_59108 | JGI IMG/M metagenome (GOLD analysis project Ga0065721, IMG submission 59108) | Mesophilic microbial community from rice straw/compost enrichment Sample: eDNA_1 v2 (version 2) | ecosystem: Engineered > Solid waste > Grass > Composting > Bioreactor | place: USA: Davis... | reverse complement strand
TCGTCGAGAAGCGCACTGTCGCGCCGCGCTTCATCGCCTCCCCGACGAGGATCGGCTCGAGCCGGTCCTGCGGGAGGTCGCAGCCGCGCGTCGGACTCGCGAGGCCGTACTCGCCCTGACGGGCGGGGTCGTTGCCCCACGTCCACATGCGCCCGAACTCGGGTCCGTTGACGGCGGTGGCCATGAAGTGGTTGGCCATCTGGTCGCCCGGCGTCGCGGCGGCGTTCGCGGCCTTCTCGAGACCGAGCGCACGGAACACCTCCATCGTGCGCTGGTTCATGATGTGCGCGCGCGGCGAGTCGGCGACCCAGTGGGAGCGCGAGATGACGAGCGCGTCGATCCCCTGCCGGGCGAGCAGGATGCCCGCGGTCGATCCGGTGAGCCCGGCGCCGACCACGAGCACCTCGGTCTCGATGGCGTTCACGGATCCTCCTCGATCAATATCAGACGACTGACAATCAATATCAGTCGTTTGATATTCGCGCAAGACGGCGATCGGCGGTGGCCGTAACACGCGGCCGTCGTGCGGGAGAATGATCGGCGATGGACTGGCAGACTCCCGAGGACGCGGCGCCCGTCGGCGTTCGTGACGGAGTCGCAGCGACGGCGGGTCGCCGGCAAGCCGCCCGTGACCGGCGCCTGGCGAGAAGGCGACGACCCCGGCGCGCGCCGCTTCGCGGTCATCGGCGACCTCGCCCTCGAGCGCTCGGACGGCATCCCGAACGTCACCCTCGCCTACGAGACCTGGGGAGAGCTCGCCGCCGACGGCTCCAACGCCGTGCTCGTCCTGCACGCCCTCACCGGCGACTCGCACGTCATCGGCCCCGCCGGCCCCGGGCATCCGACCGCGGGCTGGTGGTCCGGCATCGTCGGCCCCGGCAAGGCGCTCGACACCGACAGGTACTACGTCGTCGCGCCCAACATGCTCGGCGGCTGCCAGGGTTCCACCGGCCCCGCCTCCCTCGCCCCCGACGGCGCCGAGTGGGGTCCCCGGTTCCCCTACCTCACTATCCGCGACCAGGTCGCCGCGCAGGCCGTCCTCGCCGACCTCCTCGGCATCGACCGCTGGGCCCTCGTCGTCGGCGGGTCGATGGGCGGGATGCAGGCGCTCGAGTGGGCGATCATGTACGCCGACCGCGTCGAACGGCTCGCCGTCCTCGCCGCTCCCCCGCTGTCGAGCGCCGACCAGATCGCCCTCAACTCGGTGCAGAACGAGGCCATCCGGATCGACCCGGCGTTCCGCGGCGGCGACTACTACGACGCCCCCGAGGGAGAGGGACCGCACCGCGGGCTCGCGCTCGCACGGCGGATGGCGCTGCTCAATTACCGCTCCCCGACGGAACTCAACGACAGGTTCGAGCGCTCCTGGCAGTCCGGCATCTCCCCGCTCGGCGGCGGGGGACGCTTCGCCGTCGAGAGCTACCTCGACTTCCACGGCAACAAGTTCACCCGGCGGTTCGACGCCAACAGCTACCTCGTGCTCACCGACGCGATGGACTCCCACGACGTCGGACGCGACCGCGGAGGCGTCGCGGCCGCGCTCGCGACGGTCAGCGCGCGAACCCTCGTGCTCGGCATCGACTCCGACCGCCTGTTCCCCGTCGAGGGGCAGGAGGTCATCGCCCGGCATCTCCCGCACAACATCGACGGCGACGTGCCCCACGTCATCTCCTCGCCGTTCGGCCACGACGCGTTCCTCATCGAGGACACCCTCGTCGCCGAGCAGTTGCGTCGTATCCTCGCGTCATGACCCGGAGGCGTTCGCTCGCTGCCGTCGCGATCGCCGCTGTCGTCTCCGCGAGCGCCGCCGCCTGCGCCCCCGCCACCCCGGCGCCGCCGGAGGGCCTCTCGGTGCTCGTCTACCAGCCCCGCCCCGACGTCGCCGCGGGTCGACTCGCCATCCAGGTGTCGAACGCCGGCGACGAACCGGTGGAGGTGACGGGGGCGCGACTCGTCTCGCCCGACCTCACCGAGGACGCGGTGTGGCCGGGCACGTCGTCGACGGTGAGGCCCGGGCTGCGGCTCGACCTGCGCGCCCCGATCCCGGACTTCGACTGCGCCGCGGAGTCCGACGTGCGCGCCGTGATCGAGGTCTCCACCCCCGCGGGCACGGCGACGGGCGAGTTCGAGGTCGACGATCCCTACGGCCTCATGCCCCGGCTCCACGCGGAGGCGTGCGTCGGCGAGGCGATCGCCGTGATCGCCGCCGTGACGCCGAGGGAGGTGCTGGTGCCGGCCGGGAAGGAGCCCGCGGTCCTCGTGCTCGACGTCGCACCCACGGGGGCGCCGGGCTCCGTCGAGTTCGTCGCCGTGCGCGGGACGACGCTCCTCCAGCCCGCCGACGACGGCGCGTCGACGCCCGAACTCGCCCTCGGCGCCGTCCTGAGCGCCGACGGGCCGGCGGAGCTGCGCGTGCCGCTGCTGCCCAACCGCTGCGACGCCCACGCCCTCGCGGAGGACAAGGTCGGCACCATCATCCCCTTCGTCGTCGACGCGGGGACGGCCGAGCCCGTGCGCTGGCTGCTCGTGCTCCCCGATGAGCTGAAGGGCGCGCTCTACGGGTACTTCGCCGCGTACTGCGACCTCGACGGCTGACGCCCGGCGGCGGAAACTGTACCCCGCGAGGGTCCCCCGGCTTCGGGCGTGGCACCCCCCGTTCGCGTGTCGGCCTGTGCCACCATGAGGCGAGATGGACCTCATCACCAAGGAGCGCGACCGGCTCCTCCAACGCAGCGCCCGCATCTACGGCCTCGGGTTCACGGCGGTGGCCGCCGTGTGCTTCGTGCTCCCCCGGTCCCTCCCGGCGCCCGCGCTCATCGCCGTCGCCTCCCTCCTGATCGTCGTCGCCGGCGTCCAGGTCGTCCTCGGGTTCTCGCGCGCCCTGTGGTGGCCGGCCGCGATCCTCGTCGCGGGCAACGCCGCCGTCGTCGCCGTCGTCGTCCTCGGCGGCGAGCCGACGCGGGCGGCCTCGATCGGCATCCTCAACCTCGCCGCGGGCTCCCTGCCGTCGACCGCTCTCGTGCTCACGACGTCGGCGCCGCGCCTCGTGCTCCTCGTTCTCGGCGCCGTCGGCGGGGTCGCGGCCGTCGTCTACACGGAGCTCGCCGTGCCGGGGACGGCCCTGCGCAACGGCGGCATCGTGCTCGTCGGGTGGGCCCTCGCCGCCTTCGTCACCGTGTGGATCAGCGCGGGTGTGCCGCAGGTCGAGAAGCGCATCGCGAGCATCGGCCGCGCCCACCGCGCCGAGCGTCAGGCGAGCGAGCTCGAAGCGCAGCGCCGCCAGTCCGCGCGGCTGCTCCACGACACGGTGCTCGCGACCCTCACCCTCCTCGCCCATTCCGGCGTCGGCGTGAAGCCCCAGGCGCTCCGCGAGCAGGCCGCCGACGACGCCCGCCTGCTGCGGCAGCTGCGCCTCGGCACGAGCCCCGCCGCGGAGCCGACGGAGAGCGGCGCGATCCCCCTCGTCAACCCCGACGAGGCGGTGCTCGGCACGACGCTCGAGTCGGTCAAGCAGCGTTTCGGCCGGATGGGGCTCAAGGTGAGCTGGCACGGCACGGGGCAGGTGCTCCTCCCGAGCCACTCGCTCGACGCGTTCCTCCTCGCCCTCGCCGAGTGCCTCGAGAACGTGCGCCGCCACTCGGGCGTGACCGAGGCCCACGTCACGATCACCGACGACGACAAGATGGTGCGCGCGCTCGTCACCGACGCCGGGGTCGGCTTCGACATCGCCGACATCGACGAGGCGAAGCTCGGGTTCGCGGAGTCGGTCGTCGGCCGGCTGCGCGAAGTCGGGGGCAACGCCCGACTGTTCTCGGCGCCCGGCTCGGGCACGACCGTCGCACTCGAGGTTCCCCGCGCATGAGCAAGACCGACTCGATCCCGTTCTCCCAGCCCGAGGAGAACACCCTCGGCGTCGTCGTCGGCAACGCCCGGCGCGCCGTCCAGTCGACCGCGCGCCGCCTCGGCCGCGCCGCGAGCGCCCACCGCGCGAGCCTCGGCACGGGGTTCCTCGGCCTCGGCGCCGCGATCGTGGTGGGCCTGCGCGCCGTCTACGGCCTCNTCNGGNTNNTCGGNCAGTGGGANGNCTACCCGGAGCCNTTCGCGGCCCTCGCCGCGTGGATCGTGCTCGCCGCCGTGCTCCTCGGCGCCATCCTCATCGCGCGCGTCACCGGCGACCGGCTGCCCGACTGGATGTTCGGCCTCTTCCTCGCGGGCCTCGCCGTCGCGTTCGCGCTCGACATCATCTCGATCTGGGAGCTCCGCGACGTCGGCGGCCACGCGACCGCCGCGCTCACGGCCGGCATGGCGCTCCTGCTGCTCGTGTCGCTGCGCGGGTCGATCGAGATCCTCGCCGCCGCGGGCGCGGTCGCCGTCGCGCTGGCCGCCGTGTGCTTCCTCGACGCCCCCGTCGGCGCGTTCGCCGACCCCGCCTGGGTGGCGACCCAGGTCACCGCGATCGCGGGGGCCGTGCTGCCGCCCGTCATCGGCGTCGTGGTCGTCGAGAGCTTCCGCCGCATGGTGCAGGTCGAGCTCGACCGCGTGCTCGTGCAGAGCACCGTGTCGGCGCCCCGCTTCGCGGTCGGGATGCTCGCCTCCGAGGAACTCGCGCGGCTCGACCTCGCCGCCGAGGAGCTGCTCGACGCGGTCGCGAACGAGAAGACGAAGCTCCCGCTCACCCCGAAGAACGCCTCCGTCGCCGCGCAGCTCGCGACCGAGCTGCGCCTGCACCTCATCGAGGGCCGCCGCGAGACCTGGCTCTACCACGCCGTCAGCGAGTCGGAGAACCTCGGCAAGTCGGTCACCCTCTCGGACAAGTCGAGCCTCGCCGGACTGCTCGACCCGACGCAGCGCGACGGACTCCTCTCCGCGGTCTGGCTCCTCGTCGCCGACACCCCCGGAGCCCCCGCGCGCCGACGCGGGTCGGCGCGCACGCTCGAACTCCAGATCGGACCGGTCGCGCCGGGCAACACCGACGTGCCCGAGCACAAGATCGCCGTGCCCATCACGATCACGTCGACCGGGATCCCCCGAAACCGCGTCGACTCGGGTGTCTGGGACGCCATCAGCCGTGTCGGGCGTTACTCTGACTCCACTCAGGATGGCAGCCTGCGCGTCGACATCGAGTGCATCGTCGACAACCCCGCAGACCAGTAGCCCTCGCATCCCGACGGAAGGAAACCCGTGGCCGCGCCCATCCGCATCGCGCTCGTCGACGACCACCGCATGATCCTCGGTGCCCTCACCGAGTGGATCCGCAGCGCCGCCGAGGACATCGAGGTCGTCGGCGCCGTGCCGACGTGGCCCGAGCTGCTCACGCACCCCGGATTCCCCGTCGACGTCGTGCTGCTCGACCTCGACCTCAAGGACAACCTGCCGGTGGCGCTCAAGATCTCGACGCTCAAGACCACCGGCGTGCGCACCGTGCTCATGAGCACCTACTCGGAACCGAACGTCGTGCGCGAGGCGCTCGCGGCCGGCGCCCTCGGCTACCTCGTGAAGAGCGAGCCGGTCGAGATGATCGTCGAGGCGATCCGCGCGGCCGCGAAGGGCGAGAGCTTCATCTCCGCCGAGCTCGACCTCGCCCTCAACGCCGCCGACATCGGCGGCGCCCCGAAGCTGTCCGCGCAGGAGCGCCGCGTCATGGCGCTCTACGGCGGCGGCGAGCCGGTCAAGGCCGTCGCCTACCAGCTCGGCATCTCCGAGGAGACCGCGAAGTCCTACCTCAAGCGCATCCGCGAGAAGTACCGTGTCGCCGGCATCGACGTCGGCACGAAGGTCGCCCTGCGGCGTCGCGCCATCCAGGACGGCATCCTGCTCTCCGACGGCGCCGCCCCCGACTCGTTCTAGTCCCGCCCTCGGTCGCCGAGTAGCCGCGCAGCGGCGCGTCGAGACGCGTCGCGGGGGTCTCGACACGCGCCTGCGGCGCTACTCGACCACCGGGAGGCGCCTGCGGCGCTACTCGACCACCGGGGAGATGCGCCTGCGGCGGGACTCGCCGTGCGTCAGCCAACCGCCCGCGAGGGCGAGGAGGACGCCGGGGACGCACAGGGCGAGACCGAGCCACGTCGGCGCGACGTAGCCCCAGCCCGCCGCGATGACGGCGCCGCCGAGGAACGCGCCGAGGCTGTTGCCGAGGTTGAGCGCCGAGTGGTTCGCGGCCGCGGCGAGCGTCTGGGACTCGCCCGCCACATCCATGAGGCGCGTCTGGATCGCCGGCGACAGCGCCGACGCGGCGATCCCGACCGCGAAGAGCCCGCCGAGGAGCCCCGCGGGGTGGGAGGCCGTGAGGGCGAGCAGGAGGAGCGCCGCCGCCATCGCGCCGAAGGTCAGGAACACCGCCCGCAACGCGCCGCGGTCGGCGAGCCGACCGCCGAGCAGGTTGCCGATCGTCATCCCGAGCCCCGCGACGACGAGGGCGATCGGCACGAACGCGGGGTCGAGGCGCGTCACCTCGGTCGTGAGCGGCGCGACGTAGGTGTAGACGGCGAAGAAGCCGCCGAAGCCGACGGCGCCCGTCACGAGGGCGAACCACACGGCGGGCTTCGTGAACCCGCCGAGCTCTCGGCGCACCGTCGCGGCGGGGTCGCCCGGCTGCGCGGGGACGACGAGGCGGATCGCGACGAACGTGAGCACGAAGATCGCGGCGACGACGAGGTACGCGACCCGCCACCCCGCCTGCTGACCGAGGAACGTGATCGACGGCACCCCGACGACGTTCGCGATGGTGAGCCCCGAGAGCACGAGGGCGATCCCCTGCCCGCGCTTGCCGGGTCCCATGAGAGAGGCCGCGACGAGGGCGGCGATCCCGAAGTACGCGCCGTGCGGGAGCGCCGCGACGAACCGCGCCACGACGACGAGCTCGAACGTCGGGGCGAGCGCCGACGCGAGCGTGCCGACCGAGAACGCCGCGACCAGGGCGAGCAGGATGCCGCGGCGCGGGAAGCGGGCGGCGAACACCGCGATCGTGGGCGCACCGACGACGACCCCGGCCGCATAGGCGGAGATGAGGACGCCGGCCCGCGCGATCGCCTCGTCGGGGTCGGTCGCCACGAGGTCGGGCAGGAGGTCGCGCGCGATCTCCGGCAGCACCCCCATCGCGACGAACTCGGTCGCGCCGATCCCGAAGCCGCCGAGGGCGAGGGCGAGGAGCGCGAGCCGCACGCGCGCCGGGGAGAGGCCGGTCACGCGAACTCCCCGCGGGGGCGCCGCACCAGCTCGGCGAGCGCGACGACGGCCCACACGAAGAGCGTGACGTAGAGCAGGTTGCGAGCCGTGAGCACCGTGACCATGACGACGTTCGGCACCCCGAGGAGCTCGTGGTAGAGGTACGGGTAGATCGCCTGGGTGAGCACGGCGATGACGACCGAGACCACGGCCGGCACCCGGAACGACCCCGCGAGTCCCGCGGCGTGCGCGAGCATGCCGAAGACGACCGGCACGGCGAGCCACGTCACGAACTGCGGCGAGCCGACCTTGTTGAACAGGATGAGCGCGACCGTGAGCGCGAGCACGAGCGGCGGCAGCACCTCCCCCGCCGGCCGTCCGCGGCGCACCGCGAGGTACCCGACGGCGAGGAGCGCGAGAGCGGCGACCGCGAGGAGCGGCGTCGCGAGGCCCGCGGCCGTCGCCACCCCGGGCCCCTGGAGCTGGAAGGTGAGGATCGACAGGTCGTAGTACACGCGGCTGTGGCCCGCGCCGAGCGCCGCGTCCCACATCCACGGCGTCGCCATGACCGCCTCGATCTGGAGTCCGCGGCCGGTCTGCTGCGTCACGAAGCTGAAGACGTTCGCGCCCGCGCCGAGCGAGAGCGCGACGATGAGCACCGCGAGCGACACCGCGACCGCGCCGAGCAGCACCCGGACGCGGTCGCGCAGCGCGACGACGGCGGCGGCGACGAGCGCGGCGGGCCACACCTTGATCCACGTCGCGACGGCGAGGAGCGCCCCGCCGAGCGCCGGACGGGTGAGCACGACGAGCATCCCGACGATCGCGACCGGCACGAGGAACGCGTCGATGCGCCCCACCGCGACGGGTCCCAGGGCGACGAGGAACCCGATCCACCACCATCCCGCCGGGGGAGCGCCGAGGCGGCGCCCCCGGAGGACGATCACCGCGAACGCGAGCGCGTCGACCGCCATGACGAGGCTCAGCCACGTGCTCGCGTAGAGGTCGGGGCCGAGCGCGGCCGCCGCGATCATCGGGAGGATCGCGACGATCGGGTAGACCCACACGGTGTCGATGCCGACCCAGCCGTGGCCCGCGAAGGCGTAGTCGACGATCCAGAACCGGTAGACGTTCGTCACATCGCCGAGGGGGTAGCCCGGAGCGTAGAGCGCCAGCAGCCCGAGCCACAGGTGCGCGAGCACGAAGCCGGTCCAGAGCGCGATCGGATGCCCTGCGACCGCCTTCACCCGAACACTGTAGGACGTGTCACGAATCGACACAGAGCGGCGCGCCCTCACCCCCGATGCGGGAGGATGGGAGGACAGCACCGCGGCTCTCGCCGCGAACCCGAACCTGCGAACCATCCTCGGAGGCACCCATGTCCCGCATCCTCACCCGCCTCGCGGCCACCGCCGGCGTCCTGGCCCTCGGGCTCGGCCTCGCCGGCTGCCAGACCGACACCGGCACCGGCGCCGAGAGCGAGTACGTCACCGACGGCAAGCTCACGATCGGCACCGGCGAGCCCGCCTACTACCCCTACGTCATCGACGACGCGCCCGAGTCGGGCGAGGGCTTCGAGGCCGCCGTCGCGTACGCGATCGCCGAGGAGCTCGGCTTCGCGCCCGAGGACGTCGTCTGGGTCCGCACGACCTTCGACGCCGCGATCNNCCCCGGCCCGAAGGACTTCGACTTCAACCTCCAGCAGTTCTCCATCACGCCGGAGCGCGCCGCGTCGATCGACTTCTCGTCGCCGTACTACGCCGCCGACCAGGCCGTCATCACGATCGAGGGCTCGGCCGCGGCCGGCGCCACGTCGATCGCCGACCTCAAGGACCTCCTCATCGGCGCGCAGACCGGCACGACGAGCCTCGTCGCCGTCGAGCAGCTCATCGCGCCGACCGCGGGGGCCCAGGTATTCAACACGAACGAGGACGCGAAGCTCGCGCTCGAGTCGGGCCAGGTCGACGCGATCGTCGTCGACGTGCCCACCGCGTTCTACATGACCGGCGTCGAGCTCGACGGCGGCCTCATCCTCGGATCGCTTCCGGAGATCGAGGGCGCGACCGACGAATGGGGCGTCGTCCTCACCAAGGGCAGCCCGCTCACGGCGCGCGTGAGCGCCGCGATCGACGCCTTGCGCGACAGCGGCAAGCTCGACGAGCTCGTCGCCGAGTGGCTCGGCGCCGACCAGGGCGTGCCCACGCTCCGGTGATCCGCTCCCGTAGCCTTTCCTGGTGACCCAGGAGCACCCGGACGGCCCGCCCCCGAGCTCCCTCGAGCTCGAGCGGCGGGCCTTCCGTCGTCGTCAGTCCACGCGGTCCGTGCTCATCGGAGCGGCGTCGACGCTCGTCTTCGGCATCGCCGTGTGGTTCTTCGTCATCAACACGCCCGGCTGGGCGCGCGTGCAGGACAGCTTCTTCGATCCCGAGGTCGCCGTCGCCGCGTTCCCGCGCGTCGCGCAGGGGTTCCTCGTGAACCTCCGCATCCTCGCGTTCGCGGTCGTCGGGGTCGCCCTCCTCGCGACGTTCCTCGCCTTCCTGCGCACCCTCCGCGGCGCCGTCTTCTTCCCGCTCCGGGTGCTCGCGACCGCTTACACCGACTTCTTCCGCGGCGTGCCGCTCATCATCGTGATCTACCTCATCGGGTTCGGCATCCCGGGTCTGCTCCAGACACGCATCTCCACGGAACTGCTCGGCACGATCGCGCTCATCGTCACCTACTCCGCCTACGTGTCGGAGGTCATCCGTGCCGGCATCGAGGGCGTGCATCCCTCGCAGCGGATGGGCGCGCGCGCCCTCGGCCTCACCCACGGGCAGACGCTGCGCCTCGTCGTGCTGCCTCAGGCCCTCCGCCGCCAGGCCCCGCCGCTCATGAACGACTTCGTCGCGATGCAGAAGGATGTCGGACTCGTGTCGATCCTGGGCATCGTCGACGCCGTGCGCGGCGCGCAGATCGAGCAGGCCAAGTTCGCCGAGTTCACCCCCTACATGGTCGCCGCGGTGCTGTTCGTGCTGCTCGCCATCCCGACCATCCGCCTCACCGACTGGATCGCCGCGCGACTGCACCGCCGCGAGCAGATGGGGGCGATCGTATGAGCGCGCCGGTGCTGCGGATCGAGGGTCTGCGCAAGTCTTTCGGCGACACCCCGGTGCTCCGCGGCATCGACCTGGAGCTCGCGGAGCACGAGGTCGTCGCCCTCATCGGGCCGTCGGGTTCGGGCAAGTCGACGCTGCTCAAGACGATCAACCTGCTCGAGCCGATCGACGACGGCCGCATCCTGCTCCGGGGGGAGGACATCTCCGACCCGCGCGTGGATGCAGATAAGACGCGAGCCCGGATCGGCGTCGTGTTCCAGCACTTCAACCTCTTCCCGCACCTGTCGGTGCTCGACAACGTCACCCTCGCCGCGCGCAAGGTGCACCGCGTGCCGCGGGCGCAGGCGGAGGAGCGCGGGATGGCGCTGCTCGAGCGCATCGGTCTCGCCGAGAAGGCGCGCGAGCATCCCGACCGCCTCTCGGGCGGGCAGCAGCAGCGCGCCGCGATCGTGCGTGCCGTCGCGACCGATCCGGAGCTGCTGCTGCTCGACGAGATCACGTCGGCGCTCGACCCGATGCTCGTCGGGGAGGTGCTCGAGCTCGTGAAGGAGCTCGCGGCGGAGGGCACGACGATCCTCATGGCGACGCACGAGATGGCGTTCGCGCGCGACGTCGCCCACCGGGTGCTCTTCCTCGACGGCGGCACGATCGTCGAGCAGGGCCCGCCCGGGCAACTCTTCGGCTCCCCCCGGGAACCCCGCACCCGCGAGTTCCTGTCGCGTTTCTCGGCGGGCTGACCCCGCTGTTTGCCCGAAACGGCCGCAACCGCTCCGCGGGATGCGGCCGTTTCGGGCAAACAGCCGGGGGCACCCACGGGGAGCACGAGCGTAGGGTCGGGACATGGATGCGGCACAGCGTCGGAACGGGGAGCCCGTGTGGCTCGAGCTCACGACGACCGGCCCCGACGAGTCGGTCGCGTTCTACTCGGACCTCTTCGGGTGGACGCCCGACCCCGCGCCCGGGCGCGACGGCGGCGTCACGGTGCGCCTCGGCGGAGCCCGGGTCGCGCGCATCGTGCCGGGCCCGACCGACGGGTGGGTCGTCTACCTCCGCACCGACGACGCCGTCGCGGCGTCGACCGCGGTCGCCGCGCACGGCGGCCGCATCGAGGTCGCGCCCACCGCGCTCGACGACCTCGCGCTCCTGACGGTCGCGGTCGACCCGAGTGGTGCGCGCGTCGGGTTCTGGGAGCCGGAGCGGCATCCCGGGTTCGGCATCGTCGACACCCCCGGCGCCCCGTGCTGGTTCGAGCTGCACACCGCCGACTTCGCCGCCGCCGTGCCGTTCTACGAGCGCGTCGCCGCGTGGCGCCCGGTGTGGCTGGGCGACTCCGACGGGTTCCGGATGGTCGCCAACGGCGCACCCGGCGAGGCGGAGGCGGGAATCTTCGACGCCGCGCGCGACGACCTCACCGAGGCGTCGACGTGGATGCCGTACTTCGCCGTCGACGACGCCGACGAGTCCGCGGCGCGCATCCGCGAGCTCGGCGGCTCCCTCCTCGACGAGATCGTCGACACCCCGTTCGGGCGGCTCGTGCACGCGACCGATCCGCTCGGCACGCTCTTCACGATCATCCGGCTCCCGGAGAGGACCCCCTGATGCCCACCTTCCGCACCACGCTGCTCGCGACCGGCCGCAACAACGTCGGGATCGTCGTGCCCGAGGAGGTCGTGCTCTCCTTCGGCGCCGGCAAGCGCGTGCCCGTGGTCGTCACGATCGACGACGGCTACAGCTACCGGAACACGATCTCGTCGATGCGCGGGAAGTACCTCATCTCGTTCAACGCCGAGACGCGCGCGAAGACGGGAAGGGCGGCGGCGACGAGGTCGAGGTGATGCTCGAGCTCGACACCGCCCCGCGCAACGTCGAACCGCCCGCCGCCCTCCTGGCCGCGTTCGAGGTGCATCCGGAGGCGGCGGAGGCGTGGGCGCGGCTCGCGCCGTCGCACCAGAAGGAGCACGCCCGCGCGATCGAGGAGGCGAAGGGCGAGGACACGCGCGCCCGCCGGGTCGCGAAGGCGATCGAGCTGCTGCTGCGGTAAGTCTCGACACGCCGCTGCGCGGCTACTCGACCACCGACTCGACACGCCGCTGCTGCGGTAGGTCTCGACACGCCGCTGCGCGGCTACTCGACCACCGACTCGACACGCCGCTGCGCGGCTACTCGACCACCGGGATTCAGCGCCAGGAGCGGGGGCCGCGCGAGCCCGCGGGGTAGGTGTCGAGCGGCACCTTGTCCTTCCGCCACGCGGCGAGCACGGGCGCGACGATCCGCCAGCACTCCTCCGCGATGTCGCCGCGCACGGAGAGCGTCGGGTCGCCCTCGAGGAGCTCCGCGAGCACCTCCCCGTAGGCGGAGAGCTCGCTCGCCGGGAACTCCGCTTCGAGGGTGTCGCACTCCAGGTCGAACGGGTCGGCGAAGCCGTTCGTGACGAGGTCGAGCGACATGACGGCGGGCTTGATGCCGATCCTCAGTTGCGCCTGGCGGTTGGGTCCGTCGAAGCCCGTCGGGAGGTGGGGCACGTCGCGGAAGGTGAACACGATCTCCTGCCGCGGGTCGCCGATCGCCTTCCCGGAGCGCAGCACGAACGGCACGCCCGCCCAGCGCCAGTTGTCGATCGTGACCGTCATCTCGGCGAGCGTCTCGGTGCCGCGCGCCCGGTCGACGCCCTCCTCGCTCGTGTACGCCGGGAGCTTCCGACGGCCGATCGTGCCCGCCGTGTAGCGCGCGCGGCGGCTCTCGGTGCCGTCCTTCTTCCACGGCCGGGTGGCCCGCAGCACCTGCGCCATCGCGCCGCGCAGGTCCTCCGACTGCACCGTCGCGGGCGGCTCCATCGTCGCGAGCGCGAGCACGAGCAGGAGGTGGCTCTGGATCATGTCGACGAGCGCACCGGCCCTGTCGTAGTAGCCGGCGCGACCCTCGAGCGCGAGGTCCTCCTCGATCCGGATCTCGACGTGCGCCACGTTCTGCGCCGACAGCAGCGGCTCGAAGATGCGGTTCGCGAACCGCAGCCCGATGAGGTTGATGACGGTCGACTTGCCGAGGAAGTGGTCGACGCGGAACACCTGCTCCTCGGGCACGAGCTGCTGGAGGAGCCGGTTGAGCGACTGCGCCGAGTCGAGGTCGGTGCCGAACGGCTTCTCGATCGCGAGCACGATCCCCTTCGGCAGTTCGAGCTTCGCGAGCGCGCGGCACGCCGCGACGGTGACGGCAGGAGGGAGGGCGAAGTAGAGCGCCGTGCGACCGGTCGCCTCGTCGAGCACGCGGCGGAGCGACTCGGGGTCGGTGACGTCGGCCTGGAGATAGCGCGTCGAGGCGGCGACGGCGGCCGCCCGGGTGCCGCCGGCCTTCCCGAACGCCTTCGACACCTTGCGGTTCCAGGCGGCGGGGGTGAACGAGCCCCGGTCCACCCCGAGGAGGCGGATGTCGGGGCCGCGGCTGGAGCCGAGGAGCGACGCGAGCCCGGGGAGCAGGAGTCGCGAGGTGAGGTCTCCCCCGGCGCCGAGGATGACGAGGGTCTCGATCGGAGCGGCCACGGCTCGACGCTACCCGTGCGACCCCGCGGAGGTCACCCCGGGGCGTCCCCGCTGAGCGCGGCGGCGAGAGCGAGCCGCGCGGCGAGGCCGAAGCCCGTCTCGCGCTCCTCGGGGCTCGCGTAGCTCGGCGAGACGAGGTCGTCGGTGACGGTGAGGAGGGCGAGGGTCTCGATCCCCTCCTTCGCGCCGACGGCGTAGAGGGTCGCGGCCTCCATCTCGACGGCGAGGGTGCCGAGGTGCGCGACGCGCGTCGCGGGTTCGTCGGCGTAGAAGGTGTCGCTCGAGAACACGGTGCCGACGCGGAGCGGGATGCCGTCGCGCTCCGCCGCCTCGACGGCGGCCAGGAGGAGGCCGAAGTCGGGCACGGCGGCGAGCGAGACGCCCGGCGCCCACGAGGTCGTCATGACGGAGTCGGTGTGCGCTCCCGACGCCGCGACGACGGTGCCGAGCGGCATCCCGGGCTGGAGCCCTCCCGCGGTGCCGACGCGCACGATCCTGCGTACGCCGTAGAACCGGGCGAGCTCGGTCGCGTAGATCGCGAGGGAGGGGCCGCCCATCCCGGAGGCGAGCACGGACACGGCCTGGCCGCCGTGGGTGCCGGTGTAGCCGAGGATGCCGCGGACCTCGGTGACGAGGCGCGCGTCGTCGAACAGCTCGTCGGCGATGCGGCGGGCGCGACGCGGGTCGCCCGGCATGAGGACGACGGGTGCGAAGTCGCCCGGCTCGGCCGTGAGATGCGGGGTGGCCATGAGGCGACGTTACGCTACGCTCCCCGCCATGACCGGGGATGCCGTCGCCGCGCCGGCCGTGCCCCGGCGCAATCGCCTCGGGGTCGCGGCCCTCGTGCTCGCCGCCGTCGTCGCCGCGGCGCCGATCGTGGCGTGGATCGTCGTCGCGATCCTCGGCGTCCTCGATCGGGGCAACCCAGACGGCGCCGTCTACGTGGGACTCCTCGGCGGGTTCATCGTCTTCACCGGTGTCATGGGCCTCCTCGCCCCGCTCGCTCTCGTCGCCGCGGTCCTCGGGATCGTGAGCCTGTTCCGGCCGGGGTCCAAGGCGCCGGGGGTCGTGGCGATCATCCTCGGGACCGTCGGTTCGCTCGGGCTGTTCTGGCTTCCGTTCGTGCTCGCGGAGGTCGTCCCCGGCTGGTGATCGCACTGGCTTCGTTACCGATTCGTTACCGAATTGGCCCGTCTTCGGCCGAGACGGTCGACCGCGTCCCGACACTTCCAGGTGAGGTGTCTTCGGCGAACCCGACGCCCGAGATCTCTGCGGGACGCTCGTCAGTTCCCGCAGGATTCCGACTAGGGGTAGCGGAATCCTCGGGGATCGAGACGAGAACTCTCGGTGCCGCAGAGGAGGCGGCGCCCGCC
>Ga0065721_10005236_pt1 | contig 15171 bp, 11 predicted proteins | sample Mesricmetagenome_FD_59108 | JGI IMG/M metagenome (GOLD analysis project Ga0065721, IMG submission 59108) | Mesophilic microbial community from rice straw/compost enrichment Sample: eDNA_1 v2 (version 2) | ecosystem: Engineered > Solid waste > Grass > Composting > Bioreactor | place: USA: Davis... | reverse complement strand
GTCTTGGCCTTTCCGCAATTCCCGAAGATTCTCCCCACGCGGTCACGATCCCAGGCGCGGTCGATGCCTGGTGCCGGCTCAGCAATGCCTATGGCCGGCTGGGGCTGCCCACAAGCCTNCGCCCAGCCATCGCCGCGGCGNAAGAAGGCTTCCTCATCACTCCGCGCGTTTCGCATGACTTTGCCCGGTTNGGACACCGGTTGAACCCATACNCTGATGCCGTCGCGCACTACTTGCCNGGCGGCAAGGCTCCTGCCATCGGNCAGCAAATGACCAATCCCATGCTGGCCGATACTTTGCGACGCATTGCCGAGCATGGCCCTCGCGGCTTTTATGAAGGGCCCGTGGCGGAAGATATCGTGGCGACCTTGCGCGGTCTGGGCGGCTTTCACACGCTCGAGGATTTTGCGGGCTATGCCTCATTCGAGACCCAGCCAATCGCCGCAACGTATCGCGACTTCGAAATCCTGGAATGCCCGCCCAATGGACAGGGGCTGGCGGCGCTGATCATTGCGCGCATCCTGGATGGATTTGACCTGTCCTCGTCGGCGCTGAGCGAAGCGGATCGCATTCATCTTCTGGCCGAAGCAACCAAGGCCGCCTACCGCCTGCGCGACATCCACATCGCCGATCCGGCTGCCATGACCCACAGCGTCGATGAACTGCTGGCCGAACCCTTCATCGCGCAATTGCGTGCCCGGATCAGTATGGACAGGGCCAGCGCAGCGGAAGACTTCGACATCCCCGTCCATCGCGACACCGTATATGTCGCGGTCGTCGATGCGGATGGCAATGCGATATCGCTGATAAACTCCCTGTTCTTCCCGTTTGGCAGCGGCATTTATGCCAAGAAGAGCGGCGTGTTGCTACAAAACCGAGGCACTGGCTTTTCCCTCACGCCCGGGCATGACAATGCCATCGCACCGTCCAAGCTCCCCTTCCATACGATCATTCCCGGCCTGCTTCGTCGCAATGGTCAGACCGTCATGCCCTTCGGCGTGATGGGCGGCCAATATCAGGCCACCGGCCACATCCATTTTCTCAGTCAGATTCTTGACCGCGGCTTTGACATTCAGCAGGCCAGCGACCAGCCACGCAGCTTTTACACCCAGGCTGCCATTCAGCTCGAAACCACCATATCCGAGGCGGTCAAAGCTGACCTTGAGGCGCGCGGCCATCGCACGACCTATTCGTCCCTGCCCCTTGGCGGTTGCCAGGCAATCTGGATCGACAAGGAGCGCGACATCCTTTGGGGCGCATCGGATCATCGCAAAGACGGCATCGCTCTGGGATACTGAAGCAAAATCGCCCGGCCTGGGAGGCACCGCTGTCCGCATGCAGCAAACCGGCCATGTGACCAGTCGTCAAAGCGTAGCAGTTCAGAAGACGCGGTCTAGCAGCAACTCAAGGCCGACGCTCTATCCAGCTGAGCTAGGGAGCCGAACGTCTTACGTCGAGAAGATCGTCGATCGACCCAGATTTCTTGGAATCGACCCAAGTTCGATTTGGCCTGACATTTTGTTCGAGAATGGCGCACCCGCTGCGACATAGATGGGCACTGTAATTGTTGGGAAATTTCGCTTCCTATGGGCCGATGAGCGGCAGCTCTGCGCCGCGGCCCCACCATTCCGAATCGATTGGCCAATGACCTAAATGGGGCCGATTGCTGCCTGTCCGGTTTCGGCGAAATCGCTCGATAAGCGGCCATCCGGCTGCCGACCCCATCCCGGTCGTTCGCGTTAATAGTCCTCGCTTTTGGAACCGGACCCTGCATGTGCAGTAGTCATTGGCGACCGCGTCATGTCCACCCGACGTTTTGCTATCTCGTCCTCCGCACTCTTATTACGCACGGTGCAGAACGTGATTGTAGGCCATGAGGGGCCGCCGCGTTCCCATCAGACACCAGTATTAAACGAGCAAGCGACTGGTTTGTTATGGTTCAATCGGCCTTGCGCAAGGCGGTATCGAAAGTACCCTCGACCTGACGGCAGTCGCTCGTGTCAGCTTCCGCGAGCATGCTTTCCCTGCGGCAGACGACGGCCGAGAAACTGCCCTTGGCGGCTGCGGCCCCGTCTTCCAGAGAAAGCACATCAAAGACGACTTCGGGGGCCGCCCCGCTGTCTTCGCTGAGATAGAAGGGCGGGCTCATCCCTTCCGGCCACCATGCAACTGACGGTTCAATGATGGAGGCATCGCTTCCCATCAGCGAAACCTCAATGGTCAGGACGTTGCGCATGAGGCTGTCGGCCTCGGGGTCGTGAGCCTGGATGGAGATAGAGGTCACCGGGCCAAAAGATCGAATTTCGGCGGTCGAGGACCCCTCGGAGGGCACATCGAGCGTTTCGCCCGCATAGGCCATATCGCCGATCGTAGCTTCGACTGAACCCACCACCGTTTTTGCAATTTGGCCCAGCGCAGGCTGCGCCAGGCACAGGGTGAGTCCGAATGCTGCCAGGATAGGCGCTGGATACAGTTTCATTGAAGACGTCCTTTTTATGCGCTTACGGGTACGACCAGCCGTCGTGTTCGATGCGGAAAATGCGCAGCGGGGCGTCAGGTCGGGTGGTGTCGCCGCGCAGGCGGAAGATGGCCGTGTGCCTCTGGCCGAAGTTTTCGACCTCGACATTGATTGTAATCATGCCGCGGAACATGGGCTGATCGGGGTCCGGCATCGGCTCGGAAACGCTGCCCTGGAAATCCTGCGCGCCAATAAGCAGGTCCGCCCCGGGCGGGCGGGAGCGCAGCGCGTCCCTGAAATCGGTGGAGAAAAATACATCGGGCGCTGCCGGATCAAGGTGGCTCTGTCCGATGGCGGGATTGTCGTACTCGTAGAGCGCCGCAACGAGCCCACGCGCGTGTTCGATCAGTTCGTCACTGGACCACGCGTCAGAGCCGGCCGTGGGCGCGGGTAGGATCTTTTCGACATCCACCACCTCCTCGGGCTTGTCATACCCTCCGCCATTCCCGAAAAGGACGTCATCATCGAAATCGGCGATCAGATAGCGTTGCGCCACCCAGCCGGCCTTGGTCAGATCGGCGGTACGCATCAGGCACCAGCGCGGCGGCAGGGCATCGAGTTCTGCTTCGCTCATCACCGAGAAGTGCGCCATTGTGTAAAACGGAACGCAGGTGATCTGCTGAAGATTGCGTTCGTCGTGCGCAAAGGTTTCGATCACGGGATAGTTGGTGCTCGGTCCCATGCGGACATTGAGCACATCGTTCGGCGCGATACCCATTACCCGCCACGCATCGGGCCCAGATCCATCGATCTCGGCGTGGGCAAAGGACGCAAATAAAGGAAGCGCCAGGGAGATTGCCGCCACGGCAAATCGGCGAGATTGTCTGGTCCCAAACATCGTTATTCCACCTCCACGATGGCGCGACCGAGAACAGCCTGTCCGCTGATATCGAGATACCGGACCTCATAGCGGCCGGGTTCATTTGGCATGGTCAATTCGAGTGTCGTTTCCTCAGCGATACGATGAGCTTCGATCCAGCTGAAATCGGCCTGATCGGCCCGGGCAAGCGCCAGGCGCTGGTCGGCGCTGCCGGCACCACCGGACCAGGAAACGGTGATTGTCTCGCCGGGGCTGGCCTGGCCCGGAACGACCAGACCCACACCGTCATCAAGCGGAGCGTCAGCGCCGACAACTTCCAGCACACGGCTGGAAACCGTACGCGCGCCCTCCTGAAGAACATATCTGATTTCGTAGAGGCCGGGCTCGGCAGGCGCGTCGAGGTCACCCGCAAGATTGTCCCTGACACGGATATAGTCCTGATAGCTTCCCTCATCGGCGCCAGCCGGAACGATGGTGATATAGTCCTGGGGATGAATGGCCAGAGACCAGCTGATGCGCAGTGGTGCTTGTGCACGAACCATGTCCGGGCCGTTCAGGATCACCTCCGCCGCGACGACTTCCACCGGCGTCGAGGCCAGCGTCCTCGATCCCTCATTCAGCACATAGCGCACTTCGTAGAGACCGGGTTCGGCTGGTGCGACCAGTCTGTTTTCGGTGATCTCGCGCACGCGTTGGTAATTGGTGTAGCTTCCTTCATCGGCGCCGGCAGGAACGATGGTGACATAGTCCTGCGGGTGGACCGAGGATGACCAGGAAACGGTGAAGCTCGCGCCGGTCGTGACCTCTTTCGGGGCCGCAATCGAAATTTCGGCCTCGACCACCTCCACCGGCGTCGATGCCAGCGTCCTCGATCCCTCGTTCAGCACATAACGTACCTCGTAGAGACCGGGTTCGGCGGGAGCGATCAGACTGGTTTCCGCGTCGTCGCGCACGCGCCGGTAACCGGTGTAGCTCCCTTCATCCGCGCCAATAGGAACGATGGTGACGTAGTCCTGGGGGTGAATAGAAGACGACCACGAAACAGCAAAGCCGGCACCCGTCTTCACTTCGTCGGGCGCGGAGATCGAGACTTCGGCTTCGACAATCTCAACCGGGGCAGAGCCCAGCACGCGTGTGCCTTCGTTCAGCACATACCGCACCTCGTACAGCCCCGGCTCGGCAGGGGCGGTAAGGCTATCTTCGGTGTCGCCGCGCACCCGCTTATAATCGCCACGGGTGTTCTCATCCGACCCAACGGGAACGATGGTGACATAATCTTGCGGATCGATCGCGGACGACCACGAAACGGTGAAGCTGGCGCCGGTGACCACCGTAGCGGGTGCGTCAAGTTCGATCTCGGCGTCGACCTGGTGCTCCGGTTCGGGTTCAGGTTCCGTCACGGGCTCGGGCGGGGAGAGCGGCTGAAGATCGACGACGTTTTGCACATGAGCGAGCGCGTCGCGCAGCTCATCGGCATTTTGCGCAGGCACGAACACCCCGCCCGTGTTCTCCGCAATACAGGCAAGGCCGGCGTGCTCTTCTTCGGTCAGATCAAAGCCGACCACATGGGCGGTAAAGTTCACCCCCTGCTGCGCCAGCTCTGCCGAGAGCGCACAAGGGTCGGCCTGGCAGGTTTCCAATCCGTCCGAAATCAGGATCACGGTGGCCTGCGTGTCGCGATACGAAAGCAGTTCGGCGGCCTGACGAACCGATTCCGTGAGCGGCGTGCGCCCGCGCGGCGTGACTCCGTTGACAGCCGAAATAAAGGCCGACCGGTCCAGCGGGGACGGTGCAATCAAGGTCTCGATGTCGGAGCAGTCTCCTTCGCGCCGGTGTCCATAGGCCATGAGCCCCACATTGGCCCCTTCGGGCCATGTGGCGATGAGGTCGCTCATGACTTCGCGCGCGATCTCGACCTTGGAGACGCCGTCGATCTGCCCCCACATCGAGCCCGAGCCATCATAAACGACCACCACATCCTCGGTCGCCGCGATGGACGGCGTGAAGGCTGCGGCGAGCGCCAGCGACCAGACGGCGAAAAGTCTCATGATTCAATTTCCTCGTATTGTCCTGTCAGGCAGGTTGGGCACTGGCATCGGGCCGTGCCCGCTCGCCAAAGGCGCGCGCCTTGAGTTCGCGGAACTTGCCCGACATCTGCTCGAGGCGCGCATCCCATTCGGCATCGGGCTGCTGGCCCTCGATAGTCTTGAAATAGACCTGCATCAGGCAGGTGATGGCGAAGGGTTCCAAAACTGCGGCCTTGACGGCCCAGGCGAACAGAAGCGCGAACACGAACCCGCCAGCCGCCCATGCGCCCGGCATCAGGTAGACGATCAGCGCCGCGGGCGCGAGCATCACCAGAAAAACCACAAAGCTCAGGAGATAAACGATGATGGCCAGCCAGGCGGCGTTCTTGAGCATCACCTTGTAGTTCTGCCCATAGAGCACCAGCGCGTCCTTGGCCGAACCCCACGGATTGGTCGAGCCGGTTCTGATGGCGTAGGCCAGGATCACCTCATCGATGAACCCGACCGCTACCCTCAGGAAGGCATGCAGGATGCCGGTCAATTGCCGGGCGCCGGGTATCGGCAATATGGTCAGAATACCCCGGACCAGCCCCGTGATCGCCCGCAACACGCCTTTGATGAGCTGGTCGACGGCGAATAGCACGCTGGCCTGCGCGAACCGCTCCGTCACGACGACTCTGCCATGCCCGACCTGCGAGCGCCCCTCGGGCATTGGCTTGCCGTCCATCAACTCGACCAGCACGGCAATATGCCCCGCCTTGACGATGTAGAGGATGTATTCGCGCGCCCAGTACATGACGGCTCCGACAATACCGAAGCCGATCAGGCCACCCCAGAAGGTCGAACCGGCCTGAAAACCGGCATCGCCCAAAGCACCAACGCCAAATCCGATTCCCGCGCCAGCGCCGGTCACAAGAATATAGGCCAGCGTGATCCCGAAATAGACCGCCATCCTGAGCACGACGAAAGGCAGGGTCTGCATCATCAGACCCATCGCCCTGCCAACACTAAAATCCCACATGCACCCTCCGGTTACGCCCGCTCTCATCTGGCAGGCTACCCAAGGTATTCCGAGTCCAGGCTCGATTGAGAATAGAGCATTTGCTCTATTGACAGCGCAGCACGGGCAGTTACTTCCCGCCAGCAAGTGTCGCGAGCTGCGCTTTACTGGAAATACCGAGCTTTTCGTAGATGTGAACAATCTGATTGCGAACGGTGGAGGGCGATGTGCCCAGGGCACGCGCGACCTGCTTGGTGGTCATGCCGGATGCGAACAATCGAGCGACTTCGCGTTCACGCGGAGACAAGCTCGAAAGGATCGGATGGATCGACAGGTGAACGAAATAATTCCGGCCGAATGGAGACAAACGCATGTCCAGCATTTGTCCCCGCCACCGTCGGCCGCGCTTGAGCGCGCTCATAACGTGGGCGGGAAGCTGTGCGACACGCGCACCCCATTCGTTTGCGGTAAAATCATGGAAAGGCCCATGGACGCACAGCACCCAACCTTCCCCGTCGATCAGCCCGACAGCTTCATGGCCTATCGCGGCGCGGCCGGTCCACAGTTCTCGGTTCATGCGCAGCGCCTGGGACAAGTGCGGCATAAGCAACTGCTTGAACATGCGCTCGGTGTCGGAGAAAGTCATCGGCCTGTCATCCGCGCAAAGTCCCACGAAGCTGACATAGCCGTCGGTTTTTTCACCGACGATGGTGGCCATCATGTGCGAGGCGTCGAAGCGTCGCCAATGCTCGTTGTAGGCCAGACTTGTGCGATAGTCCGGAACGTCATCGAAGCGGGCCGTCGCGCCCAGACGATTGAGTGTCAGATCGCAGAAGGCGTCCTCCCGGGCGACAGAGGCCCACTCGCCCAATATCGCCTCGCTTTGGTTGAGAACGGTCAGGTCCGTGACCAGCCGGCCATCCGCCCAGCCGCCACCCCACACCCCGAAATCGAAGGGAATGAAGCGCTGCAGGTTTTGCAGCACCCGCAGGCGAAGTTCCTCCGGCCTGCATTCAGACGCATCATGGTATAGTTCCAGCAGAAAGTCGCTGACTTCAGATGCGTTTTTTGTTTCCCCCATAGCGACAGATCAACCTGAAAAGCTTCCCAAAGTCTGATACTGAGCATCTACGGTAACTAAACTTACGGCAAGCCCCTGAAGGTTATGCTGAAACAGTGCTGCCCGGTCACGCCGCCTCGACGCCCGGTCGTCTGCATGACAAAAGCCAACGCGAACGTCTGCATGCTCTACTTGGTCGCTGCAAGCTGCCCGCCTAAAAATACCTCATGCCGGTCACCAGCAGAGGATCCGCTGCGCCGAGGCATTGGCACAATTTGGGCCGGAAGCTGTCTGTCTGGTTCTGGCGGGCAACGCTCGACAACCTGCCGTTCAGGATTCGTCCCCTAAAGCGGTCGGTCAACGAAGCTGCTTCCAATGCGCAGCAGCAGCTGCTCAGCGCCCTGTCATTAAGCAAGCCGTGGCCGACTTCGGCGACCTGGAGACGCCTTGTAACCCCTGCGCCGTTTCGCGGCGCGCACGTGCCAGGACATGACGGACCGGCTTCTGCCGCCGAGTAGCGCCCCGGAAGGATTCCGGTGAGATTATGCCACCGCCTGCATATCGGACTTGGCTTTAACTTCCTGCGTAGCGGGATTGCGCCGGAGGATGGCCTGTATAGCCACGTCGTCGGCGTCCATCCGCGCCTCGATCTCCTTCCGAGCCCAAAGGTGGGCGGCGTTGAACACGTCCATATGATGGTCGAAGCTCATCATGCTGGCGCCGGGGAAGGCTGGTGGGGTGAGAAGAAGATCGTGCTCGGTTGCGGGCAATTCGTAGCGCTGATGGGCCAACATGGTACGGAACAGGACATTTAAGACGCGCGGCGCGCGGGGCAGCCGTCCGCGCGGGTTGAGAAGCGTCGCGAGCAGCTTGCTCCGCCCCGGCAGGCTCGCATAGGAGACGTTGAAACGCTGCCCGCCCGTGCGGCCAAAATGCACGACGAGGTTCGGGCCGGTCTTGATCTGGTGCATGGGAGCAAGCGGAGCGTCATCCATCACGCCACCATCCACCAGCATTTTGCCGTCGTCGGTATAAAAGGGCGGCAGCAGGCAGGGGATGGCGCTTGAGGCGCGGACCGCCTGCCAGAGGAGGCCCGACCGGATCACCTCCATGCGCTTGTCAGAGAGATTTGTGGCGATCGCGAAGAACGGCTTCCAGCAGTCCTCGACACGCGTTTCTGGTCCATAGGCACGCGCCAGCGCGTCGTCGAATGCCTTGTGGTCCAACAGCGCATAGCGCGGCCAGGTTGGGCGCTTGAAGCTGCGGCTCTTCACGAAAATGTCGTGCGTGCCCGAGGTGAGGGTGTCGTGCTCGCCAAGGAAGGCAAAACCGGCGAGCATCGCAGCGCCCACACTAGTGCCCATGAAGATATCGAAGGTGCCGCCCTGCTCGCGGAAGGCGCGGTAGATGCCGACATGGGCCGGCCCATAGCCCCCGCCGCCGCCGGCGACGAACCCCACGGCGCGGCCGGTCAGAAAGCGGATGAGCGCATCGATATCGGCGTTGTCCTCGAGCGATACATGGTGATGGAGAAAGACGGGCGTGCGCGCGAGCCAGGAGGCCGTGCCATCGACAACGCCGGCGCGGCGGTCGTGCAGGCGGACCAGACGGCAGGCCGATTGCGGATGGAGCTTTTCCACCAGTTTTTCGACGGCTGTCAGTTCGGTTCTGGGCGCATCACCGCTGGTGACGAGGACCACTTCGTCAGCCTGGCGGATGCAAAGGTCCGTCCAGTCGGTCAGCGTCTCGTCGGCGAAATAGAATACGGGCGAGGAATCGTCCTCGATCCGGTCAAGCCACGCGGCGACGGGGGGATCGTCGATTGCGCGCCGGCCGAACCTGTCCGAGATTGTTGCGTGATCGAGCGTCGTGTACCCCTCGCGCTGTAGCCGGGTGCGCAGGCGATCAAAGAAGGCAGGCGGCACCAGCTCGTGTCCTCCACACACGAAGCTGATGGCACGCCGCGGGCCGCCGGGCCGGCGCTCGTGGCGCGCATCGTTGGTGTGAAGCCGTTCGGCGACCAAGCTGAGAAACGCCGCGGCGATGCTGGGATCGGCCTCAAGCGCTTGCTGGTATGCCGGGCGCGAGATTACCAGGACCTCGCAATCGCGCTGGGCGGTGACCGTCTCGCGCTGATCGCCGCCGCAGAAGAAAGCGAGTTCGCCGACCATGTGGCCGGTCTTGGCTTCCCGGTACACGGTCGGATCACCATTGGCCGAGCAGGCCAAGACGCCGCGCGTCACCACACAAAGCATGTCGCCGGGCTCGCCGGCCCGAAACAGCACCTCGCCCCGTGCCATGGAACGCCTGTGCGCATGGGCGAACAACGCCTGCTTCTGCGCACCAGTCAATTTCCCAAGCGCCCCCGTGCCGTCCATATGGTCCCCCTGTGCTCGTGGTGGGCGGACCCTAAGTGCGTGCAGGGTCCCTGCTGAATACCATGAACATGGTATGGCCGGAGCGAAGTGATCTGCCGTGCTTGCCTGGCAGGGCGCGGCCGGACTAAGAGAGAATTCCGATGGTGACGCGCCCGCTCAAAATAGTGCTGACCGAAGACGATGGCCCCATACGCGAGCGCCTGGCGCGGATCGTTGGCGGCTGGGCCGAGGCGGAGCTTTGCGCGGCTTGCGCCAATCTCACGGAAACCCTTGCGGCGATCGGAACCCATGAGATCGACCTTCTGATCACCGACCTCAGGCTGCCCGATGGCAGCGGCATCGACGCGATACGGCTGCTGGCCAAACAGCAGCCCAAGGCCGAGGCGATGGTCATTTCCGTCTTGGCGGACGAACGGTCAGTGCTCGAAGCGATTGAGGCCGGGGCATCAGGCTATTTGCTCAAGGATGCCGATTCGATGGATTTGATCGAAGCTATCAGGGACGTTATCGCAGGCCGCTCGCCGATTTCCTCACGCATCGCGCGGGTCCTGGTTCGCCGCCTGTCCGAGCGGGTTCATGTCTCGGGCGCAGAGGAGTCGGAGAGACCCTCCCTCACCGAGCGCGAGATGGATATCCTGTGGGGTATCGCCAAGGGCTTCACCTATGGTGAACTGGCCGACAAGCTGGGAATTTCCCGACAGACCGTCCCGGTCCATATCCGCAACATCTATCGCAAACTGCAGGCGTCGAACCGGTCCGAGGCGGTCTTTGAAGCGGCAAGGCTGGGGCTCATCCAACTGTGACGGAGATGGGGTCACCCGAGCGGGTAAAAGCGTGGCTTTTCCTGATCGCCATCATCGTCGCTATCGGTATGCTGCCCAATCTCATCGACGTCTCGCCGCCCGAAGGCGTACTGACCATCACGGAAGCGCAGTTCAGTCTCAAAGAAGAAAATGCCGGGGCGGCGGTGGCCCTGCCGCACAATTGGAAGCCGGAAGCGCTCTACGATCTGACGACCGGGATCTATCGCCTCTCCTTTGAGGTTGTCGAGACCTCCGGCGAGGCACTGTTCGTCTTCATCCCCGCCGCCCGTCACTCAATAGAAGCCTGGGTGAACGGGCAAAGGGCGATGTCGGCGCTCGATACCGCCTGGTCCGTCCCCGCGAGCGGATATTCGTTCCTTGCGCGGATTCCCGATGGGGTGGTCGGGGCCGGTGAGAACGAGATCGTTCTGCGGCAAACCCGAGAGGTCGGATGGCTGCCGGCGCGGCTCTCGCAGGTCAGCGTGGGCACGGCCGATGCGGTGATGCCGGCCTATAGGCTCTCGAATTTCCTGATCGAGCAGGTTCGCGCCATGACATTCGCGCTGCACATCGTCCTGACGATCGGCATCGCTACCATCTGGACGGCGCGCAGGCACGATACGGTGTTTCGCTGGCTCGGTGTGATCTCGATCACCAGCCTGCTTGTCGTTCTCACCCAATCGCCGCTCGTCCCCTTCGGGGCGCGGGAGCAATTCCAGTCGACGGCGGCCATCTCGGCTGTGGGGCTCATGGCGCTGGGCACGGCCCTGGCGATTGCCGGGCGGCGGCGCCCGCGGCCGCTGCTGCCGGCCATCGTGGTCGTGCCGGCGGTGCTTTTCCTGCTTGGGCAGACCAGCCTGGTCCCGTTTCCCGTGGTCGGACTGATCAGTGCCGCCATCGGCTTGGCCGCGTACCTGGCGGCCGCCGGACTGCTGATCCATGAATTCGTCAGGTCGCGAAATTGGGATGCCGCGCTTCTAGCAGTGCCCAGCGCGCTGACGGTCTGGTTCGGGCTACACGACATCCTGGTGGTAACCGGGCTATATGACGATCCGTTCCTGTTGGCTGCATATGTGCGAACCTTGATGCTGCTGGCGATCATGCTCATCCTGATGAGCCGGTTGGCCCGCAGCCTGAACGGGCTGGACAATGCCAACGAAACATTGCGGCAGCGGCTCGCGGCACAGGAAGCGGAGCTCAACCTGCTGCATGAAAAGGAAAGGGCGCAGGCCACCCAGCTTGTGCGCGAGCATGAGCGCCAACGTCTCATGCAGGACCTCCATGACGGGATGGGCGGGCATCTGGCCACCATCATCGCGCTGGCCGAGCGCGACGGACGGGGAGGAGAGGAGATCGAAAGTGCCGCGAGGGCGGCGCTGGACGATCTGCGGCTGGTGGTCCACTCGCTCGATCTTGGCGACGGCGACCTGCGCGCCGCCCTCGCCGCATTTCGTGAACGGCTCGAACCGCAACTTCGGCGGCTGGGCATTGTATTCCACTGGTCCACCGAAAACCTTCCCCATGTAGCGGGCGTCACGCCCCGAAACGCACTATCCGTGCTGCGCATCCTCCAGGAAGCCGTCACCAACGCCATCAGGCATGGCCCGGCCCGCCGCATAGCGATCGAAGGCGGAGCGACGCAGGACCAAAGAGCCGTACTGGAGGTGTTCAATGACGTGACGGGCCCGTGTCACGCAGGCACCGGAAACGGGCTTGGCAATATGCAGCGCCGCGCCCGCGACCTCGGTGGGTACGTCAGTTTCAAAATGACTGACGATGGCGAAGGCGCGAACCTTTCGCTGTTGCTCCCAGCTCATTTACCGGAATGAAGGGTTTTGTGGGATTGGCCGGGCTACAGAATACCCATCAGCACATCTCCCTACCCGGCAGACAGCGCTCTCGGAACCTTTTCCCGCCAGTCCAAGACGGCGAAGGACGTTAACGATCACATCGATATCCGCGCCGGCCCATCGCATCGAACTGGCGATGGCCGCAGCCTGAAAATAGGTCTGAGTCTTCTAGCAAGGGGAAACTGCGAGTCTTTCGAAAAATGGCCCTTGCAGCCTCACCGATCCTGATAGCTGTTGTCAGGCGAGCACTCATGGGACCTCAATTGATCTTCCGTGTTCTTGTCTTCTCCCGAGGGTACAGGATTCGGCGGCTTTCGGGAGCTCCAAGGCAACCTTCCAACGACCGAGAAGGGGCGCATCGCTGACGATCTGCATCCGACCCCATTTCTGCCATTTGGGCTGTCGCATCTAAGTACTGAAAGCTGCCAAGGCACTCCATGAAACGTGGAATGTCCACATCTTGACACTGGCCCATAAATCTATAATCCTCGATATATGGAATCAAATTACGCTATCGAAATCTTCGCTGCGCTTTCGCAACCGACACGCCTCGAAACGTTCCGTCTCCTTATGGAGCACGAGCCGGCGGGGCTTCCGGCCGGCGAGATCGCGCGCCGCCTGGAGGTACCGCAGAACACGATGTCCTCGCACCTGGCGATCCTTGCGCGCGCCGGGCTGGTCGAGTCGGAGCGTCACAGCCGCTCCATCATCTATCGCGCCGTCCTCGACCGCGTCCGCGAACTCACCAGCTTCCTGGTCCAGGACTGCTGCGGTGGTCGTCCGGAACTGTGTGAGCCGCTCGTCGCCGAATTCACCCTATGCTGCACCACCCCTTCGGAGGGAAAGAATGCCTGCTGATCGCGTCTACAACCTCCTGTTCCTCTGCACCGGAAACTCGGCTCGATCGATCCTAGGGGAAGCCCTGATCAACCATGTGGGTGGTGATCGCTTCCGCGGGTTTTCGGCCGGCTCGACGCCCAAGGGTGCGGTGCATCCCCTGACCCTGCAGACGCTGCGCAAGGCGGGAATCTCCACCGACGGCCTGCGCTCGAAGGCATGGGACGAGTTCGCGACGCCTGACGCGCCGAAGATGGACTTCGTCTTTACCGTCTGTGACAACGCCGCCGGCGAAGCCTGCCCGGTCTGGCCGGGACATCCGGTGACGGCGCACTGGGGCATCGAGGACCCCGCCGCAGTCGAGGGCCCCGACTTCAAGAAGGAGGCTGCGTTCGATGACGCCTTGCGCTACCTGCGCAACCGCATCGCGGCCTTCATGAACCTGCCGCTGGCGACCATCGATCGGATGTCGCTCACCTCGAGGCTGCAAGGCATTGGCGCCATGGATGGCTCCACCGGATCGGACAAAGGGGCGGCCTGATGCTTGAATACAAGGTTCACGCAAGGCGGGTCGGCGCCAATGGCAGCCTCGCCACCTGCAAGGAGGCGGAATTGGTTATCGACACCGCCCTTGCGGGACGCCCGGACGCCTTCAATCCGGCCGAGTTGTTTCTCGCCTCGATAGCCGCCTGCATGCTCAAGGGCATCGAGCGGGTCAGCCCGATGCTGAAGTTCGAGCTTCGCGGGGTGGAGGTGAGCCTTGAGGCCAAGCGCCAGGATGCTCCGCCGCGCATCATCTCGGTCGATTACGTCCTGACGGTCGACAGTGACGAGTCCGACCAGAGGCTGGAACTGCTGCACACGAACGTACGCAAATACGGCACCATCTTCAACACCGTCGCCGAGTCTGCCGGTCTCAACGGCAAGCTGATCCGAAAGACCTGACCCCGTGTCCATCTTCGAACGCTACCTGACCCTTTGGGTCGCCATCTGCATCATTGTCGGGGTCGCCGCCGGCCATTTCCTGCCTTCGTTCTTCGAGGGCTTGGCCGCTCTCGAATATGCGCGGGTCAACCTGCCGATGGCGGTCCTGATCTGGCTGATGATCATCCCCATGCTGGTGCGCATCGACTTCATGTCGCTGCGCCAGGTCGGCGCCTACTGGCGCGGTATCGGCGTCACCCTGTTCATCAACTGGGCCATCAAACCGTTCTCCATGGCATTGTTGGGCTGGCTTTTCATCGGCTGGCTGTTCCGCCCGCTGCTGCCGGAAACGCAGATCGACAGCTACATAGCCGGCCTTATCATCCTTGCCGCTGCACCCTGTACCGCCATGGTATTCGTGTGGTCCAACCTGACCCGGGGCGAGCCGCACTTCACCCTGTCGCAGGTGGCGCTGAACGACGCCATCATGGTGATAGCCTTCGCCCCCATCGTCGGCCTGCTGCTCGGTCTCTCCGCTATCACCGTCCCCTGGGACACGCTGCTGCTCTCGGTCGGGCTCTATATCGTCGTGCCGGTGATCGCCGCACAGCTCTACCGCCGCTGGCTGCTGGCCAACGGCGGGATCGACAAGATGAACCGGGCGCTTGCAGTCCTGCAGCCGATCTCCATTGCCTCATTGCTGCTGACCCTCGTCATGCTCTTCGGCTTCCAGGGCGAACAGATCATCGCCCAGCCCACGGTCATCCTGCTGCTGGCGGTGCCGATCCTGATCCAGGTCTACTTCAACTCCGGCCTCGCCTACCTGCTGAACCGGGTGTCGGGGGAGCAGCACTGCGTTGCGGGACCGTCCGCCCTGATCGGTGCCTCGAACTTCTTCGAGCTGGCAGTTGCCGCCGCCATCAGCCTGTTCGGCTTCAATTCCGGCGCAGCGCT
>Ga0065721_10051352_pt1 | contig 15172 bp, 11 predicted proteins | sample Mesricmetagenome_FD_59108 | JGI IMG/M metagenome (GOLD analysis project Ga0065721, IMG submission 59108) | Mesophilic microbial community from rice straw/compost enrichment Sample: eDNA_1 v2 (version 2) | ecosystem: Engineered > Solid waste > Grass > Composting > Bioreactor | place: USA: Davis... | reverse complement strand
CTCGTCCCCGACTGATTCGCTAGATAATTCCCCAATCGAATCAATCCCTGCGCCGCAATTGCCGCCGCCGAGCTATCCACAGGTTCAAACTTGTTGTACGGATCAGATGGCTTGTTGAGATAATTCGCCGGCAGCCGATGCAAATTCGGCGCACCTGTATCCCACATCGGCACGCCGTCGGCACAGGAATTCTCGAGATAGAAATCTGCCGTGGCTTGAGCAGCTTGGACAAACTTTCCTAAAACCGCAGCTTCGATTGACCCAGCATTCCCTCCAGAAATGGAGTCTTGGACTATCTCCTCAACTCCAACTCCTAGGAAATCCGTTATCTCGCTTGGGATTACAGCTCCATCTGGAAAGAGATCAATCTTGGTGCGGCGAAGGCTTCCAATAAACTCAACTTGTTCAGCAAAGCCGCATAATGCCCAAGACAAACCACGCGTCCACGTGCTGAAGGGCGAATAGCCCTGCTGCGAGTTAGGACACCGAAATACGCCGCTTGCCGTATTGAACACCGCCTCGTGCGCCGTGCGACCGCGCACATCATACGCATCGCGTCCTTCACCGTAATAAATGTTGTAGCGCGCCGTGTTCAGCGCGTGTTCGACGACGCGTTGCAGCAGCGAAATCTTCGCATCCTGTTCACCCATGAGAACGTGACCGAGTTGATGCGCCACCGCGAGCGCGCGACACGACCGAATCGTATCCACGAACAGCGAGTGCGGCCCGTTGAAGCTGTGAATGAAGCCCGTACCGTCCGCGAGTTTCGTCCAGCGCGACGCCTGCACTGCGCCGCTCACCTTGAGCGCAATCTCGTAAAAGTTTTGCTCCTCGTCGTTCTGCGGAATTTTCCCTTCGCGCATCAGGCGCAGCAGATTGCCGTAAGTAGAAACGTTGTTGAACCCGTGATCATGCACGCCGACGTGCGACACGTGCGACGCCATGAATTTCACCGTGCCGCGCTTCCCGATTTCCAGAAATCGCTCGTCGCCCATCGCATCGAATTGCAACAGCGCCGAACCATACTGAAAGCCCTGCGTCCATTCGGTCCAACCGCGCGACGTGTATTTTCCTTTCACGGTGAACACCGGCGTCCCCTGGTCCGGCTTCCAGGTTTTCTCAATGCTCAGAATTTTCTGCGCCGACAATTCGAACACGCGTTCGATCTGCGGAACAAGTTTTTGCGGGGTGAGTTTGGAATCAATGCGAATGGGCATGTAATTGTGATGTGTGAATGGTGAATAGAATCAGCGTTTACACAATATTCGATAATCAGTGGCTGGAGCGTTCTTACAAAAGTCGTCAGCTCGATCAATCATTCGTGCCAACCGACCTCCGATCGCCTGCCATTGTGCATCAAGTTCATAATGTTCGGCTGCGTTGAGATAACTACAGTCCAGCGCCTCATCCAACCAGGATTGTGTTCCATCGTTTCGTCAATTTTGTGAATAAAAGACAGTTTATACCGGCGGCGCGCCTCGGCTTCCGCCAACCTGGCTTTAACCGCTCGTGACGAACGCCGGATTTGATCCGTCTACGCATATCTCTCCTCCCGAGGAAACAACTGACTGCGCTGATAAATCACCTGCGCCGCTTCTCGCCTCTTTATAAACTCGCAAATCCCGAAATGATCGTGCGACTTCCGTGCTCATAACCCTTCACCCTTCACCCTTCACCCTTCAAAGCCTTCGCAGATGAAATCCACCATCTACGTTAATCACTTCCCCGGTACTGAATGGAAACGCGTCGCTTGCGATGGCAGCTACGGCGCGACCGATGTCTTCCGGCGTGCCCCAACGTTGAATCGGCGTCAGTCCTTCTGCGATGAGTTTGTCATACCTTTCTTTCACCGCACCGGTCATGTCAGTAGCGATGATGCCTGGCCGGATTTCATAAACGTTGATGCCGAACTCCGCGAGTCGCGCTGCAAACAACGGCGTCAGCATCGAAAGCGCTGCTTTGCTCACGCAATAATCGCCACGATTTACTGAAGCAGTATAAGCGGAAATGGATGAAACGGTGATAATCTTGGGAGCGTAGCCACCGACGTGAGGAGGTGGATTTGCGCGGGACTTCGATTCCGCCTCGTCACCTCGGCGGCTACGTTGCTCAATCATCCACTTCGCGGCGAGTTGCGTCAGAAAATACGGTCCTTTGACATTGATCGAAATAAGCCTATCGAAACTCTCCTCATTCGCCTCCAGAATGTCTGCCCGCACGTTCGGCGCAACGCCTGCGTTATTCACCAACAAATCCAACCGAGCGAATTTTTCTCGCGTGAACGAAATCAATTTCTGTCGATCCGCCCCCAGCGAAATGTCCGCCTGACAGATTTCAGCATTGATCACTTTTCCGTCCGACTTTGCCACCACCACACAATCCGCCGCCGTCTGCCGTGCGGCAGTTTCATTCCCGGCGTAATTGATCACCAGATCATAGCCGAGCTTGGCCAATTCCAATGCGATACCTCGGCCGATGCCACGCGACGCACCGGTGATCAGAGCAACTGGATTCATTGCCGTGAAGATAAGTTTTTTGCGTCCCGGCAAAAGCGCAAATTCTGGCGATTCACAGCAGTATCATGCGTCGCTTACACTCGAGACCGATTTTCCCGAGGTTTTCGTCAGAAAAACTTTACGACTTGCGCCGTAGCCATCGCAGCACTTCCAATAGTTTGGGCGGTTGCCCCGTGCGGAGAATTCCGATGCGAAAAACTTTTCCCGCCATCCATAACGTGAATCCCGCCGTCGCAATCAGCAATACGGTCGTACCGATGATGTCCACCCACGGCGGATCGGCCATCACGCGATTCATCATGATAAACGGCGTGTAGAACGGAATCCACGAGAGCGTGCGCGCGACCAGACCATTTGGATCTTTCGGAATGAACGTCATCGTCATCAACGGCACGATCATCACCATGCTGATAACCGCCATGTAGCTCTGCGATTCCTTCAACGTGTTGCAAACGCTGCCCAGCGCAAGAATTGAAGCGGCGTAAATAAAAAATCCGAAGATGAAATAAATCACGAACATCGGGATAAGATTCGACGACTGCACCACCTGCAGTAACTGGCCAGGCACCGCTGACGTCGTCCCCGCTTTCCACGTGAGTATCACCACCATCGCCACAATCCACGAACTCACCATCGTTAACCCCACCGCCGCGATACCGAATAATTTCCCCATCATTAATTCACCCGGCGTCACCGACGACAACAAGACTTCGATAATGCGATTGGATTTTTCCTCAATGATGTTCGTAAGCAACATCTGCGCGATGGCGAAAATGGAAATCCATAGCAGATAAACAAACGCACTCGGCGCCCATTGTCTGATGACGTCCACGCTTTGGACCGCTTCCTGCCCGGCTTCTTTTTTCGGGTTCAAACTCGCAATCGGCGCGTAAGTCTGCTCCACCTCACGAATCACCCGCGCATCGAGTCCGCGCGCCGCATACTCGCGTTGCCGAATCTCTGCATTGACCGCCAGCTCAACTTCCTCCCGCAACTGCGTATCCGCGAGATTTCCGGACCAATACTCGATGCCATTGGCGGAACCACTACGTTTCGCGCCCGGTCGCACCACCTGCTTGTCAATGTCTGCCGGAATCAGAATCGCCGCCGTTAGCGACACGGATTGCCCGTCCACCTTCACACGTTTCTCGCCGCGTAGATACGGTCGCAATTGTTCAGCAATCGTTTCCAACGGCGCTTCGATATTCACGTTGGACGGCAATGTCGCTTGCAGAAAATCCCGGCGCGGCACTTTGAATGGCGGTGAACCAGAGCGCAAATGTAGTCGCAACTTTTCGAGAAAACCCGCTTCACCCATTTCTTTAAACTCATCGAACGAAGGCGGCGTGAATTTTCCGACGTCACCGGCCGCCGTGGAATTCCGCCGCGCATAATCCTGCAGTTCGTTATACAGCCGGCGTTGATAGCCGGATTCGATTTTGTTTTCGATGACCGTACCGAGCGATTTCGATTGGTCCACCAAGACGTAATAACGCGTCGGCGTGCCTTTCTTCTGCAACCAGATCGGCACTTGAATCGTCGCAAAAATAATCATTGGCACGACCAACATGCCGAGCCAGAAACCTTTGGTTTTGGCGTTCTCGACGTATTCGCGCCACGCAACGAGAAATGCGTATTTCATCGGAATGACGCCTCCTTCGCCTCCGGTCCGACCAGGCGCACGAAGACTTCATGCAATGTCGGATCGGTTTGATTGAAACTCCGCAACCGTATGCCGCGCGAAAAACAGACCTGCAAAATCTCCTGCGGATCGGCATTCTCGCGCAACTCCAGTTCCCAATGTTTGCTCGCGCTCGTCGTTGCGTGACCGTTACTGGCGGGCGATTCACTGACCGCCACGACATCGTTCAACTCCTGCAACGGCGCGATGTCATCTTCGGTTTCAATGCGCACGCGGCGCGGAATCGTTCGCTTCGCATCCGCAATCGTTCCGTCAAAAATCTTTCGACCCCGCGCCAACAACAGAATGCGATTGCACAACCGTTCTGCGTGTTGCATGACGTGAGTGGAAAACAGCACCGTGCGCCCGCGTTTCGCCATATCACGGATGATATCCTCCATTACCTGCTGATTCACCGGATCGAGCCCGGAAAACGGTTCGTCGAGAATGACAAACTCCGGATCGTGTGCAATCGCTGCGAGCACTTGAACTTTTTGTCCCATCCCTTTGGAAAGTGCTTCAGTCGGACTATTGGCAAAATCTTTCAATCCATAACGCTCCAGCAGCTCGAACGCGCGTCGTTTCGCCACCCTGCGACTCATCCCTTTCAACGTCGCGAAGTAGGCGATCACCGCCCAGCATTTCATTTTTTTGTAGAGCCCCTTTTCTTCCGGCAGATAACCGATGCGATGTCGCACTTTCAGCGCCGACGATTCGCCCAACACCCTGATGCTTCCGCTCGTGGGTTTGATGATTTCGAGAATCATCCGAATCGTCGTGGTTTTCCCCGCACCATTCGGCCCGAGAAAACCGTAGATGGAACCTTGCGGCAGCGTGAAACTCACGTCCTCCACCGCGCGAAAGTCCCCAAAGCGCTTGGTGACCTGACACAGTTCCAGCGGTGCGGCGATTTGCGAAGAGCCGTTCATTTGATGATTGAGGAAACGCTAGTCAAACCGGACACCGATGGCGAGCGCAAGTCAGGTCGTACATTTTCTTCACCACTGAATCGAAACTGGCCCCCTCACTCTTCAGCAATGGCCTCACTTGGAACTCGGCGACATCATCGTGCGATTCATCTTGAGCGCCATCCGTTGGGTATTCATGGCTTTCGTTCGAAACTCAGCAAACTTTTTAACTTCCTCCGGCGAGAGATACGCGCTCGATTGATTCGCGACACGTTCGTAAATGCCATCCAGCAATTGAAGATTTCTCTCGGCAGCAGCCTCGGACGCGATATTGCGAAAGTTCAGAATCGCCAGCGTTTGATAATCTTGCGGCAATCCGGCATTCGCCAACGTCTGTTGCGTTTCCGCCAACATCGCGTCATAAATCTGACGCGCCTTGGCGTCTATGTCCGCAGCTTCGCCCGTCAACATTCCCTTGAACTGTTCCGCAGTAAAGTTGCTCGCGAGGCGGCGCGTGTATTCCTGATATTGCTCCAACCCTTCCGGTCCGAGCAACGCCTGCACCTTCTCCAACATCGCCGCTTCCTGGCCGGCAAAAATCGGCTCCATCTGCGCCAACGTCAGATTGTCGCGCAACGCCGCCGTGACGTGATCAATATTATCCATCACATTATCCGCGAGTAATTGATTGAACTCCTCGCGCTGTTCGTCTGATAAATTCAACTTCTTCGTAAGATCTTTATAAATCTGCCCCATGCCCATCTTCTGTTGATCGCGAATCATCTGCCACATGGCCGGATCAGCTTTAATCCCACTCAACGCACTCGGGCCATTGGTGCGCGCAACTTCATTCGCCAGATCAGCGCGTAATCGCGCAACTTCACCGCGCAAGCGCAGCAATTCCAGCGATGGTGAATTATCCACCACCGGCGCGGGCGCAGGTTTAGCCGCCAGACTGGCCAAACGCTCGTTTTCGGCGACCAGATTTTCGTTCTCGGTTGTTTGCTTCTGCAGCGCTACCGTTACTTCTTCCAATCTGGTTTGCGTGCGTTTCAACATCACACAAGGAATCGCAACACCCGCCACCACGACCGCGGCGATGACGCTGAATTTCAGTTTTGCCATGCTCATAATTTCTAACAGAGTTAAGGTTGTTCCCGCTCCCGCTGCCGCACTGGCCAGCGCAAATGATGATGCCGTCACCGCGAGTCCGACCGGCGCCGCCACCACTGCATTCGCCGATAAAACCGTCGCCAACGCTGCGCCCGAAAGTGTGACGCCGCGCACTTTCAGCAGCGCGTGTAACTTATCCAATGCGCGGTCCACGCGTTTGCGCGCTGCTTCTTCGTTACTGCCCAACGCCGCGCCGACCGACCGGAAATCCTGTTGTTCGAAATACCGCAGCAATATCGCCGCGCGATCTTCCGGACTGAGTTCGTTTACCGCTTCGTCGAGCACCGGCGTCAGCGCCGCGAGGTTCGCTTCGGAATGATCTTGAAGTTCGCTCATTGCCACCGCCTGCCTTTCTCGCGCCAACCGCCGTCGTTCGGTACGCAGGGCTTTGCTGGCGACAAAACACGTGTGCCGATGCAGCCATCCGCCCAGCAACACTTCGCCGCGCAACGTCCGCGCCAGTCGCGCGAGATCGGCAAACACCGTTTGCGTCACGTCTTCCGCGAGATGGGAATCGCCGTTGACCAATCGAACCGCCGCGGAATACACGAGATTGACGTAGCGACCGACGAGTTCGCGAAAAGCCGTTTCCGATCCGGAGGCGACATAGTCCGCGAGCAATTGTTGGCTTTCAGTCATCATTTAACACCAGTAAAGACCCGCCACCGGACAAAAGCGGACAAAAAAGTCCGACAATTTTTGTACTGGCCACGAAACGGACCGAACGACGAAAAGTCGCTGAATGCGATGATGCTGAAATGAATGTGCGGATAAAATCCCGTCAGGCGGATGCAGGAGCAGCTTTATGGTCCGGCGCAGCAGGCGGTGTCGGCGGCGGTTCGTGAGATTGGAAACTCTTCCACATGTTCAACGGCAGCGAACCGAGAACGATGAGCGCCACCTGACTGCCGACAAACAGCATGAGCCATTTGAAACCGGAATCCATGAAACCATACGCATGCAATCCGATGCCCAGCATGTTCGTGCCGAACCACGACCATGCGGTGATGACGTTGCCAAAAATCGCGAGGTTCATCAGCCCGCGCTCTTTCACCAGACCGCCCCAGCGCGCATGCAAAATGAGCGCGCACCAGATCACAATCAGCAACGCGCCGTTTTCTTTCGGATCCCAACCCCAGAAGCGTCCCCACGATTGATCCGCCCAGATACCGCCGAGCACTGTGCCGGTGAAACTGAATAACGTCGCAAAGCAAATGATGGCGTAAACCATCTTCGTCAGCGCGCTGCCCAGGTTGAAATCTTTCCGCGCGGTCAGCACCGGCGTGAACACGCCCAGAATCACATACGCCATCGCCAACACACCGGCGACAAACGTCGCCGAATACCCGAGCGTCACCACGACCACATGCGTCGCGAGCCAGAAATTGGTGTCCAACACCGCTTGCATCATCCGCATCGTGTCCCCGCCTAACGCCAGATTATGCGCAATCAACAACGTGATAAATCCCGCCAGACCCGCCATCGCACTACCGAGGCCGACCTTGTAAATCCGTTCCAAAATCAATCCCAACACGCAGGTGCCCCAGCCGATGAAAATTGCCGACGAATAAAGATTCGTCACCGGCGGACGACCTTCCAACGCCATGCGGAAAATCAATCCAGCCGTATGAACGACAAAAGCCAACGCGATCAGATAAAACGCCGAACGTCGCAACGATTCTGAAACCGCAAGCCACGAGCCGATCGTCAGCAACGCTCCTCCCGCCAATACAAACGCAAAGACATAGATGATCGTCGCATGCAAAAACAGTTTCACACGATTGAAGTAAAATTCGGCGCGACCTTTCCCCGCTTCTTTCGAAAAATCTTTCGCCAACCAATTTTTGTATCCGACCACGGCACTGTTGAATTCCGCCGCGTCATTTTCCACATACGCTTTGGCCATTCGCGCATAAAACGTCACTGCCGGAGGAATCTGCTGATCACGAATCGCCGCCAGCAAACTCGCGCCGACATTCGACCACGCATCCCGATCCTGCTCGGGATGCGGCGGCGGCACGATGCGTGGATACGAACGATTCGCCGCTGTTTCAATCTTCTGCGCAATCGCCATGAATTTATCCAACGCCTCGCGATCAGCCTCGCCACCGGTCCGTTGCGCGCGCATCGCCGCAACGCCCGCCGGCAACGTCGCCTGATAATCCGCCAGCAATTGCACAAAATTCGTCGTGCCTTCCGGCTGAATACTGTTCTTGAGCCGCTGATAAATGTTGATGGCATTGGCAAGCTTGATCACCTGTTGCTGATACGGCGTGCGTTGCGCGGATTCGATCTGCGACGCCGTGCTTGCCTGCGTAAAAATTTCTTCCACCAACGGGCGCAGGTCATTGTAGGTGTAATAACGCAACCCGGATTTTTCGATTCCTTTCTCGCCCAGCTTGAGTTCGCTGATGAGGTCCGGATGATGAATCAGAAAGGCATTCCGCGTATCGGCCACTTCCGGTTTAAAGCAAACTTCCAACAGCCATTCGGTCGAACGCAGCTTCTTCGGATGTCGCCAGAATTGCCAGCCCGGCACCATTTCGAGCGGCAAATCGCCCGTGCTGCGAATCTGCAGCAAGGAATTCCGCGCTACTGAATCCAGCGGTTGCACCCGGCCTTCCAGCAATGCCGGAAACCGACCGAACTCCGCGGTGCGCATTTCGCCGTCCGCCTTCGGCTTCAGCACGAAAAACATTTCCGTGAGAAACAGCGCGAGAAACAACCAGGGAAGAATTTTTAAAAAGCGTTTCATGATTTTTTCCGGCTCGTTGCAAATCGCACCAAATGCACCAGGAACTGCCAACTCATGCCGAACGCCACAATCACGCAGGCGAAATACGGCGTCAACCAACTCGGATTATCCACCACCTGCAGAACTGTCCCCTTCTCGTCCTCCTGGTCGAAGTTGGATTGGAAAAATGTTTTCCCTTCATAACGCAACGGTTCGTTCATACGAATCGTCACTTCGCGATCTTCGCCTGTGTCCGGACGAATAATGCGCACGCGGCTGGAATAATTTTTGGCAATCTCCGTCCCCGGATAACGATCAAACCGAAAATCCTCCAGATGCAAATAGAACGGTTTGTAGTACCGCTCAGGCCGTAAATCCAAAGTCAGATGGCGCCCCGCGACCGTGAGTGTTTGCGGTCGCGCCAGATGACCGGACAATAAAATTTTCTGCGTTGTCCCCTGCGGTTGCACCAACTCGACCAGCACCGACGGAATATCACGAAAGTTCATCCGCGTTTCCTTCGGCAAACTGCGCCACCAGATCGGCACGCCCACGGCATTCTCTGCTTCAACCAGCTTGAATCCGTCGCCCGCCTTCGTCGCGAGCATGGAATTCAAATGATACTCCAGCACTCGAACTTTGAACGGCAACTCAGGTTCTTCCAACGTCGCTCCATCTTTCAGCAGCGCCGCCGGTATCGCGACGACTTTATCTGAATCCGCATCGGTCGTGTCCACAATGGCCAGTTCCCAGCGCCCGTTTGATTCCGAATAATTCTTCGCCGTGCCCTCACGAATTCGCATGTAACTTTCCACCGAAAACACATCCGTGGCGAACTGCCCCGCCAACAACAGCACCACGCCCAGGTGAATCAGCACGATGCCAAAATATTTCCAGCCTTTGCGGTAATAACGCAGATGCGCAGCGAATAAATTGATCAGCAACAACCCGCCGACAAAGTACGCCCCGGGAAAAATCGGCACGCGAAGTTCCGTGCCGGGCAGATTCGCATAAATGAACCAACTGCGGAAAAACTGATCCTGCGCCTGATACAACCCCAACTTCACCTGCGCCAGGGTTCCCCAGAACACCAGAATCAGGCCCAACGCCAGAAGCACCACCGCCAGTTTGACGGACGAAAAGAAATAATAGAGGCGTGTGAGCATGTCAGTATTTCACTCCCTTGACGAACGTGACGAAATTCTCTTTGTGCGCGGCGACCAGTTCCGGGTCACCCATCATTTTGTAATACCACGTGCGTCCGTCGCGCACCACCTGCGCGCCTAACGTCGTCGCCGCCTGCTCCGTCGCGGTGTCCGTACCACTCAGTTCGATGTAAATCGCTGTACCGCCCGCGACATCAATTTCCTGAATGTTCTTCCTCAAGTCCGCCTCGCTCCATGAACCGTGTCCCAACTGCGCGCGCCACCGATTGATATTCGGCAACAATCCACCACCGTCGCCTGCCGACATACTCACGTTCACGGTCGCCTGCTGCTTGTTCTCGCCTTCGATGAAAAACTTCGCGAACAGAAATTGTCCGCCATCAATTTCTTTCCAGCCGCTCGGCACAGTCCAGGTCGGACCGCCTTCACGCGGTCGCGGGGGACGTTGCGTCGTGACCGCGCCCGGCATGGAAGCACCGGGCATTGCTCCACGCGCAATCGGCGGATGGCCTGCGGGCAATTCGGTCGCGGGAGCTGCCTCTATTTTTACGGTCTTCAGGAATTCAACAAACTTCGGCTTCTGCGCCGTCACGAGTTCGTCGTCGCCTTGCAATTTGTAAAACCAGCTCGTGTCGCCGAGATGCGCCATCGCCGTCACAATCCGGATTGTCTTTCCCGCTGGAGACGGACCGGCGATTTCAAACATTTTTCCGGGTTCACCCCCGATGTCCACCGCAGTAAGTTCTTTCTCTGCATCGCCGTCGGCCAGTTCGCTCAAACCAACCTGCTGCCGCCACATATTGACGATGAGAGCCTCGCGGCCCGCCATCCCGGGCAACGGCGTGATGGCAACGTGTGCCGTCTGCTCATTCGCGCCGGTAATCATGAAACCCGCCACGCGCATATCGCCTGCTCCGGCTTCGCGCCAACCTTCCGGCGTGGTGTAACTCACTTTGGGGGTCGCGCGCATCCGATGCGGATTCTCGCCATGCGCGTGGGCGTGACCGTCGCCCGGTCCGTGATCATGACCGTCATCCGCCGAGTGGCCTGAGGGTAAGTTCAACTGGGGCCGCTCCTTGGGAACGTGATACACTTTAATTTTCTCAGTCGCGCCAGCGGTAAGGCAAACGACCAACGCAGTCACGGCACCGAGCCGCACTCCGGAGCTTCCCACCAGACGACGATTAAAAGTCATCTTCATCTTCTACTTTTTTTAAGTGATTACAGCAAGCTGTCCCTTGCATTACATTGTTCCATTCTTGCGAGTAGCTCATTAGCTGCTGCGCTTGCGACCCCCCGCCCAACACGACACGGAACCATTTTTCCATCCAGGTCTCTCACTTATTGCGGTTGAGCCGCGCCGCTGAATTCGTTAACTCTGAGACCCGATTCGTCGCAAGATTATCAATCATGACTGAACTTTTCGGTAAATTTCATCTGCTGCTCCTACACCTGCCTATCGGTTTTCTGTTGCTATTGGCTGCGCTTGAATGGATGGCCTTGCGCCCCGGCGGGAAAGAATTAGCCGCGGCGAACCGCTTCATCCTCCTGCTTCTCATCCCCGTTACGATCGCCAGCGTCATCTGCGGCTGGTTGCTCGCCGCGAGCGGCGGTTACGATGCTCAAACACTGTTCTGGCATCGCTGGCTCGGCACGGCCATCGCCGTCGCGGTGATTGCTTTATGGATCGTTCGGCAACGCGGCTGGATGACCGTCTATCGCCGCAGTTTGGTTCTCACGCTGATTTTGCTGATGGTAGCCAGCCATTTCGGCGGAACTCTTACACACGGCAGTGATTTCCTCGCGTGGCCGAAAACGCGCACCAAAACACCGATCGCCGGAACAACCGTCGCGATTGGCGATCACCCGGTTTATGAAACGGTGATTCAACCCATCTTCACGGAATACTGCGTCAGTTGTCATGGCGAGACGAAGTCTAAAGGTGGATTGCGCATGGACACTGTCGAGCATTTACGCAAAGGCGGCGATTCCGGGTCGCTTTTTGATCCGCCGGTTGCGGAACAAAGTTTATTGGGCAATCGCCTGCGCTTGCCGGAGGATGATGACGACCACATGCCGCCCGCCGGTAAACCGCAACTCACCGAAGCCGAAATGACCATCGTCATCTGGTGGCTCAACTCCGGGTCGCCCACTGATCAAACCACGCTCAACCATCTCAATCCGCCAACCGAAGTGTTAGCGGCGATTCAAACCACGCGCGGCATCGCCCCGGCCGCCCGGAACGCGAATTGATTGTTCGCCGAACGGCTTCTGCTTATTTTCTGCCGCGCGTATGCTGCATAGCGAATTGATTCCCGCTGAGGAGACGAATTCCAAACATCTGCTCATCATGTTGCACGGTCTGGGCGATAGCATCGAAGGCTATCGTTGGCTGCCCGAGGCGTTGCGCCTGCCGTGGCTCAATTACCTGCTCGTGAACGCGCCGGATGAATATTACGGCGGTTTTTCGTGGTTCGATATTGATGGCGACATCGTCGGCACCGTCAAACGCAGTCGCCAACAGCTCTTCGAATTACTCGACGCGCAACGCGCACACGGCTTTCCCACGGAACAAACCACTCTCGGCGGATTTTCGCAGGGCTGTCTGATGACGCTCGATGCGGGATTACATTATCCGCATCGTTTCGCCGGCTTGATTGGAATCAGCGGCTGGATTTGCGATGCCGAAAATGTCCTTCGCAATCTGACGCCACTGGCAAAGCAACAACGCTTTCTCGTCACACATGGAACGCATGACCCCATCGTGCCGTTCGAGGCGACCAAGAGACAGATTCAAGCCGCTCGAGCCGCTGGACTGAACATCGCGTGGCATGAATTCATTAAACCGCACACGATTGCTGGTGAAGAAGAATTACGCGTGATTCGCGAGTTCCTGAAAGAAGGCGCAGGGAAAAAGTAACTCAGCGCGTTCGTCGCACGACCGCGAGACCTTTCAACAAATCCACCGCTCGCGCGAGCGCCGGATCGCGCAACAACGGTTTCTGTGATTCAATGTCTATCGGCGGAAGATTCCCCGCATCGAACGGAACGCCGCTGCGATGAGCACGGACCAAATCTGCTTCACTCGGACGCGAACGACGCGCGACTTGATTTGTCGCAGCGACGTTATTTGTACCGTTACTGATCACCACATACGGATCGCGCAGATAGGCGCGTTCATCCGCTAACGAAACGTTCACCTGAATATCCGGTCGCACGACGCCGATGGGTTTCGTTTCTTCCGAACCGACAACGCGCACCGGCGTCGCCGCCACGCGCAAGCGTTGACCAGACGTCAGCGGAAATTCTTTGGCCATTACCGCTGCGCCGCGGGTGGCGTTTCCGAGGATCAACGCACTACCAGCCGCACGCATCACCTCTGCCAGCGCCTCCGCCGCGCCCATGGTTTCACCGTTCACCACCACCACCACAGGCCAATTGAACGCATCAGTTTTCAGCGACGATTTTACGACGCCTTCGCCCCAATCGAGCAAACCGCGTTCAGAAGCGATAAACAAATCTGCTACCGCCGCAGCCGCCGCATAATCGTCTCCGTTAGCGAATCGCAAATCCAACACCAACCCGTGCAACTGATTCGTGGCATCAAGCGTTTCACAGAAGATGCGCACTTCTTCCGCCAGTTTTCCGGCTACGCGCTCAGCTCGCACATAAGCGACATTTCCTTCGAGCAACAGGCTTTTGGCAATGCCCGAACCGGCAGCGTTCGTACGGTCGCTCGCAAACCAAGCGCGGTCGCGTAATCCCTGGAGCAAACCATCCAGCGCATGGCGATCCAGTTCCGCGTCAGTGATGCCGGGCAAATTCGTCCGCAGAATCTCACGCACCTGTTGATAATCCGGCGTGGTCGTTTCGGAATTCGCCTGAACCAATCCGACTCCGTCAATCAGGCACGCGATTAAAAGCCAGTATTTCATCATGGCTCAAACTCCACCGCGAGCTGCGGTCCCGGCAAGAAAACTTTTTTTGCACTCGGGACAAACGCCGTGCGTGAGCGACGCCTGCGAATGCGTGGTGATGTATTTATCAATCTGCTCCCAGTACCCTTCGTCGTTGCGCACTTTCTTGCACCACGCGCAGAGCGGCAGTAGTCCGGACAACGTCTCCACCTGATTGCTGAGTTGTTTGGTTTTGCGCAATGTTGCCAAGGCATCCGCGCAACCACCCAACAGAAGCGACAACAGGCTGAACGCGACTTCCTGCGCTGGCGCGGGTTCGCGATGCAACGTGCCGCAAAACATTCCGACCGCCTGATTGGAAAGCGACAAACCGTGCAACAAACCCGGCTCGCCCTCGCTTGTTCCCGATCCGAACATCACCGGATTCCCACGGCGCAATGCCAACGCGAAGCGACCGTTTTTAATCTGCTCATCCACGAGGCGTTGTAGGTTCGCGCATTCGCCTTCCGGAGTGGCCAGAGTGAGAATGAATCCCATGTCGCTCGGATTCACGAGCCAGAAGCCCATGGACCGAAACAGATTCAAGCCGGACACGTAGCGATCCGTGACATCGAGAATTCCCACCCCGGTGTCCTGCGAGTGCAGGTCGTGGCGAAAATGTTCCAGCGCGGAAAACAACGTCAGCAATTCGCGACGCGAATCCAATTCGCTCAACTTCCCCAACCCGCTGCGCAGGAAGTCAGGATAAACGGATTCGAACGTGTTACTCATGTTTGAACCTCAGCCCAAAAACATTTCCTCCACCGCTTCAAATTGTTCATCAATGCCGATGATGACCGCTTCGAGCGCCGGGAGCGGCAGATTTAAACTGGTCCACGCCGTTTGATTCAGCGGCGGCACATATCTTTCGCCGGAACTGCCCACCTGCATCGCGTTCACCAGATGATCCGCCAGATGCACCACCGTCGCTTCATCCCGAGCTGCGTCCGCGGCCGTGGGTTGATGATGATTCCCGACCGCCTGCACGAGCGCGATCGGATATTTCCAACTTTTGAGCAGCGCTTCCGCGATGCTTTG
>Ga0065721_10051350_pt1 | contig 15176 bp, 12 predicted proteins | sample Mesricmetagenome_FD_59108 | JGI IMG/M metagenome (GOLD analysis project Ga0065721, IMG submission 59108) | Mesophilic microbial community from rice straw/compost enrichment Sample: eDNA_1 v2 (version 2) | ecosystem: Engineered > Solid waste > Grass > Composting > Bioreactor | place: USA: Davis... | reverse complement strand
CCGCCGTAGCCTTCCGGCGTGTCGGCGGGTGCGTCGTCGATACGGGGCAAAGCATGCTCAGGTATGGATCGGATGGCGACGCTGTGGGCTTGCAGCAGCCGCAGATGCTGAGCGAACGCTTGAGATTGGTGCAGCGCGCTCTGCACGAGCTGCGGCAATCGAACGCCCCAAGTATCGTACGCTTCGTCTGAACGGTTGTGGTCGGCGCTTCTTAGTTCTTGCTTCACCTGCTGCACGATATCGCGCGTCTGGGCGAAAGCTTGCTCCCACTCCCGAAGCAGTTGCGCATATGGCGGCTCCAGTTCGGGAATGAGCTGTCTGATGGCGGACGCATGCTCCTGCTCCTGGGTTTTGCCGGCAACAATATCGTCCAACAATCGCAACGGCAACCGATCGCCGTAGGTCGGCAACATAAATAAAACCCCTCCTCGCACATCGCGTTAGGTCGTCTTCTTACCCAACGTATGCAAGGGAGGGGAGTTCTTATGCTCGCTATATGGCTGAATTTACTGCTGCTGAGGCTCCAACTTCGTCCAGGAACGCGGTCGTGCGCGCGATATATTCGTCAGGATGCGTGCGGAAGATCATTTCGTGGATCGCATCCTCGACGATCCATAGCCGCGACAGCTCGTTCGTCTGAGAGCTGGCGATATTCTCGGCGAGATAAGTCGGCGCTTTATCGTCCGCGGTGCCATGGATCAGGAAGATCGGAAAATCATAGGCGGTGCTCTGCACCTGAGCGGAAGGGATGTCGGCCAGCGACGAACCGCTCACGAGCGGGAAAAACCAGCGGATCAGCGAGACGGACGGGTCTTTCGGCACGTTGATCTGTTGACGCAAATTATAATAAAGCGTCTCTTCGTCCGGCAGGAACGTGCTGTCTAGGATCATCGCGTCGACGGGCTCGGACTTGAGCGCGGCTTGCAGCGCGGTGCCTGCTCCCATCGAGAAGCCCCATACGATGAGCTCGTCGCTCTGCTGCGAACGGGCATAACGGATGGCGCCGATCAGCTGATCGGATTCGGACAAGCCTCCGGTTGCCGGGGAGAAATGGGTTTGGCTGGCGAAACCGTAGTCGAACATGAGCACGTTATAGTTCCGTTCGTGCAGCAGGGAGGCAAGTCCGTACATCGGAACCCAAGACTCTTCCCGGTTCGTGCCGTAGCCGTGGCTGAGCACGACCGTCCTGCGGCTGTCCGCCGAAGGAATCCACCAGCCGTCGACTAACGTCTTGCCGCCTGCGCTCGGGAAGGTTACCTCGGTATACTCGAGCTGGGCGGCCAGCATCGGGTTCGATGCGAGCGGGGCGACGGGCGGGTGCGCAAGCTTATATGCGACGAAAGCATGAAGGCAAATTAGAATCGCGAGAATACTGCTTAGAGAGATGAGTGCAACGTTGAACGCGGTGCGCCATACACGATGAACGCGCCTTCGTATGGATGGGGCGGCCGGTGCGGGAAGCGTTCCGGCGCCTCCGAGAGGTAGGGGTGTCGACATCGTCGTCATGAATGATCGCCTCTCTTTGCATGCGCTTACAAGATTAATATATTCTCATCGTAGATCGCCTGCATCTAAGCGTCAATGAGGCTCGCTCACTTGTAAAAGCGTCGTAATGAAATTGTAATAAAGCGCTTCCAACATTTACGTAGAGAGGGATAGGTGTTATACTAGGCGTAACAGGGTTTCACTCAATGAAACATACGAAGGAGGTACGGTGAGAATGGAGGAGGACAAAAAGACGGTCAGAGCCGTCGAGCGGGCGCTCGATGTGCTGCTCTGTTTCGCTTCGGGCAGCGAATGGGGATTAACGGAGATCGCCGGTCGGGTCGGCCTTCATAAAAGTACCGTATTCCGTTTATTAGCGACGTTGGAAGCGAAGGGCTTCGTCAAACGGGACGCGGCTACGGACAAATACAGGCTCGGTTTAAGCGTGCTCGAGCTGTCTGCGCATCTCTCCCGGTCGGACGACCCTTCGGTCATGCTTCTGCCGGAGATGGAGCGATTGCGGGACGAGCTCGGCGAGACGGTCAGCTTGTACGTGCGCGACCGTATGGAGCGGGTCAGAATCCAAGCGGTGCAGAGCACGCAGGCGATCCGACGGGTAGCCTCGGTCGGCGCGCGCTTGCCGCTCTCGGTCGGCGCGTCGAGCAAGGTGCTGCTCGCCTTCGACGAGCCAGGCGTGCGCAGCCTCGTCATGTCCGACCCGGCCTGGCCGACAGGACTGCAGCGTCAAGCGATCGTGCAGCAGCTAGACGAGATCTTGGCCGCCGGCTACGCGACGAGCTTCGAGGAGCGCGAGCCAGGAGCAGCCGCCGTGGCGGCGCCGATCTTCAACCGCTCGGGCAAGCTGGTCGCCGCGCTCGCGGTATCGGGCCCGTCCAACCGGCTGACGCCGGACATCATGCACGAGCACGCCCCGGCCATCATGGAAGCAGCAAGGCGCATGGGCGCTCTGCTGGGCTAATTCCGGCGTATGACCGCGATCCGCACGTAGTTAGTCGCCCAACCCGACTAATTCCGGCGTATGAACGCGATCCGCACGTAGTTAGTCGCCCAACCCGACTTATTCCGGCGTATGACCGCGATCTGCAAGTAGTTAGTCGCCCAACCCGACTAATTCCGGCGTATGAACGCGCTCTGCTCTGAGTTAGTCGTCCAACCCGACTAATTCCGGCGTATGAACGCGATCCGCACGTAGTTAGTCGCCCAACCCGACTAATTCCGGCGTATGACCGCGATCTGCAAGTAGTTAGTCGCCCAACCCGACTAATTCCGGCGTATGACCGCGCTCCGCACGTAGTTAGTCGCCCAATACGACTAATTCTCGCGAATGACCGCGATCCGCACGTAGTTAGTCGCCCAACCCGACTTATTCAAGCCGAGCCCATTTTCCTGTTTAAGATTGTTACAATATTTGTTATAATAGCCTCACAATAATCGCGTGAAGCACACGCCGCTCGCTCCGGAAAAGGGGTTGGCGGCGTTTTTGCGTTCGCAAAGGGGAGATATATGTGTTTGAGGAGGAGTATGAGACGCTATACCGGAAACAATTAGCCGAAGCACGGGGGCAACGTCGCGAAATGTTGGAGAGAGACCTCTCGGCAACGAAGAAGATGTTAGAAGTTGTATACCCGGTAATCCGCTCGCTTACGAGCGTCGTACTGGAGTACGAGATGGTGTCTTTGTCAGGTATTAGAATATTCGGTGACGCCTTCATTCCTGGCATCGCAACGGTAATGGAAGAGGAGAATTTCATTACTCATGCAGAGAATATCACGAGGAAGAGGTTTTCATTCGAGCGTGCCCGCATCCGATCGGTTTCGGCTCTTGGATATGCATTCTTCCCCTATTCGAAAGACGAGCTGGAGCAACAGCCGGATGTGTGCCGTCGTGATTTGCTAGAACTATACGGCGCCCGGACGAGCCATACAGGCCAAGACTACTTGGCGTTAAGCGTATACGAACGCGAGACTCTTCGATTCGCCGCATTCCGTGCGCAACCCTTTAATCTGTCGGCGCTATCCGCATGGCTTCGGCTTCACCGCGAAGCAAGCAGCCATGTCGCCAGAATGCTCGCGGCGAAAGGTTATCTACTCAAAGTAGGCGGAGGCGAGCACAGGAGCCACGAATTCACAATATCCGAACAGGGAAGGAAGCTTTTGTTCGGACAAGCCTCCCCATACAACAGAAGAGCACAGTGACATCACTTCGCCGACTCCGTCTTAACCGGAAGCTCCTTCAGGAACTTGACCGCTTCGTCCAGCGTCGCGATCTTGACGAGTTTAGGCGAGAGGTTGTACTTCTTGACCGTCTCCTCGGCGAGCTTCCAGTTCGAGAGGTCTCCCGAATACGGGACGAGGAAGTATTCGGCATCCTCGTTGTCCGCGGCCATCAGCTTGTAGTTGATGCCGCCGATCTGGCCGACGGCTCCGTCCATCGAGATCGTGCCGGTGCCTGCGATTTTGTAGCCTCTAGTCAAGTCCTCGTCGGTGAGCTGGGATATAATCTCGAGCGTCATCATTAAGCCTGCGGAAGGTCCGCCAATATCGTTGAAGTCGAACTTGACCGGATCCGGCGGGGTCACCTTGAGCACGAGGTCTCGTTGGAAGCCGATTCCGGTACGTCCGTCGTCTAGCTGTATGAGCGTTAAAGTCGCTTTAAAAGTAGATTCGCCGCGTTTGCCGGACACCTCGACGACGTCGCCTGGTTTTTTGCCGGATATGTATTTCACGAAGCTCTCGAATTTACTCGTGTCTTGCCCGTCGATGTGCGTGATGATGTCGCCTTCCTGCAAGCCGCCCTCACGGGCCTTGGAGCCGGGAAGGAAGCTGACGACGATGACGCCTTGCTCCTCGTAATCGATCTTCTTGCCCATCGCGTTGTACGCGGAAACCAGAGCGATATTCTCGGAGCTGTCGCGCATCCAGGCGAGCAGGTTCCGGTAGGCTTCCATATTCGTCCGGCCGCCGGTCGCCTTCTCCTCGGTCTGGATGTCGAGCTTCGGGTTCAGCTTGGCGTATAGGAGCGAGAAGGCGTTCGGTTTCGATCGCGAGGATACGGTAACGAACAGGAACTGTCCCTTCTGATCGAGCTGATGCCCGGTCTCCACGCGCGAGTGGATAGGATCGGCGGAGCCTGGGCCGGTGATGACGTAAGGCCACGATTTCAGATAGGCGAATAAGTATAAGGCAATTAGCAAGCCGACGAGCGGCAGCTTCCATGAACGGCGGAACGAGAACTTCGGTCTCGATGTCAATGAGGTCACTCCTAAACGTACGATTCGATGAAGAGGTCCGTACCATTATACCCTATATCATTGTATTTTTCGAAAATAGCGCTTAGACGAAAAGAAGACCTTCCGGCATCCACAGGGATACGGGAAGGTCTTCTACGTTAGATACGATTAGGCTTGGTTAGCGAGCATTTGACGAAGTACCGTCTGCAGAATGCCGCTGTTGCGGTAGTAGTCGACGTCGACGAGGGAGTCGAGACGTACGATAGCCGTGAAGTCGAAGGTCGTTCCGTCTTCGCGCTTAGCGGTAACCGTGATCGTCTGGCCTGGTTGAACGTCATTGGAAAGGCCATTGAATTCGAACGTTTCGCGGCCGGTGATGCCGAGCGATTTCCACGAGTCGCCCGCTTTGAATTGAAGCGGGAGAACGCCCATGCCGACCAGGTTGGCGCGGTGAATGCGCTCGAAGCTTTCGGCGATGACGGCTTTGACGCCGAGCAAGAACGTACCTTTAGCTGCCCAGTCGCGGGAGCTTCCGGTGCCGTACTCTTTGCCTGCGATAACGACGAGGTTCGTGCCGGACGCTTGATATTTCATCGATGCGTCATAGATGGACATCACTTCGTTCGTCGGCAGGTATGTCGTTACGCCGCCTTCGGTGCCTGGAGCCACTTGGTTGCGGATGCGGATGTTAGCGAACGTACCGCGCATCATCACTTCGTGGTGACCGCGGCGGGAGCCGTACGAGTTGAAGTCTTCTCTCTTCACGCCATGCTCGAGCAAGTATTTGCCCGCAGGGCTGTCGGCTTTGATGTTGCCGGCAGGCGAGATATGGTCGGTCGTTACGGAGTCGCCCATCAGAGCGAGCACGCGAGCGCCGCCAATATCCGCGATATCGCCGGCTTGCGGCGCAAGGCCTTGGAAGAACGGCGGGTTCGCGATGTACGTGGACTTGTCGTCCCATTCGTACAGATCGCCTTTCGGTACAGGAATTTCGTTCCATTGTTTGTTCTGCGTAAATACGTTCTCGTATTTGGCGCGGAACATCGCAGGCGTAAGCGAAGCTTGAACCGCTTGTTGGATCTCTTCGTTCGTTGGCCAGATATCTTTCAGATAAACTGGCTTGTTGTCGTTGCCGTAGCCGATCGGATCCTTGGTAAGATCGATGTTGACCGTACCAGCAAGCGCGTAAGCGACGACGAGCGGAGGCGAAGCGAGATAGTTCGCTTTCACTTGCGCGTGAACGCGGCCTTCGAAGTTACGGTTACCGGAGATGACCGCGGCTACCGTCATATCGTTGTCGGCGATCGCTTGGCTGACTTCGTCCGGCAACGGACCGGAGTTACCGATACAAGTCGCGCAGCCGTAGCCTGCGACGTAGAAACCGATCTTCTCAAGGTAAGGCAAGAGGCCTGCTTTAACCAGGTAGTCGGTAACAACGAGGGAACCTGGAGTCAGGGAGCTCTTAACGTAACCAGGCTTGGTCAAGCCGAGTTCGACGGCTTTCTTGGCGACGAGACCCGCACCGACCATAACGCTAGGGTTGGACGTGTTCGTACAGCTCGTGATCGCCGCGATAACGACGGCGCCCGTGTCCATCTTGCTCGTCTTGCCGTTCGGATGCTTGATTTCAACCGAATTCGCGATCTTGTCGTCGGAAAGGCCGAAACCGCCTTTGTCGATCGGATTGCGGATCGCATCGTTGAAGTTCTGCTTCATGTTCGTCAGCTCGACGCGGTCTTGCGGACGCTTAGGACCTGCAAGGCTCGGTACGATCGAGGACAGGTCGAGCTCGAGGATGTCGGTGAACACCGGATCCGGAGTCGCGTCCGTACGGAACATGTCTTGCGCTTTGTAGTAGTCGCGAACGAGCTCGATTTGAGCTTCTTCGCGGCCCGTCAGGCGCATGTAGTTAAGCGCTTCTTCGTCGATCGGGAAGAAGCCGATCGTCGCGCCGTATTCTGGAGCCATGTTAGCGACCGTCGCGCGGTCAGCCAGGCTGATGTTGGAGAGGCCAGGGCCGAAGAACTCGACGAATTTGCCTACGACTCCTTTTTTGCGGAGCATCTGGGTAACCGTCAGCGCAAGGTCGGTAGCCGTAGCGCCTTCCGCGAGCTTGCCTGTCAGCTTGAAGCCGATAACTTCAGGCATGACGAAGTAGAGCGGTTGACCGAGCATGCAAGCCTCGGCTTCGATACCGCCGACGCCCCAGCCTACGACGCCAAGACCGTTGATCATCGTCGTATGGGAGTCCGTACCGACGAGGGAGTCAGGATAGACTTCGGTTACGCCGTTCTTCGTTTTCGTTGCGGCAACGGATGCCAGGTATTCCAAGTTTACTTGGTGAACGATACCCGTTCCCGGAGGAACCGCGCGGAAGTTATCGAACGCGGTTTGGGCCCAACGCAGGAAGCGGTAGCGCTCGTTGTTGCGTTCGAATTCGATGTCCGTGTTCGTCTTGAGAGCGTCGGCTGTGCCGAACGCGTCGACCATAACGGAGTGGTCGATAACGAGATCGACCGGTACGAGCGGGTTGATCCGGTTAGGGTCGCCGCCGGCTTGCTTAACCGTCTCGCGCATCGCCGCAAGGTCTACGACGACAGGTACGCCCGTAAAGTCCTGAAGGACGATACGTGCAGGGATGAGCGGAATTTCTTTGTCTTCGCGTCCGTTAGCCCAGTTCGCCAATTGCTTGACGTGTTCTTGGGTAATTCCGCGGCCGTCGTACTGACGGATGGCTGCTTCCAGCAAAACTTTGATCGAGAATGGAAGTTTGGAGACCGGGCCTACGCCCTGTTCCTCCAACGCTTGCAGACGATAGTAACGGTAGGAATTACCGGTAGACTGAAGGTCTGCTTCGACTTGATAAGGCAGTTTCGACAATTCAATGCGCCTCCTAGCTTTGTTTCATACAGTGAAACACGATTTCAAAAATTGCTCTACAGCACAAGTATACTCTTTTCGGCAATTGCCGTAAAGACGTTATCATACCTATTCCTATAGGATGCCGCATCGGGGAGGGCTTTCATCCGCGTGGAAAATGGCATTGAACCGGACCCGTGGCCATAAAATGTACGGATGCCCCTACGTCTTCATCCGGGAGGGAATGAGCGGTGCCGAATCAAGCGACGAGAGCGGCGGATTGGAAGGATGCGTTATTCCGTTACGTGAGTGCCATGAACGAAGCGGCGTTGAGCCGGGACTCGGGCGTGCTGAAGCAGATCGCCGACATCGGACAGCGGGATCGGCTCGCGAAACGGATGCGGGTGACGATCTTAAGGGAGCGAAGAGCGGGAATCAAGCCGCTTCATAGCGAAATTCGAACGCGAATCGAGAATCACCGGGCGAATGCCGCGGAGGCTGTGGCGGACATCGCCTTGCACGTCGTGCGGACATTCGAGCAGAACGGGCAGCCGTGGCAGGAGGAGCGCATCGATCGCGAGCGCGTCAAGTTCGTACGGAGCGGGTTAAGCTGGAGACTGGATGCGGTCCAGCCGCTCGTGTCGGAATGGCACCCGGAGGTCGATGTCGTCATTGAGACGGAGCCTAGACATTATCATGCTCATGAGTCGGGGTCGTACAAGAAAGCCGCGCCTTCTCTTCCTTATATAAATCCGAACGCGATGTACAACTTCAAATCGCGGGTGTACGCCGGTTCCAGCCTCGGAGCGGACGATGGCTACGAGCAGGCGTGGCGAGCGCCTTATCGGCGGGAGTCGGCGGTCGCATACGCGGAGAGATGGTGGAACGAACCGAATAAAACGTACGAGGAGTTCGATGTCAACTGCACGAACTACGTCTCCCAGTGTATCTTTGCAGGCGGCATGCCTATGGACTATACTGGGAGAAGGGAATCGGGCTGGTGGTACAAAGGTCGACACAACAACGTCGAGCAATGGAGCTATAGCTGGGCGGTGGCCCACGCGCTGCAGCACCATTTGTCGCAACCGCGGGCTATCGGCTTACGGGCGGAGGCCGTTCCGGGTCCGGATATGCTCCAGTTGGGCGATGTCATCTGCTACGACTGGGACGGAAGCGGACGGTTCCAGCACAATACGATCGTCACGGCGTTCACGTCGGACGGGATGCCCCTCGTTAACGCGAATACGGTCAGCAGCCGTCATCGTTATTGGGACTATCGCGATTCGTATGCTTGGACGGACAGGACCCAGTACCGTTTTTTCCATATTACTGATGAATGATGAACCGGAGGTCCTTATGGGGAACAAAATTCGCGTCGGTCTCGTGTACGGAGGACGTTCGGGAGAGCATGAAGTATCGTTGCAAACCGCGCTGGCGGTATCCAAGGCATTCGATTACGACAAATATGAACTCATTCCTTTCTATATTACCGCCAAGGGGCAATGGAGATCCGGCCCCGCGCTGGCGGCGGCGCCGTCCGCGGTGGCTGAATTGCAGTTCGGGTCCGCGGCAGAGGCGGCTGGCGATGATACCGGAGTCTTGAGCGACGGCGGAGGCTCTAATGCGTTGTTGCCGGTGCTGCAGGGGATTACGGAAGTGGTCGGCGTCGATGATGATAGCGAAGTTGGCGCGGGTAGAACGATCGACGTGATGTTCCCGCTGCTTCACGGCACGTTCGGCGAAGACGGCACGATCCAAGGGCTGTTCGAGATGGCGGGACTTCCTTACGTAGGCGCGGGGGTTCTGTCCTCGTCCGTCGGCATGGACAAAGTCGCGATGAAGACGATGTTCGCGCAGGCGGGGCTGCCGCAGGTCGGATATCGGCACTTCATCCGTCACGCCTGGAACAAAGACCGGGCGAAGGTGCTCGCGAACATCGAGGAGCTCGGTTATCCGTGCTTCGTTAAACCGGCCAACCTTGGCTCTAGCGTAGGCGTATCGAAGGCGCGCGACCGCGACGAGTTGATCTCGGCGATCGAAGAAGCGCTGCGCTACGACCGCAAGGTCATCGTCGAGGAGTTCTGCGACGCGCGGGAGATCGAAGTCGGCGTGCTCGGCAACGACGAGCCTCGGGCATCCGTAGTCGGCGAAATCGTCAGCTCGAACGAATTTTACGATTATAAAGCGAAGTACATCGACGGCAAGTCGGCGATGGTCATCCCGGCCGAGCTTCCGCCCGAGACCGCTCAAGCGGTTCGCGAGATGGCGATCCGAGCGTTCCTGTCGATCGACAACTCCGGTCTGTGCCGCGCGGACTTCTTCATGCGCCGCAGCGACGGGAAGCTGTTCATCAACGAAGTGAACACGATGCCGGGCTTCACGCCGTTCAGCATGTACCCGCTGCTGTGGAAGGAAACCGGCTTGTCCTATCGCGAGCTGCTGGACGAATTGATCCGGCTGGCGATCGAACGTCACGCCGAGCGGCAGTCGCTTGAGTACGGCGGGGGCGGGGAGTAAGTCTGATGATGCGGCTAATTGAATAACGGAAGTGTATTCCGTTATTGCGAACAGAATATAGGGCGAATGCGTGATAGCGGAACTGAGTTCCGCTATTTGCGATTTTTCGGGAAGTTGTCGAAGTAGAAGCACGGAATAACGGAACTCAGATCCGTTATTGTCTTTTCAGGCTGCGCATGGTACGGAATAACGGAACTCAGTTCCGCTAACGCACAAACCACGACACACACAAGGATGCAATCCGCGCCTGCCACGGGTTATAATGGTTTCACAACGTCAACGAACCGAGGAGGACGATCGATCCATGGGCTTCCAAACCGAATTCAATTCCGTCTGCAAATTCAAGTCGGACAGCGAGCTTTACGAGCTGCTCGAGTACGGGCGCGGCAAGATGGTCAAGAAGCATTACCGCATTTTCCCGACGGGGCAGAAGGTGATCGCGTACGCGCCGGACAACACGGCGGTCGCCATCGTGCGCATTCTGGCGTCGATCGCGGAGAAGAACTTCCAGGGCGAAGAAGTGACGCAGGTCGAGATGGAGCTCATCCGGAAGCTGACGCCGGAGGAGTCCAAGATTCAAACCGCGCTCGCTTATGAAATGTTTTTCGGCGAACAAGAGCAAGCTTAGTACGGTAGACGACTAAGCTTGGAGGTAAGGCAGCATGATCGTAAGGTTCGGATTCGTCGCCATGTCGGTACAACTCGAGGACGCTTCGCCTTCGCGCACGATGACGATGGCGACGTTCTCCAAGCTTGCGGACCGCGAGGCGGCCTTGCGCAAGCTCGTGCAGATCGCCGAGACGAACCTGCACAACACGCTCAAGCTGCTTAAGCATTGCCGTTACATGGGCGTTAAGCTGTACCGGATGACCTCGAAGATCATCCCGCTGGTCACCCATGAACAGCTGAAGGACTGGGATCCCTACCCTGCGCTCGCGCAGCGGTTCGCGGATGTCGGTTCTTTCGCGCGCGAACACGGCATCAGAGTTTCCTTCCATCCTGATCACTTCACCGTGCTGAGCACGCCCCGCGAGCAGGTGTACCGCAATTCGATCACCGAGCTCGACTATCACGTGCGAATGCTGGAGCTGATGGGCCTCGACGATTGGGCGACGTGCAACATCCACGTGGGCGGCAGCTACGGGGATAAGACGACATCGGGACAGAGGTTCATCACCCAGTTCAACGCGATGGAGGACCGTATCAAGCACCGAATCACTCTGGAAAATGACGATAAGACGTTCACCGCGCTCGAGACGCTTCGAATCAGCGAAGAGGTCGGCGTACCAATGGTGCTCGATATTCATCACCATGCGGTGAACCCAGGGGACGAGCAAGCGCACGAGCTATGGACGGACATCCTTCGGACGTGGGAGCGGTCGGGATGGAACGCGCGCAACGGGATCCGAATGGGCGATCCGAGCTGGCTGCCGCCCAAGATCCACGTCTCGAGCCCGAAGAGCGAGACGGACCCCCGCGGGCACGCGGACTATGTGGACCCGGAGCAGTTGCTGCAATTCCTGTACGCGATCGCGGGCTCGACGGCAGCAATAGACGTTATGATCGAAGCGAAGAAGAAAGACGAGGCGCTTGTGAAGCTAATGGCAGACCTAAGCCTCGCGGAAGCCAATGGAGCGCCGATTCGCGTTATCGACGGGGGCAGCATCGAGGTGCTTAGTTAAGCGGTTACATTAAAGGTGGACAACTGTTGCATTCCCGCCTGAAATACGTTACGTTGGAAAATGCAGGGGCGTTGCTTCGGTCTTTACCAAGCGTGGCTGGCCGAGCGCCGCTTCCTATTCATGGCGAGGGGGAAATGAAGCGAATGAGTGGATTGCTGCAGGGAAAAAATATCGTAGTTATGGGTGTCGCGAACGAACGGAGCATTGCCTGGGCGATCGCCCAATCGCTTGCGTCGCAAGGCGCGAGACTGATCTTTACATACGAAAGCGAGCGGGTCGAGGAACGCGTGCGCAAGCTTGCCGATACGATTCCGAATTCGCTGACGCTGCTGTGCAACGTCGGCTCCGACGAAGACATCGAGGGACTCGCGCACCGGCTGAAAGAAGAGGTCGGCGTTCTTCACGGGCTTGCCCACTGTATCGCATTCGCTAAAGCCGAGGAGCTCGACGGCCAATACGTCGATACGTCCCGCGCCGGATTCGCGCTCGCGCACGACATTAGCGTATACTCGCTCACGGCGGTCGCGCAGCGTCTCCATCCGCTGATGACGGAAGGCGGCAGCATCGTTACTCTCACTTATCTCGGCGCTCAGCGCTCGCTTAAGAACTATAATGTCATGGGTGTCGCCAAAGCGGGTCTCGAAGCATCCGTCCGCTACTTGGCGAGCGACCTCGGTCCGCAGCAAATTCGCGTGAACGCCATCTCCGCAGGTCCGATCCGCACGCTCGCGGCCAAAGGAATCGCGGGCTTCAACACGATCCTCAAGCAAGTCGAGGAGAAAGCTCCGCTCCGCCGCAATACGGAGGCGGCTGAAGTCGGAGATACCGCGCTGTTCTTGATGAGCCACTGGGCTCGCGGCATCACCGGCGAAGTGTTGTACGTAGATAATGGCTATAATACGGTGGGAATTTAATAGCATCATCCATCTAGAAAACCGCTAAGCGAAGCAGCTTGGCGGTTTTCGTCGCTGTTTTGGAGATTATGATCCGCTATAAATGATGGATAACTACAATTTTTACATCGTAGGATAAAGCGTAGTTCTTACAACAGTCTCGCAGACCGTTGTAGCGACGCGCGAGCGTGGTTTGTTCCTGCAGAGGTCTCGCAGACCGTTCCAGCGACGTGCGAGCGTAGTTTGCTCCTGCAGAGGTCTCGCAGACCGTTGCAACGACGCGCGAGCGTGGTTTGCTCCTGCAGAGGTCTCGCAGACCGTTGCAGCGACGCGCGAGCGTGATTTGTTCCTGCAATGGTCTCGCAGACCGTTGCAGCGACGCGCGAGCGCGGTTTGTTCCAGCAGAGGTCCCGCAGAAACTCCGGTCGCGTATGCATCGATTCGTTTACGGGCAATAGGTTATATGGTAGCTTAAGGATGAACGAATGATAATAGCATCGGAGTGTTAACCGCATGGGACTGTTGTTTCTATTCATCGTCGGAATCGTCGCCGCCGTCTTCGGCAGCATCGTCGGGTTAGGCGGGGGCATCATTATGGTGCCGGTGCTCGTCCTGCTCGGGGAGCGGATCGTAGGAGATCCGGTCACAACGCAGATCGCGGTCGGCACGTCTCTCGCGGTGCTGATCTTCACGGCACTATCCGCGACTTATACGTACCGTAAACAAGGCAAGGTCGACTCTCGCACAGGTTGGATATTCTTCGCGACCAGCGGTCCGGCAGCGATGGTCGGGGCACAGCTGACGACCGGAATCGAGCAAGGCCCGTTCCAGCTGTCCTTCGGGATCTTCATGTTCGTTATGTTCGGGCTGATGATCGCCAGGCAGAGGATGAAGCCGCTTCGCGTAAAATGGTCGGTACAGCGCACGTTCACCGACGGCAGCGGTGCCGTGCACACGTATGGCTATAACATCGCGCTAGCTTTGATCATCGGCTGCGGGGTCGGATTGTGCTCCGGCTTGTTCGGAATAGGCGGAGGCTCGTTGTTCGTGCCGCTGATGGTGCTCCTATTCCGCTTCCCGCCGCATGTGGCTACGGCTACGTCGATGTTCGTAATTCTGCTCTCGTCCGTATTGGGAAGCGGCGTTCACGCCTGGCACGGCAACATCGATTGGCTGCTGTTCGCGGCGCTCATGCCGGGGGCCATCATAGGCGGCCGATTAGGAGCCGTCATCGCTTCGCGGATGAGCGGCAAGCAACTCATATGGCTGCTGCAGGCGACTTTGCTCGGAATGGCGATTTATCTGATCATTCAAGGCGTCCGGGACCTGTAAAAACGTTCGAAATTCCTATTTTCATCGCAACCGCAATGTTATAATTTCGTATATGGTAGTGGTATTATTGTCGATCGACCAAAGACAACGAATAAGAAGATTCGAGGGATGATAGATGAGCGACAACCAGCCGAATAACGCCATAGGCGGCAAAAGCTTTACGGCTGTCGCGATCAATTGCGCGGCGAAGGCCGGTGAATGGATCCAAAGCAAATTAGGCACGATTACGCAGCTAGATACGAAATATTCGATGCACGATCTTGTGACCGAAGTCGATAAAGGCTCGGAACGAATGATTCGCAATTTAGTCGGCACGCATTTTCCGCACCATGCTTTTCTCGGTGAGGAAGGCGTGGAACCGGGGCCGGAAGCGTCCGCGAAAGCGATTCGGGATATGGGCGACGCGGAATACTTGTGGATCGTGGACCCCGTGGACGGCACGACGAACTTCGTGCACGGGTTTCCGTTCTTCTCCGTATCGATCGCGTTAGCGCACAGAGGGCAAGTGATCGTAGGCGTCGTATACGACCCGTCCAGAGACGAATTGTTCGTAGCGGAACGTGGCAAAGGCGCCTACGTACACGGCAAATCCATGCGCGTGTCTCAGGAGCTTAAGCTGGGACAAAGCTTGATCGCGACCGGATTTCCGGCGGAACAGCATGTCGCTCTGCCAGCCAACCTGAAGGGCATTCAAGCGTTAGCCCCGAAGGTGCGTAACCTGCGCTCAGGCGGCTCGGCGGCGCTGCATCTCGCTTACGTGGCAGCCGGCAGGCTCAGCGGGTTCTGGGAATACAACCTGAGCGCATGGGATATCGCGGCGGGAGCGCTGCTCGTCGAGGAAGCGGGCGGCCGTCTGTCGGATGTGGAAGGCGAGCGGTTTCATCTCGGCGTAAGGAACATTGCGGCCACCAACGGACATATTCACGACGAGCTGGTCGAGGAGCTGCGCAAAGCTTCGCTCACATGAGGCGGGCGACTTTCGACCATCCTAGCTAAGGAAGGGAGCGAGAGTAGTGGAGCACAACGACAATAAGGCCCGTTCGGCCGAAGAGCTGTTGGCCGAGAGACTAACCGAAGGGGAGCAGGAAGCGGACGCGCCCGAAGTCGAGGCGGTGAGACGGATCTCGCCGCGCTATGAAGTGCGTATTCAAGCGGAGC
>Ga0065721_10005234_pt1 | contig 15186 bp, 17 predicted proteins | sample Mesricmetagenome_FD_59108 | JGI IMG/M metagenome (GOLD analysis project Ga0065721, IMG submission 59108) | Mesophilic microbial community from rice straw/compost enrichment Sample: eDNA_1 v2 (version 2) | ecosystem: Engineered > Solid waste > Grass > Composting > Bioreactor | place: USA: Davis... | reverse complement strand
CGCTGATGATGCGCGCGCCGCTGGGCTTCTCCATCGCGCACCAGCTCGTGGCGGCCCTGGTCCTGGGGCTGGCGACGGCCTTCGCCTGGCGCACGCGGCGGGTCTGAGGTGCAGAAAGTCGAGGTATGATATTACCGCATGTACTAAGTCGCGGATTTATCTGGGGTTTCTAGAAATCCGCCGCGCAAAACGGCGTTGACAAGCGGGGGCGGGGGCGGCATATGCCCCGCCTCACGTCGGGGGCGCACGTTCGCGCCTCCGCACCATTCTGACGGATTGAACCATGTTGAAGGCTACGACGGCTTCGCTGAAGCCCGCCGAGGTCGAGAAGAAGTGGATCGTGGTCGACGCCAAGGACGCCGTGGTCGGCCGCCTGGCTTCGTTCATCGCCATGCGTCTTCGCGGCAAGCATCGGCCCGACTATACCCCCCACGTGGACTGCGGCGACTACGTGGTCGTCGTGAACGCCGACAAGGTGAAGTTCACGGGCAAGAAGCTCTCGGACAAGATCTTCTACTGGCACACCGGCCACCCGGGCGGCGTGAAGCAACGCACCGCCGGCCAGATCCTCGAGGGCAAGTATCCCGAGCGCGTGCTCGCCAAGGCCGTCGAGCGCATGCTGCCGAAGGAAAGCCCGCTGGCTCGCAAGCAGATGACGCACCTGCGCATCTACGCGGGCGCCGAGCACCCGCACGCGGCCCAGAACCCCGAGACCATCGCGTTCGCCGAGCTGAACGCCAAGAACGTGCGGAGCGCGTAATGAGCGAAGCCAACACCCAAGAAGCCACCGGCTTCGACGCCCTGAAGGGCCTGGGCACGCAAGCCGTCGAAGAGGTGGTCCGCGAGCCGAAGATCGACGCCCAGGGCCGCGCCTACGCCACCGGCAAGCGGAAGAACGCGGTCGCCCGCGTCTGGATCAAGCCGGGCAAGGGCCAGATCACCATCAACGGCCGTGACCAAGAGGTCTACTTCGCCCGTCCGGTGTTGCGTATGATGATCGCCCAGCCGCTGCAGGTCGCCGACCGCCTCGGCCAGTTCGACGTCGTCGTCACCGTCCAGGGCTCGGGCCTGTCGGGCCAGGCGGGCGCCGTCCGTCACGGCATCGCCAAGGCGCTGACCTACTACGAGCCGGGCCTGCGCTCGGTGCTGAAGCCGCACGGCTTCCTGACCCGCGACCCGCGCGTCGTCGAGCGGAAGAAGTACGGCAAGGCCAAGGCCCGCCGCAGCTTCCAGTTCTCGAAGCGCTAACCGCGCGCGAGTACTCGCGTTTGCAAAGGGGCGCTTCGGGCAACCGGAGCGCCCTTTCTCTTGTCCAGGACAGCGTAGATGGCCCACACGGTCTTCATCGACGGCGAAGCCGGCACCACGGGACTGCAGATCCGCGAGCGGCTGGAAGCCCGCAGCGACATCGAGATCCTGTCGATCGATCCCGCCCTGCGGAAGGACGCGGCGGCGCGGGCCGAGCTGCTGAACGCCGCCGACGCCGTGGTGCTGTGCCTGCCGGACGACGCCGCCCGCGAGGCCGTATCGCTGATCACCAATCCCGCGGTGAAGGTGGTGGACGCCTCCACCGCCCACCGGGTGGCCGAGGGCTGGGCCTATGGCTTCGCCGAACTGCACAAGGGCCAGCGCGAGGCGATCCGGGCCTCGACCCGGGTGGCCAACCCCGGCTGCTATCCCACCGGCTTCATCGCCTTGGTGCGGCCCCTGGTGGACGCCGGTCTGATCCCGGCCGACTTCCCGCTCACCGTGAACGCCATCTCGGGCTACTCGGGCGGCGGCAAGGGGCTGATCGCGGAATTCGAGGGCCCGGCGCCCGAGGGCACGAACGACGCCTTCCGGCCCTACGGCCTGCCCCTGGCCCACAAGCATCTGGCCGAGATGCGGGCCTATACGGGCATCGCCCATCCGCCGGTGTTCGCCCCGGCCGTCGGCCGGTATGCGCAAGGGATGCTGGTGGAGGTGCCGCTGCAGCTCTGGGCGCTGCCGGGCAAGCCGGCGCCGGCTGATCTGCTCGCCGCCCTGGACGCCCACTACGCCGGCGAACGTTTCGTCGAGGTGGCCAGCGCCGCCGAATGCGCCGAGCTGCAGAAGACCCGGGCTGGGGCGGCGGGCTATGTCCGCACGCTCGACCCCGAGGCCCTGAACGGCACCAACCGGATGCGGCTGTTCGTGTTCGGCAACGCCGAGGCCGGCCAGGCGCGGCTGCTCGCCCAGCTGGACAATCTGGGCAAGGGCGCCTCGGGCGCCGCCGTGCAGAACCTCAATCTGATGCTGGGCCTGGACGAGGCGGCGGGACTCTAAGCCGCCGCGGCTTGCGCCGCACGCCCTTGTCAGACCGGCGTTCGGCGCCATCTTAGGCCCATGGAAACGCCCATCGAACGCCGCGCCTTCCTGCTGGGCGCGTCCGCGATCGCACTGTCGGGCCTGTCGGGCTCAGCCCTGGCCGCCGACAAGTATGCGAACTCGCCGTTCCGCAGGATCACCGACGCCCAGTGGAAGCAGCGGCTCTCGCCGCTGGCCTACCAGGTGCTGCGGCACGAGGCGACGGAGCGGGCCGGGACCAGCCCGCTGAACCGCGAGAAGCGCAAGGGCGCCTATGCCTGCGCCGGGTGCGGCCTGGCGCTGTTCAGGTCGGGGTGGAAGTTCGAGAGCGGCACGGGCTGGCCCAGCTTCTTCCGGGTGATTCCGGGCGCCGTGGGGACCAAGACCGACTTCAAGATCGGCGTGCCCCGCACCGAGTACCACTGCGCCCAGTGCCTGGGGCACCAGGGGCATGTGTTCGAGGACGGCCCCAGGCCCACGGGCCTGCGCTACTGCAACAACGGCGCAGCGTTGCGCTTCATCCCGGCCTGACGCCCAGAAAAAAGGAGCGGACCCGCGAGGAGCGGGTCCGAGTGGATCGCGGCCGGCTTGGGAGGCGGGCCCTACGAAGCGGTCAGGCGCGGGTCTTCGCCGAGGCTGGAGCCGGGGCGGGCGCCGGGGCGCCGCTCTTGCGGTTCACGCGCCCCGCGCCCGAGATGTCGGTCTGCAGCTCGGCCGGTTCGGTGACGAGGGTGATCTCGCCCATGCCCGAGATTTCCAGCCTGGCGCGGCCGGTGGGGGCCACGGCGGCTTCGCCGGCGCCCGAGATCTCCACCTCGGCGTCGCGGGTGGCGAGGCCGGACATGTCGGCTTCCCCGGCGCCGGAGATGTCGAGGTCGAGCTCGTCGGTGCGGCCCCGGGCGACGACGTGCGAGGCGCCGGAGACGTCCACCGACAGGCTGGGCTGGTCGTAGTTCTCGATCACCAGCCGGTTGGCGCCCGACAGATGGAAACGGCTGATGTTGGGGGCGGTGACCTCGACGCGGACCTTGCCGCCGCGCCAGGCGCCGCCGCGCCGGACCCGGAGGCGGCCGTCATCGATCTCCAGCCGGTTCAGCAGGCGCTGCGGGCCGGTGACGACCACCTTGCCGGGGCCGTCGGCGGCCTGGGTGTAGACCACCTCGGCGGGGAACCGCAGGCTCAGGCGGTCGCTGCCGTCCCAGTCGAGGGTGCGGGTGGCAGAGGGTCCGGCCGGGCCCGCGTCCCAGTCCCGATCCCAGTCGGCCTCCCAGTCATGGCTGTCCCAGACGCCGGCCCAATGCCAGCCGCCGCGGGCGATGGCGTCCGGCCCGCCGATGGCGAAGGCGGCGGCGAGGGCGCCCAGGCAGAGCACGAAGCCTGCCACGGCGATCACGACGAGGTTGCGGATCATGGCGCGAACTCCCTTAGCCTTGAGGTTCCAGGGCCGGCTTGAGCAGCCGGTAGTGCAGGCGGCCGTACCAGACCAGGGCGTTGATGAGGCCGATGCTGATGAGGGTCAGGATCGCCCCGCCCGAGGTGGCGCCGGCCATCAGGCCGATGCCCGCGAGGACGCCCGCCACCGTGCCGCCCGGCGGGTCGACGAAGGGGGCGGCGGCGAACAGGAAGCCGCCGGCGAAGAACACCGCGATGACCGCGATGAAGAGGCCGAACAGGGCTCCCGCCACGCCCATCAGGATGGGCAGCAGGATCAGGATGTCGATCGCCCCCAGGCCGAGAATGGCGAAGATCGCCGCGGCGGCCGACGAGGGGCTGCGCTCCTCCCGCCAGCGGTTCAGCTGGGCCTCCGCCCGCAGCTCGCGGGCCAGGCGGTCGGGGTTGCCCAGGGCGGCGGCGACGTCGGCCTCGCTGCGGCCGGCGGCCTCGCCCTCGGTGAAGTGCGCCTCATAGTCGGCGACGATCTCGGCGACGGTCTGCGGCGGCAGGCCGCGCAGGCCTTCCCGCAACCGGGCCATGAAAGCCTGGCGTGTCATTTGGCCCCTCCAAACACGATCTCGTTCACGGCGCCGGAGAACGAGCTCCAGGCGTCCTTCTGGGTGGTGAAGCTGCGCTTCCCGGCCTCGGTGAGCCGGTAGTACTTGCGCGGCGGACCGGCGGAGCTCTCGACGAGATAGGTCTCGACGAGGCCGTCGGCCTGCAGGCGGCGCATCAGGGGATAGATGGTGCCTTCGCCCATGCCGATCAGGTCGGAGAGGCGGCTGGCGATCTCGTAGGCGTAGCTGTCCTGGCTGTGGAGGAGGGCGAGAACGCAGAGTTCAAGCGCCCCTTTCTTCAGCTGGATCTCGATGGCTTCCGGCACGGCGGAGCTCCTTTCCCGAGTCCGGTGTACGGCCAGGTACTTTGCGACGCAAGGTAGCGTGCATTAAACGTTAGTAACGTAATACGGCGCTGGCGCAGATGCGGGGGCGGAGCGCCTAGCTCTTGACCTTCACATATTCGCCGGGGGCCTCGGCCAGCGGCGGGAGCTTGCCCTGGGCGGGGTCGCGGGCCGGGACCATAGGGCCGGACTTGTCCTTCAGCCAAGCGATCCAGTGCGGCCACCAGGAGCCGGGCGTCTCGGCGGCCTCGGCCTGCCAGGCCTCCAGGGTTTCGGGCAGGCCGTCGAAGGTCCAGTGCTGGTACTTGCCGGCGGACGGGGCGTTGATCACGCCTGCGATGTGGCCGGAGCCCGCCAGGGTGAAGGTGACCGGGCCGCCGAACAGCCGCGCGCCCTTGTAGACCGAGCGGGCGGGAGCGATGTGGTCGTCGCGGGAGGACTGGACGTACACCGGGATCTTCACGTCGGCGAGGTTCAGCTTCACCCCGTCGAGTTCCAGCTCGCCCCGGGCCAGGGCGTTCTCGCCATAGAAGCGCCGCAGGTAGAACAGGTGCAGCGTCTTCGGCATCCGCGTCTGGTCCGAGTTCCAGAACAGCAGGTCGAAGGGCTTGGGCTCGCGCCCGAGCAGATAGTTGTTCACGAAGAACGACCAGATGAGGTCGTTGGCGCGCAGGGCGTTGAAGGTGTCGGCCATGGCCTGGCCTGAGAGGACGCCACCGCCTTCGTCCATCTTCTGCTCAAGGGTCTTCAGCCACTCCTCGTTGGTGAACAGCAGCAGGTCGCCGGCCTCGGAGAAGTCCTGCTGGGCGGCGAAGAAGGTGGCTGCGCCCACCGGCTGCACGCCCTTGGCGGCCATGTGGGCGAGGGCGGCCGAGAGCAGGGTGCCGCCAATGCAGTAGCCCACGGCGTTCACCTGCGGGACGCCGCACTGCTGGATGGCCGCGGCCGTCCCCTCGTAGACGCCCTGGCGCATGTAGTCCTCGAAGGTCTTGGCCGAGAGCTCGGGCGTGGGATTGACCCAGGAGGCGACGAAGACGGTGATCCCCTGGTCGGTGAGCCAGCGGATCATCGAGTTCTCGGCGCGCAGGTCGAGGATGTAGAACTTGTTGATCCAGGGCGGGAAGATCACCAGCGGGACCTGATGCACCTCCTCGGTCGTGGGCGCGTACTGGATCAGCTCGATGATCTCGTTGCGGAAGACCACCTTGCCCGGAGCCGTGGCGACGTTCTCGCCGATGCGGAAGCGGTCGTAATCGGTCTGGGCGATGGCCAGCTGGCCGCCGCCGCGCTGCAGGTCCGCGGCGAAGTTCTCCATGCCCTTGACCAGGCTCTCGCCGCTCGAGGCCATCAGCTCCTTCAGGGCCGCCGGGTTCGAGGCCAGGAAGTTCGACGGAGAAAAGGCGTCGGTGAGCATCTTCATGAAGAACTCGACCCGACGCTTTTCCACCGGATCGACCCCGTCCACCTCGGCCACCAGGTCGTTCAGCCAGTTGGAGGTGAGCAGGTAGGACTGCTTGATGATGTCGAAGACGGGGTTCTCGGACCAGTCGGGGTCGGTGAAGCGCTTGTCGCCCTGGGCCGGCTTGACCACGGGCTCCACGGGCTCGCCGGCGACGCGGCGGGCGGCGGACTGCCAGAGGTCGAGGTAGCGGCTGAAGAGGTCGGCCTGGGCCCGCATCAGTCGGTCGGGCTGGGCGGCGAGGCGGCCCATGACCTGAGTGAGGGCGGGGGTCACATGGAAGGGATCGGGCGAGAGGGCGGCCGGGCGGTCGGCCTGGCGCAGGGCCATCTCGGCGATGGCGCCCTGGGCGGTGAGGGCGGCCCGGGCGAGATTGGCCGACAGCCGCTCGATCTGGGCCCGCTGCTCCTCCGTGAACTGGGCGAACGGGGCCGCACCCGCGGCGGCCCCAGCGGGCGTGTCGGATGCGTCGGTCGTGGGCGAGGGCGCAGCATCCGCGGCCGGCGGGCGGGGCGGCGTTTCGGGCGCAGGCGTCCTCGCCTTGCCCTTGCGCGCCTTGGCCATCGTCTTCTCGCTCATGGGCCGCATCTCCCTGGGCGGAAAGTCTCTCACGGACTTCCGCCCCGCGCGATCATCGCATAAGAGCGTGACCTAGATGAATGCGCCGCGCCCGCTTTTTGGAAACGTCCGCCGCGCCAGGCGGCTCCCCGTGACGCTCGGGGCTGCCTGCGGGGCAGGCGTCCTGCTGGGCGGCTGCATGACCAATCCCTTCGTCGAGGCCCAGGTCGACCCGGCCTCGCCCGTGGCCGCCGAGGTGGCCCGGGTGGCCAGGACCAGCCGGGATTTCCCCAGCTTCCGCAACATCCCCGCCACGCCCGCAGACCTGCGCCCGGTGGGGCTCTACGGCCGTGAGGCCGAGCAGGTGAAGCTGGCCGGCGCAGCCCTGATCCGCGAGACCGAGCCCGAGACGTGGACCTTGCAGGAGAGCGAGAGCTTCGCCGCCCGCGCTCGCGAGGCCGCCGGGCCCGAACTGCCGCCCGCAGCCCCCCAGGACTCCGAAGCCTTCGCCCGCGCGCTCCGGGAACGAGCTACACCGCCTCCGCCGCGCTGAGGCGCGGAGCACGGAGGCGCAATGTTCCCGAACCGGCTTGGCGGACTCCGGCCCGGAGTCTATCGATGCCGAACCCCGCACACCCGAGAGCCGCATTGGGCATGACGCGGCGAAGGGCCTTCAGAAGATGACTCCGGAATTCCATCGCATTCGACGCCTGCCTCCCTACGTTTTCGAGGAGGTCAACAAGATCAAGAGCCGCCTGCGCGGCCAGGGCGTCGACATCATCGACTTCGGCATGGGCAATCCCGACATGCCGACGCCGAAGCACATCGTCGACAAGCTGATCGAGACCGCCCGCGACCCGAAGGCCGGGCGCTACTCCGCCTCCAAGGGCATTCCCGGCCTGCGCAAGGCCATGGCCGGCTATTACGAGCGCCGGTTCGGGGTGAAGCTGAACCCTGACACCGAGGTGATCGCCACCCTCGGCTCGAAGGAGGGCTTCGCCAACCTGGCCCAGGCCCTGACCGCCCCGGGCGACGTGATCGTCTGCCCGAACCCGGCCTATCCGATCCACGCCTACGGCTTCATCATGGCCGGCGGGGTGATCCGCCACGTCGCGGCGCCGTCGCCCGAGGAGTACCTGGCCGGGATCAGCCGGGCGGTGAAGCACTCGGCGCCGCCGCCCAGCGTGCTGATCGTCAGCTATCCCTCGAACCCGACCGCCCAGTGGGTGGACCTCGACTTCTACAAGGAGGTCATCGCCCTGGCGAAGAAGCACGAGATGCTCGTGCTGTCGGACATCGCCTATTCGGAGATCTACTTCGAGAACAACCCGCCGCCGTCGATCCTGCAGGTCGAAGGCGCCAAGGACATCGCCGTCGAGGTCAATTCGCTGTCCAAGACCTACGCCATGGCCGGCTGGCGGGTCGGCATGGTGGTGGGCAACGAGCGCATGTGCTCGGCCCTGGCCCGGGTGAAGTCCTACCTCGACTACGGCGCCTACACCCCGATCCAGGTGGCGGCGGCTGCGGCGCTGAACGGGCCGCAGGACTGCGCCGACGAGATCCGGGCGATCTACAAGAGCCGCCGGGACACCCTGATCGACGCCATGAAGCGGGCCGGGTGGGACATTCCCGCCCCGCCGGCCTCGATGTTCGCCTGGGCCCCGCTGCCCGAGCAGTACAAGGAGGCGGGCTCGATGCTGTTCTCCAAGCTGCTGGTGGAAGAGGCGGGCGTGGCCGTCGCCCCGGGGATCGCCTTCGGCGAGTATGGCGAGGGCTATGTGCGGATCGGCCTCGTGGAGAACGAGCAGCGCATCCGCCAGGCCGCCCGCAACGTGAAGAAATTCCTGTCGAACGCCGACGAGATCCTGGGACGGGCGCACAACGCGCTCGCTGCACAATAGTCATGGCTGAGAAGACCTGGCGCCTTGGCGTCGCGGGGCTGGGCACCGTCGGCGCCGGCCTGCTGAAATTCCTGGGCGAGCACCCCGACTTCGCGCCGGCGGGCGGCCGGGCCGTGGTGACGGGCGTCTCGGCGCGCTCGCGCTCGCGGCCCCGTCCGGTGGACATCTCGAACCTTGCCTGGTTCGACGATCCGGTGGCCCTGGCCCTGTCGGACGAGACGGATGTGTTCGTCGAGCTGATCGGCGGCTCGGACGGCCCGGCCAAGGCCGCCGTGGAGGCGGCCCTGAACGCCGGCAAGCCTGTGGTCACCGCCAACAAGGCGCTGATCGCCGAACATGGGGCCGAGCTCGCCGCCCTGGCCGAGGCCAAGGGCGCGCCGCTGCTGTTCGAGGCGGCGGTGATGGGCGGCGTCCCGGCGGTGAAGATGGTCCGCGAGGCCCTGGTGGGCGACGAGATCCAGTCGATCGCGGGCATCCTCAACGGCACCTGCAACTACATCCTGACCGAGATGGAAGCCTCGGGCCGCTCATTCGCCGAGGTGCTCTCCGAGGCCCAGCGGCTGGGCTACGCCGAGGCCGACCCGACCATGGACGTCGGCGGCTTCGACGCGGCCCACAAGATCAGCATCCTGGCGGCCCTGGCCTTCGGCTGCGCCCCCAACTATGCGGCCGCCGAGATCGAGGGCATCGACCAGGTGGACCTGCTCGACATCCACATGGCCAGGGACCTGGGCTACCGGATCAAGCTGGTCGCCTCGGCCGACCGCTCGGGCGAGGGCGTGCTGGTGCGGGTGCATCCGTCCCTGGCGCCCCTGAACCATCCGCTGGCCCAGGCAGGCGGGGCGCTCAACGCCCTGTTCATCGAAGGGACGCGCGTGGGGCGGATCTTCGTGCAGGGCGCGGGCGCCGGGGCGGGCCCCACCGCCGCCGCCGTGGCCGCCGACATCGCCGACGTGATGGCCGGCGCCGTCCGGCCGGTGTTCCAGGCGCCGGCGGCGTCGCTGCGGCCGTTTGAACCCGTGGACCCGTCCAAGAGCCTCAGCCGCGCCTATCTGCGCTTTACGGTGAAGGACGAACCGGGCGTGATCGCCGCGGTTTCCGAGACCCTGGCCGAGGCGGGGGTCTCCATCGAGAGCTTCCTGCAGAAGCCGGTGGAGAACGCCACGGGCGTGCCGATCGTTCTGACCACCCACGCGGTGGCCGAATCGGTGCTGATGGCGGCCATCGACCGCATTGCGGGCCTGCCCGCGGTGCTGGAGACGCCGAGAATGTTGCGGATCGCCCGCATCTAAGGCTGACGACGCACGCGCCTTCCGCTAAGGCGCTCGCCAACAGGCTGGAGACGCTACGGAATGAGTTCTGAACGGCTGGATCGCGGGCTGGTGCTGGACGCTGCCCGTGTGACCGAGATCGCCGCCATCGCGGCGTGGAAACTGGTGGGCCGCGGCGACGAGAAGGCCGCCGACCAGGCCGCCGTCGACGCCATGCGCACTGCGCTGAACGATCTCGACATCGACGGCGAGATCGTGATCGGCGAGGGCGAGCGCGACGAGGCGCCGATGCTCTACATCGGCGAGAAGGTCGGCAAGGGCAAAGGCGCCAAGATCGACATCGCCCTCGACCCGCTGGAAGGCACCACCCTGACGGCCAAGGCGATGGCCAACGCCCTGGCGGTGATGGCCTGGGCGCCGAAGGGCACGCTGCTGAACGCGCCCGACACCTACATGGACAAGATCGCCTGCGGCCCGGGCTATCCGGCCAGAGTGATCGACCTCGACAAGAGCGCCGCCGAGAACGTGCAGGCCCTGGCCAAGGCCAAGGGCGTGCCGCCCGAGGAGATCACGGTCTGCGTGCTCGACCGTCCGCGGCACGCCGAGATCATCGCCTCGGTCCGCTCGGTGGGCGCCCGGGTGCACCTGATCACCGACGGCGACGTGGCGGGGGTGATCAACACCGCCGACCCCGAGACCGGCATCGACCTCTACATGGGCCAGGGCGGGGCGCCGGAAGGCGTGCTGGCCTGCGCGGCGCTGAAGTGCGTGGGCGGCCAGTTCCAGGGGCGCCTCGTGTTCCGCAACGCCGATGAGCGGGCGCGGGCGGCGCGGGTCGGCATCACCGACCTCGACAAGAAGTACGACCTGCACGAGATGGTCCGCGCCGATGCGATCTTCGCGGCCACGGGCGTGACCAAGGGCGCGCTGCTGGACGGCGTGCGCTTCTCGGGCGGCCATGTGCATACCCACACCATCGTCATGGACAGCGCCACCCAGACGGTGCGCGAAGTCCGCATGAAGCGGCCGGTCTGACGACCGCTTCAGACGTAGCCCACTGCGACCCTGCCGCCGCTGGCGACTCACACGCCGGCGGCGGATAGTGCGCGGATGGCGGACGGCGGCGGACAGTTGGGCTATCTGGGCGTTTCCCGCTCGCTTTCGGGCCGGGCCTGGCGTGAACGGCCAGCCTGTCCGGACCTGACCCGCCGCCACCAGCTCGCCCTCGGCCTGTCCGAGCCCCTGGCCCGCGCCCTGGCGGCGCGCGGCGTCGCCGACGGGCAGGGCGGCGACTACCTCAATCCCACGCTCAAGGCCCTGTTTCCCGACCCGTCGGCCTTCGCCGACATGGACCGGGCGGCCGAAATCNTGGTGAACGCCCTGGAGGCGAGGCGCCGGATCGTGGTCTTCGCCGACTATGACGTGGACGGCGCCTCGTCGGCGGCGCTGCTGGTGCGCTGGTTCCGGGCCATGGGCCAGGAGATCGCCATCTATGTCCCCGACCGCCTCACCGAGGGCTACGGCCCGTCGCCCGCCGCGTTCCGACGTCTGAAGGACGAGGGGGCCGAGCTGGTGGTCACGGTGGACTGCGGCGCGGCGGCTCACGACGCCCTGGCCTGCGCCGCGGAGATCGGCCTGCCGGTCGTGGTCATCGACCACCACCTGATGCGGCCGGGCGAGATCCCCAGGGTCGAGGCCCTGGTCAATCCGAACCGGCCCGACTGCGGCTCGGGGCAGGGGCATCTGGCCGCGGCGGGGGTCACCTTCGTCCTGCTGGCCGCCCTGAACCGGGAGGCGCGCCGGCGCGGCCTGGGGCCCGAGCCCGACCTGCGGGCCTGGCTCGACCTCGCCGCCATGGGCGCCATCTGCGACGTGACGCGCCTGACGGGCTTCAACAGGGCCTTGGCCGCCCAGGGCCTGAAGGTGATGTCCGGCTGGAAGAATCCCGGCCTGAAGGCGCTGATGCAGGTCTCCAAGGCCGCGGGCGCGGCCTCCACCTTCCATGTGGGTTTCCTGCTGGGGCCGCGAATCAACGCCGGCGGGCGGATCGGCCGCTCGGACCTGGGCGCGCGGCTGCTGTCGACGGACGATCCCCTGGAGGCCGAGGCCCTGGCCGCCGAGCTGGATGAGCTGAACGCCTCGCGCAAGCAGGTGGAGGCCGAGGTCCAGGATCAGGCCGTGGCCTGGATCGAGACCCAGAGCAACGAGGCCGACTCGCCCTGTCTGGTGGTGGCTCGGGAGGACTGGCACCCGGGCGTCATCGGCATCGTGGCCGGCCGCCTGCGCGAACGCTACCGCAAGCCCTGCATCGTCATCGGCATCGACCGGGCGGCGAACGTGGGCAAGGGCTCCGGTCGCTCGCAGCCGGGCGTGAATCTGGGGCAGGCGGTGCAGGCGGCCTATGAGGAGGGCCTGTTGCTGGCCGGGGGCGGGCACGCCATGGCGGCGGGCCTGTCGGTGCGGCCCGAGGCGATTCCCGAACTGCGGGCCTTCCTGTGCGAGCGCCTGGCCGCGGAACAGGCGGCGGCCGCGGCCGAGGACGGGCTGGAGATCGACGCCCTGGTGACCACCCGGGGCTGCGACCGGGCGCTGTGGACCGAGTTCCAGCGCCTGGCTCCATTCGGCCCCGGCAATCCGGAACCCACCTTCGCCGCCGCCGATGTGCGAATCGAACGACCCATGGCCCTCCGGGGCGGCCATATCCGCTGCACGCTCACCGACGGCTCGGGCGGGCGGCTCAAGGCCGTGGCCTGGCGGATGGCCGACACCGAGGCGGGCAAGCGCCTGCTGCAGGAGGGCGGCGCGGTGCATGTGGCCGGTCGGCTGAAGCCCGACGACTGGCAGGGGCGCGAGAGCGTCGAGCTGGAGATCGAGGACGTCGCGGACCCGCGCGCCGTCTAGAGCTCAGAGAACATGCGTAGCTTTCCACAGGGAAAAACGCGCTTCGCAGAATTTCCCGATCGGGAGCCTTGCGCGGCTGGGGGAGGGCGGATATAGAGCCGGCCTCGCGACCGCGGGCCCTTCGTCTATCGGTTAGGACGTCAGGTTTTCAACCTGAAAAGAGGGGTTCGATTCCCCTAGGGCCTGCCACGCGATCCTTCCCCACAAGCTGGTGAACCGGCCTGGTGAAACGGCCCGCGCGCAATCGTGCATGGCGATTGCCCATTGACGCCCTCGCGGTTACAAGAACAGTGTTATAGTTGGCCCGTCCGAATGTTTCCGGGGGAGATGGGGCCGAGGGGCGAATGGCTGTTTTTGAATTCGAGCAGGTGGACGCGCCAGCTCCCGTACGCATCACCGGCCGCGTCAAATGGTTCGACGCCGGGAAGGGCTATGGCTTCATCGTCCCTGATGATCCCGCACAGACCGATCTGAAGGACGTGCTGCTGCACGTCACCAGCCTACGCAACGCGGGGCGGGAGCATTGCCTGGAGGGCTCGCTGATCACCTGCGACGTCGTCCGCCGGCCCAAGGGCTGGCAGGTGGCCGAGGTGGTGGAGCTGGACGAGTCCACGGCCACGCCCGAGCGGCCGCGCCCTGACCATCCCCGCCGCGACGCTGGGGGCGGGAGGCGGGCGGCGCGCCGGGTGCTGGAGCCCACAGGCCCGCTCGAGACGGCGAAGGTGAAGTGGTTCAACCGCGCCAAGGGCTACGGCTTCGTCATCCGCGACAGCCAGCCGGGCGACATCTTCGTCCACATCGAGACCCTGCGCCGCGCAGGCATGGAGGACCTCCAGCCGGGCGAGCATGTGATGGTCCGCTTCGCCGAAGGCCCGAAGGGGCTTGTTGTGGCCGAGATCGAAGCGTCTAGTCTGGGCTAGACGACCGCTTCGGAGCCTATCCCTTGAAACAAGGACCGACCGGCCCGCGCCTGCTGCTGGCCGCAGCCCTGCTGACCGCCGCGAGCCTTCCGGGCGCGGCCCTGGCCCAGCTGCCCCGGCAGGATCCCGCCAACTGCAAGGGCCAGCCCGAGCTCACCCCGCTGCAGCCGCTGTCGGTGACGACGGCCAAGGGCGTGTTCCGGTTCATGGTGGAGCTGGCCGACAGCCCGCGGGAGCGGGAGTACGGCCTGATGTGCCGCAAGGCCCTGGCGGCGGACCGGGGGATGCTGTTCCAGTTCTCGGCGCCTGGGCCGCAGGCGTTCTGGATGCGCAACACGCTCATCCCGCTGGACATCATCTATATCGGCGCGGACGGGCGGGTGGTCTCGATCGTGCGCAACGCCCGGCCGCTGGACGAGACGCCGCTTCCCTCGGGGCGTCCGGCCCAGTACGTGCTGGAGCTGGCCGGGGGCCGGGCGGCCGAGATCGGGCTCCTGCCGGGCGACAAGGTGCAGCACCAGGTGATTCCCGTTGGATGATGTGATTCCCGAGCCCCCGGAGGGGTTCGTCCGTTCTGAGCTGCGCGGCCCGTTCTCCACCCACAATGGCCCTTACTTCCACCGGGTGGGCGGTGATCCCGGAACGGTGGGGCAGGCGTTCTTCGCCCTGCCCAGGCACGCCAACGGCCTTGGCCTGGTGCATGGCGGGATGCTCAGCGCCTTCATGGACGGTCTGCTGGCCATGGCCGTGGGGCGCGGCACCGGGCAGGTGGCCATGACCATCCACCTCTCCACCGATTTCCTGCACATGGCCCGGCTGGGCGAATGGGTGATCGGCGAGGCGCGGATGACCCGGGCCACCAAGGACATCGGCTTCGCCGAAGGAGTCGCCCGCTCGCGCGGCGTGGACCTCGTGCGGGCCTCCGGGGTGTTCAAGTTGATGGCGCGGCGCAGCTAGAGAGCCCCCTTGGCGTCAGTTGGGTTTGCGGAAATCCTGAAACGCCCATATTGCAGGGCCTCCGACGCGTCCGGGGCGTAGCGCAGCCTGGTAGCGCATCTGCTTTGGGAGCAGAGGGTCGCAGGTTCAAATCCTGCCGCCCCGACCAGCGTTGGGGCTGAGAGTTAGACGACTGGGATCAGAGCATGCTCGCGCGCATCTTCCGCCCCGCCAAGACCGCCATGCAGTCGGGGCGCGCCAAGACCAAGGACTGGGTGCTCGAGTTCGAACCCAAGGACGCGCGCCGGCCCGACCCGCTGATGGGCTGGACCCAGACCTCGGACACCGAGAGCAGCCAAGTCCGGCTGACCTTCGACAGCAAGGAAGACGCCGTGCGCTATGCCGAGCAGCACGGAATCGCCTTCCAGCTCATCGACCCCAAGCCGGCCAAGCGGATCATCAAGGCCTACGCCGACAACTTCGCGTTCGGCCGCAAGGTCCCCTGGACCCACTGAGGACCGCCCGCCTGGGGAGAGCCATTCGCGCCCGTAGCTCAGCTGGATAGAGCACGTGCCTTCTA
>Ga0065721_10051347_pt1 | contig 15189 bp, 14 predicted proteins | sample Mesricmetagenome_FD_59108 | JGI IMG/M metagenome (GOLD analysis project Ga0065721, IMG submission 59108) | Mesophilic microbial community from rice straw/compost enrichment Sample: eDNA_1 v2 (version 2) | ecosystem: Engineered > Solid waste > Grass > Composting > Bioreactor | place: USA: Davis... | reverse complement strand
CTACGCCCTGCAGGTCTTCGCCAACCTGCTCGGCGGAGGCATGTCCTCGCGCCTCTTCCAGGAAGTGCGCGAGGAGCGTGGGCTCGCCTATGCGGTCGATGCCTTCCACTGGCCCTTCTCCGACACGGGAGTCTTCGGCCTCGCGGCCGGTACGGCGCCGGAGGATGTCGCCGAGCTCATGCCGGTCGCGCTCGCCTGCCTGCGCGACGCGGCGCTCGCCGCAACGCCCGATGAGCTCGGCCGGGCACGGGCGCAGATGAAGGTGGCCCTGCTCACGGCGAGCGAATCGGCCATGGGCCGGGCCGACCAGCTGGCGCGGCAGATGCTCGCCTTCGGCCGCATCATCTCCCGCGAGGAGATCGTCGCCCGGCTCGATGCCCTGACCATCGAGGATATACGTGCCGCCGGCCGCAGCCTGCTAGAATGCTCCCCTGTCGTGGTGGGGCTCGGGCCGGTCGCGCAGCTGCCCGCGCCTGACGCCGTCCAGACGATGCTCGCCGGAAAGTGAACGCCATGGTGCTGTTCCGCTTCACGCCACACAACGAGGCCCTGCCGGTGGTGCGTGGCGAGGGGCTGTATCTCCGGGCGCCGCAGATGGCGGATTTTGCCCAATGGGCGGCTCTGAGGGCGGAAAGCCGGCACTTCCTCGAGCCATGGGAGCCACTGTGGCCGGCCGATGACCTGACGCGTACATCCTTCCGCCGCCGCGTGCGACGCTACGCCCAGGAGATCGCCAGCGACACGGCTTATCCCTTCCTCGTCTTCCGGCAGGAGGACGACGTCCTGCTCGGCGGGCTGACGCTCGGCTTCGTGCGGCGCGGCGTCGCCCAGACCTGCACGCTGGGCTACTGGATCGGCGAGCGCCACGCCCGCCATGGACACATGACGCGCGCCGTGCGGGCCGCCGTCGGCTTCGCCTTCCGCAACCTCGCCCTGCGCCGGGTGGAGGCGGCCTGCCTGCCGTCCAACGCCGCCTCGATCCGTCTCCTCGAAAAGGTCGGATTCAGCCGCGAAGGCTACGCCCGCCGCTACCTGTGCATTGCGGGCACGTGGCAGGACCATCTCCTCTATGCCTTGTTGAGTGATGACATCGTCTCGTGAGTGCGACAGAGCCCGGCCGGGGAGCGGGCGGCGTCGGGGCGCGGCCCCGCTGTGGGCGGCCTTGTGGGGGTGGGCGCCGCATCTGTCGCGCCTCTTGCCCTCGCCCGGCCGGCCCGATACGACTGGGCTGCCTTCTGGTACGCCCACCCGCGAGATCCCCGCGTTGCATCTCTTGCGTAGACTGACGCTTCTCCTGTCGGCCCTCATCGCCTTTGCCGCCCTGGCGGTGCCGGCGGGGGCGGTGGAGTCGGTGCGCGTGACGCTCGATGCCCAGGCCATCGACCTCATGCCGGCCGTCGAGTTCTACAAGTCCGAAGGCGACCTCATCCAGATTCCCATCGCGCCGGGACCGGACGGCATCGTGCGCCGCATCGCGGTGAAGGCGCGTGACGGTGGCACGCGGCCGGACTGGATGGTCTTCGCGCTCACCAACGACACGGACGAGCAGATCGATCGGCTGCTCGTCGCGCCCCACTACCGTCTCGTCGGCTCCGGCGTCATCTGGCCAGACCTCGGCGCCTCGCGCATCACCGCCATCACGGCGAGCCAGGGCATCCGCCCCGAGCGCGAGGAGAGCCCCGACGCGGACATCTTCACGCTGACGCTCGACCCCGGCACGACCGTCACCTTCGTCGCCGAACTGCGCACGCCGAACCTGCCGCAGCTCTATCTCTGGGAGCCGGAGGCCTACAAGAAGAAGATCAACGGCCTCACCCTCTACAAGGGTATCATCATCGGCATCGCCGGGCTGCTCGCGCTGTTCCTCACCATCGTCTTCGTGGTGAAGGGGGCTGTGATCTTCCCGGCCGCGGCGGCGCTCGCCTGGGCGGTGCTCGCCTACGCCTGCATCGATTTCGGCTTCCTGCAGCAGATCTTCCCGGCGACCTCCTCGGCGGACCGCATCTATCGCGCGGCGGCGGAGGCCGTGCTCGCCGCGACATTGCTCGTCTTTCTCTTCGCCTATCTGAACCTCAACCGCTGGCACGTGCGCTACAGCCACGTCACCGCGGGCTGGCTCGTCTTCCTCGCCGCACTCGTCGGGCTCGCCGTCTTCGATGCGCCGGTTGCGGCGGGCGTGGCGCGCATTTCCATCGCGGCGGTGGCGGCCATCGGCTTCGCGCTGGTCATCCATCTCGCCAGCCATGGCTACGACCGGGCGGTGATGCTCATCCCCACCTGGCTCCTGCTGCTGGTCTGGGTGACGGCGGCTGCCTTCACCGTGCTCGGCCAGATCTCGCGCGACCTGGTGCCGCCCGCGCTCATCGGCGGGCTGGTGCTCATCGTCATGCTCATCGGCTTCACGGTGATGCAGCACGCCTTCACCGGCGGCGCCATCGCGCAGGGTCTCGTCAGCGACACGGAGCGCAAGGCGCTGGCGCTGGCCGGGGCGGGCGACGTCGTCTTCGACTGGGACGTGATGGCGGACAAGATCTACGTCAGCCCGGAGGTCGAGCTGCAGCTGGGGCTGAAGCGCGGGTCCCTCGAAGGCCCGGCGTCCGCCTGGCTCGACGTGATGCATCCCTTCGACCGTGACCGTTATCGCGCCACGCTCGATGCCGTGCTGGAGCAGCGGCGCGGCCGGGTGGTGCAGGACTTCCGCCTGCGCGCGGCGAGCGGCCAGTACCACTGGTTCAACCTCAAGGCGCGGCCCGTCATCGGCACGGACGGCGAGGTCATCCGGGTCGTCGGCACCCTGGCGGACGTGACGGATGCCCGCACGGCCGAGGAGCGGCTGCTGCATGATGCCGTGCACGACAACCTCACCGGGCTGCCCAATCGCGAGCTGTTCTACGACCGGCTCGAGGCGGCGCTCGTCTATGCCCAGGGCGACGATGGCATCCGCCCGACGGTCATCGTGGTCGATCTCGACCGCTTCAAGCAGGTCAACGAATCGGTCGGCCTGTCGGCCGGCGATTCCATCCTGCTCACCATCTCGCGGCGGCTCGGCCGGCTGTTGCGCCCGCAGGACACGCTCGCCCGCATCTCCGGCGACGAGCTCGCCATCATCCTCGTCTCCGAGCGCGAGCCCGACCGCATCATCTCGTTTGCCGGCATGATCCGCCGGGCGGTCACGACGCCCGTGACCTTCGCCGAGCGCGAGATCTTCCTCACCGCCTCCATCGGCATCGCCCTGCACGACCCGCAGGCCGAGGCGCGCGGCGAGGAGATGCTGAAGAATGCCGAGATCGCCATGATCCACGCCAAGAAGCAGGGCGGGGATCGCATCGAGGTGTTCCGCCCGACGATGCGCGCCGAGCGCTCCGACAAGCTCACCATCGAGAGCGACCTGCGCCGGGCACTCGACCGCGGCGAGATGAAGGTCTTCTTCCAGCCCATCGTGCGGCTGGACGACCGCACCGTCGCCGGCTTCGAGGCGCTGCTGCGCTGGGACCACCCGCGCCACGGCCGCCTCGGCCCGCACGACTTCATCCCCATCGCCGAGGAGACGGGACTCATCGTCGACCTCGGCCTCTTCGCGCTGGAGCGCACGGCGCGCGAGCTCGCCGCCTGGCAGCGGGCGCTCGATGTCGAGCCGCCGATCTTCGCCAGCGTCAACATCTCGAGCCGCCAGCTCCTGCGGCACGACCTGCTGCACGACGTCAAGACCGTGCTCGCCCGCTTCGCCGTCCATCCGGGCTCGCTCAAGCTGGAGCTGACCGAGAGCCTCGTGATGGAGAACCCGGAATATGCGGCGCAGATGCTGGCGCGCATCCGCGACCTCGGGGCAGGTCTGTCGCTCGACGATTTCGGCACCGGCTATTCCGCGCTGTCCTACCTGCAGCGCTTCCCCTTCGACACCATCAAGGTCGACCAGTCCTTCGTGCGGCAGATGGCGAACGGCGGGCGGCCGGTCATCCTGCGCTCCATCGTCACCCTGGCGCACGACCTCGGCATGGACGTCGTCGCCGAGGGGGTGGAGGACGAGTCGGACGCGGTGGCACTGCTGCAGCTCGGCTGCGAATACGCCCAGGGCTATGCCTTCGGCGAGCCGATGAGCGCGCTCGAGGCGCGCAAGCTCGTCGGCGCGGCCCACGAGGCGGCGTAACTTCCAGTTGGACGATTGAGGGCAGCGTTGCTTTCTCCACGGCCGGAGAGCGGGCGACGAGGCTCAGCTGGCGACGGCGTGCGAAGGACGCCTCAGGCGTGCCCGGCCTCGCCGGAGAGCATCCCCGGATCGATGCCGAGCATGCGCAGGGCGCGGTCGTACTTGGCTTCCAGCGGCACGTTGAAGATCAGCTCCGGATCGGCCGGGCAGTTCAGCCATCCGTTGGCCTGGATCTCGCTTTCGAGCTGGCCCGCGCCCCAGCCGGCATAGCCGAGCGCCAGCAGGGCGCTGTGCGGGCCCTGGCCGCGGGCGATGGCGCGCAGGATGTCGATCGTCGCCGTCAGGCAGATCTCGTCGTCGATCGGCAGGGTCGAATTGTCGATGAAGAAGTCGGGCGAGTGCAGCACGAAGCCGCGTCCCGTCTCCACCGGACCGCCGCGCAGCACGAGCACCCGGTCGCGCTGCGGCAGACGGATCGCTTCCTCGGCATTGATGATGTCGAGCTGGACGAGGAGATCGGGGAAATTGAGCTCCGTCGCGCGCTTGTTGACGACGATGCCCATCGCGCCCTCTTCCGAATGGGCGCAGACATAGATCACCGAACGCGCAAACCGCTCGTCCTGCATGCCCGGCATGGCGAGCAGCAACTGGCCGTCCAGATAGTCCTTGTCGGCCTCGGCCGACTTTCGCACGAGCGACATCAGCTCTCCTTCTCTCTCCAATATGCTACGGCGAGCCCATAGCTTTTCAATGCTTTTTGGTGCCTGCTTGTTGCGCTTCACGGCTTCGTGGCTCGCCAGGGCGGCGAGGGGAGGGTATTCCGGCGCCATGTCGATCGGATGTTTCAAGGACGGGACGGCCGGCCGGGCCGCAGCCATCCATAGCGCGCTGACGCTGTCCGCCGCATTGCTCGTCACTGCAGTTCTGACGGCCCCTGCCGTCGCCGAGCCCCCTCCGTCGGCGAGGGCACAGGGCGAGCGCTCCGCCATTGCGCTCCTCTCCGCAGGCCGGTTGCCGGACGGAGCGTGGCGCGCCGGCCTCAGCATCGCCCTCGAGCCGGGCTTCAAGACCTACTGGCGCGATCCTGGCGATTCCGGCGTGCCGCCGGTCTTCGACTGGTCGGGCTCGCGCAATGTCGCGCGCGTCGAGGTGGAATGGCCGGCGCCGCGCCGCTTCTTCGATGGGGTCGGCTGGTCCATCGGCTACAAGGAGGACGTCGTCCTGCCCCTGCGCGTGGTGGCCGAGGATGCCGGTGCACCTGTCGTGCTTGATCTCAGGCTCGAATATGCGGTTTGCGAGAAGCTCTGCATCCCTACGGGCGGCCATGTGGCGCGGGAGCTCTCCGAATCGGCGCAGGAGGCGGCGGCGCTCGCCCCCTTCGTCGCCCGCATTCCGCAGGATGTCGCGCTGGGCGAAGAGGCCGCCGGCCTCGCGGTCGAGACGGCGGCCATCGAGCGGCAGGGAGACGATGCCGCCGTCGTCGCCCGCATCGCCGGCGAAGGACTGGAGGACGTCTTCGTGGAGGGTGAGAGCGGCTGGTACTTCGACAAGGCCGAGCTGACGCGCCAGGGCGACGGCCGCACCCTTGCGCGCGTGCCCATTGCCGAGCGGCCGAAGACGGCTTCCGGACCCGTTGCCGCAAGGCTCACGGTGGTCGGCAAGGCCGGCGCGATATCCGTCTCGGCGAGGCTCGACGCGGTGGCCAAGGCGCGCTAACTCAGGGGGGAGCCTCTCGGCTGTAGGGACTTTCCCTGGAAGGAGCGTTGTCATGGCCATTGCAGTTGGTGATCGCCTGCCGTCCGTAACTTTTCGCGTCATGACGCCCGACGGGCCGGCCGCGCGCACCACGGACGACATCTTCAAGGGCCGCAAGGTCGTGCTCTTCGCCGTGCCCGGTGCCTTTACGCCGACCTGCCACAAGAACCACCTGCCGGGCTTCGTCGCCAAGGCCGACGAGATCAAGGCCCGCGGCATCGACGCCATCGCGGTGACGGCGGCCAATGACGTCTTCGTCATGGACGCCTGGAGCAAGGCCTCGGGCGCCGAAGGTGTCATCGAGTTCCTCGCCGACGGCAACGGCGATTTCGCCAAGGCGGTGGGCCTTGCCTTCGACGGTTCGGGCTTCGGCCTCGGCACGCGCTCGCAGCGCTATTCGATGGTCGTCGAGGATGGCGTCGTCACGCAGCTCAACGTCGAGGACGCGCCTGGCAAGGCGGATGTTTCGGGCGCGGCGAACCTCCTCGCCCAGCTCTGACGCGAGGCCGGGCGGTTCCTCGTTAGGCGCCCGGCTCACTCCAACCGCATCGGCGCAAAGCTCATGCGGTGGAAGGGCGAAGGCCCGTGCGCGGCGATGGCCTCGAGATGCGCCGCCGTTGCGTAGCCGACGTGGGACGAGAAGCCGTAAGCCGGGAACTGCCGGCACAGCCGCGCCATCAGCCGGTCCCGCGTGACCTTGGCGACGATCGAGGCCGCCGCGATCGATGCCACCGTGAGGTCGCCCTTGACGACCGCCTCGGTGGTGCAGGGGGCATCGGGCGGGCAGTCGTTGCCATCGACGAAGGCGTGGAGCGGCCGCACCGGCAGGCCGCGCAGGGCCCGCGCCATGGCGGCGAGCGTCGCCTGGCGGATGTTGACGCTGTCGATGATGCGGGCGGGCACGCTCGCCACCGACACCGCCGCGCTGTCGAGGATGAAGGCATAGAGCATCTCGCGCCGGGCGGGCGTGAGCTTCTTCGAATCCGTCAGCCCCTCGGGGATGCGTTCCGGGTCGAGCACGACGGCTGCCGCGACGACGGGGCCGGCGAGGGGACCGCGGCCTACCTCGTCCACGCCGGCGACCGGCCAGATGCTGCGCCGGCGGCAGTCCTCCTCGCGCGTGAAGGATGCCGACGCGAGATCGGGGCCTGCCGGCGAATCAGTGTCGTCGATGCGCTTCATGCGGCCATCATGGCGCGCAGGCGCGCAGGCTCAAGGCCCGATTCGGGAAGGCTCGCCCGCGGGGGCTGCGAAAGCCGCCGTCAGTCCGGCAGCACCATCAGCCCGCGCTCGTCGAGCGGCATGAAGGGATTGAAGGCCACCTCCCACGGATGGCCGTCGGGATCGGCGAAATAGCCCGAATAGCCGCCCCAGTCCGCCCTGGTGCCCGGCTTCAGCAGGCGCCCACCGGCGGCGACCGCGGCATCGAGCGCCTGATCCACCGCCTTCTCGTCCGGCAGGTTGATGGCGAGCGTGAAGCCGCCGAAGCCCGGCGGCGTCAGCGGGAGCTTCGCGTCCTCGGCGAGCTTGTCCCGGTCCCACAGGGCGAGCACGAGATTGTCGAGGCCGAGGAAGGTGATCGATGCCTCGTAGGCCCGGGCCTTCGGCTGCCAGCCGAGCTTCTCGTAGAAGCGCTGGCTGGCGGCACGGTCCGTGACGCCGAGGGTGATCAGGTTGACGCGGGCAGGAACGGCAGCGGTCATCGGTCTTTCCTTTCAGAAGAGGCTGAGCTGCTCGGCGCCGCGGCGCGGCGGTGAGAAGAGGTCCGTCCTGAGCCGGGTGCGGCGCTTGTTGAAGCCGAGGCGCTCGGCGGCCATCTCGAAACGCCGGCCGATCATCCAGGCATAGGGACCGGAGCCCACCATGCGCTGCCCCCAGTTCGAATCATAGTCCTTGCCGCCGCGCGTCGAGCGGATGAGCGACAGCACGTGCCGGGCCTTGTCGGGATAGTTGCTCATCAGCCAGTCGCGCACGATGTCGCGCACCTCCAGCGGCAGGCGCAGCATGACATAGCCCGCCTCGCGCGCCCCGGCGGCATGCGTCGCGGCGAGGATGTCCTCGATCTCGGCATCGTTGATGGCCGGCACGATGGGGGCGACGAGCACGGTGACGGGGATGCCGGCCTCGCTGAGCCGGCGGATGGTGTCGAGCCGGCGCTGCGGCGTCGCCGCCCGCGGCTCCATCGTGCGGGCGAGCTTGGCGTCGAGCGTGGTGACGGAGATCGCCACCTTGGCGAGGCCCCGCGCCGCCATCGGCGCGAGGAGGTCGATGTCGCGCGTCACGAGGGCCGACTTGGTGACGATGCCGACCGGATGGCCGGCCCTGTCCAGCACTTCCAGGATGCCGCGCATGAGGCGGAACTTGCGCTCTATGGGCTGGTAGGGATCGGTGTTGGTGCCGATGGCCAGCGTGCGCGGCACGTAGCCGGAGGCCGACAGCTCCTTCTCGAGCAGCGCCGGCGCATCCGGCTTGGCGAAGAGCTTCGATTCGAAGTCGAGCCCCGGCGACAGGCCCATATAGGCGTGGGTCGGCCGGGCGAAGCAGTAGACGCAGCCGTGCTCGCAGCCGCGATAGGGGTTCACCGAGCGGTCGAAGGAGATGTCGGGCGAATCGTTGCGCGTGATGATGGTGCGCGCCTTCTCCGTCTGCACCTCCGTCTTGAACGGGGGCAACTCGGCAAGGCCCTCCCAGCCGTCGTCGACGTCCTCCCGGTGGGTCGGCTCGTAGCGCGCCACGGGGTTGCTGACGGCCCCGCGTCCGCGCCGCCGCTCCGGGCCGATGCGGTGGCCGACAAGGGCGAGCGGATCCGCCGGGCCGACCTGCGGCGCCTCCTTCAGCGGATCGCGCCCCCGGCCGGCGCGCGGCGGGGCAGCAGGGGCAGGTGAATGAGAGACGGCTCGGGCCCGCATGGGCGCCTCCGATTTCCAGCAGCGATCGTCGAATGAGAACATATAGAGAACAAAATTGTTCCCGTGTCCAGTGGTCGCTGTGGCCGAGGTGTGGAGAAAGAGGGCAGCCGGCGCCGCATCCGGTGGCCCGAAACCGGGCTGGAACTAGGGGCCTTTGCGCGGGCGCTGCCCGCTACATTTTCCGACGCAGCTTGCCGGGATGGCTACAGAAACGATGCCACGGCGACGGAAAGAACGAGCAGGCCCGCGAAGGAGATGTTCACGGCACGCCCCACCCTGGGGTTCTCCACGCTGCGCGCAAGCAGCGCGCCGGCGGCAAGCCAAAGCAAGTTCACGAGAACGATGGTGGCGAGCAGCAACGCTCCTTTCGCAAACTGGTCGGCGACGGCGCTGTTCGGCCATAGGGAATATCGTGAGAACACCGCCGCCACGGCGACATAGGCCTTGGTGTTGGCCAGCGAGAGTGTCACGCCCGCATACCAGCGCGGGGCGCGGCCGGGCGCTTCCGCGGTGGCCGTCCCCAGCGGCGGCGCCGTGGCGATCCTGTATGCCAGGAAGATGAGATAGGCGCTCGCGGCAAAGGTCACGACCGGCGCGATCCGGGGATAGGAAAGCACCGCCGCCCAGAGGCCCGAGCCGACCAGGGCCACGACGGCCACCATTCCGAGATTGAGCCCGGCCATATAGGCCAGCCCCCGCCGCACGCCGAAGGCAGCTCCGAGCGCCGCCAGGCTGAGCGTGTTGGGGCCGGGGCTCCCGACGAGGGCGAGCGATGTCAGAAGAAACAGGAGTACGGCGTCCATAGGGCCTCCACTCGCGATCTTGGAGCTGGCCCAGGCGGACGGCGGAATAGTGCTGCGCTCCCCGATGGTTCCCCATCTCATCCCGCCAGTCACACAGCACGATACGAGCGTATCGGCCGCTCGCCCGGCGGGCAAGCCGCATGCATCGCGATGTCGGACGCGGCTACCGGCGGCGGGCTCGCACCTGCCACCAAGGATGAGGGCCGTCCGTGGTCCTGCCGCTAAGACAGCGTGCCGCAGCGTCATGGCGAGGTGCCTGCGCTAGGCTCCCGGCATGATTTCCGTCCTGATCATGGCCAATGGCGATACGGAAGGGCTCGGCGCGACGCTGGCGGCCCTGGTGCCCGGCGTCGCGGCCGCGGTGGTGCGCGAGGCCATCATCATCGATTGCGGAGAGGACAGGGATGCCGCGCGCGTCGCCGAGGCCGTCGGCGCTTCGCTCGTGCGGGCCGCGGATCGCGAGGCCGGCTGGCGTGACGGCGTGCGCGAGGCGAAGGGACCCTGGCTGATGCTGCTCAAGGCCGGCGACGTGCCAACGGCGAACTGGATCGCCGTGATGGAGCGCTTCCTGCGCCGCGAGGCCGGCCAGACGACAGGCCTGTGGCTCGGCGGGTCGTGCATGGTGCCGCTCGCCCGCTTGAGGCACCTGGCGCAAGGGCTCCTTGGCCGCATGCCGCTCGGCCCGCGCATGCTCCTGTCGAAGGCCCATGTGGTCGCCGGCCATCGCAGGCCGATGATGCTGCCGGCGCTGCCCGTTGCCTTCGAGGCGGCCGGCCAGGGTCATAGCTCTTTCCGGTTCAGTTGAACCGGAAAGAGCGCCCATCCTTTTGAAAATGCATCAGGGCGCCGCCGTTCGCGCTCGCTCAGCTGCCGGTGCCACGCCTCAGGTGCTCGTCGAGCCGCGGCATGATCTCGACGAAATTGCACGGCCGTTGGCGATAATCGAGCTGCGCGGCGAGGATGCCGTCCCAGGCATCCTTGCAGGCGCCGGGGGAGCCGGGCAGCACGAAGATGTAGGTTGCTCCAGCAACGCCTGCGGTCGCGCGCGACTGCAGGGTGGAGGTGCCGATCTTGTCGTAGGAGATGCGGTGGAAGACGGCGGAGAAGCCGTCCATGCGCTTCTCGAACAGGGGCTCGATGGCCTCGGGCGTCACGTCGCGGCCGGTGAAGCCCGTGCCACCCGTGGTGATGACGGCATCGATGCCGGGATCGGCGATCCAGCCCTTCACCGTGGCGCGGATCTCGTCGATCTCGTCCGGCACGATGGCGCGGGCGGCGAGGCGATGGCCGGCCGCCTCGAGACGTGCAACCAGCGTGTCGCCGGACTTGTCGTCGGCGAGGCTGCGCGTGTCCGACACCGTCAGCACGGCGATGGAGAGCGGGATGAAGGGGCGCGTTTCGTCGATACGGGACATGGATCTGCCTGGATGAGGTGGTGCCGGACCGTCAGAGCCGGCTTGCACCGAAGGTATCGCACGCCTGCACGCGGCCTTCCTTGAGCCCGGTCATGAACCAGCGCACGCGCTGCTCGGACGAGCCGTGGGTGAAGGTCTCGGGCACGGCATAGCCCTGGCCGGCCTTCTGCAGCCGGTCGTCGCCGATGGCCTCGGCTGCGTTCATCGCCTCCTCGACATCGCCGGGTTCCAGTGCCTTCCAGCGCTGCTCGCTGTGGTTGGCCCATACACCGGCGAGGCAGTCGGCCATCAGCTCGACACGCACGGACAGGTCGTTCGCCTGCCGCTGCGAGACCTGGCGCTGCGCCTGCTGCACCTTGGGCAGGATGCCGAGCAGGTTCTCCACATGGTGCCCGACCTCGTGGGCGATGACATAGGCATAGGCGAAGTCACCACCCGCGCGGAAGCGCCGGCGCATGTCGTCGAAGAAGCTGAGGTCGATGTAGACCGTCTGATCGGTCGGGCAATAGAACGGCCCCATGGCCGCCTGGGCGAAGCCGCAGTTCGACCGGGTCGCGCCGGAGAAGATCACCATCCGCGGGTTCTTGTAGGCGACGTTCGTCTGCTCCGGCAGGATGGTGGACCAGACGTCCTCCGTATTGCCGAGAATGGCGGCCGCGAACTGCCCCGCCTCGTCCTGCGGCGCGCCGCGCGTGCCCGGCTGCGACTGCTCGTAGGAGGAGCCGCCGCCCGACAGCATCTCGGCTCCGCCGATGAGGATGCGCGGATCGATGCCGAGCGCCCAGCCGACGAGGCCGAGCACGAGGATGGTGCCGATGCCGATGCCGCCGCCGCGTCCCCCGCCGGGGATGTGGAAGCCACCGCCGCCGCGCCGGTCCTCGACATTCTCGGACCGGCGAAAATCACCCCAACGCATGTCTTACCTTCCGTCGCCGCAGCACCTGCCTGCACCGGCAGGCCGACCAGCATAGCCCGCCGCGCAGCGCCGGCCAACGACCGGCCGCGGCATGCCATGGCTGCAGTGCGCGCTGCGCTAGTGGTAGCCCTCGCCCTCCTTCAGCTTGCCGCGGAAGGTCCAGTACACGAAGACCGTGTAGCCGAGGATCATGGGCAGGAGCGGCAAGGTGCCGATCAGGAGGAAGATCTGCGCCGCCGGCACCGCCGCCGTGTCCCACACCGTCAGCGTCGGCGGCACGAGATAGGGGAAGTTGGAGATGGCGAGCCCCGCATAGCACAGGAGGAAGATGCCGATCGTGCTGAAGAACGGCAGCGCCGTGCGCCCCTGGCGCATGCCGCGCCAGGCGAGGAGGCCGAGCACGACCGTCCCCGCCGGCAGGAGCCACAGGAAGTAGATGTTCGGCGCCGCGAACCAGCGCTCGGCGATGCGCTCGAAGGAGGCCGGCGTCCAGATGCTGACGAGCGCCGCGCAGATGCCGACGGCGACGAGGAAGAACGGCGCCAGCCGGCGGGCATGGTCCGCGGTCGGCCCCTCCGTCTTCATCATCAGCCAGCAGCAGCCGATGAGGCCGTAGCCGGCCACGACGCCGACGCCGCACAGGAGCGGGAAGGGCGCCAGCCAGTCGAAGGAGCCGCCGGCGAACTCCCCGTTCTCCACCTTGATGCCCTGCAGCAGGCCGCCGAGGATGACACCCTGCGCGAAGGCCGCGACGATGGAGCCGCCGGAGAAGGCGAGGTCCCACATGCGGTGCTTGGGTTTGGACACCCAGCGGAACTCGAACGACACGCCGCGGAAGATGAGGGCGAGCAGCATCACGATCACCGGCAGGTAGAGCGCCGGCATGATGACCGCATAGGCCTGCGGGAAGGCGACCCACAGGCCCCCGCCGCCGAGGACGAGCCAGGTCTCGTTGCCGTCCCAGAAGGGGGCGACGGAGTTCATCATCTCGTCGCGCCGCGCCTCCTCCTGCGTCGTGGGAAAGAGGATGCCCATGCCGAGGTCGAAGCCGTCGAGGATGACGTAGAGCGCGACGGCCGTGGCGATCACCCCGGCCCAGATGATCGGAAGATACCACTCCATGGCACGCTCCTCATTGCCCGGGTTGCATGGCGGCGCGGGCCGCGTCCTCGGCCGCCGACAGCGGCCGGTTGGGCAGGCCCTTGGGCTCGGCGGCGACGTCCGGTGCCGGCCCCTTCACGATGAGCCGGTTGATGTAGCGGATGCCCATGGTGAAGACGATGCCGTAGACGACCACGAAGAGTGCGAGCGTGAAGGCCACCGTCTCCATCGCGATCGGCGAGCGTGCGTCGGCCGTGCGCAGGATGCCCGTCGCGACCCACGGCTGGCGGCCGATCTCGGCCACGAACCAGCCGGAAACGATGGCGATGAAGCCGGTCGGCCAGGCCCACGAGGCGGCCCAGAGATACGCCCGTGAGGTGAACAGCCGGCCGCGCAGCCAGAGGTAGCCGCCCCAGAAGGCGAGCCCGATCATGATGAAGCCGAGGCCGACCATGACGCGGAAGGAGAAGAACACCGGCACGACGGGCGGGCGCTCGTCCGGCGGGAAGGCTTTGAGGCCCGGGTAGATGCCGTTCCAGTCGTGCGTGATGATGAGGCTGCCGAGGTGGGGAATGGCGATCTCGAAGTCGTTCGATTCGGTCCTCTCGTTCGGCCAGGCGAAGAGGACGAGCGGGGCCACCTCGCTCTCCGGCCAGTGCCCCTCCATGGCGGCGAGCTTCACCGGTTGGTACTCGGCCGTCTTGAGGCCGTGCGCATCGCCGATGAAGGCCTGCAGCGGCGCAAGGATCAGCGCCATGCCGAGGCCCATGCCCATCATGGTGCGGCCGTGGCGCTCGTGCACCCCGGCGAGCAGATAGCGCGCGCCGACGGCGAGGACGACGATGGCCGTCGTGAGATAGGCGGCCACCACCATATGCGCGAGGCGCAGCGGGAAGGTGGGGCTGAAGACGATGGCGAGCCAGTCGACCGGATAGGCGATGCCGTCGCGCACCTCGTGTCCGGTCGGGTACTGCATCCAGCTGTTGGCCGAGATGATCCAGAACGCCGACATGCAGGTGCCGACCGCCACCATGAGCGCGGAGAAGAAGTGCAGTGCCGGCGGTACCCGGTTCCAGCCGAAGAGCATGACGCCGAGGAAAGTCGCCTCCAGGAAGAAGGCCGTCAGCACCTCGTAGCCGATGAGGGGGCCGATGGTGTTGCCGACCACCACCGAGAAGCGGCTCCAGTTGGTGCCGAACTGGTAGGACAGCACGATCCCGGACACGACGCCCATGGCGAAGGACACGGCGAAGATCTTCGTCCAGAAGCGGGCGAGGGTGCGATAATGCTCGTCGCCCGTATAGAGCCACCGGCCGAGCAAAGTCGTGATGAAGGCGGAAAGGCCGATGGTGAAGGCAGGGAAAATGATGTGGAAGGTGACCGTGAATGCGAACTGGATACGCGCCAGGATCGTCGCGTCGAGATCCATCTCGTCACCTCCGGGGATTGTGCCTCGATTCGGATCGGCGCCGGATACTACATCACAATTGTGGAGGTTTCGCCACGGAACCGCCGCCGACCGCCGCGGCAGGCGGTCTCAGCCCTGCGCGGCGCCTGCCGTCTCGTCGAGTACCTTCCTCAGGGCGCGCAAGTCCCTCCAGGCGAGCCTCTTCTGCGCCGGCTGGCGCAGCAGATAGGCGGGGTGGAGCGTCGCGAGGGCACGGATGCTGCGCCGGCCAGTGTCGTAGTCGAACCACTTGCCACGCGTGCGCAGGATGCCCTCGCGCACCCCGAGCAGCGCCTGGGCCGACGGGCCGCCGAGGCAGACGAGCACGTCCGGATCGCACAGCTCGATCTGGCGCTCGATGAAGGGGCGGCATATCGCCGCCTCCTGCGGTGTCGGCGTGCGGTTGCCGGGTGGGCGCCACGGCACGATGTTCGCGATATAGACGCTGCCCCGGTCGAGGCCGATCGCCGCCAGCATCCGATCCAGCAACTGCCCCGAGCGGCCGACGAAGGGCTTGCCCTGGATGTCCTCCTCCCGCCCCGGCGCCTCGCCGACCAGCATGACGCGGGCGCCCGCCGTGCCATCGGCGAAGACGAGATTCTTGGCCGTCGCCTTGAGCGCGCAGCCGTCGAAGGCTGCGAGCGCCTCGCGCAACTCCTCGAGGCTCGCGGCCCCGCGCGCCGTGGCGCGGGCGGC
>Ga0065721_10051349_pt1 | contig 15192 bp, 13 predicted proteins | sample Mesricmetagenome_FD_59108 | JGI IMG/M metagenome (GOLD analysis project Ga0065721, IMG submission 59108) | Mesophilic microbial community from rice straw/compost enrichment Sample: eDNA_1 v2 (version 2) | ecosystem: Engineered > Solid waste > Grass > Composting > Bioreactor | place: USA: Davis... | reverse complement strand
GCTGAGCAGCAAAGCCACAGCAGAAACTATCGTATCAGCAGGAATGAGCGGATCCCGAAGCGAAGCGCCTTGGATCCGCGCATAGAGAAGGCTTTGCAATCAAGCGCAAGGAAGCTCCCAGACCGAAAGCTTGCCTCCGAAACAACACATAAGATCGTCGGAACCCGAGGCAACGACGGCTACAACAAGCTATTTGCGTCAACCTTCTCCACCTTACTGCCATCCTTCAGCAGTTTACTGATCGCATTAAACGGACGGGTTACCACCTCGTCACCTTCGTTAAGGCCGGAAAGCACCCGGATATACGTATCATCCTGGATACCCGTTGTCACTTCGACCTGCCGGACCTTACCTGCGTCATACACGAACACGTATTCCTTCAGTCCCGAGCCGCTCAATGGCTTGTTGGCTGGAGCTTCCGTCCCTGGGCTGGCCGTATCCGTGCGCGGTGTGGCGGTTGCCGTTGTGTCGCCGCCGGAAGCCTCACGGGTTGTGACGGACTGGATAGGCACCGAAAGCCCTGTGTCGGTCCGGGTGTGTATATCAACCGTTGCCGACAGTCCTGGCCGGAACGGTGACGGGTTAGGTCGATCGTTTTTCAGCAGGTCCTCATAAGACTCTGGTAGAATGCGTACCTTAACATTGAAATTGGTCACCTGATCTGTGCCGGCTGTCGTGGTGGCCGTGGTCGAAGCCGCTGTTGTTGATGAGCTGGCAATCTCCGTTACGATGCCTTTGAACTTCCGTCCCTGAAATGCGTCAACCTCAATTGTCGCCTCGTTGTTAAGTCCGACCCTGGTGATGTCGTTTTCGTTTACCTCAACAACGACTTCCATTGAACTCATGTTTGCGACCCGCATGATCTCCGTCCCGGCCATCTGCGCGGTACCCACCACGCGTTCACCCAGCTCGACTTGCAACAGCGACACAACGCCGTCCATTGGCGCGTATATAGTGGTGCGTGCCAGGTTGTCCCCGGCTTCCTTGACCGATGCTTCCGATTGATCGATTCCGTATCGGGTGGCCAGTACATTTTGCCGCTGCCCCTCAAGACTTGCTCGCGCGCTTTCATAGTCGGCCCTTACCTGATCGAATTCGGCAGCTGATATGACCTTCTTGTCAAACAACTCTTTGTTGCGCCGGAAAAGGGCCTCTGTATTAGCAAATGCTGCCTCCTGCTGCTTTAGTTGCTGCTCAGCTACCGCCAGACTGGCGCGCTGGGCATTAAGAGAAGCTACGGCCCGGTCATAACCGGACTGAAGAATATCAGGCCGGATACGGCAAAGCACTTGTCCCTTTGTAACCACATCGCCCTCCTTGATGGTCAGCTCAACAATCTCACCGGAGACCTCTGAGCTCAACTTTACTTCCACTTCCGGATGGATCTTGCCGCTGGCGGACACCTGCTCATTTACCGTCCGTTTCGCTGCTTTCTCCGTAGCCACCTTTATCACGTCGCCCTGACCAATCCAGCCCATCTTATTGGCGATAATGACAAGCACTACCAGGATGACTGCACCGATGAGTACATATTTGAGTGTGTTTTTTTTCTTAGCCATAGTCTCTCTAATCTAAGATTTGGTCGTTTGTTTATTGTTCGTTTTCAAAGTTAATTTCATTTCCCAGATAAAAATCGATCACCTTACTGCGGAACAAAAGGTCGTACCGCGCTTGTATGTGATCAAATTCAGCCCTATTCATCGTCGTTTGGGCAGTGAATAGTTCAACCGAGTTAGCCAATCCTACCTCATAGCGCTGCTGGATGACCTCAAATGCATCCCTTGCTGAAGTAAAAGCCGTTTCCGTCGAATAATAGCGTGTACGGGCCGATCGCAGGTCAAGCACCGCTTGATGAATAACCTTATTAAGGTTGTTTTTGGTCAATTGTTCATTTGTAAGCGCGTTCTGGTAATTTATTTTCGCTCTGTTTACGTTGATTCTCGTCTGGAACCGATTAAATATCGGGATATTAAGGCTCAAACCAATGTAAGGACTCTCATTCAGGCTGAGCTGCTCACTGAAGGGTATGCGCTCGTAAATCGGGTTTCCTTCACCGTCTACGCCAACCGGCTGGGATGCGACAGATGAAACACTGGTACTGTATCCGGCGCCGAATCCAAGCGTCGGATAATATCCTCCCTTTGCGATGGCAATATTGTTTTCCGCGACCTTGGTCGTAAGGGTCGCTGTCCTGATATCTGGTTGTACGTCAAGCGCCTGCCGATAAACATCTACAGCATTATAAGCCACTGGAGCATCTTCGATTTCGTGAATCTCGGGTTTCTCAAGCGTGATCTCCACCGTAGGATCCATCTCCATCAATTGCTTCAGGTTGAGTATGGACAGTTCAAATGCGTTCTGCGCAGATGTCACATTCAGCTCATCCGTTGCTACTTGGCTTCTCGCCTGGGAAAGGTCTGCCAGGGTATTGTTCCCGACCTCATAATTTGCTTCCGCCACTTCAAGCTGCCGTTGAGAAAGTTTCATCTGCTGCTCGGCTGCCGTCAGGAGATCCTGATTCGTTAATGCTTCCAGATATGTCGTAACAACTGACAGCACCAGGTCATTCTTCACTTTCTCCACATTGCTCTGATCCGCAGCCAACTGATTTTTATTGGCTAAGACCTGATTGATGCGCTGGAAGCCCTGAAAGATCGGTATATCAGTTGAAACGCCCCCACTAGCAGTATTAACCGATGGTACCAGTTGGCCGGTAGTTTGGTCGAAGTACCTTCCGAAACGCATATTGCCGCTTACCTGTGCATTTAACGATGGATAAAACTGGCTCTTGGCTTCCTTCAGATCCTGTTCGGATAAGGCCTGCTGGAACTGGGCCTGCTTCACCTGAAGGTTGTTGTCCAGCGCCTGGCGGACAGCTTCACGGACGGTGATAAGCTGTTGGGCTGAAACAGCTAAGGGTGAAAACAATGCAATGAATAGACAACTTATCGGATACGTCAGGATGATAAAAGTTCTTTTCATTTAGCTGAGATTACGGTACGTGTTTTTGTATCTTTACCTGCTGATTTTCTAAAAATCGATGTATACTGTCAAATCACCTTTCATCCTTCGCTGGCTATACCCAAAGCTCACCTGGCATCGCGACCGGACGGAAAAACGGATTTTTTTGACCTTTGACGACGGTCCGATACCCGATGTTACACCGTCTATCTTAAATACCCTGAAAAACTATGGTGTGAAGGCCACTTTTTTCTGTGTGGGCGAAAATATAAAAAAACATCCTGATTTGTTCGATAGCTTGCTTAAAAACGGTCACCGTGTGGGAAACCACACATATAACCATCTGAACGGTTGGAAAACGCCAGCTGATGTCTACGTGGGAAACGTGGCGCGTTGTCAGGCCTTGACGGGAACCTCGCTCTTCAGACCTCCTTATGGCAGAGCCACACGCGCGCAGCACGATGCGCTGCAACGTGATTTCGAGATCATCATGTGGGACGTTCTCAGCGGCGATTTTGACACCCGGCTCTCCCCCGAAAAATGCCTTCAGAACGTACTCCGGTACACGGGAAATGGTTCCATTGTGGTGTTCCATGATAACATAAAGGCAATTCCCCGCGTCACGCATGCATTGCCGCGTGCCATTGAACACTGGTTGGATAACGGCTATAAATTCGGCGTGTTATAGGTTTACTGCACAGCCGTTGATACTTCCGTTACAGAATGTGCGCTGAAGTACCCGAGAACTTGATTGCCAAAGACGGAAGGCGGATTTGCAGGCGCCGCGGTTCCCGGATTCATGGATTGCACAACATTCCAGAAATTAAAGGTCTGTTCATCAATACACTCTACCTTGATGATCACCGAATCTCCCTCTTTCAGATCGACGTCCGGATCAAAGAGATCTTCACTCACATATTTGCCATCGTTGAACTTGTCCCGGCTTACGTGCAACATTTCAAATGGAGCACCGTTAATGCTCCACAGAAAGCGGTAGTAGTTCGGCACTCCTGGAGGATCCTGATACTTAATCTGCACAAAACGCTCTTCTTCGCCAAAGAGCCTCCGGATTCCGGTACCGATGGAGTCGATCCGGATAGGTGATGACATTACCGCTGTTGCCGTTAGGTGCAGATCATCCGTCAACACCGAAAGGGAATAGCCTGCTCCAGGTACCCCCATAAAATTTTGTGCTTCATACCTACCGGGTGTGGTCTCCTCAAAGTCGAAGGTTCTTATACCGGCGTGGCCACCCGAAATTTCCTGCATTTGTACGCGCACTCCGGACACACCATCGAAAGGTTCATCAGATGAAAAAGGTACCGTCCGAGCAATCATGACGACCTGCACATTATCTTTGTTATTCACTGATGCCGAAACCACCAGCTGCGGCTCAGCATCGTTCAGACCGACATCAATAACGTCTTCACAAGATAACAATAACGAAAAACCAAGGGATAGACCGACGAGTCTGCAATACCTGCGCATAGCTTAGAATTTAAAATTCCACGTTACCGAAGGAACAATACCGAACAGTGCTATCCGATAAGCCTCCGTCCTGTTTGGGTTATTTTCACTTTCCCGGAAATCAATGATATAAGCGTTCTTACGATTATACGCATTGTAAATACCGAATGTCCAGCTGGACTTGAATTTTCTGTTGCTGCGTGATTCCCAGGTTGCCCCTAGGTCCAGCCGGTGATAATCCGGCATGCGGTAACCGTTGCGCTCTGTATAATACCATAGCGTACGGCCGTCAACCATATACTTGCCGCTGGGGAAGGTTACAGCATTCCCGGTACTGTAAACCAATGTTGCCGACAGATTCCACTGCGGGGAGAGCTGATACATGCCCACAACGGATATGTCGTGGGTGCGATCCTGTCGTGCGGCAAACCAATTCCCATTATTGATATCATCGAATTGCCGTTCGCTCCGCGACAGTGCATAGCTGAACCACCCATTGAGTTTACCCGCTCTTTTCTTCAGGAAAATCTCCATGCCGTAAGCACGTCCGATACCGTAGAGAAGCTCTGCCTCGACGTGTTCGTTCGCCTGCAGGTCAGCGGTATTGCGGTAGTCAATCTGGTTTTGCATGGCTTTATAGTAAGATTCAACCGAGAATTCGTAAGCGTCTTCGGCGAAATTATGATAGTATCCCAACGCTGCCTGGTCCGCCAGCTGCGGCTTGATATTATTGCTGCTCATTACCCAGGCGTCAGTGGGTAAGCTTGCCGTGGAATTGGAAAGCTGATGCAGGTGCTGCGCATTCCGGTTGTACGACAATTTCAGACTATTGTTTCGTGCCAATCGGTAGCTAAGCGACAGGCGCGGCTCCGGATTAAGGTAATGCTTCACCAGATCGCCGCTTCCATATTCCCGTGCAGAAACGATGTCTCCCTCTCCATCGTAGGTATAGAACGTGCCCGGACCGAACAACAGGAAGCCACTTACGCGGAGGCCATATTCAAGCGCCAATCGTTCCACGGGCTGCCACTCATGCGACACGTATGCCGCCAGCTCCAAGCCCCTTCTTTCATCCAGTCTTAAACTGTTTACCGGCGTATCTTCATCAGCATCAATATTTGCCGGTTTGATCTGTTGCTGCAAAAGATTCAAACCGAAACGCCATGTACTTCGATTGGACGCGAACAACTGGAAATCTTCCTTAAGATTGAAATTACGGATACGCGATGCGATTGCGAAATCAAACTCATCGTCATTGATGGTCACGTCGTAATTGAAATTGCTATATACAAACGTCGTGTTTGAAAACAGCCGACTGTTCAGCACATGGTTCCAGCGTAAAGTCGCCGTAGCGTTTCCCCAATCAAATCCGAACTGATCTGAATACCGCAGTACGTCCCTGCCGAAATATCCGGAAAGGAAGAGTGTATTGCGATCATCAAGCCGGTAATTCGCTTTAGCGTTCAGATCATAAAAATACAGGTGACTGTTCTTAACGTCGTCGTCGTTTGAAAGCCTTAGGAACAGATCCGCATAAGTGCGCCGTCCGCTTACCATAAAAGACCCGCGGTCTTTCACCAACGGTCCCTCAACCTTCAGCCGGGAGGCGATGAGTCCCAGTCCACCTTCAGCCCCAAAATTTTTCTGGTTACCATCCAACATAGCAATATCCAATACCGAAGCAAGCCGCCCCCCATATTGCGCGGGCATCCCTCCCTTATAAAGGCTTACGTCCTTAATGGCGTCAGAGTTAAAGGTGGAAAAGAATCCAAAAAGATGGGAGGCGTTGTAAACCATGGCCTCGTCCAGGAGGATCAAATTATGGTCGCCCGATCCGCCCCGTACAAAGAAGCTGCTGCTACCTTCACCACCGGAAACTACGCCTGGAAGCAATTGGATGGTTTTTAACACATCCTTCTCTCCCATCAGCACCGGGACATGCTCAATTTCGCCGATAGGTAATCGGGAGATGCCCATCTGAGGGCTGCTGACATTCTCGCTCGCTGCTGAACGACGCACCACGACCTCATCCAACAACTCCCCGGAGGTGAGCTCCACATCAAGCTTTACATCATCCCTTACTGTGACAGACTGCTCATTTGCCTGATAACCCACGTGGGAAATTATGAGCACATGGTCGCCCTCGGGCACCGTCATAGAATAAAACCCGTAATTATTCGTCCGGGCGCCTACGGCCGGAATGCCCTTCAGCCGGACACTTGCCCCGACAACTGTTTCTCCGGTCTGCACCTCCCGGACGTGGCCACTGATCGTATACTTCGTCTGTGAAAACACGTAACTATGGATGCCGAGAGACAACAACACAGCAAGGAAGCGGCAAAACAACGTAACGGACATGTGCAAGATTTACCACAAATCTAAGCGATTTATCCGATACTCAGGTCCGGACAAGGAAAAAATCCCAATCCGAAGCATAGCCGGTACACACAAAAATAATAGGCTAAAAGATGCGTTTTCAAAAATAAGTTTGTAGTATTGGCACCAAACAAACTAATAAATCAAAACTATCACATGATCTCAAACATGAAAAATCTGAAGAAATCATTGTCAGTAGTGTGTACCGCTGCTGTGCTTGCAGCATGCGGTTCCGGACAGCGCGCCGAAGAAAACGGTCAGGACACCACAGCTTCTGCAGCCACCACCGAAAACGAAGGATGGGTTTCGCTTTTTGACGGGAAGACCACTGAAGGATGGCACACCTATCTGAAAGACTCTGTTTCAGCAGCCTGGACTGTCCAAGACGGGGAACTGCGCTTCAATCCTGATGTCCCGCGTGAAGAACGGGGTGACATCGTGACCGATGGAGAATATGAGAACTATGAATTGGAATTGGAGTGGAAAATAGCCTCCGGAGGCAACAGTGGTATCATTTTCGGTGTACATGAAGATCCTAAATTCAGCGCTACTTATCTGACTGGCATGGAAATGCAGGTGCTTGACAATATCGATGCGGCTGACAACAAGCTCGAAAATCACCTTGCAGGATCCCTGTATGACATGATCGGTAGTAAAGAGGTCTCTCAGCCGAAGCCGGTAGGCGAATGGAACCAGGCCCGCATCCGCAAAGAAAACGGCCGGATCACGCTGTGGCTCAACGGAACCCAAACTGCCGACGTCACGATCGGTACACCGGAATGGGAGCAAGTGCTAAGCGCCAGCAAATTTAAAGACTGGGAAGGCTTTGCCAAATATCCCAAAGGGAAAATTGCCCTTCAGGACCATGGCGATGTTGTTGCTTACCGCAATATTCGCATCAAGGAACTTTAGTGAGTAGCCGGTCGTCGGTGATGAGTGGCCGGCCGTCGGTCATCCATCACCGATCACCTACTCCAGATACGCGCCCTGGCGCATCAGCAACGCCCGGTATTTGTTGAATACCGCTGATTTTGAAACAAAGCCCATGTAGTTCCCCTCCCCGTCAACCACCGGAAGGATCCAGATGTCCTCCCTGTTCATCTTCTGCATCACGGCTTCCATATTTGCATCCATGCGTACGATGTCCACTGGCTTTTCAGCCAGCTCCCGCATGGTCTTCTCGGCCTTTTCAGGACTCTCTCCCAGAAGGATCTCAAACAGACGCTCGCTGTAGATGATACCGAGCAGCTTTCCTTCCATATCGACCACCGGGAAAATATTACGCTTGGTATGGATGATATCATGCCGCCGGTCTGCCGGCCGTTCGTCGGGCCGGAGGACGGTAAAATTTCTTTCAAGCACGTAGCGGAGTTTCATCATGCTTAGCACGGTACGGTCCTTATCTTCATGTGTCAACAGATCTCCCTGTTCGGCTAACCCCTTGGTATAGATTGAGTACTTCAATGCTGTGCGGTTGATCAGGTAAGAGAGCGCCGTCACCAACATTAAGGGCACCATCAGTGCATATCCCCCCGTAATCTCCGCAATCAGGAAGATAGCTGTCAAAGGCGCATGCATGACACCAGCCAATGCGGCCGCCATACCGGCCACCACAAAGTTTGGAATATTCAGTTCGATCAGGCCGGTTAAATTGATCCCGTAAGCGAAAGCGAAACCGAGCAGTCCCCCCATCACCAGGCTGGGGCCGAAAGTGCCTCCATTACCCCCACAGGTAATGGTGATAAGCGATGCGAATGATTTAGCGAATACCGTCAGCAGCGTGTAGGCGAGCACTACAATACCTATGTGCTCATAGTCGGCGAACAGGCTATTGGCCAAAAGTGCGTCCGTCCGGCCGTCCAGTATCCGTTGGATCGTCAGGTAGCCTTCACCATAAAGCGCCGGAAAAAGAAAGATCAGCAGTCCAAGGCTGAGACCTCCGGCGAACACCTTCTGGTAAGGATTACGGATCCCATTAAACAGGCTTTTCACCCACCCGTTTGCCTTTGCGAAGTAAATGGAGAACACCCCCACAATGGTTGCAAGCAGCAGGTAAAAAAATAATGCCTGAACGGCCCAGTCATCAGTCACCAAGTGGAAAAGTGGCTCGCTATAGACCAAGCGCGATGTGACAGAAGCCGTAGCGGCAGCCATCAAAAGCGGGATGAACGCAGGAATTGAAAACTCAGGCAGGAGGATCTCAATGGCAAAGATCATTCCCGCAACCGGACTATTGAAGGCTCCCGCAATACCGGAAGCGGCCCCGCATGCCAGCAGCATGGTCACTTCACGGTAATTCAAACCGAAAAATCGTCCAGCATTCGCTCCAATTGCCGAACCACTGTATGCTATGGGGGCCTCCAGCCCGGAGGAGCCTCCAAATCCCACCGTCAGTGCACTGGTGATAATCTGAGAATAAATATTATGCGGTTGTATGCGGCTCGATTTGCGAGAGATGGCATAAATAATGGGTGTCAGCCCGTGATCAAAGGTACCTTTCCGTATAAAACGCCGGACATACAGCACGCTGAGCAATATACCGATAAGCGGGAAAAATAAGTATAAATAGTACTTATATTGCCATTGTACATCATCCTGCAGGGAGGCGGCAATCGAGTGCGTAAGACCCTTTAGTAAGGCGGCAGCCAGTCCGCCGATGATCCCCACTACGACCGCGAGGATCAGCAGAAAGTTCCGGTTGGAGATTTTCTGTATCCGCCACTGGTTAAGCCTGTAAATCAAATGTTGCGGGCTTTTCGGCATAACTATTCAATTCCCATAATTTCTTTTTTCTTCTTTGTCTTGAACCGCTTTGGCACCGAAGCGATGATCGTTCTTTCCAGTGCATCGATCGCCTGCTTTTTCACGTAATTGTTCATGGTGACCAAACTGATCTCGCGGACCGGTTCAGGCGCTTTGAAGTACCGCACGCGCGCCAATTGCTCCTCGTCGAAATCGGTTATACCCAGCTCCGGGAGGATCGTGCTGCCCGAATTGCTGTCGACCATCCGTTTCAGCGTTTCCACGCTTCCTGTGTTGTATTCAAATGTTCCCTGTGGATCCATGCTGCGCTTGCGCTGACAGATATTCAGGACCTGGCCGCGCATGCAGTGTCCTTCAGTGAGCAGCCATAGCTTATCTGTGAGCACGTCGTCCGGGGTTACCTGTTTCTTACCCGTCAATGGGCTTTTCGGCGACACATAAACGACAAACGGCTCGTAAAACAACGGACGTTCTATCAGGGTCGTGTCGTAAACCGGAGTAGATAAAATCCCACAGTCAAGCAGCCCGACTTTCAATTCGGAAATGATTTTTTCAGTGGTATACTCCCATATCTGCACCTGCAGTTTCGGAAACTGCGCCATAAATTCACCCAGCATCCGCGGCAATAAATAGGGAGCAATAGTCGGAATCACGCCGATCCGCAGTTCCCCTGCCAGCTCTCCTTTTCTCAACTGGACAAGCTCATGAATCTTCCGGCTCTCTATAAGCACAATACGGGCCTGCTTGATAATCTCCACCCCGATCTCCGTTGGCACAATCGGTTGCCGGCTGCGGTCGAATATGCGCGCTCCGATCGATTCTTCCAGTTTCTGGATTTGCATACTCAAGGTCGGCTGCGTGACGAAACACTTTTCGGCTGCTGCCACGAAGCTGCGGTATGTATCTACTGCAATAATATATTCCAATTGCGTAAGTGTCATGGTATCGACAAAATCGATGCAAAGATGCGGATTTTATTCCGAAGCAGGAAGTCAGTACTTTGGTTTAATTTGATATATTAGCGCCGGTAAAAATCCGTCATGCAACGCAATCTGGCAGCGCAATATATCCTGAACAGACTAAAGGACGAGCTTTCGCCCGATCTTACGTATCACAATGTGACCCATACTGAGGATGTTTATTCAGCGGCGCAGCTTATTGCAAGGGAGGAAGGCATTACCGGACGCGACCTTGAGCTGACACTTACGGCCGCACTTTTCCATGATACAGGATTCCTCATCAATGGCATGGGCCACGGCCATGAGGTGTTGTCATGTTCGATCGCCCGGGAGACACTACCGGCGTTTGAATACTCAGCTACGGATATCAGCCTCATTACTGAACTGATCCTGGCCACAGAAATACCGCAGCGTCCGGACCGACTATTGGAGCAGGTATTATGTGACGCAGACCTGGACTATCTGGGCAGGGATGATTTCTTCCAGCGTAGTGAGCTGCTCTATAATGAGATGCGTAAGCTTGGCGCTGTTGCATCGCGGACCGACTACGACCGGCTGCAGCTGGCCTTTCTGCGCGGCCACACGTATTTCACCGAGACGTCCAAACGGATGCGAAACCAAAAGAAATTAGACAATTTACAAAAACTGATTGCCCTATCGTGAATAATCTGAACAGCATGAATGACAAATGGCGCGGCATCATCCGCGATGTGATCTATGTAATTTGCGGCGTACTACTCTGTGGGTTTGCACTGAAAGGTTTCTTGGTTCCCAATCATTTCTTTGACGGCGGCGTCACAGGAATTTCACTTCTGATCCACGAGATCTACCATTTCAATATCGCCTACGTCATCGTACTGGCCAACCTCCCCCTAATCGTCATGGGCGCCTACCAAATAAGCCGCACGTTTGCATGGAAAACGCTAGCTTGTGTAATCTTATTGGGGATATGCCTGCTTTATGTTCCTTATCCTCCCATCACGTCTGATAAGTTGTTGGTCTCCATTTTCGGCGGCGTATTCATGGGACTTGGTGTCGGCCTTGCGATGCGCGCTGGCTGCGCACTCGATGGTATTGAAGTGCTCGCTCTCTACACTTTACGGTGGGCCAGCTTCACAGTGAGTGAAGTGATTCTCGGCATTAACATCGTGATATTTCTGATTGCCGCGGTTCAATTGGGCCTGCAGACCGCCCTGTATTCCATCCTCACCTACTACACCGCATCCCGTACCATCAGCTTTGTCGTAGAAGGGCTGGAAGAATATACCGCTGTGAATATCATTTCGTCCAAGAGCGATGTCATTAAAGCACGCCTGGTACAGGAGATGGGAAAAGGGATTACCGTTTACAAGGGAGAGCGCGGTTTTCTGAAGGACAGCTTCGACGTGAGCCATCCGGTTGATATCATCTTCACCGTCGTGACCCGTTTCGAGGTCAGACGGCTGAAAGCGGTGGTAAAAGAAGTTGACCCGCAAGCTTTTGTGTACACCAATACCATCAAAGAGGTCGCCGGAGGCGTGCTGAAAAAGCGGTCCGGCGGTCACTAGCTATTCGATCACTTCATAAACGGTTACCGGCCGGGCCTTGTTCTTTAGGCTGACCGAGCCCAAAGCTTTAAGGTTAAAGGATTCTTTTGCTTCCACATAGACGTGTTCAGGCACAAGAATCTGCCCTGCCGTGGCGACCGATTGCAGACGCTGGGCAAGGTTGACTGTGTCACCGATGACCGTATAGTCGAGCCGCTTAAGCGAAGCCGACCCGATGTTGCCGGAAATCATTTCCCCGGCGTTGATACCGATGGACACCTCCGGTTTAAATGTCTGATCAGTCAAGTCCGCCACGGCCGTCTTGGCAATGCTGTCCCTGACCGCGAGCGCCGCGTCTATCGCCCGGTCGATATGATATTCCCCTTTGAAGACAGCCATAACTGCATCCCCCATGAACTTGTCCACTTGTCCCCCATTGCTGATAATCTCCTTAACGATCACATCGAACAAAGAATTCAACATCTTCACCACACTATCGGCACCCACGGTCTCAGTAATGGCCGTGAATCCGCAGATGTCCACAAACACCACCGTTCCTTCAATTGTCTCGTTTGCCATCAGGCTTTTCTCGAATTCCTGATGGGTCATGAACTGCAGGACGTGTTCATCGACGTACATCCGGAGGATATCGTTTTCTTTGATGGCACGGAGCGTCTCTTTGAGCTGTTCCACATGCTGCAACGTTTTTTCAATGGTAATGTCTAAGTCACCGAAGTTAACCGGCTTAAATACAAAGTCGAACGCGCCACGGTTCATCGCCGTCCGGATATTGTCCATATCGCCATAAGCCGAGACCATAACGGCTTTGCTTATGGGATTAGCTTCCGGCAGCTTGGTAAGCAAGGTCAGACCATCCATGCCAGGCATATTGATGTCGGTAAGTATCACATCGATATCGTCCCGTTCTTTCAACACGTTCAGTGCCTCATTACCATCCCGTGCAAAAACAAAAGAATAAATCTGCTCACGGATTTTCTTCCGGAATTTTTGCCGGATGAGCACTTCGAGGTCCGCTTCATCATCCACAACCAATATATTAGCCATGCGTTTCAAGATTGTTAAGTTTTTGTTTCAGCAAATTAAAATCCAGCGGCTTTGTCAGGAAATCATCCGCACCCAGGCTGATCGACTGTGCACGGCTGGACTCATCATCATAGGCTGTGATCATCATTACAAACGGTGGCGCCGTCCCATGCGCCCCGCGGATGCGTTGCAACAGTTCCAATCCGCTCATCCCCGGCATGTTAATATCTGAAAGGATAAGTACCACGCGGGAGTCTCCTGATTCCAGGTAGCGCAGCGCATCCTCGCCCGATAGCGCAAAGTCAAAAGTCACCTCGCCGCTTCGGATTTCCCTTCTGAACCGCTGCTTAAACAATGGCTGGATATCCTCCTCATCGTCGACTACTAATATTCTCATGATACCGGTATCGTTATGATAAATGTTGCGTACTGGCCTTCTTCTGATTCGACATGCATCTCACCGCCATGCATTTTATGGATGATGTCATAACTCATGGAAAGCCCCAGACCGGTTCCCTGACCCGTTGGCTTGGTAGTAAAAAACGGTTGATAAATTTTGTCAAGAATTGCCTTCGGTATCCCCATTCCATTGTCATGGACGGTAATTTCGATTGCGTCCCGTCCATCCATCCAGCGTGTATTCCGGGTTGACACACGCACCACCGGCTGAAAATCCCCACCGACCGCCTTTTTCTTTTCGCTGACGGAATAGAACGCATTGTTAAAAAGATTCAGCAGCACCCTGCCGAGATCTTGGGCCACCACTGAAACGGGATGGAGATCAACTTCAAGGTCTGTTTCCATTGAAGCATTAAACCCCTTGTCCTTGGCACGAAGACCATGATAACTGAGACGCAGATATTCATCGGTCAGTGCATTAATGTCTATCACCTCCTTGCTGCCGGCACTGGTCCGGGAGTGCTGAAGCATGCTTTTGACTATGCCGTCGGCCCGTTTACCATGAAAACTGATCTTCTCAAGGTTCTGAGTGAGATCCGCGACAATTTCTTCTGCCTCCTCCCTGCTGTTGGCGGGCAACTCAGTGAACGGCCCGGACTTTAACTCCTCAAGCAACTCCACGCTGACTTCTGAAAAATTATTCACAAAGTTCAACGGATTTTGGATCTCGTGGGCAATACCCGCCGTCAATTCGCCAAGCGATGCCATTTTTTCCGACTGGATCAATTGGTCCTGGGTCCGCCGCAGCTCCTCCAAGGTAGTTTCCAATTCTTCCTTCTGCTTGAGCAACTCTGATGTCCGCTGCGCCACTTCAGCTTCCAGGCTAACCTTCATTTCAGCCATGACGCGTGACCGGGCCTCTTCGGCCTCCCTTTTCTGCCGTTCTTTCTCCAGGGCGCGGCGCTGGCTCCGGTTGACAAACCACATGGCACCGAACCACAGTAAACCGAAGAGTTCAGCGCTCTCGAAAATGTCATCATGGGCTTTATAAAAGCCAGTATTTGCCAGCCGCACAATATCACTGACCAGCGAAATGGCCATGTACGGCAACATACTATACATAAAACCTCTGCCTGCGCGCAGTTCCGGTCTTACGTAGACCAACCACATCAAGGTATAGATGCAAAGCCGGATACCGGATTGGATAAGAAACGAGTCCGTTACCACATCGAGTGCGACCAATCCAACAGCGATGTACCGGCCGGCCACTGCGTAGCGATACACATCATATCCCGCCTTCTGGGCGTCAATCCGTTTGCTCAGGAAATTGATTAGGAAAAGGCCAAATAATGGTTCCAGTAACATATCGCCGTGCGGATTTATCGGGTATATTGGACAAAAGCCCGTTCCACAGGGACACGGGCTCTGTGGAGCCGACGACGGGATTCGAACCTGCGACCTACGCATTACGAATGCGTTGCTCTACCAGCTGAGCTACGTCGGCTTTACAAAAAAATCACCAGCGCAAACTTAGATAAAATCGGATTTATATGCAAGCGCATTCACGTCCTGGACTTACCCCGAAATTTAGAGCGCTAGTTTGAGTTGGTCAGGCGGCTGGTCCTTTTCCATCGTTCGGCTGTTATTGTTGGGTCCGGGCGACCTTTTGAAGATATTTGCCAGCCCGTCGCTTATCG
>Ga0065721_10003303_pt1 | contig 15198 bp, 14 predicted proteins | sample Mesricmetagenome_FD_59108 | JGI IMG/M metagenome (GOLD analysis project Ga0065721, IMG submission 59108) | Mesophilic microbial community from rice straw/compost enrichment Sample: eDNA_1 v2 (version 2) | ecosystem: Engineered > Solid waste > Grass > Composting > Bioreactor | place: USA: Davis... | reverse complement strand
GAGCCGCGTGTACCGTCAGCGTTGAGCGGATTCCAGGTTCCTCCCGGAACTTTTATCGTTGGTGAGATATCCAGCAGTTCCATACAAGGCGAGAAGCCGGCTTCGATCGCAGTACCATACACAAAGGGCTTGAACGTGGAGCCCGGCTGACGCGTACTTTGCTTCACGTGATCGTACTTGAAGAACTTGTGGTTAAGTCCGCCTACCCAGGCACGGACTGCACCTGTTTCCGGATCCATGGACATCAACCCACTCTGGAGGAACTTCTTGTAATAGGCCAGCGAATCCATTGAGCTGAAAAGCGTATCGCGCTCGCCGTTCCAGGTGAACACGCGCATTTTCTTTTTCTTGTTGAGCAGGATCATTACCGAATCGGAAGATGCTCCGTATTTATCGACAAGCCGTTTGTACGCGTCGGTGGTCTTAATGCGGCGTTCGAGAAATCCTTTTATCTCTGCGCCTGTTTCTTCATCGGTCCACGGGTTGCGGTTCCTTGCCTTCCACTCGCGGATAAAGTCGGCTTGCAGTTTAGACATGTGCTCAGCCATTGCTTCTTCAGCCATTCGTTGCATCCGGCTGTCAATCGTGGTGTACACGCGTAACCCTGAATCCCAAAGGTCATAACCATGTTCTTTGCACCAGGCCATGAGATCGTTCCTCAGGATGTTACGGAAATACGTCGCGAGTCCCTGATTTTGGTTTTGAACGGCGAACTTCAGCTCTATCGGAAGGTTTCGGAGTGAATCGTATTCCTCACGGGTTTTGATGTATTTATAATTGTAAAGTTTAAACAACACATCATTCCGTTTGGAAAGTGCATTGTTGGGATTGTTCTGAGGATTGTAAAACGACGGAGCCTGAAGCATTCCAACCAACACTGCTGATTCCTGTATGTTCAGTTCGGAAGGCTGTTTATTGAAATAAGTTTCCGCCGCTACCTTGATACCATAAGCATTACTGCTGAAGTCACTCGTGTTGAGATACATTGTAATGATCTCTTCCTTGGTGAAGTTCTTTTCAAGATGCGTTGAGATGATCCACTCCTTCGTCTTCTGAATAATCCGTCGCGGAAGTTTCCCGAGTTTTGAGAGGTGGCCGTCGAGTTCGGGATTGATGGTATAGAGGTTCTTCGCCAGCTGCTGAGTGATCGTGCTACCACCCCCTTTATTATTAAACGTGAGGATACCGTACAGCACGCGCGGATATGCCCAGAAATCCATACCCGCGTGGTCGTAGAAGCGGTGGTCTTCCGACAACAAGAGCGTATTGACCAGTTCAGGAGAAAGGTCTTCATAGGTGACCTGGCTTCGGTTGTACCTGAAGTATCGTCCAAGAGAGACACCATCGGCGGATATCAACTCCGAGGAAAGATCGTTTTCGGGATTCTCGATGGCTTTGAGACTTGGCATTCCACCGAAAAGTCCTAGCAGGTCGACACTCACGCTAAAGACGTACAACGGTATGGCTATAACAATTGCCGCAAAACCGATCCAGATCCACTTGATAATTTTGCTGAAAATCCTTCCCTGTGATCCGGAATCCTTATCGGTTTTCGAGCGGGTAGTTTTTTTCGAAGAAGTAGATGTATTCATCAAGCCCTTTTGTTCGGTAAAAAATGTCAAAATTGTCTTTCGTAATTACAAAATTATCGAATTTATGGTTTCGCAATTCAGTAATACCAGGCAGCTTATCGCTAAAAGTATAAACATATTCGATAGCTGAACTTAAACGCGGAAGATCGGCGACCAGTGTGATGATATAATCATCGTTCAGAACCATATTACTGGTCTTTAGTTTCAAATCGCCGAAGTAAGTCGAATTAAACTTCTCAAGTGCAATACTCGCTTTATTTCCGATATTCTCACTCCTCTTATAAACCAGTACGAAGTAATGCGGTTCTTCAAAAGACCGTATGTACTGTACTCCCAGGCGCTGCTCCTTTTTCTTGACAAACTCTCTGGATGCCTCCAGCAGTTTCGCTGCGTATTGCCCCGCGGGAGTATCAGGATACTTCTTCGCGAACTGATCCAACTGATACTGGTACTGATTGATGTCTTCCGTTTTTCCAACAATCAGGATCCTGAGTAGTTCAAGCTGAGGATTAAACGATGTTTCGCCGAGATTCAGCCCTTGTTCGATGCCCTCAAGCGAAGCACTGAATTTACCATCTTTAAACTGTTCATATGCATACTTGTAATATTCTTCCTGCTTTGCAATTAATTGCTGCGATTCTTCCAGGTAATTGGGATTGATAAGAATTCGCGCGAAAGTGCTTTCCGGATGCTTTGTCTTGAGTCGGTCTGCATACTGTTCGGCCCGCGCCGGATCAAGATCCTTAAGGATTATATAAAGGCGATACAGCACTTCAGGCTCGTACTCGGACTCCGGAAAGCGAGTCAGTAGTGTATTGTATGACGAAACAGCGTTTTCATTCTCCAGCAGCTTGAAGTACCAGATATCTCCGAGTTTGAAGTATGCCTCTTCTATTTTGCTCAGTGCTTCGGCTTTTTGTTCTTCCGTTCTCGGAATTTGAGCGTTGATCGTGTTGAATTCCTGAATTACGGGGTCAACGGCGGGGCTATCGTCGGGCTCTTCCTCCGTGGCCGCGGGTCTGCCGCGTCCTGTATTCTGGGCGACGCGGCCCGTACTCTGGATCGACCGCTGCGATCGTCGCCAGTTGTCTTCAAGCGGAATGTCACCCCATATCCGTCTGAATTCCGTCTGGCCAACAGCCATCGCCGAAGGGTTGTAGAAATACCATTCACCCATCTGCGGCGCTGTCAGATTACCGGGATCCTCGCCCTCAAGGTTTCCGAAAACATTGTCATCCCGGTTAGCCACGATCTGGACCCGCTTCGAGCGTTTCTTTTTCTTACCTGCGAGAAGTTCCTCCTGCTTTTTGCGCGCCTGATACGACGAGTCGACTTTCGCCATAAGGGCAGCTGAGTCCAGGGTGGAAAGGGTAAGCAGGCTGTCCTGAAAAGTGATCACGTTCAGATATTGAACAAACTCATTCAGCACTTCCTGTCTCGCCTTAATCGCATCATAATTTTCGTAATCCTTCGGCAGCGAGGAAATTGCGCTGTCGTAATACGCCTGGGAAAGCTGATATTGTTTTAGCGTATCATAATAAATCTCACCCAACCGAAGGTAAGCTTCACCATCGATTTGCTTGTTCTTGCCCAGGCGGATTGCCTGGTTGAATTCTGAGATCGCTTCGGGAAGGTTTTTCTGTTTGAGTTCAAACATGCCCATCTCGTAGCGGATCTTGTCCTGGAAGTCCCTGTTTTTCCGGTCTTTCAGAAGTTTTTTAAATGATTTGCGTGCAGCGTTGACGTTGCGGCTTCGCGTAATCTGCGTTACCTGCGCCATGTAGAGACGCGCATAGAAGTCGATCTCATATTCGGGATTGCTGGCGATAGTTTTCTTATAAAACTGATAAGCCTCCGATTCGAATCCGAGTTTCTGGTAGACTTGCCCGATAATGAAGTAGATTCGCCCGGGTTTGTCGCGTTTCTTCAGAAGGTCATCAACCTGCGCGAGGTTTCTGACCATATAGTCAAGGTTGCCTTGTTCCTGGTAGAAATAGGCTTTTGCAATAGCAAAGTTTTTCCGGTTTCTCTTGTTGAGCTTTTCTTTCTCGAGGTAATCTATTGCTGCCTGCCCATTGCTGAATTCTTTGAATTCCGTGTAAGCGCGGATCAGTCCGATAATCGCGCGATGACGGGCATCGGGGTCTTTGCTCTTTTTATTAACGTATTGGAAGGTGTGAACGGTGTTGCCATAATCAAGTGAAAAGAGACGTGCATTGCCGACAAGGATGTAGCAGTCGTCGACCCACTTGCTGTTCGGATGTCGCTGAATGGCGATAGATGCCATCTTGATGGCCTCTTCAATTTCTTTTTCGTTCGCCTTGTAGAGCGACGAATCGATGCGTGGATAGAGGCGGAGGATGCGGTTATAGTCGTCCTGCATGCCTGCCCACAGCTTCGCGTCTATTTTCTCTATTTCTTCACGTGCGTAATAATAACCGTTATAATGTGCAGTTGTGTTGTGAAATGCTTTGCTCGTCCACGAATTGCTATGGGGTGAACAGCCAGACAGGATGATGATTGCCAGAAAGCAAAGGAGCCGGAGAATCCGTTTCAATCCTGTTATACCCATTTCGATAGAACGAAACAAAATGAAATTCAATATTAGCGAAGCGAAAAATAGTAAAACGTCAAAACTAAAAAGAAACCTGTCGACCCGGATCAACCCAAATTTACCGCTGAATTTGTTCCCGCAGGCTATCAGGGTTAATTTTGTTGAAAAATCCAGATTTGCGACCCAAAAAGACACTCTCGAACTGGCTTACTACCAGGTATCAGCTCATTATTCGCAGCGATGAGAATTTCGCTGAGAGGACGAGTCTTGGATTTACGTATTCCAAGGTGATCCTTTTTTCGGTGATCATGTTTACCGCGCTTTTCGGGATGAGTCTTTTCATGAGCAAGACGATTCTGGCGCGGTGGTTTGATCCAAAACATGAGCAGCTGCTTATGAATCAGCAGCTTTACCAGTTGAGTCAGATTGTGGATTCCCTGGAAATGCTGATGGATCAAAAGGAGTTATTCATCCACAACATCAAACGCCGCCTGAGCGGTGACACGGCGGTCCACATGGATGTAGCGGTAGCTGTCAGTTCGGAAAACCAGCCGGTCGTGAAAACGGGAAGCCTCAAGGCTACACCGCGCGACTCGGCGTTTCGCAAAGAATATGAAAGCGCCAGCTTAACGCAGCTATCCCTGGCCCAGTCGAAGAACCGGGAACTTGAAGAGATATTTTTTTATACACCGTTAACCGGATTCATATCCGACGGCTACGATGCGAAGAAGAACCATCTGGGTGTCGACATCGTGGCAAAGGCGAATGAGCCGGTTAAATGCATTGCCGATGGTACGGTGATTTTTTCATCCTGGACACAGGACGCCGGATATGTGATTATGGTGCAGCACCGCGGAAACCTCATTTCCGCCTACAAGCACAATGCTCAGCTCCTGAAAAAAGTTGGTACATTCGTCAATGGTGGTGAAATTATTTCCATTGTAGGAAACAGTGGCGAGCTTACAAACGGTCCGCACCTGCATTTCGAGCTCTGGAATAATGGAAGTTCAGTGAACCCAGAAGAATTTATTAATTTTTAAAACCCCTACTCATGCTATCCTCAAAAGAAAACAAACGGACTGCCGACGAACATGCCAATTCCAGTAACACCATTGGGAAAGGAACTTACCTCGAAGGGAATGTTGAAACTCACGGCAATATCCGCATCGAAGGAAAGGTCAACGGAAATATAAAGTCGAAGTCTAAGGTGGCGTTGGGGCCGCAATCCCAGGTAGAAGGAAACATCCTGGCGCTGAATGCCGACATCGAAGGCGAAGTGAAAGGCAAACTTGAAATAACCGAATTGCTTGTTCTCAAGGCAACGGCCATCATTCACGGCGACATTCTGACAGGCAAGATGGTTGTTGAGCCGGGTGCCGTCTTCAACGGAACCTGTAAGATGGGGGCAGCCGCCAGGGAAATCAAAATAGGGGAATCCAATGGCGTCGCAAGATCCGTCCAGGAAGCCAAAACAGTATAATTCCTACATGAAGTACGGAGGGCTTGCCTTCCAGTTACTTATTGCCATAGCATTGTTCGGGTGGCTCGGTTCCCGGCTGGATCGCTGGCTGGGGCTGCAGTTCCCGGCTTTCCTCCTGCTGCTGGGGTTTCTGGCCTTTGGCGGAATGATGTACCAGGTGTACCGGTCTATCAACAAAGAGTAATTGAGACCATTAATCATTGCATTGACTGTTGCTGCGGGCATTATCATCGCGACCGTTGCAGGGCTGAAGTATGCCCAGATCATTCCCGCATTTCCTACTTTCTTTGTTGAAATCGTTGTTTTCCTTTTCGCCACCACCGTGGTTTTGTTCCGGCTCGTCGTCCGGGCTAAGGAGGACTTTTTTGTCCAGGCTTACCTTCTGTCAATGGTCGTTAAATTATTGGGTTATGGGGCTTTTCTTTTCTTTGTCATTATCGATGACAGACAGAATAGTGTTCCGAATGTTGTGCTTTTCCTGGTCGGTTATTTGCTTTTTACGGCTATTGAAATCTTTTATTTGTACCGCCGGATTCGCGGCTGAGCATGGCCTGAAGGCCGCCTAAAATTTTTTCCAAAGATGTTTTTTCTGGTGGTATAATTAATACCTTTGCGGTCGGATTTGAAAACCCCCCAAAAACAAGCCAGATGACCGTGTTTTTCAACACTTTAAGCCGTTTTAGCCGAGTCTTTTCAAGCGTCCTTTTGATTTTGCTTTTGTCCTTTCCGGCGTTGGCTCAGCAGGAGTCGTCGAAGGATATGGATACGCATGAAACATCGAGCGAAGAGAAGTTCGATGCCGGGGAGGTTATCATCCATCACGTACTTGACGACCACATCTGGCACTTCTTCGACGGCCACGGCGGAACCCTGTATCTGCCTGTAATCGTCTATTCTGAAGAAAAAGGCCTCGATATATTTTCATCCGCAAGATTTTACGACGAGCACCACAACCTCGTTCCGTACGAAGGGTATACCCTCGAACACAATCACATCTACCTGAACGGGAAACAGGTTTTCGATCTTTCGATTACCAAGAACGTTGCAATGCTTCTTATCAATGCGACGCTGATGGTGATCGTTTTCCTTTCGGTAGCGCGTGCCTATAAACGCAATTCCGGCAAGGCACCCAAGGGGCTCCAATCGCTCATTGAACCTGTCATCATTTTTGTGCGCGATGAAGTGGTAAAGCCCAATATCGGTCATGGATATGAGAAGTACATGCCGTACCTGTTGACCCTGTTCTTCTTCATTCTGTTTGGGAACATTCTGGGGTTGCTTCCCGGCGCGGCTAACCTCACGGGAAACATCGCCGTGACCTTTACCCTCGCATTTATCAGCTTCCTTGTGACCAACTTCAGTGGGAACAAAGCATATTGGTCGCATATTTTCTGGACACCGGGTGTACCCCTGCCGCTTCGGATCGTTATTCTGCCTGTTGAAATCCTTGGAATTTTCACCAAGCCAATTTCACTGATGGTTCGTTTGTTCGTGGCCATCACCGCCGGGCACATTGTAATTCTGAGTTTGATTGCATTGACGTTCATATTCCAAAGCTATCTGGTGGGTATTGCATCGTCGGTGGTTGTGTTGTTTATCAATTTGATTGAATTGTTGGTTGCGGGGATTCAGGCGTACGTATTCACGCTGTTTACGTCGTTGTACATCGGTATGGCAACGACTGATCACGACCATCATTAATAAGAATTTTTGTTTCACTTTAATTATATACAGTTATGCTTTTAGCAATTTTATTGGACATCGCTTACGCAGTAATGGGTGCTGGTATCGGTGCTGGACTTGTAGCAATTGGCGCTGGTCTTGGTATCGGTAAAATCGGTGCATCTGCTATGGAAGGGATGGCCCGTCAGCCTGAAGCTTCTGGAAAGATCCAGGGAGCGATGCTGATCATTGCGGCTCTTATCGAGGTTGCGGCTCTGTTCGGACTCGTTATCTGTCTGCTGATCTCATTCAAGGCGTAAAACCTGAACCTGGCTTACGATGGGTAAACCAGGTTCTTTTTTTGAACATTCGTAACAACTAGAACAATATGGAACTGCTAACCCCTGGTTCGGGTCTGATTATCTGGCAATTGATCATCTTCGTTGCCCTGTTTATTTTTCTCGCCAAGTTCGCCTGGAAGCCTATCCTGTCTTCACTGAAGGAACGGGAAACTTCTATTCAGCAGGCGCTTGACACCGCTGAGCAAGCAAAACAGGAGATAGCCTTGTTAAAGGCCGACAACGAAAAACTTCTAAAGGAAGCCCGCGAAGAACGCGAACGCATCATGCGTGAGGCGCGTGAGGCGGCAACCCGGATGAAGGACGAAGCAGTACTCGATGCCAAGAAAAACGCCGAGAAAATTATCGACGATGCGCGTAATGCCATCAATATCGAAAAGCAGGCTGCACTGAAAGAAGTGAAGGTACAGGTTGCTTTGTTCTCGCTGGAAATCGCTGAGAAACTGATGAAGAAAAACCTCTCATCAGATAAGGCGCAGCGCGATCTTGTCGAAAGTTATATCAACGAACTTAAGCTTAACTGAGTATGACCGAATCCAGGGCGGCTTCCCGATATGTAAAGTCTCTGCTGAACCTCGCGGTCGAACAGGGCGCGTTGGAACAGGTGCATAATGATATGCAGACTTTTGCTAATGTCATCGATCAGAACCGCGAGTTTGCACTGATGGTCCACAATCCGATCATCCGGCACGATAAGAAGCGCGCGATATTTCACCGTCTCTTTGACGGAAAATTTCACAAGCTCACGCTGGCGATGATGGACCTCATCAGCAAAAAATACAGAGAACCTATCCTCCCGATTATCGCACGTGAATTCCATGCGGCGTATAACCATTACAAAGGGATAACAAGAGCCTCGGTTACGACGCCCACACCGATAGACGAGAAACTCCGAGCTGAGTTTAGCGATATGGTTAAAAAGATTTCGAAGCAAGATCAGGTAGAACTTGTAGAGAAGGTGGATCCTTCAATTATCGGCGGTTTCATCTTGAAGGTGGGCGATCGTCAGATTGATACATCCATTAAGAGTAAGCTGAACACGCTTGAGCTTCAGTTCAGCAAGAATCCATATATAAGAGAAATTTAAGGGACAAGTCCCGTTAACGAACTAGACAACACTTAACGATTTATAAAAATCATGGCAGAAATCAGACCAGATGAAGTATCCGCAATATTGCGTGAACAACTTTCTCAAGCCCGCACGGATGCTCAATTAGAAGAAGTAGGTACCGTTCTAACTGTTGGTGATGGTGTGGCCAGGATATATGGACTAACACAAGCGCAGGCAGGTGAACTCTTAGTCTTTGAAAACGGCCTTCAGGCGCTGGTGCTGAACCTTGAAGAAGATAACGTCGGAGCTGTATTGCTCGGTGACTATAAAGATATCAAAGAAGGTGCTACTGTGAAGCGCACCGGAAAGATCGCTTCCGTTCAGGTGGGCGATGGTATGCTCGGACGCGTGGTCAACACTTTGGGCCAGCCTGTCGACGGCCGCGGTCCGCTGAAAGGTGATCTTTACGAGATGCCGCTCGAACGCAAAGCTCCTGGGGTAATCTTCCGTCAGCCGGTAAATGAGCCGCTGCAAACCGGTATCAAGGCGATTGACGCCATGATTCCTATCGGACGTGGTCAGCGCGAGCTTATCATCGGCGATCGCCAGACTGGTAAGACAGCTGTTGCGATCGATACGATCATCAACCAAAAAGAATTCTACGAAAGAGGCACTCCCGTATACTGTATCTATGTAGCCGTTGGACAGAAGGCCTCGACGGTTGCCGGCGTTGCTGCTGAGCTTGAGAAAGCCGGTGCATTGCCTTATACCGTGATCGTGTCGGCATCAGCATCTGATCCGGCTCCGATGCAGTTCTTTGCTCCTTTCACCGGAGCAGCTATCGGTGAATTCTTCCGCGATACCGGCCGCCCTGCATTGGTTGTTTATGATGACCTTTCAAAACAGGCTGTAGCTTACCGCGAAGTGTCTCTGCTTCTGAGAAGACCTCCCGGACGTGAAGCTTATCCTGGTGATGTGTTCTATCTGCACTCTCGCCTTCTGGAAAGAGCTGCGAAGATCATCAACAACGATGCTATCGCCGCAAACATGAACGACCTGCCGCATTCGATTAAACACCTTGTAAAAGGAGGCGGATCATTGACTGCCCTCCCGATTATCGAAACTCAGGCAGGTGACGTGTCTGCATATATCCCTACGAACGTGATCTCCATCACTGACGGACAGATCTTCCTTGAGACAAACTTGTTCAACTCAGGTATTCGCCCTGCGATCAACGTAGGTATTTCGGTATCACGCGTTGGAGGTTCTGCACAGATCAAGTCGATGAAGAAAGTTGCCGGTACGCTGAAGCTGGATCAGGCACAGTTCCGCGAGCTTGAAGCTTTTGCGAAATTCGGATCTGACCTCGATGCGGCAACAAAACTTACTATCGAACGTGGTCGGAGAAACACTGAAATCCTGAAGCAGGATCAATATGCTCCTGTTCCTGTAGAAGAGCAAATTGCCATTATCACTGCCTCCACACGCGGCTTCCTCGACAGAGTACCTGTTCCTCAAGTGAAACAATTTGAGAAGGAGTTTCTTGAACTGATGCGCGGAAGCCATCAGCATGTTCTTGACAATTTCCGTGCAGGTAAATTTGAAGACGCGGATGTTGAGACCGTGAAGAAAGTTGCGACAGACCTCGCGAAACAATACGCTTAATTAGCATAGACGAATGCCAAGCTTAAAAGAAGTAAAGAACCGAATTAACTCTGTGGTCAGCACTCAGCAGATCACCAAAGCCATGAAAATGGTGGCGGCTGCGAAACTGAGAAGATCCCAGGACAGGATTACGCAGCTGCGCCCTTTCGCGCAAAAGCTGAACGCAATCCTGCAAAATCTGTCGGCAGCACAGGCCGATGGAGATTCCGACAACTGGTATAGCGAGGTAAGAGAAGGCGGACGTATCCTGATCGTCGCCGTCAGTTCCGATCGCGGGTTGTGTGGTTCTTTTAACAGCAACATCTTTAAAGGCGTAATCCGTCTGATCGAAGAGAAGTATCAGGCTCAGTTCAAAGCCGGAAAGGTTACGGTTCTTCCGATCGGTAGGAAAGCCGCTGAATATTTCGCGAAGCGCAACGTCGACGTCGTTGGTGCTTACTCTGCACTCTTCGGCAACCTGACGTTTGATAACGTGGCAAGTGCCGGCGATTTTGTTATCGAGAATTTTAAGAACAGAAAGTTCGACCGCGTTGAGGTCGTGTATAACGAGTTCAAGAACGTCGCCACACAAATCGTTCGCGCCGAACAAATATTGCCTATCCGCCCTGCGGAACAAAGCAACGCTTCTAAAAGTCAGATTGACTATATCTATCAGCCCGAGCAACAGGAAATCCTTCAGGGAATCATTCCCAAGGCAATCAAGATTCAGCTTTTTAAGGCGCTTCTTGATTCAAATGCTGCAGAGAACGGTGCTCGTATGACGGCGATGGATAAGGCGACAGAAAACGCCGGAGAGCTGTTGAAGGAGCTGCGTCTCACGTATAACAGAACGCGGCAGGCAGCCATCACAAAGGAAATCCTCGAGATCGTTGGCGGAGCAGAAGCACTCAAGTCTGCTTAGTCGTGACTAAATCATTATTTTTGAAGTCTCCCGCAAGGGAGACTTTTTTGTTTTGAAATGGCCGGGAAAACTATATCGCCTTGCAAACATTCTCAGCATTGACGTTGCCGCCGGCGCAGCTATCGGCAGCCTCTTCTTTGCAGACTTCTTTGGAATACCTGTTGGCCTGAATGCAATCTCCTGCCTTATCATTTCGGTCTGGCTCATCTACACATGCGATCATCTGCTCGACGCGTACAGGTTACAAAGCGATGCTGTTACAGAACGTCATGCCTTTCACCGTCGGAATTTTTCAATCCTCGTCACGGTCGTGCTCGTGGCCGCAGTGATCGACGTTCTCCTTGTCATATCGCTGCCACATCTGATCATCCGAAAGGGGCTTTGGCTAAGCGTTCCTGTGATTCTCTATCTGATGTTTATTAACCGTATCGCTATCCTCAAGGAACCCGTGGCTGCGGCGATGTATTGCGCAGGTGTGCTCGTCCCTGTCGAGATAGGCTATCCTGTGTACCTTGCAGGCGAGTTACTCATCGCGCAATTCTATCTGGTCGTCCTGATGAACCTCTTATTGTTCTCGTGGTTTGATGTATCCAAAGACCGCGCTCAGGGAACACACTCGGGTGTACTCGTCATAGGAAAACGATGGACCGGCGCGATAATCTGGCTTCTCTTCCTTTTGAACTCTGCGATCATGATCACATCGGGAGCCGGCTTGCACGCTGTTCTGCTGTGGTCTATCGCATCCGGAAACATAGTGCTGTATGTATTCCATCGCACATTCAGCGTAGCTGACAAATTCCGGGTCATCGGCGATGCGCTGTTTCTGCTACCGGTACTTTCTATCTTCATTTCATGACGGAACTCAATCGTTTCGATGGAATATCTACCTGGTATGATTGGCTTGCGCGGGCTTTCTCAGGAAACACTATCCTGAAATCTCAGCTCTCCCTTCTTGAACGTATTCCCCCGCGTAGCCGCGTTTTGATTCTGGGTGGCGGCACGGGTGAAATTCTCCCGTACTTGTTTCACGAAGTAAAAGGAATTGAAGTATGGTTCGTCGATGCATCGTCGGCGATGATTAACCGCGCCAGGTCACGCGTCAGTTCTTCGGATAAGATTCACTTCATACACGGAACACAAAACGACATCCCATCGTCAGCAACATTCGATGTCGTGATGACGTGTTTTTTCCTTGATCTCTTTGGAACGTGTGAACTAAAAGATGTTATCTCAAAGATTCAGGAACATCTCGGTAGTCGGGGCAAGCTTCTTGTGGCCGATTTTGTTTCTGAAACGTTTTGGCACCGGTGGCTTTTGAAAATGCTCTACGGATTCTTTCTGCTGGCAACACGTCTCAAGAATACATCCCTTCCCGATTGGGAAAATATACTCGTTGAAGAAGGGTTCATTCCGGAAACGGAAAAACGGTATTATGGCGGGTTTGTCAAGAGCGCCTCTTACCTTCGAAAGCAGTAATGCCAGGACGTAACTTTTGCGTAACGGCAAATTGCTTTCTACAGGGGTTCCCCGTATCTTGCGTAACTACCCTTCTTGTCTTTATGGTTCAAACCTTCCTTGGTTTTTGATATGCAGGATTTACTTGCCAACATTCCGGTTGTGCTTTATGAATATCTCCTGTCGAAAGATGATCAGGGAGGTTTCGTTTATCTGAGCGAGTCGGCCTGGAATATCCTGGGGGTGCGTCCTGAGGATGCGATCAAGGATCCCATGGTGATGAACAGCCTCATCCATCCCGAGGATTACGTGTCTTTTGTTGAATCATCGGAGCGAAGCCTTACAGCGCAAATAGACTGGTACTGGAATGGTCGCATGATCATCCGCGGTGAAGAACGGTGGGTTGAAATCCGTGCGAATCAGTCATGTAAGGACGATGGATCAATTCTTCGTCGTGGGGTGATTCAGGATGTCACAGAGCGAAAGGACCTCTTCAAAGAAGGTGAAATTCGTTATCAGACACTTGTTGAGCGGCTTCCAATCGGTGTTGTCGTTCACAACCATGGTAAAATCGTTTTCGCCAACAGTCACGCAAATACTATTCTTGGCGCCTCGCACCCGGATCTGATCGGAACGCATGTGCTGAATTACATATTCCGCGATCAGCGCGACAAGTTGCTGAACAGAATGAAGGAGGTTGCCGCAGCCCCTTCAGGAATGCTGGAGCAAAAATACATTCGCCTCGACGGCAAGGTCATCGACGTTGAAGCTTCCGTGTTCCCATTTGTATATAAGGGGACGCCATCTTTTCAGGTGATATTCCGCGACATCACGGAAAGAAAGCAGGCCGAAATGAAGCTCAAGAAGAATGAGACGATGTTCCGGCAGTTATTCCAGAATGTTCCCATTGCCGTAGTNCTTTTGGACGAGAATGGAAAAGTCAACCTGGTGAATCCCGGGTTTGAGCAGATGTTTGGGTATGAATGGCGNGAGCTCCGGGGAAAAAATCTCAATGATCACATCGTACCTGATCACCTCCACAACGAAGGCATCGATCTTAATAATCTCATCACGTCGAACAAGGTCGTCAGACTTGAAACGCTTCGTAGACACAANGATGGCCGGATAGTAAACGTGATCCTTTATGGNGTTCCGATTATGCAGGAACATCAGATCATCGGTATCTATGGTGTATACATCGATATCACTGATCGTATGAAGGTGGAAGAAGAGTTGAAGATCAGGAACGCCGAGCTCGACAACTTTGTTTATAAAGTCTCACACGATCTGAGAGCGCCCTTGTCTTCGATCTTAGGACTCGTCAACCTTGCCCGCCTTCCCGGCAACACGGATAACCCGCTGGAGTATATTGATATCATTGGTACCAAAGTTCTGCACCTTGATCATTTCATCGGTGACGTGCTTAGTCATTCAAAGAACCTGAAGATGGAGGTCACTTTGAGTAAGGTCGACTTTTCACAGGTGATCAATCGCACCTTCAACGACCTGAATTACCTTGAGGGTGCTCATGAGATAAAGAAGTTTGTCAAGGTTGAAGGAGCTGATTTCTACAGTGATCCATGGCGTATTTCGGAGATATTCCGAAACCTGATCTCCAACGCGATAAAATACCGCAGGGTGGAGGGAGTTGAATCGGAGGTGAACATCAAGGTGCTCGTTGATCAGCACCGTGCTGAGATCGTGTTCGCGGATAACGGCATTGGCATTGACGACGTTAACCTCAACAGGATCTTCGAAATGTTCTACCGGGCCACCGAGCAGTCAGACGGATCCGGCATTGGATTATACATCGTTAAAAATGCCGTCGAAAAGCTCGGCGGTCAGATCAACGTTTCAAGTAAGCCTAACCTTGGAACCCGCTTTCATATTATATTGCCAAACCGTTTAAAAAGCGGTATTACGCGGATTACGCCATTAGTTGTTGAACAAGGATGAGGATTGTTGAAGTAACGACACCGGATCAGGCGCGGGAGTTCCTGATGCTGCCGGTCCGGCTATACCGGAACGAGCCGAATTGGATACGGCCACTCGATAAGGATATTGAGAATGTTTTCGATCCTGAACGCAATAAAGCCTTTCGCAACGGCGTGTGTACCCGCTGGATCCTTTTGGATGACAAAGGACAGACAATAGGCCGCGTGGCTGCTTTCGTAAACCAAAAAACGGTGCACAAAGGCAACGACCAGCCTACTGGCGGAATGGGCTTTTTTGAATGTATTCAGGATAAAGATGCTGCATTCAAATTGTTTGACCAATGTAAGGCCTGGCTCGCCGAGCGCGGAATGGAAGCAATGGACGGCCCGATAAACTTTGGCAGCAGGGATCGCTGGTGGGGTCTTCTCGTCGACGGCTACGACCGCGAACCAAATTATCAATGCAATTATAATTTCCCCTACTACCGCGACTTCTTCGAAGCATACGGGTTTCAGGTTTACTTCTACCAACTGACTTTCGCCAG